>ENA-UEOI01002528-UEOI01002528.1-human-gut-metagenome-genome-assembly--contig:-NODE-2528-length-12644-cov-3.708761_pt1 | contig 12644 bp, 11 predicted proteins | sample MGYA00242883_ERZ507882 | MGnify/ENA primary metagenome ERZ507882 (study PRJEB26167, sample SAMN06115502) | human gut metagenome | host: Homo sapiens | place: China:Chongqing | collected 2015-07-29... | reverse complement strand
AGCAGCTGACCAACACTCGTGCCTCCGGTTCCGATGACGCGCTGCGTCTGGTGCCCCCCAAGCAGATGAGCCTGGAGCAGTGCCTGGAGTTCCTGGCGGACGACGAGCTGCTGGAGGTCACTCCCAAGAGCCTGCGCATCCGCAAGGCCATTTTGAACCATGAGCAGCGGATGAAGGCCATGCACGGCAAGAAGTAAATCCTGTCATGCCCAAAATGCCCGGACAGTTTGTCCGGGCATTTTTTCCACCGGCGGCACGGAACTTGTGGAAAAAAATCCCGGCATTGCGGGAACTTTTTGCGGCCCCGTGCGTCTATAAGAGCAAACGGAGGATGTCTCCGAAAGACATGGGAAAGGACGAACGGATATGAAGAAACGACTGATGCGATGCCTCTCTCTTCTCCTTTGCGCAGTGCTTTTGAGTGTGCCCGCCCTGGCGGCGGAGCCGGCGGCTGCGGAGACTGCCGGGCGGGGGCCTGTCCGGGTGTGGGGTACGGTGACATGGCTGGATAACGGGGGACTGCTGGTGGAAAACTCCAATACTAGTGATCCTCTGCACGAGGTCATCCTCCATGGGGAGTCCATCATCTGCCTGGACGCCGTCACCGGGGAGCCCATGGACCTGAAGCAGATCAAGGACGGCGACACCATTTACGCCTGGGTGGGGGCTGCCATGACCATGAGCCTGCCGCCCCAGGCCACAGCGCAGGTGATCGTAGCGAACATCCCTGCGGATTACGCCGTGCCCCAGTATTATGAGATCGCCTCGGTGACGCCTCAGGCCATGATCGACATCTATCCGCCTCCGGCCCTCACCTGGACGGAGGTCACCGCCACGGACGGCACCACACTGCGCATCACCGACCAGGCGGAACTGACGCCCTACCGGACCAAGAATACGGGCATTCTGGTGTGGTCCGACGCCCAGGGCCAGCCGGAGCGGGTGCTGGTATTCCCCTACGCCTACCAGGGATATGTGAGCGTGACGGAAGAGGGCGTGGTGATCGTCAACGGCGGCGTCCTGTCCCAGAAGGCCAAGGTCAGCCAGGACGGGGAGACGCTGCTGCCTGTCCGGGCGGCGGCAGAGATCCTGGGCCTGCAGGTGAAATGGGACCCGGCGCAGGGGGCTGTGGTCTCCCGGAACGGAGAAACCGTACTGACCGCCATGCCCGGCGGCACCATCCAGGGTGTGGATGAGACCGGCACGGCCTATCAGGTCCCTGGTACCTGTGTTCTGGAGGCAGGGGTGACGTATCTCTCCCAGACGGCACTGCTGCAGCTTTTAAACCTCTATCCTGCCGCATAAGTCTCCCGGCGCGCAGCCGAGAAGAAGGCCGGACCGCTGAATGCGGTCCGGCCTTTTTTGGTTCCGGGATGCTGCGGCTTTACAGCGTATCCTGGACCAACTGCAAAACCTGAGTCTGGGTGAGTCCCTCGGCAGAACGGATGGAGAAGATCAGGTTGTTCTTTGCCCAGACTGCCACCCGGATTCTGCCGTCCTGGCCCCGCCAGTGGACGGTGGTGCCGTCGGCATCCAGGGTGCCGCTTTCGGCGTAGACGGTGTAGTCGCCGCTGTTGTCGCTGCTGGTACCGTCGCCGCCTCGGCTGACCCGATAGCAGATCTCCTGCACATCATCGCTCCAGCGGATCTCCGCCATGGTGCCGGCGATATCCTGATAGAGCGACACCTGGAAACCTACGGGGGCGTCGGGTACCGGGAAGTCAAAGCCCACGGCGCTGCGCAGCTGGGCGAGAGTGGCGTGCTAGTGCAGGGGACTGATGATTTGCGCGCCGCCGCTCTGGGAGATGGAGACCGTGCCGTCCGTGCCGATGGAGACGGTGCCCTCCCGGTTGCCCAGCAGCACCTGGAACAGCTCCGCCGGCACGTAGATGGTGCCCGGCTCCAGCATGGCGGGCGCGGCGCCCAAAGAGAAGGGAGCGCTCATGCCGATGGCTGTGGAGCTCACCGTCTGGTAGGTGTCCTTCCCCAGCGTCAGATCCATGTGGACCTGGCCGGTCTCCACCCGGGCACCGGGCAGGGAGCTGTCCCAGGCCACGGTCCAGCCCAGGGAGATCATCACCGCCTTTGCCTATTTGAAGGAGGCCTGCGCCTGGGCCAACGCATCGTGCGGCAAGCTGACGGAGGAGCAGGCCGACACCATTGCCGCCGTATGCGGCGAGATCCGGAAGGGGAAGTGGGAGGAGGAATTTCCCCTAGTGGTCTGGCAGACCGGCAGCGGCACCCAGACCAACATGAATGTCAACGAGGTCATCGCCCACCTGGCGGCGGAGCGGGGCGTTTCCCTGCACCCCAACGACCAGGTCAACGCCTCCCAGTCCAGCAACGACACCTTCCCCTCGGCGCTCCATATCGCCGCGGCCCTGGCGGTGGAGCGGGACGTGCTGCCGTCGGCGGAGCGTCTGGCGGCGGCCTTCCGGAAGCTGGAGGAGGCGTACCCGGACCTGATCCGCATCGGCCGCACCCACCTGCAGGACGCCACGCCGCTGAAATTTGCCCAGGAGATCTCCGGCTGGCGGGAGCTGGTGGAGGCACCCTGCCGAATGCTGCGCGCGGCGCTGCCGGAGCTGAGGCGCCTGGCCATCGGCGGCACCGCCGTGGGAACCGGCCTCAACGCCCCCAAGGGATTTGACGAGATGGTCTGCCAGCGGCTGCGGGAGCTGACCGGCACCGAGTTTACCCCCGATGCCAACAAGTTCCACGCCCTTACCAGCAAGGACGCCCTGGTGTTTGTCCACGGGGCCTTGAAGGCTCTTGCGGCAAACCTGATGAAGATCGCAAACGACATCCGCTGGGAGGCCAGTGGTCCCCGCTGCGGCATGGGGGAGCTGCGCATCCCGGAAAATGAGCCGGGTTCGTCCATCATGCCGGGGAAGGTGAATCCCACCCAGTGCGAAGCCGTCACCATGGTGGCGGTGCAGGTGATGGGGGCTGACGCGGCCATCGGCTTTGCCGCCAGCCAGGGGAATTTCCAGCTCAACGTGTTTTTGCCGGTGTGTGCGTATAACTTCCTCCTCTCCGCCCGGCTGCTGACGGATGCCATGGACTCCTTCCGGGTCCACTGCGCGGAGGGTATCGAGCCCAATGTGGAGCGGATGACGTACAACCTTCACAACTCGCTGATGCTGGTCACCTGCCTGACACCCAAGATCGGCTACGAGGCGGCGGCCATGTGTGCCAAAAAGGCCCTCCAGGAGGGCATCTCCCTGAAAGAGGCGGTGGTGTCCCTGGGGCTGCTGTCCCCAGCGGAGTTCGACGAGGCGGTGCGGCCGGAAAAGATGGTGTGACCCAAGTGCCCGGGACGGTTTGCCGCCCCGGGCACTATTTTGCGCCCTGGGTGGCTGGGACGCATATTTCCCCGAAGGCCGTTCTGGGCGGCTCCGCTGCTGCCGTCCGAGGTTTCCCCGGAACTCCCCTGAATCTATATGCACAAATATTGAATATATTGTGTATATATACATAATTACGGCAAATATATGACAATCTATGCAAAAATGCCCACAAAATGGGAAAAATGTTGTGCAACATCCTAATTGAATATTTATGCATAGAAGGCGTATAATTCAAACATCATCAAACAACAAATGCTTCTGGGAGGTACATACCATGGCTAAGAATAAAAAGGACATCAAGAAGATCGTGCTGGCCTACTCCGGCGGCCTGGACACGTCCATCATCATCCCCTGGCTGAAGGAGAACTACAATAACCCCGAGATCATCGCCGTGGCCGGCAACGTGGGCCAGAACGACGAGCTGGAGGGCCTGGAGGAGAAGGCCATCAAGACCGGTGCCTCCAAGCTGTATGTGGCGGACCTGGTGGACGAGATGGTGGACGAGGTCATCATCCCCTCCATGATGATGGGCGCCAAGTACGAGGAGTATCTGCTGGGCACCGCCTTTGCCCGGCCTGTCATCGCCAAGAGCCTGGTGGAGATCGCCAAGAAGGAGGGCGCCGACGCCATCGCTCACGGCTGCACCGGCAAGGGCAACGACCAGGTGCGCTTTGAGCTGGCCATCAAGCGCTTCGCTCCCGAGATGACCATCATCGCCCCCTGGAGAGAGTGGGACATCAAGGGCCGTGACGAGGAGATCGACTACGCAGAGGCCCACCATGTGCCTCTGAAGATCTCCCGGGAGACCAACTACTCCAAGGACAAGAACCTGTGGCACCTGTCCCACGAGGGCCTGGACCTGGAGGACCCCGCCAACGAGCCCCAGTACGACAAGCCCGGCTTCCTGGAGATGGGGGTCTCCCCCGCCATGGCCCCCGACGCCCCCGCCTATGTCACCATCGACTTTGAGAAGGGCTGGCCCGCGGCCGTGGACGGAGTGAAGATGAAGGCCAGCGACCTCATCCGCAGGCTCAACGAGCTGGGCGGTGCCAACGGCATCGGCCTGCTGGACATCGTGGAGAACCGGCTGGTAGGCATGAAGGACCGGGGCGTGTACGAGACCCCCGGCGGCACCATCCTCTACCGGGCCCACGAGGTGCTGGAGCAGATCACCCTGGACAAGGACACCAAGCACATGAAGCAGAAGCTGGCGGTAGACTTCGCCGACCTGGTCTACAACGGCAAGTGGTTCACCCCCCTGCGGGAGGCCCTCACCGCCTTCGCCACGGACACTCAGAAGTACGTCACCGGCACCGTGAAGCTCAAGCTCTACAAGGGCAACCTTATCACCGCCTCCGTCTCCTCCCCCTGCACCCTGTACTCCGAGAATCTGGTCACCTTCGGGGAGAGCGACTACGACCAGACGGACTCCCAGGGCTTTATCAACCTGTGGGGCCTGCCCGACAAGGTCCAGGCCCTGCGGGAGCAGGGAAAGCTCTGAGCGGAGACCCTGTCTGATATCTTTTTCCGCCTGCGGACGGCAAAACTCCGCGAGGCAAAAGGAGCGATACTATGAAACTGTGGGCCGGACGGTTCCAAAAGGAGACGGATGCCCTGGTCAACGACTTCAACTCCTCCATTTCCTTTGACGCCCGGATGTACCGGGAGGACATCACCGGGTCCATCGCCCACGCGGCCATGCTGGGCAGGCAGGGGATCATCAAGGAGCACGAGGCCGAGAAGATCATCGACGGCCTCAAGGCCATCCTGGCCGACATTGAGGCCGGACAGGTGGAGTTCTCCCTGGAGAACGAGGATATCCACATGAATATCGAGACCATCCTCACCCAACGCATCGGGGACACGGGCAAGCGGCTGCACACCGCCCGCAGCCGGAACGATCAGGTGGCGGTGGACTTCCGGATGTACGTCCGCAAGGAGATCCAGGCCATCATCGGCCTGATCCTGGACCTGGAGAAGGTGCTGGTCAGGAAGGCCGAGGCCAATCTGGACACGGTCATGCCCGGCTACACCCACCTCCAGCGGGCCCAGCCCACCACCTTCGCCCACGCCATGATGGCCTACGCCAACATGTTCAAGCGGGACGTGACAAGGCTGGAGGACTGTCTGGCGCGGATGGACGAGTGCCCCCTGGGGGCGGGGGCCCTGGCTACCTCCACCTACCCGGTAGACCGGTTCCAGACCGCACAGGCTCTGGGCTTTTCCAAGCCCACCGACAACTCGCTGGACTCGGTGTCCGATCGGGATTTCGCCCTGGAGTTTCTCTCGGCCTGCTCCATTCTGATGATGCATCTGTCCCGCTTCTCCGAGGAGATCATTCTATGGTGCTCCTGGGAATTCAAGTTCGTGGAGCTGGACGACGCCTACTCCACCGGCTCGTCCATCATGCCCCAGAAGAAGAACCCCGATGTGGCCGAGCTGCTGCGGGGCAAGACGGGGCGGGTGTACGGCTCCCTCATCACCCTGCTCACCGTCATGAAGGGGCTCCCCCTGGCCTACAACAAGGACATGCAGGAGGACAAGGAGTGCGTCTTTGACGCCATCGACACGGTGGAGCGCTGCCTGCCTGTGTTCACCGCCATGCTGGACACCCTCACCGTGCGGAAGGAGAACATGCGCCGGGCGGCCGCCGGCGGCTTCATCAACGCCACCGACTGCGCTGACTACCTGGTGAAGAAGGGGATGCCCTTCCGGGAGGCCTACCTGATCGTGGGCCGACTGGTCAGCCAGTGCATCAGAGCCGGTGAGACCCTGGACACCCTGTCCCTCAAGGACTTCAAGGCCGTATCCAAGGCCTTTGACGAGGATGTGTACCAGGCCCTGGAGCTCAGGACCTGCGTCAACGGCCGCAAGGTCTGCGGCGGCCCGGCGGCGGACAGCGTCCGGGTGCAGATCGGACATATCAGGGAATTCGTGGAGACACGCAGACATGGATAAGCCGAAGGTCTTTATCGACGGCCGGGAGGGCACCACTGGCCTTCAGCTCTGGGAGCGGCTCTCCCGGCGGACCGATCTCGAACTGCTGCGCATCGGCGAGGCCAGGCGCAAGGACCCGGCGGAGCGGAAAAAATACCTCAACGCGGCCGACCTGGTGTTTCTCTGCCTGCCCGATGCCGCCGCCTGGGAGGCGGTGGAGCTCATTGAGAACGGACACACCCGGATCATTGATGCCTCCACCGCCCACCGTACCGCCTCCGGCTGGGTCTATGGCTTCCCGGAGCTGTACAAGGACCCAGAGCGCATCATCGGACAGGCCCGTCGGGTGGCTAATCCCGGCTGCCACGCCACCGGCTTCCTGGCCTCGGCAGCCCCCCTGTCCGCCCTCCATATTCTGCTCCGGGACTGCCCCCTCACCTGCTTCTCCCTCACTGGCTACTCCGGCGGAGGCAGAAAGATGATCGCCCAGTATGAGGCCCCCGACAAGCCGGCCGAGCTGTTCAGTCCCCGGCTCTACGGCACCGGCCTGCGCCACAAGCACCTGACCGAGATGCAGAAGGTGGCTGGGCTGGAGCAGCCCCCGGTGTTCTGCCCCGTGGTGGACGACTACTACAAGGGCATGGCTACCACCATCCAACTCCACAACCGCTATCTGCGGGGCCAGCCCACCGCCCGGGAGGTCTGCCACATCCTGGCGGCCTACTACGCCGGCCAGCCCCTGGTCTCGGTGCGCTGGGGCGGGGATGCCCCCACCCTCCCCGCCAACGCTCTGGCGGGCACCGACCGGCTGGAGCTGGTGGTGTGCGGCCACGAGGAGCAGACCATCGTCACCGCCCTCTTCGATAACCTGGGCAAAGGCGCCTCTGGCGCGGCGGTGCAGAACATGAACCTGATGCTGGGCTTTGAGATGACGGCGGGCCTGGCCCTGGAAACCCCACCGGCGGGCAGTCCCGCCTCAGCAAGGAGTGAGCGAACATGAAGCAGATACCCGGCGGCGTCACCGCCCCCAAGGGCTTCCGGGCCTGGGGGGTCCACTGCGGCGTCAAGAGCAAAAAGGCAGACAAGAAGGACCTGACCCTCATTCTCTCCGACCAGGAGTGCGCGGCGGCGGCCGTGTACACCATGAACCGGGTCAAGGCCGCCCCCCTCTATGTCACCATGGAACACCTGGAGGACGGCACCGCCTGGGGCGTGGCGGCCAACAGCGGCAACGCCAACGCCTGCTGCCCCATGAGCCACGAGTACGCCGAGGAGATGGCCCGGCTGGCCGCCCGGGCCACCGGCCGCGCACCCGCCGACTTCGTGGTGGCCTCCACCGGCGTCATCGGCCAGACCCTCAACATCGCCGCCATTCGGGCGGGGATGCCGGAGGCGGCGGCGGGCCTCACCGCCGGGCCGGAAGGCTCCGACGCGGCGGCCCGCGCCATCATGACCACCGACACGGTGAAGAAGGAGCTTGCCCTCGCCTGCTCTATCGGCGGCAGGACCGTGACACTCGGCGCCATCGCCAAGGGCTCCGGCATGATCCACCCCAACATGGGCACCATGCTGTGCTTCGTCACCACCGACTGCGCCATCACCCGGGAGATGCTCTCCGAGGCCCTCCACGAGGTGGTCCCCCGCACCTTCAACCGGGTGACGGTGGACGGGGACACCTCCACCAACGACATGTGCGCGGTGCTGGCCAACGGTATGGCGGGCAATCCCCTCATCGAGTGGAAGGATGACGGCTACACCGTCTTTCTGAAGGCCCTCCGCCAGCTCTGCCAGGAGCTGGCCCGGGCCATCGCCGGGGACGGCGAGGGGGCCAGCCGCCTCATCACCTGCGCCGTGCGGGAGGCCCGCAGCGAGGAGAGCGCCGAGCGCCTGGCCAAGGCGGTGGTGGGCTCCCCCCTGGTGAAGGCCGCCATGTTCGGCGCCGACGCAAACTGGGGCCGGGTGCTGTGTGCCATGGGCTACTCCAAGGCCCCCTTCCGCCCCGAGTATGTGGACATTTCCTTCTCCTCCGCCGTGGGTGCTGTGGCCGTCTGCCGGGGCGGCATGGGTCTGGACTTCGACGAGGAGGCCGCCCGGAGCATCCTCTCCCAGGACGAGGTGGTCATCGACGTCCACCTCCACGAGGGAGAGCACGAGGCCACCTGCTGGGGCTGCGACCTGACGTACGAATATGTGAAGATCAACGGCGATTACAGAACATGAGAGGCGCAGCCCGCGCCCCTCTCCCCAAGGAGGCGAACCCCATGTCCGACGTGACCCTGCGGGCCCAGGTGCTGGCCGAGGCCCTGCCCTACATCCAGAAGTATTACGGAAAGACCATCGTCATCAAATATGGCGGCAGCGCCATGATCTCCCGGGAGCTGCGGGAAGCCGTCATCGGCGACGTCATTCTCCTCAGCCTAGTGGGCATCCATGTGGTGGTGGTCCACGGCGGCGGGCCGGAGATCTCCGCCATGTTGAAGAAGCTGGGCAAGGAGTCCCGCTTCGTGGACGGCCTGCGCTGTACCGACACCGAGACCATGGACGTGGTGCAGCAGGTGCTCTGCGGCAAGGTGAACAAGAACCTGGCGGCCACCCTCAACCGCCGGGGCGGGCGGGCCATCGGCCTGTGCGGCTTGGACGCCGGTCTGTTCCAGGCCAGACTGCTGGACGCGAAGTACGGTCTGGTGGGCGAGCTCGCCAGGGTGGACCCCGCCCCGGTCCGGGACTGCCTGACGGCTGGCTACATCCCCGTGGTGTCCACCGTGGCTCAGGGGGTGGACGGCGAAAACGCCTACAACATCAACGCCGACACGGCTGCCGCCAGGCTGGCGGTGGCTCTGGGGGCAGAGAAGCTCATCCTCCTCACCGACGTGCGCGGCCTGCTGCGGGATCCGGCGGACGAGAGCACCCTTCTCCAGAAGGTGGGCCTGTCCGAGGTGCCCCTGCTGGTGCGGGAGGGGGTCATCCAGGGAGGCATGATTCCCAAGGTGGAGTGCTGCGTGGAGGCGGTGCGCTCCGGCGTGGAGCGCACCCACATCCTGGACGGCCGCATCCCCCACTCCATTCTCATCGAGCTGCTCTCCGACGAGGGCATCGGCACCATGATCCTGTAAGGAGGCGCAGACATGACCTTTGACGAACTCAAGGCGCTGGACCACGCCCACACCCTCCAGACCTACGGCCGCTTCGACGTGGACGTGGACCACGGACAGGGGGCCACCCTCTGGGACCTGGCCGGCAGGACATACATCGACTTCACCTCGGGCATCGGGGTGTGCTCGGTGGGCTACGGGAACGAGAAGTGGGCCCGGGCCATCTACGACCAGGCCCTCACCCTGGGCCACATCTCCAACCTGTTCTACTCCCAGCCCTACGCCCGGCTGGCCGGCGCCCTCTGCGCCCGGTCGGGCATGGCGGCGGCCTTCTTCGGCAACTCGGGCGCGGAGGCCAACGAGGGGCTTCTCAAGCTGGCCCGCAAATACAGCCACGACAAGTACGGCGCCGGCCGCGGCACCATCCTGACCCTGCGCAACTCCTTTCACGGCCGCACCCTCGCCACCCTTGCCGCCACCGGCCAGGACGTGTTCCACCAACACTTCTTCCCCTTCCCGGAGGGCTTCCGCCACACCGGCGCCAACGATCTGGCCGACGTGGAGGCCCAGGCCGGGGAGGACGTGTGCGCCGTGCTGCTGGAGCTGGTCCAGGGCGAGGGCGGCGTGCTCCCTATGGACCGGGACTTCGTCCGCGCCCTGGCCGGCCTGTGCGAGCAGCGGGACTGGCTGCTGCTGGTGGACGAGGTGCAGACCGGCATCGGCCGCACCGGCACCCTCTTCGCCTTCCAGCAGTACGGCATCCGGCCCGATGCCGTCTCCTTTGCCAAGGGCATCGCCGGCGGCCTGCCCATGGGCGGCTTCCTTGTGAACGAGAAGTGTCGGCCGGTGCTGGGCCCCGGCAGCCACGCCTCCACCTTTGGGGGCAACCCTGTCTGCTCCGCGGCCGCCCTGGCGGTGCTGGACATCCTGGACGAGGCGGCCCTGAACCGGGTCAGGGAGAAGGGGATCTATCTTCGGGAACACATCGAGGCAATGGGCAAGCAATGCCTGGGTGCCACCCGGGGCCTGGGCCTCATGATCGGGGTGGAGGTCCGCCCCGGCTGGAGCAGCAGGGAGCTGGCCGCCCGGTTGGCCGGACACGGCCTGCTGGTGCTCACCGCCGGCCCCGCCCTGCGGCTGTTGCCCCCCCTGACCATCACGAAGGGCGAGATGGACCAGGGCCTGGCCATCCTGGACCGGGGCCTGGAGTGACCCCGGGTTGCGCCCGCCATTTTTGTATGAGGTGAACGAGATGAAAGACCTGCTGAAGCTGCTGGATCTCTCCAGAGAGGAGATCGTCCGCATCCTGGACGTGGCTGACCAGATGAAGTACGACCAGAAGCACCGCCTGCCCCACCCCCGCCTCCAGGGCAAGACCCTGGCCATGATCTTCGAGAAGAACTCCACCCGCACCCGGGTCTCCTTTGAGACCGGCATGTTCCAGCTGGGGGGCCACGCCCTCTTCCTCTCCGGCAGGGAGAGCCAGATCGGCCGGGGCGAGCCGGTGGAGGACACCGCCCGGGTGCTCTCCCGCTACTGCGACGGCATCATGATCCGCACCTACTCCCAGGAGGAGGTGGAGAAGCTGGCCCGGTATGCCGACATCCCCGTCATCAACGGCCTCACCGACTTCGCCCACCCCTGCCAGGTGCTGGCCGACCTCATGACCATCCGGGAGCGCAAGGCTAGGCTGGAGGGGCTGAAGATGTGCTTCATCGGCGACGGCAACAACATGGTCAACTCCCTCATTGTGGGCTGCCTGAAGGTGGGCATGGAGGTGTCCGTGGCCTGCCCCGAGGGCTATGACCCCCACCCCGATGTGCTGGCCTTCGCCCGGGAGGCGGGCCACGGGTTCTCCCTGGTGCGGGATCCCCTGGAGGCCGCGGCGGGGGTCGACGTGGTGTTCACCGACGTGTGGGCCTCCATGGGCCAGGAGGAGGAGGCCGCCCAGCGGCGGGCCGCCTTCCGGGGCTACCAGGTCAACGAGGCCCTGATGGCCGTCACCGATCCCGGCTGCATGGTGCAGCACTGCCTGCCCGCCCACCGGGGGGAGGAGATCACCGCCGAGGTCTTTGAGGCCCACGCCGGCGAGATCTTCGACGAGGCGGAGAACCGCCTCCACGCCCAGAAGGCCGTCCTCTGTCTCCTGATGGGCGGGGACGCCCGGTAAACGGCCGCCCCAGCCTGCGCAGCAGTTTGCTGAAAGAAATGCACGGGAGCTCTCATACTGAAAGACGGCCCCGGGCCGCGCTGTGCGCGGTCCGGGGCCGTCTCTGCGTCCGGGCTTGCGTTGTCAGTGGTCAGGCCGCACCTGTGCAGAAGCGCACCAGAATGGCGGCCGCCTGGGCCCGGGTCGCCCCACCGCCGGGCTTCAGGGCAGCGGGACCGGTCCCGCTGATGAGGCCGCCGGCATAGGCCCACGGCATAGGGGCTGATCTTCTCTGCATCCGCATAGGCGGACAAATCTGCCCTAGCTGACACATCGCGGCCCTGGCTGCGGGCGTAGCGGTAAAGGATGGCGGCCATCTGCTCCCGGGTGATGGTGTCCCCTGGTCCGAAACGCCCGTCTCCATACGGTGGAGGATGGTCACGATCATCCCCCGGGTGGTAGTCACCTCCGGGGAAAATCGTCCGTCGCCGGTGCCGGCCATGAGGCCCGCTTCGGCGGCGTAGCGCACTGTGCTCTCATACCAGGCCCCGGATACCACGTCCACAAAGAAGGGCTCCGCGCCGGGCTTGGTGAAGTATGCCACCACACTGTCGCCGGAGAGCTCGCCCGTCTTGGCGGCGCTCCACTCCGCTGCTCCGGCATCGGCCTTCACGCTCAGGGTATAGCTGCCGGTTAGTTCGGCGCCGGTGACCTTGATGACGATGACGGGGACGGAGACACCTCGCTTCATGGTGATGGTAATGGTCCCGTCCTCCCACTTCTGGTCGTACAGGTCGGCACTGATGGTCTTGTCATAGGACACACGGACCTCATGCTACTGGCCTCAACACCCAGGTTGCCCAGCTTGTCTACGGGTACCACGCTATACCTATAGGTCAGGTTGTTGGCCGCGCCCAGATCATCCGTGTAGGTATCCGAGGTGGTAAAGCCGATGGCCTTGCCGTTACGGCGGATCTCATAGCCCAGCAGTTTTTCACTGTCGGCGTGCCTCATGGTCAGAGTCACCCTGGGTTACGGCGTATCACTTTCCACCCGGGGAGAAAGCCGTTCTCTTTATTTTATCCCCCCGCAGAATTTGAGCTATTCATCTCTTTT
>ENA-UEOI01002525-UEOI01002525.1-human-gut-metagenome-genome-assembly--contig:-NODE-2525-length-12661-cov-3.051653_pt1 | contig 12661 bp, 20 predicted proteins | sample MGYA00242883_ERZ507882 | MGnify/ENA primary metagenome ERZ507882 (study PRJEB26167, sample SAMN06115502) | human gut metagenome | host: Homo sapiens | place: China:Chongqing | collected 2015-07-29... | reverse complement strand
ATTCCTGCCAGCCGCACTCTGCTTTGATTCGTTCCGACTCGCCGGATACCTTGGACATCCATCCATTGATGCCGGATGTCAGGTCTACCTCGACGCCGGGGATCTTGTTCACCAGATCCTGAATCCCCTGGGCCAGGTTTGAAATATACCCCAGAACATGGCTGACCATATCCAAAAAGAGGATCTCTACCGAAGCAATCGGATGAGTGAACACATTTCCAAAGAAATTGACAAAGTCACTGATGCTATTCCACAGCAGTGCCATCGTGTTATATCCAACCGCCCCAATACCCGCTAAACCGCCAGTGATGATTCCCGTAGCAGAAACGGAAGAATCGGTAAGTTTGTTATAAGCCGCCACACCTCCGTACAGAGCTCCGACGAGCAGTAGAACGCCGCCCACGGCCCATGTGATGGGAGATGCCATCAATGTGCTGTTAAAAGTGTGTACAGCTGCTGAGGCCGCTGCTGTGTTTCCAGTGAGTACTCCGAACCCAATGGATAGAAAATTTGTTGCCGCAGTATAGATACCGGTAGCCGTAGCAGCAATGGTCGTCCAATTGGCTGCAATCTGAAAGACCCCAAACGCCGCGCCGGCTCCCAGTACAATGGGCCCGATCATATCAATGTTATTCGCCAGCCAGTTGACACCATCCAGCACCGGCTGAACGGACATCAGGGCGGTGTTTTTCATCATCGTCCATACCTGCGACCAGGTCATGGGCATCTCCTCAAATTTGGCGTTTGTCTCTCCCGCCGCATCCAGAATGGCCGTTTTGACCACTTCACTGGAAATAAGCCCCTCCGAGGCCAGCTCCCGAATCTCTCCGGTAGTCTTGCCCAGATAGTCACCGATGGTCCCTACGATGGTTGGAGCCTGTTCCAGAACTGAGTTCAATTCTTCTCCCCGCAAGGTACCAGAAGAAAGTGCCTGTGTCAGCTGGAGAGTCGCTGCCTCGGCTCCTTGGGCAGAGGTACCGGCCAGCACATACTGCTTATTGATCTGTTCAGCAAAGGTCACCAACTCCTCAGGACTGCTGAATGCGTCCGGGGCCAGTGTACCCAACTTGGCAACAAAGTTTGCCGTATCCGCATAGGAACCTCGGCTGCGCTGGGCGCTCTCGTAAATCATCTGGTTCAGGTCCAGCGTGGTGCCGAATTGATCATTCACCATGTCCAGCCGGGCGGAGGTCTGGGCCATCGTATCGGACAGGCCCGCCAATGCCCGGATTCCCTGCAGGCTGGCGTAGGTGCCCAGCAGGCCGCGCAGGGAGCCGGTAAGGTTCCCTGCCGCCGTCTTGCCCGCTACCATTTCGGCATTGTATTCACTCTGGGCAGCAGCCGCTCCCGCGGCGGCTCCCTGCGCCTCCCGCATCTGCTGCTCCACCATGTCATACTGGTTGTTGAGGTCCCGGATCGTGGCCCCCAAGCTGTCCAGTCTGGCGTCCAGCTGATCAAAGGCCGCCCCGCTCTGCACCCCGGCATCAACCATTTTCCTCTGCTGTTGGTAGGCCGACTGCCACTGTGCGTTGAGGGATATAAGCCGGCGATCCAGTCCGGTAAGCACCGATTGGTAGTTGGTCGCTGCAGCGGCCGCCATCGTGGTCTGGCCGCTGGCCACCGCTGCCATCTGATTATACCGGGAAAATGTCGGGGAAAAGCGATCCACCAGAACAAGCTCCTCCTGTATCGTTGCCATTTACAAGTCACCTGCTTTCGCCTTTAGCTTCATCTGGTTCTGTGCGCTCCTGCGGCAGAATTCCGCCACCAGGATTCTTTCTCTGACCGGCAGGGCCAGATATTTGGATGGGGGCCACCCCCAGTTTTCAAAGCAATAGTACGCGATCTGCGTGTCTGCGTCTGGAGCTGGCCCTTCCATCAGTTTTTTACTTCTTCCCCCAGCTCCACAGCCATCTGATTAAAGCCGCACAGAGAAGTGATGGCGCTGAGCAGGGCAGCATATTCGCCGCCGAGCAGCATCTTGCCGGGCACCATCAGGGGATCCATGACACCATAGTGGTCGCAGAGCTGTGCATCGGCAAAGTCGGGGTAAACGGTGCAAGCCACCACCAGACGCCGGTTGTATTCCAGCCCGTCAAAATACTCCTGCTGCCGGCCCTCTACCTTGTGCACCTTCCGGCACTTGCGGGAGAGGGCTTCATTTTCCTCCTGCGAGATGGAGCGGATGCGGAACGGCACAGGATTGCCCTCTGCATCGCGGAACCGGTCGCTGATCACGACCTCCTTTTCCTCCACCAAGCTGATGGGGTTGAGAAATGCGTTGAGATTTGACATAGTTGGTTCCTCCTTTATTCACTGCCCAGGCGGGCCGGGTCGGAAAAGGCCTGCAGACGGGCCAGATCGGTGTAAGCAAAGTTAAAGTCGTAATTCAGCATCGCCTCCTCGTCATTGAGGATCGAGAGAGGGATAGTGCCGGTGAGCGTACAGCCATAGTAGGCCATCACCTGACTGCCCAGCGTAGCAGACGCCTTGTCGGTGTTGGTGATCTGAATGTCAAACTCCGGCATGATGCCGGTGGTGATGTACTCCAGCACCATATCGGTGAAGATGTTGCTGCCGTAGTAGATATTGCCGGTACCGGTCTGTTTGACTCCATTCGCCTTCTGCTGGATCTTGCGGGTGCCGATGACCCGCATATCGCTGTTCTGGATCTCGGCGTTGATGGTGATGTTGCGCATGCCGGCGATCTCGATGTTCTTTCCGTTTCGGGTGATGAAGAGCTTTCCCTCTGCGCCGTTGACGGTGTCCTTTGCAAGCAGATAAGCCATATTCTTCCCTCCTCTCTTACGATACGGTGACGGTCATGTAGACCTTCTCGATAGCGTCCACCGCCTGAACAGCCAGATTGACCACGATGCTGTCGATCTCCTCGCCGGCGAGCACTTCCACATCATCGGCAGAAAAATTCTGGATCGCTTCCTGTCCCTGCAGTGTCAGCAGGTAACTGACCACCGCCGACTTGAACAGATTGCGCCCCGTCTCGTTGTTGTTGATAACACCCAGATAGCTGGATGAAAACTGCTGGTAGATATCATTGGCAATGGCGTTGCAGAGACGCATCACCCGGTTTTTGCGGAACACCTTTCCGATCTCCTGTGTATAGGTGGTGAGACTGTTGATATCCTGCTCGATGTGTACCGTATCATAATCGGCAGTAAACACCAGATGTCCGTCGGACAGCGCCGCTTCCACCTGGCTGCCGGTGAGCACCGGGTCCGGGGCTACGGCGTCGGGGTGGGCGGCATAGGTCAGGCTCTGATTGGACTGTGCCCCGGCCTCCGCTCCGCCTACCCACCAGCAGGCCTGCTGCATGCTCAGTGTGCTTCCATCGGCAAGATGCAGGCCGGACTGAACATTGATGATATAGCGGCTGTCCGGTGCTGTGGAAAAGCTGGCCACCAGCTGGCAGTGCTGGCCGTTCTCCTCACACATCCGCTTCACAAAGCTGCTCATGGCGGTGAGGGTGGCAGCGTCCGTGCCGTCATAGATGAGGATATCAAAGCGATAGGGCTCAATGGCAGTGAGAAATGCCGCATATCCGGCGCTGGACACCGTGCCATCGCTGCCGCCGGTGAGCGGCGTTCCAGCACTGGCAGCCAGTGCCCCGGTACCGCTCCAGCTCACCCAGTCGTTGGGGGTGAGCTGCTCCACCGTGGCGGCGGTCTGCCGGTCCACCACCTCCGCATCTACGATGGTATCCACCTGAAAGCTGTCCTCCTCATCCGGCAGAGCAGTGACCACGATGGTGATGCTGTTGCCCCGAGTGCCCGGATACCGGGCGGTGGCAGTCAGGGGCTCCACCGTAGCAGTCGCCTGGGAGGAAGAACTGCCGATGGGGCGGTAGAGCAGCACCCGGGCCGCACCGGAGGTGCGGTTGGTGCCCCGGAAGATCTGCTGCAAAAACTTGGCCTGAGGCGCCGTAAGGGGATAGCCGATGATCGGCGTAGTGTCCATGCCGGCGGTGACTTCGGTCACCTGTCCCTCAGGGCCCCAGGACAGCGGCTCACAAATGGCCACCACTCCACGGGTCCCCACGGTGAAGCCCACCGCCGATTCGCTCTTAAAGTTGATGTAGACGCCAGGCCGCACCTTGTTCTGGGCGCTCCATGTTCCACCTGCCACTACGATCACTCTCCTTTCATCTTAAAGAACTCCCGGAGCGCCCGATCGGCCTCTGGGATGGTATAGGTTTCTTTGTGCAGGACAGCCCGGAGAAAGTCCTGCTGCCAGCCGGCATACCGCCTGCTGTTCAGCAGCGCCTCACGGGTGTACCGTCGCTGGGGTCTTTTGCCTGCCATCGTTTGGGATCACCTCCGCATCGTATTCGGCAATGCGCTGCATGCTGGGAGCCTTGGGATCGGGCAGCTCCACCATCTCCCGCAGCTCGAACTTGTAGTGGAGAGCATCCAGGTCGATGTTCCACTTCCGGTCGTAAGTCCGAAGCAATACCGATCCCTCCCCGGAACCGTCGGTGTAGGGGAAGATCTCCATCGACAGGTCCAGCGCCTCGGCCATAGCCAGATAGCGCTGCTGCAGGTCGGGAAGGTTGTAGTCCTCCAAACAGGTCAGATCCAGACCGATACGCCGCAGCCACCGCTGACCGGTCCGGCGTTCCAGGTGGCTGTACCTCTGCTGAAGAAAGGCCGCCGGCATCCGGCTGTCCTGCTGGTTGGGGTCTTCGTAAAAGGTCACATCCGGCAGCACCGGGGCCAGATGCCCGGCCAGCGACCGGGCGATGGTTGTGATGATAAAATTCACTTTTTCATCGCCTCCTCGATCGCCTTGTCCAGAATCTCCCGGACCGCTTTTTGATACTCCTCGATGCCTTTATCCGCCATGTACTCCCCCTTGACATACTTGGTCTTGGTGCCGACCACGATACCCACATCGGCTGCCGGGTCATACTCCAGCAGCCCGCTATCAGGATTGACATAAAGTCCCGGCACAAAATGCCGGTCCATTCGGTGTCCATCGTTGACATAGCTGGCATACTCCATGTTGTTGGCCAGCCTGGTGCGAAACTCTCTGCCACCGGTAACCGGCCGGGTGCGGCTGTCGGTGGCCCAGTGGGCTTTCAGCTCGCCTGTGAGGGTGTGTGTGCCGCTGTAAGCTGAGCCCCGCCCGCTCCCCTCTTTCGGGGGCGTAGCGGCTGCTGCGGCCTGCACAGCCCTCTTGGTGGCCTCTTCGGCGGCCCTCCCGAGGATCTCCGGCAAATCGGCTTCCAGTTCTCTGAGCTGCTGGATCCGCTGCTGGAAGGTGACTGTCTTGCTCATGCTCTCACTCTCTCCTCCTGCAGGAGCCGGATCTCCTGATGCGCCAGCCCCGGAAGAACGGCACCAAACGGCTCAAAGTAATGATTGGGCTCCGATGCAAAGGCGCGGACCCTCTTGATCTCCTTCCCCAGTACGGCTCCCCGGTGGATCAGCAGCTCATCGCCGGCCTCAATATCCACCTCGTTACCGCACTGCAGCCAGTGACCCTGCTCCACATGGGCAGCGGTCGCCTCCATCTGGATCCGGCCATCCCCCATCTGGTAAACCCGGCAGGGGATCCCGGCGGCGACCTGCTTGCGCTCGTGGCGGGTAAGGGCCCCATCTTTGACCTCACTGACCCGCCAGATGTCCATCGTATCGGTGTACCAGTCCCGAAAATTCATCCGCATCACCTCAAATCACATAGCTGCCGCCCATACCGATCAGCCGCGCCTGGGTGGCAAGCAGCTGCCCATACTGGGTGGCATTGAGGTCGCCCCACTTTTCAGTGGCTTTTGTGAGGGCGTCGGTGTCGTAGCTGACACTGTCAGAACCCAGCTTGGCAGAGGATACGACCCCCACCAGGGCGCCGGAGGCAGCTGCCTGGGCCGGCGTGGCAGAGCTCTCGGCGTAGGTGCGCCGATAAAGGGCGGCGTAATGTGCCACATACAGCCCCGCTGCGTACTCCCACAGCTCCCCCCACTGGCTGGGAATGATGGAGGTATTGGCCATGGCGATAAAGCGGTCCAGCATGGCGGCAGGCACCAGACAGGCCGCCGGCTGTCCTTCGCTCCCGGCGGTGTAAAACTGCGGGAACATCGCCTGAAACTGCTCAGCGGTGAGGCTGCCCTTGCCTGTACCGATATTGGCAGCGGCGGCTCTGACGCCGAAAAACTGCGGCTTACAAAGCCAGCTGTGATCCATCGGTTACTCCTCCTTCGCCTTCTCCTCTTCGTAGGCCTTGCGGCGCTTTCTGGTCACTGCAGCGCCGGCCTCGTCGGCGGCCTGCAGGTCCCGATCCCGGCGGCTCTCCGAGACGATGATCTTGCCATCGGCTACCAGCTCCCGGAAGTACCGGGTACTGGTGGCCCAGTCCGGCGCCTCGCCCATCCAGCCCCGGGGGACCGGAAAGACCAGCGACTGATCTTCCGAGGGGAGCAGGATATGGTTTTTGCTTACGATGACCATCTTGCCGCCCCCTTAAATGCCGTCGAAGTAGGCGACGGTCTGAGGATAGAAGATCTGCACCTCTGAGACATTGGCGGCATAGCCGGTGTCATAGCACGGGTCAGCGGTACCAATTCGTCCATCTTTACAAATCGTCGGTCGTTGTTGTAAACGACCATACGGTCCTTCTGGCCGGTGCCGGCGCCTTTGCACCAGTTGGTGCCGCCGATGAAGAAGCCCTTTCCGGCCTTGGTGGCCACATTGTTCTCCATAATGTAGTCCAGAATGGTGGTGCGGGTCACGATCTCGGCGCTCACCGGTGTGTTGAGCAGATAGGTGTACTGGGCATAGGGCAGCAGGATATGGTTGGGCATTGCGCTCTCATCATTGTTTGCAGCTTCCCAGACCGCACTGATCGCCGAATTGATATCCTTGAGGATCTCCTGCGGGGTCTTTTTTGCCCAGGCAGTGTCACCGGCAGCGCCCTGGGCCACGGTGGTCTCCACCGCATCCGGGTTATTGATCAGGCCGGTGGTGTCGTACTTTTCAAAGCCGACATAGGTGTTCTGATCCAGGTGCTTATCATAGCCCATACGGACGCCGTCGGTGAGGAGAGCATCCAGGCTGCGGCCCACGAAGTTGGAGCGCATCATGTCCCAGTACATCACACGCAGGGCAGCGGCAAAGGCGTGGGCCTTGTACACTCCCTTGGAGAGGGAAGCCTGTACCACCGGGATGCCATTGGCTCCACCGGCCTGTACGGCTCCTTCGCCGGCGCCGCCGGTCATGCCATAGCCCACGGTCATGGCGCTGGCGTAATCGGCCCAGCCGCCGCCCACATCGATGACAATGTCACGGGGATAGGTAAAGTTGTTGAGAGGTTTGCGGATATCCGGGTCGCGCTTCTCCAGCTCCGACACCAGAAAGGCGTTGCCGCTCGCCACTGCTGCGGCATCAAAAGCGGGCACACCGGCCACGCCCTGTGGGGCCTGGCTGCCGCCGATGATACCGGCGTCAAAAGTTCCGACATTTACAAAGCTCATATCATGTCCTCCTTATGCGTTCTGCATGGTCAGGATCCGCAGCTCGGCGGTTCCGTTGGCATCCGCGGGGCCGCCCCACTGGCAGTTGGTCAGCTCCACAGTCTTTGTCTCGTCCGCCTCTGCTTCAAAGCCGCCCACTGCTGCGGTACTGTAACTGGGATTGGCGGTGATGCGGACATACACCTTGCCGCCCAGGGCCGGCGTACCGCGCTGACAGGTCACATTGATCGCACCGCGCTGGAACACCGAGACGGCGTCACCGGGGGCATACTGGCCGGTGCTCTGCTCCAGGTAGGCCAGCGAGCTCTTGATCTCTGCGCCCGCTACCCCCACAAACTGGGTGGCCATGGCGGCTGCACCCATCTGTACAACGGCGCCGGGGGTATCACTGTCATAGATCAGCGGGGCGCCGAAAGGGATGGGGACCTTACCGCCGCAGGGGCGGGTGTTTGCGATCATGTCGGGCTGTCTGGCGTAGCAGCCGGCAAAGCCGTAGGGCATTTCTTTTCCAATGGTCTGAGGTCTGATTCCTGCCATTTACTTCTCCTCCTTCTTCATGTGGGGGTTGCGGGCGGCATAAGCCGACTCCACTTCACGACAACGGTCGGCGTACTTCTGCTGGGCGGTGGCGGCATCATCGGCCTTCACCTTGGCTGTCCTGGTGACTGCGCCCAGCACACCGGTCATGGCGTCGCTCTGCACCGACTTGAGCAGGGCGTCCACCACCCGGGCACGCTCCCTGGTATCCCTGATGGCGGCCACGGCGGGACGGACATTCTTCAGGATCTGCAGGGCGGCGTCCCGTACCTCGGGATCGGGAGCAGCGTCGTGTTCGGTCACAGTGGCCGCCTCTTCGCCATCCTCTCCAGTCAGCTTTTCGATGAGCTCTTCCAGATCGCCCTCGTCGGACATCTTACGCTCCATCTTCTCCTCCCGGTCATTCTTCTTCGCCAGCTCGCCCAACATGGCAAGGACCTTGTCCAGCTTGCCGCCGAGATCGTCGTCCCCGGTCACCTTCTCCGTCATCTCATCGGCTGCGGGTGCTGCCTCCTGCGCCTGTGCGGCGGGTTCGGCGTCCAGCGCAGTCTCTGCAGTGGCCACAAGCTCCTCCAGTTCCTCCGGGCTTGCATCCTTGGCCGCCTTGCCCAGAGCGGTCAAGATCACGCGGTTAAACATGTTCATACTCTTCCTCACTTTCTCTGCCGCCGGTGCGGCGGCGTCTTGTATTGATACAGCAGCCCCGGCCCGTCCCAGGGGGACGACAGCCACATGGTTGCCCCGTATCCGTTTCTGGCGGTATCCCCCGGCCGGATCCACCGCATAGTCGCAGCGATACCCGCAGGAGACCTGCCGCATGGATCCGCTGCGCACCTGGTCGATGAGGGTCGGGGCGGTGATGACCAAATCGGCCATGATGTGCTCACCGGTCCGGCGCACATTCTGTACATGCCCTTTGGCATAGGCCGACCAATTCTCGGGCGTCACATCTTCCGGCGGGTGGGTCATTGTCACCGGCTTGCCCTCAAAGGAGGCGATGGTCTCCGGCGAGAACACATCTTCGGGGTAGCGCATCACCGGTATCACTGCCTCCGGGTCGGCATCTGCCACGCCCATCTCCCTGGCCAGATAGTTCTGGCTGCCGGTCCGGGCGATGGGGACATTTTTACAGATGAGGTATCCCTCGGCCGTCTCGATCTGATTGGGGCTGATCGGGCTTCCAAAGTATGCGATCGCCATCTAATCCACCCCCGGTATACGCTCTTCCTGGTCGGCACTCTCACCCGCTACCGCCTCCAGCAGCAGATCCGCAATGATCGCCTGGTGGTCGGTCTCGTCCGCATTGACCTCCAGCAGCTTTTCCAGGCTGGAGGCCGGTGCGATCGCCATCATGGCGGTGTAAAGCCGGACGGTCTCTGTCTCTGCCGCCAGTGCTTGTTTGAGCAGCTTGATATACTCTGCTTTGTAATCCATCTCATCACCTCTGACATGCAAAAAGGGGTCAGCCTGTAAGTTCTCCTTACAAGCTGACCCCGTTCGGTCCTTCCCGCCCAACGCTTCGGGCGGGGAATGCTGTTCATTTTTCGACAACGGTCTCCCGTTTGATGTGGATCACTTTCACCGTTCCACCCGGCCCCGGGATAAGCTCTACCCGGTCGCCTTTGGATAGTATCTTTAGGATCGTCTCAATCACTTCCGGTTTCACTGCCCGCCTCCCTGTACTGCCTTTGCTGCTTCGCTGTGTATTGCAGGCTATCTGTTATTCTGGAACAATCGGCTCAGCGTTCCCTGAGCATCGTCTTCTACGATTTCGAAGCGCCCTGCCCGTGAGCCGTCTTCATTTACAAATATCCCCACAGGCGGATATAGGTAGCCTTCTTTTTCGTCCGGCTCTTTCTCCCAATAGCTGTATCCTTCATCATCTATCACGCGGAGGAATCCGTATTCCACACCGAGGCATTCATATACTTTTCCATCCGTGAGAGAAAGCGTCCCTTTTGAGGGCCCTACATATTTAACCTTCATTTTCGCTTCACACCCTTTAGCTTTTCCTCATGATGCAAACCATTTAATTCGTACCAATGGACATCATAGCGATAGTTGTTTGTCTCTATTATACCACCTTTTTTCTCCCATTTTAACGGGTCTCCGCCATATTGAGCAGCAAGGCGCTCAGCATCTCGAATAGCACTGCTGCTGCCATATCCGGCAATAGTGCGTATGTGCTCAATAGTTGCACCGGCAGGGACAATACCCGCCATATGACCCGGGAGGGGCAGTGTTTCTGCTAAATCAGAAATTCGGTTTGCTGCTCGATATTCACGGAGCCAATTCTTGTACTTTCCATCGTTCGCCCGCTTGTGTTTCTGGAAGGTGGCGAAGGTCCTGGGCACCTTGTCCCCCAGCGTCATGCGGTAGCGCTCCCACTGGCGGTAGTCCCGCAGCCACTTGGCACGGGCCTCTTCCGTTTTGCGGTACGCCTCGATCTGCTTTTTTGTTCGCGGGTCGATGCTGGGCGGATTGGTACGGAAGGAGGAAAAGCGTTTGACCTTCTCGATCTCCTGTTCCGTCCTGCCTGCAGGCGACCAGGGCAGGAGCGAATGAATACAGTTTGGGTGAATGTTGAGATAGCTGTTGCTCAGGTCGTCCGGCCCGTCTGGATCCACCTTGCCAAAGGCAGCGGCCAGCGGCGGGAAGTCCGGGTCGCTGCCGCTCCGGGAGTAGACCCGCCCTTCCAGCGGAGCGCAGATGGCGCAGGTACTGCCATGGCTGCTGATCTGGTACAGGTCCTGCCCCGGGTCTGCGGTCAGGACAGCCAGCACCTCGGCCTGCCGGGAAGTAGTACGCAGTGTCATGCTCCCATATGTATGCAGGCTCCAGTTGCGCCCCGCCTTGTCCACAAAGGCGGTCACGCCCTCCCGCTTCAGCGTCTGCACAAACTCCGGCAGGGCCTTGTATGCGCCCTTGCCAGCGGCCTGCATGGCTGCTGTGGCCTCGATCCCCGCCCAGCGGTAAAAGTCTGCCTCCGGGCGCCCGATGAGCGCATTCTGAAGCGTGCTCATCACCGTGACATTGGCGGCGGTGATCTCCCCCATCAGGTTCTGGACCAGCTTGTCCACGATGGCATACTGATCAGCGGTCAGCACCGCGGCATTTTTGTAACCCGCTATGTGTTTTTCCACTGTCTCACCGGCAATGCGCCGGGCTTCCGGCACACGCACATAGAACTGCTTTTCCACCATTTTGGGGACATACTCCCAGCAGTCATTTTCCAAGCTCTGCAGGATCCGCTGCACTCGCTCCAGGGCGGCTACAGCATGATAGTCCACATTGCCCATCGACCTCAGGCGGCCTATCTCATTGATGATATCGGTCTCCGCCTTGAGAAACAGGGCGATGAGCTTTTCCAGCTCCTCGGCGTTGGGGGCTCTCTTCAGCTCTGGCATGGCATCATGCAAACCGGGAGATCACCATATTGGCAATCTCGCCTGCCAGGCCCAGTAACTCCTGCACCCGCTTCATGAAAGTAATCATCTTTCGACATGCTCAGCCCTCCTCATCATCCAGCAAATCAGCCCCATCATCGTCTGGGAGCAATCCATCCGGTCCAAACTGCATAAAATCCCAAAATGGTGCATCTGGATGTGCGATTCCATAGTCTATAATATCCTGTTCAAAATGGTCTATTGTGGCTGCCATTACCAGAAGGTCAATAGCCTCTTGAGTGACAATATCCTTTTTCTGTATTCCCTGCCCAAGGTATTGGGAGAGAAACGATCTCAGCCTTTCTTCCATTCCAATAGCCTCCATGTTACTTTATTGGGCTGAACCACAGCGCATTAACTCTGCCAAATCGTTCTGTTACTCGTCCTCATCATCCACTATTTCCAGGGGCGGTATTATGGAATAAAAGTACTCATCTACTTCCTGGAAACTTGCGCCTGGGTGGCACTTCAAATACTGAAGCATCTCATCTTCCACCCCATACTGTTCCGGGCCGAGTGCTAATCCAATCATAAGGACTTTTTCATCCTCATCTACCTGAGCAAGAAAACGATCTCTCAAAAGCAGCTGGTATTCTGAAAACCCTATTCCCACCTTATCCACCTCGACTCTTTACTGGGCTGACCCATAGCGTCTTCACTCTGCCAAATCGTTCTGTTACTCGTCCTCATCGTCCATCAAAAGCTCTTCCTGCGTAACGCCATAAAGTCCGGGTCTAAGCAGCTTCAGCAGCTCCCAAAAAGACTCCTCTGGGTGCTTTGTTCCGTAGTCTATGATATCTTGTGCAGAGCCATCAATACAAGCTCCATATACAAGCATTTCGATGTCGTCCTCTTGAACAACATCTTTTTTTTGCTCTCCTTGGCCAAGATAACGCTGGAGAAAAGTTCTCAGTTTTTCTTCCATTCCAATAGCCTCCATGTTACTTTATTGGGCTGACCCACAGCATCTTAAACCCGCCATACCCGTCTGCTTCCACCGTATACTGCCGTGTCGCGCTTCGGATCGTTCTAATTTCCCCAGCCTTTAGTCCAGGATATCGGGTATTCAGTATCCCTGTCAGTCTTGCATAGGTTCTCGGACTCAGCTGGATACCTCCAGTTGTCCGCTGCGGCGATGGCGCGTACTTTGTCCTGCGTGGGAGGCCGCTTCGTGCGCCCGGACCGTCAGCACGGC
>ENA-UEOI01002523-UEOI01002523.1-human-gut-metagenome-genome-assembly--contig:-NODE-2523-length-12669-cov-2.821395_pt1 | contig 12669 bp, 16 predicted proteins | sample MGYA00242883_ERZ507882 | MGnify/ENA primary metagenome ERZ507882 (study PRJEB26167, sample SAMN06115502) | human gut metagenome | host: Homo sapiens | place: China:Chongqing | collected 2015-07-29... | reverse complement strand
AGGCAGCAACAGTGCGGAATAGCCCTGCATCCGCTTGAAGCGAGTGAGGATATCCTGCAGCGTGGAATCCAGCGCATGGCCCATGTGAAGCTGGCCTGTCACGTTAGGGGGCGGCATCACGATGGAAAACGGCTTCTTCTTAGGGTCCGGGTCGCCTTTGAAGCAGTGGTTGTCCTCCCACATCTGATAGATGCGGGACTCCACCTGCTGGGGTTCATACACCTTTGGCAGTTCTTTGTTCATAGGGATTCTCCTTTTCTATATCCTGATGGATCAAATATCATAATAGGTCTTGCCGCATTTTTTCTCCAGAAAGCTCCGCAGCGCCTTGGGGTCCTGCCCCGGCACCTGATCCAGCCGGACGATCAGACTGGCCAGTTTATCCAGGAAAATGAAGTCATACCCCCGGAAATGCACCAGGGCAAAAACCTTCTCATAGTCGTGCCGGATGGTTCTCCCACCGACAACCTCGTAGAAGTCCCGGTCGGTGAAGTGCAGCTTGCCGCTGTACATCACCCGCATCCGGGCGCAGCCGGCGCTGATGATGTTGGGAATCAGTGCCGCGGCTAAAAACAGCGCACCGATGAGCAGGTAGCTGAACCGGGTAAAGGACAGCCCGTCTGCCTGGATGTCACCCCAGGTCCTCCAGACGCGCCAGACACCCACCGCCAGGCACACCACCCGGAACAGCAGCATCTGCCAGCGGCGGAACAGCCGCTCCGATACCTGGTAAAGTGCCAGGAGCTGACGGTAGTTTAAGTTGATCTCCGCTTCGAATTTCATGGTCCTCTCCTTCGTAATGGAATTTTCGGCCCGATCAGACAAACAAAAATGCCCTGAGCCGGAAGGCTCAGGGCGAACAATGTCCGTGGTACCACCTGAATTCATGCAAAAACACGCACTCACCGGCGCCGCATGGCGCCATTCCCGATAACGGCGGGGTCACCGTCGCGGCTTACTGCTCTTTCAGCCGGATGCTCCGGGACGACTTCTCCGGCTGCTTCCCGGGCGCTTCCACCAACCGCGCCCTCTCTTGGCATCCGCCAGCCGGGTACTGCTTCCCTTCCTTGCAGTTCCCAATATCTTGATTCCGTATCAGTATAGTATACCGGATTTGGATTGTCAAGGTCAGGAAAGCCGCAAAATTTCCTTTTTCAGCCGGGAGATGATGCGTTTTTCCAGGCGTGAGATATACGATTGGGAAATTCCCAGCTGGTCTGCCACTTCCTTCTGCGTCTGTTCCCGGCCGCCGCCCAGCCCAAAACGCAGCGTGATGATCTGTTTTTCCCGAGGGGACAGGGTATTTACTGCCGCCGTCAGCAGGGAGCGGTCCACATCCTCCTCGATGGGCCGCATCACCACATCCGCCTCTGTCCCCAGCACGTCGGAGAGCAGCAGCTCATTGCCATCCCAGTCGGTGTTGAGGGGCTCGTCGAAAGAAACCTCCCCCTTCCGGGCCGCATGATAAGAAACTGATGAAAGCATTCCCTTATTTTACATCAAAATCTCATTTTCAATACACCGGGAGGCGTACGTCGCCAGCTTGATGTTCTTGTCGGACCGGTACGTCCCCACCGCCTTGATGAGGCCAATGGTCCCGATGGAGATGAGGTCCTCGATGCCGACCCCCGTGTTTTCAAATCTGCGGGCAATGTAGACCACCAGCCGCAGGTTATGTTCGATCAGTTCCTGCCGGGCACACTCTTCCTCCACGCGCCCCAGCAGTTCCTTCTCCCGCTCCTTGGTCAGCGGCGGCGGCAGCGTGTCGCTGCCCCCGATGTAGTGGACACCTTCCGCCGGCAGCAGCCCCAGCCGCTCCAGCAAATTCCGCAGTTTCTGTTTGAGCCCTTCCATGATCTCGTCTGCCTCCATCCGCATCGCCGCCCCACAGCGCGGCATACCCTGTTCCCAGTTCCGTGGGCGACAGCGCCACCAGCACGCCGGCCTGCCGCCGCCCCGCCCATTCGATCCAGTCGCTGCGTACTGCCAGCAGCAGTCCACCCGCCCCCACCGCGTGGTAGGGGATCAGCCGGAACCGCAGCTCCGGTGCCGTCCGCCGCAGCGGCTCCAAAAGATCTGCCGGCGGCAGAGACGTCTCCAGCAGATGCCGGACCTCAGAGGGCAAAATACCATTCAGTGATCCCGGGGCCGTCACCAGCACCGGCGCCCCGCACACCGGGTCCCGCAGGCTGTTTCCGGTGTCATGCAGCGCAGTTAGTTCCACGTCCCGGCCGCCCACACACACCCGAATCCGCAGCAGCTCCCCCGCCACCGCATGCCGGGCGGAGGCCCGGAACACCACCGTCAGCACCACATACGCCGCTCCGGCGGCTACCAGCAGCACCCGTACGAATACATCCGTATAGAAAACGCCGTTGACTGCCGGAATCGCACCGCCGGAGAGCAGTCCAAATCCCAGCACGCACCCCGCCATGGCGCAGGACACCCCGAAAAACAACAGCGTCAGCCGCAGCAGCTTCCGCTCTCCGCCAAAGGCCACCAGCGCCAACAGCACCCCTGTCGCGGCCTTGACCGGCATCTGCGCCAAAAACTCCAGTCCTGGCAAGAACACCGCCGCCGCATATCCGCCCCCCAGCAACGCCCCCAATGCATACCTGCCCCGCCGTAGCGGCACTCCCGCCAGCCGTCCGGCGGAGAGCAGCAGCAGATAATCCATCAGCGCGTTGAGCACAAACACGCTGTCGAGGTAAACAACTGTCATGGTATCCCCCCTTCCCAGCAGAAAACACAGGTACTGCCACCCATGTCCAGCAGAGATGATTATACGGCGGGCCATTCGTAAAACCGGTCGCAAAACGGGGACGCCATTCCTTTTGCTGCTGCCCGCCTGCACTGGGCTCACAACAGGGAAAACGCAAAAAAGCCGCGGAATCAAAAGATTCCGCGGCTTTTCCGATTGATTTTCCGGTTTACACCAGATAGGGTGCCACCATGGAAGTCACCAGCGCAAATACCATGACCACTACCAAAACCAGAGCCACTGCCCGGGTCTTTCTGTTCATTTCTTCTCCTCCTCCCGGGACAGAATTTTTCGGATGCTCTTTTCCGCCTTGCTGCGGGGCAGCATCAGCTCATGGCCGCACCCCTGGCAGCGCAGCTTGATATCCATGCCCACCCGCAAAATCTCCCACTGGCGGCTGCCGCAGGGGTGCGGTTTTTTCAATTCCACTTTGTCGTGCAGACGCAGGTCCATACATACCTCCTGTCAAACAGATCTTGTCCGCTGCATATAGTACTACAACAAAAATGACGCCGCGTCAAGCGGCAGATAGGATGCGATCATCGATGCCGGAAAATAAACTGTATCTGCCGGAGGGGCTCCGTCCCCCCGCTGAATGGTCTCTCTCTGCTCTCCAGGCCGCCCAGGCGGCCGGCACCATTCTAGAAGCGCCTGTCCAGCGCTGCGGCGTGGACCGCACCCTCTATCTCTCACTGGGGCCCATTGCCGGGCGCATTCCCCGCCAAGAGGCACTCTCTCCCTGGATCAGCGGTGCGGACCGGGACATTGCCCTGCTCTCCCGTGTGGGAAAGCCCGCCTGCTTTATCGTGACGGACATTCGTGCCGATGAAAAGGGCGCACCTGTCGCGCTGCTGAGCCGGCGGGCCGCTCAGGAGCGGGCCATGGACGCCTTTCTGGAAACACTGGTTCCTGGCTCGGTGGTCACTGCGGTGGTGACCCACCTGGTGCCCTTCGGTGCGTTTTTGGACATTGGCTGCGGCATCGTCGCCATGCTCCCGTTGGAGCGCATCTCCATCTCCCGGATCTCCAGTCCCCGGGATCGCTTCCAGGTGGGGCAGAAAATTCTGGCCGCCGTGGCCTCCATCGACTACCAGACCCGCCGCTTCACCATGACCCACCGGGAACTGCTGGGCACCTGGATGGAAAACGCCAGTTACTTTCAGCCGGGAGAGACCGTACGAGGCACCGTCCGCTCCGTCAAGGAATACGGCACCTTTATCGAACTGGCTCCCAATCTCTCCGGTCTGGCCGATACCCGGGAAACGCTCCAGCCTGGGGACGGAGTATCCGTGTACATCAAAAGCATCCGCCCGGACCGGATGAAGATCAAGCTTCAGATCATCGAAAAGCTGCCCATTGCTCCGGTTCCGCCGCCGATCCGCTATCAGATCACCGACGGCGTGCTGGACCGCTGGGTCTACTCCCCGCCGGGCTGTGAAAAGCCTGTCGTAGAAACCGTCTTCCGGGAAAGCGGCGAATAGAACACCTCCATTCGGAGACACTGCTCCCAAAACGCTGGGTTCCTGTCCGGCCACAGAGGCATGGGCAACGGCTTAAAAATCGCTGCCCTTGATCTTCTCCCAATATGCCCGGGCAGCCTGTTCCGTCTTGTTGTCGCCCCATTCATAATAGTGGACGCCCTGCAGCGCATCCGGCAGATACTGCTGCTTGACCCAGCGGTGCGGGAAATCATGGGGATAGAGATAGCCCTGCTCCCGCTCCTGACCGCTGGTATCCACGTGAACATTTTGGAGATGCCGGGGAATCTCCCCGGTTTTTCCCTTTTTCAGATCCGCCATGGCCGCAATGATGGCATTATGGGCGGTATTGGACTTCGGTGCGGTAGCCAGCAGCACTGCCGCTTCCGCCAGAGGCAGCCGGGCCTCCGGCAGTCCCAGCTGTACCGCTGCGTCCACGCAGGCCTTGGTCACCACGATAGCCTGGGGATAGGCAAGACCGATATCCTCCGCCGCAATCACCAGCAGCCGCCTGCACGGAGACAGCAAATCCCCCGCCTCCAGCAGCCGTCCCAGATAGTGGACCGCCGCATCCGGGTCGGACCCCCGGATGGATTTTTGCAGGGCAGAGAGGATATCATAGTGGGCATCCCCATCCCGGTCATAGCGCATAGCGCTGCGCTGAGAGACCTGTAAGGCGTCTTTACTTGTCAAAAGCAGAGTGCCGTCCGGAGTCGGCGAGGCCGCCTGACACAACAGCTCCACGGCGTTGATGGCCTTGCGCACATCTCCGCCGGCGGCGGTGGCGATCTGAAGCGGGAGTCCCTCCTCCCATTGAAGGGGCAGCGTACTGCGCTGCTGCTCCACCTTCAGCGCCCGCAAAACAGCACCCTCCGTCTCCTCCGGGGAAACGGCTTTGAACTCAAATACAGTGCTACGGGAGAGCAGCGCGCTGTACACATAAAAATAGGGATTCTCCGTAGTGGAGGCAATCAGTGTCAGGGAGCCATTCTCCATAAACTCCAGCAGGCTCTGCTGCTGCTTTTTGTTGAAATATTGGATCTCGTCCAGATACAGCAGTACCCCGCCGGGGGCCATCAGCGTTCCCACGTCGGCACAGATGTCCTTTACATCCTGCAACGACGCGGTGGTGGCATTGAGTCGGTAGAGAGTTTTGTTGGTGCGCTGGGCAATGATGTTGGCAATGGTGGTCTTACCGGTGCCGGAAGGACCGTAAAAGACCATATTGGCATCGGTCCCCCGTTCGATCAGACGGCGGAGCACCGCACCGGGGGCCAGCAGATGCTTCTGCCCCACCACCTCATCCAGCGTTTTCGGACGGATCTCATCCGCAAGGGGACGCTGCATGGCGAGCCCTCCCTTCCTTTTTGCTTGAATATATAGTATACCATAATCCCCCAGTGCTTTCCACCGGAAAATCACCGGAGGAGGTGTTGCATTTTCCCCTCGCCAACCGTCGAATTTTGTGGTATTCTGTCCTCTAAGAGGTGACTGCCATGAAATCCAAAGCCGCCGTCAAGCGGATCATTGAAACGCTGAAGGGAATCTATCCGGACGCCCTTTGCTCCCTGCAATACAAAAAGGACTATGAGCTGCTGTTTGCCGTGCGGCTCTCCGCCCAGTGTACCGACGAACGGGTCAACAAGGTGACCCCGGCACTCTTCGCCCGCTTCCCCACCCTGGAGAGCTTCGCGGAGGCTGACCCTGCCGAGGTGGGGGAATATATCCGCTCCTGCGGCTTTTTCAATGGGAAGGCCCGGGATCTGGTGGCCTGCGCCCAGCAGATTTTGGAGCGGCACGGCGGCAAGGTCCCCGGCACCATGGAGGAGCTGACGGCCCTCTCCGGCGTGGGCCGCAAGACCGCGAACCTGATTTTAGGAGATGTGTTCGGCCAGCCGGCATACGTATGCGACACCCACTGCATCCGCATCACCGGCCGGCTGGGCATCACCGACGGGTCCAAGGACCCTGTCCAGGTGGAGCGGCAGCTGCGCCAATCCATCCCTCCTGAGGAATCCAGTGATTTCTGCCACCGGATGGTTCTCTTCGGCCGGGACACCTGTACTGCCCGGTCTCCCAAGTGCGAGGGCTGCCCCCTCTCCGGCGACTGCGACAGCGCCAAAACCGCTGCAAAAGCAGCAAAAGCGGCGAAATAATGTGTCCTGTTTCAACGTGCCTGCATCCGCAGGCACGTTTTTCTTTTCTCACTCATATACTGGTACGGAACGGAGAATCTCTCCGACCAGAAGGAGGAAGCCATGGACGAACGCTTGAACCATATGGCGCAGCAGCTTGGGCGAAATCCCGCCGCTCTGCGCGCCCTGATGCAGTCCCGGGATGGGCAGGCTCTGATGCGGATGCTGACTCAGCAGGATCACGGCGCTTCTTTACAGCAGGCGGTACAGTCCGCCGTTCGGGGCGATACCGCCCAGATGACCCAGCTGGTGCAAAAGCTAATGCAAAGCCCGGATGGGGCCGCATTGATTAGCCGGATCAACCAGGCCACGCAGAAGTAACCGTCGGCAGAAAGGGGGATGGATGCCGTGTCCGAATTTGATGACAAACTCAATGCCCTGCTCTCGGACCCCGGCAAAATGGCGCAGATCATGCAGATGGCCCAGTCCATCTCCGGCGGAGAGGAGTCCTCCTCCGGCGGCAGTCCGCCCCCCTCTGCCCCACAGCCTCCCCAGCAGGCAGCGCCGCACCAGCCGCCCCCTTCCGGCACAGATCTGCTCTCTTACCTGGGCGGCGGACTGGACCCCAAGCTGCTGATGCGCCTTCTGCCGTTGATCCAGGAGTTGGGCGGGCAGCAGGATTCCAACGCCCGGGCGTTGCTATACGCCCTGCGTCCCTATCTGAAGCCGGAGCGGCAGGAAAAGGTGGAACGGGCGCTGCAGCTTGCCCGGCTGTTCCATCTGGGCAAAAAGTTCCTGGCCGGATGGGAGGGATGAGCCATGTATAACCGCTATGTTCGAAATGACAACGGTACTTACACCCGAATTCCGGAAGAACCCCAGAGCCCTCCCTCTTCCGGACACGGGGCAGAAACACACGGCGGGCATAACGTGCCTCACACATCCAATAACCAGCCGTCCGGAAACGGACCACCCGGAAACGGAGCAGGCGGCAGTATGCCGCCTCCGGCCGCCGCTTCCGGAGCACCCTTCTCCGACGGGCTGAGCAGCTTTCTGCGACACATTCTGGACCAGCTTCATCTGGACCATGTGGACACGGGAGATCTTTTGCTGCTGGTGCTGCTGTTTTTTCTCTTCCGGGAGGACGCCGATGAAGAACTGCTGGTGGCGCTGGGGCTTCTGCTGATTCTCTAAAAAAGCGGAGCGCAGCGCGCTCCGCTTCTGACTGTTTAATTCGCCAGCAGGTCCGTCCCGTCCGGCAAGGTGAACTCCGATCCAATGGTGGGGTTCAGATCAGCACTGGTCTCCCACATCCGATAGACGGTCTCTCCGTCCAACAGCTTTTCCGCTGCCACCAGCAGCCCGGAGTCCACGCTGACCCAATACTTCAGCACATAACCATACGCATCTGCGGCAGTCTCCACATAGATGCAGTTCATGTTGCTGAGAGTCTGATAATTGGCGGCGGAGATCTCCTCCATTGGCAGGTCCAGCACATCCTCATAGGTCGGAATAGCTTGTTCCATATCGGCTGAGATCTCGCCGGCCTGTGCCTCGTAAACGGTCCGCTGGCTGTTGTACCAGATGTAGGTCATCCGGCCATCGGTGACGGAATGGCGGACCCGGTCCCGTGCCAGCGTCTGATCCACCCGGGTCCATCCTCCGCTGACGGTGACGGTATTTTCCATCGTGCCGCTACCGCTGTCCCAAAACTGCTGCACCACCAGCTCCCGCCGGTAGGTCTCCGGCCGTTCCAGTGTGGCTACGGCGGCCTGTACGGTGTCCGGCCGGATCTCCACCACGGTCAGCCCGTCGCCGCTGCTGTTTTCCTCGCTCTGCATGCCTTCCTCTTCCTGGGAAGGCAATTCGATCTCCGGGGACGGGCGCAGGCTGTTGATGAGCATCAAAACCACCACCAACGCAATCAGTCCCGCAAAGCCAACAGCGGCCCGGCTGAGCTTTCTACGTTTCATGGCGGCCCTCCTCCCGATCCGCAGTTCGCGTTACTGCGCCTGATAATCCTCCGGCCGCTCGCCCCGGCCAAAGTGCCACAGGATCGCGTCGGCGATCCGGCGGCAGGCATGTCCGTCACCATAGGGGTTGACCGCATGGGCCATCTTGGCATAAGCCTCCGGGTCCTGGATCAGCCGCTGCGCCATGGTGACGATATCGTCCTGCACCACGCCGCAGAGCTTTACCGTCCCGGCGGCCACAGCCTCCGGCCGTTCCGTCTCCCGCCGCATCACCAGAACAGGCTTGCCCAAAGCGGGTGCCTCCTCCTGCAGTCCGCCGGAATCCGTCAGCACCAGGAAACTCCGTGCCATGAGGTTGTGCATCTCGTCCGCCGGCAGCGGGTCGATCAGATGCACCCGGGGCGCACCGCGGAGATAGGTATCCACAGTCTCCCGGACCACCGGGCTCAGGTGGACGGGATACACCAGCTCCACATCCTCGTTTTCCGCGGCGATCTGCCGCAAGGCCAGCATGATATTGCGCATGGGCTCGCCGTAGTTCTCCCGCCGGTGGCAGGTGACAAGAAGAATCTTCTTCTCTCCATAAGGCAGGTGGTTGAGTGCCTCGGTGGAGAAGTGGTAGTCCTCCCGGACCGTGGTCTTGAGGGCGTCGATCACTGTGTTGCCGGTAATGAAGAGTCCCTCGGTAATTCCCTCCTTCAGGAGGTTATTTTTGTTGTTCACTGTGGGGCAAAAATACAGATCCGCAATGGCGGAAACCAGCTTTCGGTTCATCTCCTCTGGAAAGGGAGAATACTTGTCATAGGTTCGCAGACCTGCCTCCACGTGGCCTACCGGCACCTGATGATAAAAGGCGGAAAGGGCCCCTGCAAAGGTGGTGGAGGTATCGCCGTGTACCAGGATCATATCGGGCTTGAGTGCGTCGATAGCCGCGTCCATGCCGGTGAGGCACTTGCTGGTAATGGTGGAGAGGGTCTGGCGGGGGGTCATGATATCCAGGTCATAGTCAGGCTTGAGCTGGAAAACCTCCAGCACGCTGTCCAGCATCTGACGGTGCTGAGCCGTAACGCAGCAAAGGCTCTCCACTCCCTCCCGGCTGGCCAGCTCCTTGACCAGCGGCGCCATCTTGATCGCCTCTGGCCGGGTGCCGAACACACTCATGATACGAAGCTTTTCCATCACTGATCCTCCTCTTCTTCCCAGGCACCCGGCCGCTGGTCAGGTGTCTTGTCGGCGTTCTCCGGCGGTGTCTCCGGGGCTTGTCCCTCGCCGTGATGGCCGTGGTCTTTCAGTTCGCCCAGTTCTTCCTTGAGTTCTTCCCGCAGTTCCTCCTTGACCTCCTTGGGAAACACCACCCGGGCAGCCACCACCGCCACAATGCAAAGCGCCAGGAAAAGCAGCATAGCCTTCTGCTCCCCGCCGGTGGTCAGCACCACGGCGGATAGACCCAAAATAGCAGAAATCACATACAGCGTTGCCACTGCCTGCTTCTGGTTGAGCCCCATGTCGATGAGCCGGTGGTGAATATGGCTCCGGTCCGGATGCATGGGGCTCTGGCCGTGGGCGATCCGGCGGATAAAGGCAAACGTGGTATCAAAGATGGGCAGGCCCAAAATCAAAAACGGCACCACAAAAGAGATCACCGCATAATACTTGAACAGTCCCTGGATGGACATGGTGGCCAGGATATACCCCAAAAAGGTGGCGCCGGTATCCCCCATGAACATCTTGGCGGGATTCATATTGTAGGGCATAAAGCCCACGCAGGCACCCACCAGCGCCGCCAGTACCACTGCCACGGCACTCTGATCGCTGGCCAGGGCAATGACCAGCATGGTGGTGGCCGAGATGGCAGACACCCCGTTGGCAAGACCGTCCAGGCCATCGATCAGGTTTACGGAGTTGGTGATAGCCACGATCCAGAGAACCGTAAAAGGAATGGACAGACTGCCCAGCACCCAATAGAGATTCTCGGAAAAAACATTGGGATTTGAGAACGCCAGAATCCGCACACCATGGGTAGCGGGGATCAGCGCCGCAACAATCTGAACCACGAATTTTAGCATGGCGGGCAGTGCCATGATGTCATCCACCACGCCCAGCACCACAATGATGACGGCACCCAGCAGAATGCTCTGCAGCTCCGGTGTGATCTCCGCAAAGAGCAAAATGCTGACCATAAAGCCGATGAAGATGGCCAGGCCGCCCAGCCGGGGGATGGGGACCTTGTGCATCCGGCGGGCATCCTTGGGCACATCAATGGCGCCAACCTTATAGGCAAACGTCTTGACCACCGGGGTCATCAGGAAGCTGACTGCCAGCGCCACCAGCAACGCCAGCACCACATAGGCCAACAGCTTTGTATCAAACAGCATTTCGTCCCTCCGTTACCGGGCCAGGAAGCCGACTTTTTTATAGACCTTGTCCAGCGTACGGTTGGCCACACGGGAGGCCTTCTCCGCACCGGCGCGGTACACGCTCTCAAGGTAGCTCTTGTCTGCCAGCAGATGCTCTGTCTCCTCCCGGATGGGCCGCAGCAGCTCCACCACGGACTCACCCACAGCGGTCTTGAAATCGCCGTAGCCCCGTCCGTCAAATTCCCGTTCGATCTCCTCGAAGGTCTTTCCGGCAGCCACGGAGTAGATCTGCATCAGGTTGGAGACACCGGGCTTTGCAGCGGGATCATACCGGACACAGGCCTCGGAGTCGGTCACGGCCTTCTTGAACTTGCGCATGATGTCCTCCGGCTTTTCCAGCATATAGATGCAGCCGTTTTGATCCTTGTCGGACTTGCTCATCTTGTTCTCCGGGCTGGTCAGGCTCATGACACGGGCACCCACAGGGGGAATATAAGGCTCGGGGAGCTTGAAGACCTCGCCGTAAATGCCGTTGAAGCGGTTGGCGATGTCTCGGCAGATCTCCACGTGCTGCTTCTGATCACCGCCCACCGGCACCAGATCCGCCTGATAGAGCAGAATATCTGCCGCCATCAAAGAGGGATAGGTGAAAAGGCCCGCGTTGATGTTGTCCGCATTTTTGGCGGACTTGTCCTTGAACTGGGTCATTCGGGAAAGTTCACCGAACATGGTGTAGCAGTCCAGCACCCAGCCCAACTGGGCATGAGCCGGCACATGAGACTGAACAAAAAGCGTGTTCTTCTCTGGGTCCAGGCCGCAGGCGATGTAAGCCGCCACCTGAGTCAGCGTCCGCCGCCGCAGATCTGCCGGGACCTGACGGACGGTGATGGTATGCATGTCCGCCAGCATGTAATAGCAGTCATATTCATCTGCCAGCGCCGCCCAGTTCTTGATGGCCCCCAGATAAGACCCCAGCGTCAGGTCGCCGGAGGGCTGAATACCACTGAGAATCCGCTTTTTTTGAACTTCATTTTCCATGATCGGAACACCTCAAATCTTTCTATTGAAAGCGCCCTGCACAAAGGGTGCAATTTAACTTATAAAGTGTATCATACTCCATAGAAAAGTGCAACGGAAAAGCGGCGTATGGCGGAAATTTCATCCGCCGCATATCCGCTTTTTGTAAAAGAGGTTGGCGCCCAGCAGCATCACCAGCAGTTTGACCTCAAATCCCCGCGCGGCTATGACACCCCCAGCAGCAGACAGACTATACCGCTGCAAAAGTTCTTTTTATAGTAGATCTTCGTAGTTCTGATCCTCCAGTTCCCGGTTCTCCCGCAAGCAATACAGCTCCTCCACCGAGGTATGGAACACCCCCGCGATGCGGTACACCAGCAAGAGCGACGGATTATACTGTTCCTTTTTCAGAGAGGTGATGGTGCGGGAGAACACATGGACCCTCTCCGCCCGCTGCTGGGTCATCCCAGCCGCCATCCGAAGTTCTACACAGGTTTGTCACTCCCGAACCAGCTTTTTTGTCTGTCTGTTTTGCAAGCGCCCCCCAATATGAAGGAACTGGAGTATTGTCCGGCTCTGATCTGGGCCGGCGATTCTCCCTGACCGGATACCGGCACAGGCAATCCGAATTGGCTGGAGAGCATAAAGCCGGAGCAGCCATCCATACTTTTATGAGAATCCACCGGGTCTTTGGTCCCGTATTCCTTCCCGCAGCAGATGTGAAAACTCTTGACATTCCAGGCGTGCTGGATGATAATCTAATCTGTTAAATTATGCATGGAGGTACTTTCATGTCTGTTGATCACGCATTTATTGAGGAGATGGAAGCCCGTATCCCCAAGGGCGGGGTTCGGACCCGGTTCGCTCCCTCTCCCACTGGCTATATGCACGTGGGCAATCTCCGCACTGCCTTGTATACCTGGCTCATTGCCCGGCACAACCACGGCA
>ENA-UEOI01002521-UEOI01002521.1-human-gut-metagenome-genome-assembly--contig:-NODE-2521-length-12679-cov-3.584828_pt1 | contig 12679 bp, 10 predicted proteins | sample MGYA00242883_ERZ507882 | MGnify/ENA primary metagenome ERZ507882 (study PRJEB26167, sample SAMN06115502) | human gut metagenome | host: Homo sapiens | place: China:Chongqing | collected 2015-07-29... | reverse complement strand
TAACAACTCAGATGCGGCTGTAGTTCATCGGTAGAACGGCAGCTTCCCAAGCTGCATAGGTGGGTTCGACTCCCATCGGCCGCTCCAAAAAGAAAGACACGCTTTTTAGCGTGTCTTTCTTTTTTGCATCCTTTTGATTTGGAAAAAAATCTGATATACTACGTTCAAAATCACCACAAGGGAGTAATCGTTATGGAGCAGACTTTTGCCCGTGAACTTTTGGAGTTTCTGGATGCCAGCCCCAGCTGCTACCATGCCGCCGCCAATGTAGCCGCGGTGCTGGAACAGGCCGGATACCAGTGCCTGCGGGAATACGAGCCCTGGCACCTGGAACGGGGCGGTGCCTATTATGTGATGCGGGGCGACTCCACCGTGGCCGCCTTCCGCATCCCCACCGGCGCTGTCCGGGGCTTTTTGCTGGCAGCGGGCCACAGCGATTCCCCCACCCTCAAGCTCCGGCAGGAGGCAGAGCTTGCCTCCCCCGGCAGCTGCCTGCGGCTGAGTGTTGAGCCTTACGGCGGCGGCATTTGGCGGTCCTGGCTGGACCGGCCGCTGTCGGTGGCCGGCCGGGTGATGATACGGGACGGGGACGCTGTCCGCAGCCGCCTTGTCAACATCGACCGGGATCTGCTGGTGATCCCCAGCGTGGCCATCCACATGAACCGAAACGCCAACGACGGCATGAAGTACATGGCCAATATAGACACCATCCCCCTGTTCAGCAGCGAAGATCCCGCCGCCGCTATTCTGCCCATGGCGGCGGAAGCAGCCGGTGTCAGTCCTGACAACGTGCTGGGCAGCGATCTGTTTCTCTACTGCCGTGGCCGGGGCGTCACTTTTGGCGCGCACAACGAGTATATCCTCTCCCCCCGGCTGGACGATCTGGCCTGCGCCTGGAGCTGCCTGGAGGGCTTTCTCGCTGCCCGCGACACCGGTGCGCTGCCTATATTGTGCATTTTCGACAATGAGGAGGTAGGCTCTGAGACAAAGCAGGGCGCGGCCTCCGCCTTTCTGCGGGATACGCTGCGCCGTATTGTCTTCGCCCTGGGCCACGATGAAGAGGCGTTCCGCACTATGCTGGCCCGCAGCTTCCTGCTCTCCGCCGACAACGCCCACGCCATCCACCCCAACCACCCGGAGTACAGCGACGGCGATAACTGCCCCCACATGAACGCCGGTGTCGTCATCAAGTTCAACGCCAACCAGCGCTACGCTACAGACGGCCGCTCCTGCGCCCTGTTCCGCAGTATCTGCCAGGATGCCGGTGTGCCCACACAGGTCATGGCCAACCGCTCTGACTTGCCCGGCGGCTCTACTTTGGGCAGCATCGCCAACACACTGGTGCCTGTGAGCACAGTGGACATCGGCCTGTCCCAGCTGGCCATGCACTCCGCGTGGGAGACCATGGGCGCAGAGGACTGCGCTTACCTGACTGCCGCCGCCAGACAAACCTTTGAGACGATCCTCTGAGCTATACCGCAAAAGCCTCTCCGACTTCGGCGCGGCTTTTCCTTTCACGTTCAGTCACCCGCCCGCAGGCGACTGATTTGCTATGCAAAACCGTACCAACAAGAAAAAGACACGCTCCGCTACTCCTGATAGGGGTACCTTGAAGCGTGTCCTCGGATTAGGCAGGCAGTGCAATTGTACTGTCTGCCTTTTCTGTTGTCTCTCCGCATAGAAGCATATCGTCTGTCTCGTTGAGGTTGAAGTCCCGAAAACAGATGTGGATCTTCTGCGGTGCGTGCTTGGAGTATTTGACCTCTTTCTCATACACGATGATTTTCGCCACAAAGGTGCGGAGCAGTTCCGGGGTCAGTTCCGTCATGTCGGTGAACTTTCTGGCCTTGGCGATGAAGTTCTTGGCGTTGGCCATGCTACTGCGTAGTTTCTCCAGGCGCTCCTCCGTGGCAGGGATGGCTTCGGCCAGCTGCGCTTTCTCCTTGGAGTATGCCTCAGACAGCAAACGGAACTGCTCATTGCTCACCCGTCCCAAGGCGCTGTCCTCATACATCCGCTTGAACACTACATCCAGTTCGCCATCCCGTTTCCGCATCGTGGACAATTCCCGTTCCAACCCCCGGATCTCCTTTGCCACCTCAGTAGATTGCTTTTGCTGAATATATGCGGCGAACCGCTCCGGGTCGCTCCTGGCAAACTCTGTGGCTCTGCGGATTGTTTCCAGCACGATTTCCTTCAGTGCCACTTCCCGGATATAGTGAGCGCTACACACTTCTGCCCCGTCCTTCTTGTAGGTGCGGCAGGTGAAATGATTCTGTTCCGGCTTCATGGTGTGCGCCCGGTGCAATACCATGGGCTTACCGCAGTCCGCACAATACACCAATCCAGAGAACATATTCTGCTCATCCATATTCGTGCGGCGGCGCTTATGAGATCGCACCTCCTGTACGATATCCCAGGTTTCCTGATCCACCAGCTCTTCATGAGTATTCTCAAAGATAAGCCACTCTGATTTGGGGCGTTCACATCGTTTTTTGTCCTTGTAGGACTTGGTGCTGTAGCGAAGGTTGACCGTGTGCCCAAGGTAGACCATGTTCTGAAGCATATCCGCCACCATGTCGCCAGTCCAGTTGTAGGGCCGCTCTGCATTCAGCCCGGAATGGGATGTGCCGAATTTCGTATAGGCGTACATGGATGGACTGTAGATGCATTCTTTCTTGAGCTGCTTTGCAATCTGGGCTGGTCCCATTCCGCCGGCGCACATGGCGAAGATGCGTTTGACGACAGCCGCCGCCTCCTCATCCACCAACAGAGGAGAGTCCTTGGTTGCACCCTTGCGGTAGCCGTAAGGAGCTCGTGTCCCCACCCGGATTCCCCACTGTGCCTTGGCGTTCACTACATTCCGCACCTTGCGGCTGCAGTCCCGCACGTGCCACTCATTGAACAAATTCTTGAAAGGCATCAGCTCGTTGCTGTTTTCATACTTGGTGTCAACATTGTCGTTGACAGCGATGTAGCGCACATCATTGGAAGGGAATATCTCCTCGATATAAAGACCGGTGTGCAGTTGGTTTCTTCCAAGGCGGGAAAGATCCTTTGTGATGATGACGGCGATGTCGCCGTTGCTCATGTCATCCATCATCTGTTCAAAGGCTGGGCGATTGAAATTCGCGCCGGAATAGCCATCGTCCACATAAAATCTGGTGTTCTGGAACCCATTCTCATCGGCGTACTTTTGCAGGATAAGTTTCTGAGACGAGATTTGTCAAGGGTATTCTCTTCTCGAAAATACAATTTCAAAATCATTATATGAATGAGTCAGTCCTCTTCCGGGTCTGACTCTTTTTTCTTAAAGACTTATACAATCTTAGTTTCGATTGCAGGACCCTTTTCCCCACTTAATACTTTAAGCGGTATTATGGCCTTGCAAGAAAGAAATGAGGTGAACAATTATGAGCATTACAAATGCGGCGAGAAGATTTGAACAGAGATTTGACGCAAAAGCGGAGCGCTTTATTTGGCATCATCCGCTACTTGGCTTCATCTCCATCTTTGTTGGAATGCCCTTACTGGTTTTGGCGTGTGTCTGTATCAGTACGATCGTTATCGCCTTTCCTATGGCATGGCTTTTGGGTTGGTTGTAATCTTTATTTCATCTTTAAACGCACAAAAGATGACTAATGCCATTTTTAGAGGAAAGGTTTTATGATATTGGGGACAGCAAAAAAGGAGGATGAATCTTATGCAAATGCTAATTGCACTCATAGGTGTATGTGCGGCAGCAATGCTGCTGTGGTATGTCTATATTTTAATGAAGGGAGATGATCAGGCATGAGCACCATGATTCAGTATGTTTTATACCTTGCCATTCTGGTTGTTTTGGCAATTCCGCTGGGCGCATACATAAAAAACGTCATGAGCGGCGAGAAAACTTTTTTGTCCAAAGTTCTGACACCGTGCGAAAACCTGATTTACAAGGTTACGCGTGTAGACAGAGAAGAACAGATGACATGGAAAAAATATGCGGTAAGTGTAATGATTTTTTCCGGTATCGGGCTTGTTTTTCTGTTCCTGCTTCAACTTCTGCAGGGAGTTCTTCCCGGAAACCCGCAGAATCTTTCCGGCGTGAAATGGGATTTGGCATTTAACACTTCTGCAAGTTTCATTACCAATACAAACTGGCAGGCATATTCCGGTGAATCCACATTGAGTTATCTCACTCAGGCTTTAGGTCTGACTGTTCAGAACTTTGTTTCCGCCGCTACAGGTATCGCCGTTCTATTTGCATTGATCCGTGGCTTTATCAAGGTGAAATCCTCCGGGTTGGGAAGCTTTTGGGTGGACTTGACCCGCATCGTGGTTCACATCCTACTCCCGCTGAATCTGGTCATTTCTCTGTTGCTGGTAGGCGGCGGCGTGATTCAGAACCTGAAAAGTGCAGAAACAGTATCCCTTGTAGAACCGATTGCCGTCAGTGCAGAAGGCGAAATCCTTGAGGATGCGGTAATTGACTTAGACACCGAAACCGTCACTGTAGATGGCGAAATCGTTTCGGATGCACAGATCGTCACCGAGCAGTTCGTACCGATGGGTCCTGCGGCCAGCCAGGTCGCAATCAAACAGACCGGCACCAACGGCGGCGGTTATATGGGCGTCAACTCCGCACATCCTTTGGAAAATCCCAATGCCTTTACCAATCTGATCGAAATGATTTCCATTCTGCTGATTCCTGCGGCACTGTGTTTCACATTCGGTTCTGCAGTAAAGAACAAGAAGCAGGGTGTTGCGATCTTTATGGCAATGTTTCTCTGTCTGGTTGTTGCCTTGAGCTGCATCGCCGTTACTGAACAGGTTGGAACATCCCAGCTTGCACAAAACGGCGCAGTCAATATGTCAATGGCAGAACAGGCGGGCGGCAATATGGAGGGCAAGGAGACTCGCTTCGGCATTGCAGCGTCCTCTACCTGGGCAGCCTTCACCACAGCAGCTTCTAACGGCTCTGTAAATTCCATGCATGACAGCTACACGCCGCTTGCCGGTATGGTGACTATGCTGCTGATGCAGCTCGGCGAGGTTATTTTCGGCGGCGTGGGCTGCGGTCTTTACGGTATGCTTGCTTTTGCTATTCTGACGGTGTTCATTGCCGGTCTGATGGTAGGCCGTACACCGGAATTCCTTGGCAAGAAAATTGAGCCTTATGAGATGAAATGGTCGGTACTGGTTTGCCTTGCAACACCCATTGCAATTCTGGTCGGCAGTGGCCTTGCCGCCGTAGTACCCTCTGTCATGGATAGCCTGCATAACGGCGGTGCCCACGGTTTCTCTGAAATGCTGTATGCCTACTCATCCTGTGGCGGCAATAACGGCTCTGCCTTTGCCGGTTTCAATGGGAATACCGTATTTCTGAATGTAAGCCTGGGACTGGTGATGCTCTTTGCCCGGTTCCTGCCCATCATCGGCACACTTGCAATCGCAGGCAGCCTGGCTGGGAAAAAGAAAATTGCCACGACTGCGGGCACCTTGTCTACCACAAATGGAATGTTTGTTTTCCTGCTGATCGTTGTGGTATTGCTGATCGGTGCGCTGAGCTTCTTCCCGGCGCTTGCCCTTGGTCCGCTTGCTGAGTTCTTTGGCAGCATTGCGTAAAGGAGATTTACAGATATGCGTACAAAACAGAAAAGTGCTTTTGCCGACCGGAAAATGCTCGGCAGGGCAATTAAAGATTCTTTTGCGAAATTAAGTCCGAAAACACAGGCAAAAAACCCGGTCATGTTTCTGGTTTTTGTGTCTGCGATCTTGACCAGTATCCTTTGGGTGGTATCCCTGTTCGGGTTAAAAGACGCTCCAAGCGGATATACGCTGGCGATTGCAGTGATTCTTTGGTTTACCGTGCTATTTGCCAATTTTGCCGAGGCCATCGCAGAAGGCCGAGGCAAGGCACAGGCTGATTCTCTCCGGGCATCCCGTAAGGACGTAGACGCGCATAAGATCCCCTCTGTCTCGGAGAAGGACAGCGTGACTGTGGTTCCATCCGCCCTGCTGAAAAAGGGGGAACTGGTGATTGTCAAAGCCGGAGAGCAGATTCCGGCAGACGGTGAAGTCATAGAAGGTGCGGCATCTGTGGATGAAAGCGCCATCACCGGCGAATCCGCTCCCGTAATTCGTGAGGCAGGCGGCGACCGCAGCGCTGTAACCGGCGGCACCACTGTACTGTCGGACTGGATCGTTGTCAGAGTGACCAACGAAGCCGGAGAAAGCTTTCTCGACAAGATGATTGCGATGGTAGAAGGTGCTGCCCGAAAGAAGACGCCCAACGAAATTGCTTTGCAGATTTTTCTGGTAGCCTTGTCCATTATCTTTATCTTAGTGACAGTCTCCCTCTACACTTATTCCATTTTTTCTGCAAAGCTGGCGGGAATTGAGAATCCAACCTCTGTAACAACTTTGGTAGCGCTGCTGGTATGCCTTGCTCCTACTACCATTGGTGCTTTGCTTTCTGCCATCGGTATTGCCGGTATGTCCCGACTGAACCAGGCAAATGTTCTGGCCATGAGTGGTCGTGCCATTGAAGCCGCCGGTGATGTAGACATTCTGATGCTTGACAAAACCGGAACAATCACCCTGGGCAATCGACAGGCATCGGAGTTCATTCCGGTAGATGGTGTTGATATTCAGGAACTGGCGGACGCCGCGCAGCTTTCTTCTCTGGCAGATGAAACCCCGGAGGGCAGAAGCGTTGTTGTGCTGGCAAAGGAGCAGTTTGGAATTCGTGGCAGAAGCCTTCAGGACAAGAATATGCACTTTGTCCCATTTACTGCTGTGACCCGTATGAGCGGTGTCGACTTTGACGGCAACGAAATCCGAAAAGGCGCAGCAGATGCCATGCAGAGTTATGTAACCCATGCAGGCGGTATGTATTCTCCAGACTGCGATCGAGTTGTCAAGTCTATTGCGTCCAAGGGCGGCACACCTCTGGTTGTGGCTAAGAACCACAAGATTCTCGGCGTTATCTATTTGAAGGATATTATCAAGCAGGGTGTGAAGGAGAAATTCTCAGATCTGCGGAAAATGGGCATCAAGACCATTATGATCACCGGCGACAATCCGATTACTGCTGCGGCCATTGCTGCCGAGGCCGGTGTGGATGACTTCCTTGCGGAAGCAACGCCGGAAGGAAAGTTGGCAATGATTCGTGATTTTCAGGCCAAGGGTCATTTGGTCGCCATGACAGGCGACGGCACCAACGACGCTCCGGCTTTGGCACAAGCAGATGTTGCAGTTGCCATGAACAGCGGCACACAAGCGGCCAAAGAAGCAGGCAACATGGTGGATTTGGACTCTTCCCCCACAAAACTGATCGACATTGTGCGCATCGGCAAACAGCTTTTGATGACACGAGGCAGCCTGACTACCTTCTCCATTGCCAACGATGTGGCAAAATACTTTGCCATTATTCCGGCGCTGTTTATGGGACTTTATCCGGGACTGTCTGCTCTGAATATTATGGGGCTACATTCCCCGCAAAGCGCTGTCCTCTCTGCGATTATTTATAATGCACTCATCATTATTGCGCTCATTCCGTTGGCACTAAAAGGTGTGAAATATCGTGAAGTTGCTGCCGGAAAGCTGCTGTCACGGAACCTGCTGGTTTATGGTCTGGGCGGTCTGGCGGCTCCCTTTATCTTTGTGAAACTGATTGATGTTCTGCTGGTGTTTACCGGCCTGGTATAAGGAGGAGATATATTATGAAAACAATGAAAAGTGTACTGCCAAAGGCAGGTATGATCTTTTTAATCTTTACGCTGCTGTGCGGCGTGATCTATACGGGTGTTGTCACAGGAATTGCTCAGCTTATTTTCCCGGATAATGCAAACGGAAGCATCATTGAAGTAGACGGAAAAAAATATGGCTGTGAATTACTTGGGCAGCAATATACGGATGAGTCCCATATGTGGGGACGCATTATGAATATCGATGTTTCTACCTATACAGATGAAAACGGAAAGGCGCTGATGTATGCCGCCCCATCTAACATCTCTCCGGCAAGCGAGGAGTATGCACAGCTCGTGGCAGAGCGGGTGGAAAAGCTCCGGGCTGCCGACCCGGATATGGATGAAACAGCTGTTCCGGTGGATCTTGTCACCTGTTCCGGCAGTGGGCTTGATCCCCATATTTCCCCGGCGGCAGCGGAGTATCAGGTAGCACGCATTGCAAAGGCAAATGATATGACTGAAGATGAAGTGCGTGAGATCATCCAAAACTGCACCGACGGACGATTCCTTGGCATCTTTGGTGAAGAGACTGTCAATGTGCTGGAAGTCAATCTGATGCTGGACGGTATTCTGGAGGGGTGAAATGAACATAGCTAAAATCATGATTCCCAAAATCTCCACTGTATTTCTTTATGAAAAGGATACGATTCGTCAGGGATTGGAACGGTTTATGGTACATGGCTATACCGCCGTCCCGGTACTGAATGATCAGGAACAGTATATTGGAAGCGTGACGGAGGGAGATTTCCTCCGCCACCTTCTTGTTTGCCAGACAACAGACTTGAAAGTACAGGAGGGATACCGACTTGGCAGCATTGTTCGCAGAAATTTTTGCCCTGCGTTACAAATAGATGCAGATTTCGAGCAAGTTGTAACTTCAATGCTGAATCAGAATTTTGTCCCCATCGTTGATGGCCGGAATGCTCTATGCGGGATTCTGACAAGGAAACGGCTGATTGAATTTCTGGCACAAGCTCGTGATAAAAAAGAATAAGTCCTGCATCTTTAGACGGCCTTAATACAGATACGCATTCTCTTCTACCTTTTTTACTCCCTTTGATTTATAATTAAGGGCACATAAAGAGTCACAAAGGGAATCACTTCTACATGAGTGACAGATAGGAGGGTTAAAATGGAACTGCCAAGACAAGATCCGGATCAGCTTCTTCGTGCGATCCGTAACGATGCATCCACTAAGAAAAGCGGAAAACTCAAAATCTTTTTCGGTTATGCCGCAGGTGTCGGAAAGACCTATGCCATGCTTCAGGCGGCTCATCAGGCTAAGGAGCGTGGCATCGATGTGGTTGCTGGATACATAGAACCCCATGCCCGACCCCAGACGATGGCACTTCTGGACGGCTTGGAGCAGCTTCCTGTGAAACAAGTTGCTTACGAAGGAATGACCCTTCGTGAATTTGATATTGATGCTGCGCTCAAGCGAAATCCCCAACTCATACTGGTGGATGAGTTGGCCCATACCAACGCCGAAAGCAGTCGGCACACGAAGCGGTATCAGGATATTCAGGAACTGCTAAATACTGGAATTGATGTCTATACGACTGTAAATGTCCAACATATCGAGAGTCTCAACGATACAGTAGCCTCTATCACCGGAATTCTTGTGCGAGAGCGCATTCCGGATTCCACCTTTGATCAAGCAGAGCAGGTAGAACTGGTGGATATTGAGCCTGCGGAGTTGCTGGAACGACTGGCAAGTGGAAATGTGTACCGGGAAGGTCAGGCGCAGCGGGCAACAGTTAATTTTTTCACGCTGGAAAATCTCACCGCATTGCGGGAAATCGCCCTCCGTCGGTGCGCTGACCGGGTGAACTTGCTGACGGAAAGCGCCAGAGTACAGAGCCGAGGCGATTACCATACAGACGAGCACATTCTGGCATGTCTTTCCTCGTCGCCATCCAACGCAAAAATCATTCGGACTGCTGCAAGGATGGCAAGAGCCTTTCGGGGAACATTTACCGCTCTTTATGTGGAAACGCCAAATACAGCGGCGATGAGTGACGATGATAAAAAGCGTTTGCAGGATAATAAGCGTCTGGCCCAGCAACTTGGCGCTGCGATTGAGACAAGTTATGGCGATGACGTGCCTTATCAGATTGCGGAATTTGCCCGTCTTTCCGGCATCTCAAAAATCGTAATTGGACGAAGTACCATTGCACGAAAGAATATTTTCAGCAAGCCCACCTTGACGGAACGCCTGATTTCCAGCGTACCTAATCTGGATATTCATGTGATACCGGATGCCAGCACAGGAACCAGCTATCAGGAAAAAAAGAGTAAGGCGCAGGTAGATGCGATGCCCCTGCGTGATGTTCTGAAAAGTATCGTCGTATTGCTGGCAGCTACACTGATTGGCTGTGGCTTTGACGCTTTTGGGTTCACGGAGAGTAATATTATCGCAGTTTACATATTAGGCGTACTTGTGACCGCTGTAATCACAACCAACCGACTGTGCGGGATTCTGACCTCGGTTGTCAGTGTGCTGGTTTTCAATTTCTTTTTTACCACTCCGAGACTGACATTCCATTTTGACGATCCGAACTATATTGTTACCTTTACCATTATGTTTATAGTAACACTGCTTTCCGGATCTCTCGCTACCCGACTGAAAGAAAATGCGAAACAATCTGCCCATACAGCTTACCGTACAAAGATTCTTTTTGAAACCAACCAGCTTCTGCAAAAAGAGCAGGATGAGAATGCGGTAATCACCGCTACGGCAGGGCAACTCATGAAGCTGCTGAAAAAAGATATTGTCGTCTACCTGTCTGATGGTAAAGAACTTGCCACCCCTAACGTTTTTCGTGCTGTTAATAGCATTCAGGAAGATTTAATTTCTGAGAACGAGAAAGCAGTCGCCGATTGGGTCTTCCGAAACAATAAACACGCCGGTGCCACAACAGATACATTATCCAGTGCAAAGTGTTTATACCTTGCGATTCGGGTCAACCAGCATGTATATGGAGTGGCTGGTATTGCGGTGAACGGTATTCCGCTGGACTCTTTCGAAAACAGCGTACTCCTCTCTATTCTGGGCGAGTGCGCTTTGGCACTTGAAAACATCAAAAACGCCAAAGAAAAAGAGGAAGCGGCTGTTCTGGCGCAAAATGAACAGCTTCGTGCTAACCTGCTGCGGGCAATCTCTCATGATCTTCGAACCCCTTTGACAGCGATTTCTGGCAGCGCAGACAATTTGCTTGCAAATTATAAAAAGATGGATGATGCATTGCGGGAGCAGACCTTTACCGATATTTATGACGATTCCATGTGGCTGATCAATCTCGTTGAAAACCTGTTGGCAGTCACACGAATTGAGGGCGGACAGGTCAATCTAACTCGGAGTATCGAACTCATGGATGAGGTCGTTTCTGAAGCACTGAAGCACATCAACAGAAAGAGTAAAGAACACACCATTCGTGTGACCAGCGGGAATGACTTTATCCTTGCCCACATTGATGCGAAGCTGATCGTTCAGGTGATTATCAATTTGGTTGACAACGCCATCAAATATACCCCTGTCGGTTCAGTAATTGAAATACATACCGATCAAAAAGAGCAATGGGTCACGGTTTCCGTTTCCGACAACGGCCCTGGGATTCCAGATGAGCAGAAACCCCGTATTTTCGATATGTTTTATAGTGGGGCCAATAAAGTGGTCGACAGCCGCAGAAGCCTTGGATTGGGGCTGTCCCTCTGTAAGTCCATTGTGACCGCCCACGGCGGCACGATTTCCGTATCAGACAATCAGCCAAATGGCACTGTGTTCACATTTACATTACCCGCCGGGAAGGTAGAACTTCATGAATAAACCTTTGATATTAGTGGTTGAGGATGATCCATCTATACGAAATCTCATTACAACCACATTGAAAACAAATGATTATCGTTATGTGGTAGCGCCCAGTGGCTCGACAGCCATTATGGAGGCCACATCGCACAATCCTGAAATCATCTTGCTGGATTTGGGCTTGCCGGATATGGATGGCGTTCAAGTCATTCAAACGGTACGCTCCTGGTCCAATGCCCCCATCATTGTAATTAGCGCCAGAAGTGAAGATAATGACAAGATTCATGCATTGGATGCCGGAGCTGACGATTATCTGACAAAACCTTTTTCTGTTGAAGAATTATTGGCCCGACTCAGGGTGACGCAGCGAAGACTCTCTCTGATGACGGCAGAGATGTTTACTGCCAGTTCTGTATTTGTGAATGGTAAGTTGAAAGTGGATTATGCCGGGGGATGCGCTTATCTGGATGAAAACGAACTTCACCTGACACCCATGGAGTATAAGCTGTTGTGTCTGCTGTCCAAGAATGTCGGCAAGGTACTGACCCATACCTTTATCACACAAAATATCTGGGGCCGCAGTTGGGATAACGATGTGGCTTCCCTGCGGGTATTTATGGCAACACTGCGGAAAAAGCTGGAGCCAACAGAGGAGTCCCCGCAATACATCCAAACACATATTGGTGTGGGCTATCGTATGATAAAAGTAGAATAATACTATGCGGTCGGCCAGTGTTCACAGATGCATCAGATGTTCAACATACCGAATTGAAGCTCGTGCCGAATCACCGTTTGAATTTGCGGTCGCTGCGAACCTTTCTGACCGTGGATGACGAAACGTTTGAACGCTTGCAGAAACGGTTTGAGAGTATGGTACGATAACCTGTTTCTGATTTAAAAAAATTGTCAAGAGGGCTGGCACCGTCCAGTCCTCTCTCTTTTTGCCAAAGTTCCCCTTTCTTTTTCTTGCAAGCTGCCGAAAGCAGCGTATTTTCAAAAGTTTTTGTTGACACGACTCAATTTTTGTGGTAATCTATCCCAACAATTTAATATAACATATTTACTTAGAGTTCCAGCTCGGCTCCCGAAGGAGCCGGAGCAAGTTTTTGACTTTCTTATCGCTACATAACGAACCCGAACC
>ENA-UEOI01002518-UEOI01002518.1-human-gut-metagenome-genome-assembly--contig:-NODE-2518-length-12703-cov-2.961191_pt1 | contig 12703 bp, 9 predicted proteins | sample MGYA00242883_ERZ507882 | MGnify/ENA primary metagenome ERZ507882 (study PRJEB26167, sample SAMN06115502) | human gut metagenome | host: Homo sapiens | place: China:Chongqing | collected 2015-07-29... | reverse complement strand
TCCCGTGTTGAGACCTTTGTCGCCTTCACCGCTACGCTTGTAGTCTTTGGCTACAGGAAGTACTTTATAGTGTTCGCTATCCGTCAATACGAATACGCTGCACTCGATTCCACTGAGAAACTCTTCGATAACCACTGTTGCCGATGCGTCTCCGAACATACCGCTAAGCATCTCTTTCAGCTCTTTTTTTGCTTCATCCAGAGTCGGAAGTATCAATACTCCTTTTCCGGCACAGAGTCCGTCGGCTTTCAATACATAGGGTGCTTCCAGACTTTCCAGAAAAGCAAATCCTTCTTCCAGGGTATCGGCTGTGATACTCTTGTACCGTGCGGTCGGAATGTGATGGCGTTGCATAAATTCTTTGGCAAATTCTTTACTGCCTTCCAAACGGGCACCTTCGGCAGTAGGCCCGATAATGGAGATATGCTTTGTTTCAGGGCTGTTTTGGAAATAGTCGTAAATACCTTCTACCAACGGATCTTCGGGGCCGACTACGATCATATCGATTTTCTCTTTAAGAGCAAATGCTTTCAGTGCATCGAAATCTGTAGCTTTGATGTTTACGTTCTCACCGACCGAAGAGGTTCCGGCATTACCGGGAGCGATGTATAACTTTTCCACTTTGGGGCTTTGGGCTATTTTCCATGCTAAGGCATGTTCACGGCCGCCCGAACCTAAGAGTAACAGTTTCATATTGATAATTGGGTTAATATGCCGATATACCAATGTGCGCGTCCGGCACCGGATATGTGGCATTTGTTCTTACTTATAATTTATTTATCGCATCTTTAAAACAGGCACCAGTTTACAGGTTATCTTCAAAATAGCGGGTTATCTTTTCGTGTAAATGTACGCGGTCGCGTCCCATTACATTGTGTTTATGTCCCGGGTAAATGAAGAGATCCGGATAAGTACGGGCGTCTACGCAGGCTTTCATGAATGAAAGTGTATGCTGGGGCACACAGGTATCATCGTGGTCATCATGGATGATGAGCAGATGCCCTTTCAGGTTACCGGCCAGATTTTTCAGATTACACTGTTCATAACCTTCGGGATTGCTTTGAGGAGTATCCATATACCGTTCTCCGTACATTATTTCATAATAACTCCAGTCGATAACAGGACCACCGGCTACACCTACTTTGAAAATCTCCGGATAGCGGAGTAGCAGTGCAGTAGTCATGTGGCCGCCGAAGCTCCATCCATGCACGCCGATCCGGTTTTTATCTACATAAGGCAAGCTTTGTAGAAATTCGGCTCCTTTTACCTGGTCTTTTCCTTCTTCGATACCTAATTGGCGGAAGGTAACATTTTCAAATTCCAGTCCACGATTAGAGCTGCCGCGATTATCCAGACAGAACATGACGTATCCTTTATTGGCCATGTAAATATCCCATCCGCGGGCACCGTTTTGCCAGCCTCCTGTGACCATTTGAGCATGGGGACCTCCGTAGACATATACAATGACGGGGTATTTTTTGTTCGGATCCATGTCAGCAGGTTTGATGAGGCGGTAATACAAATCGGTTACACCGTCTGCGGCTTTGATCGTACCGGTTTCGATAACCGGCATTTTGTAGCCGTCGAACGGATTGGCTGCTGTGAGCAAGTTGATGTTCTTTCCCGTTTGAGTATCGATGATGTCAATTTTTCTGGGAATGGTGGGAGTAGAGTAACTGTCAATCACATAACGGCCTGATTGACTGGCTGTAGCATTGTGTACTCCTTCGGTATCTGTATGCATACTGAAAGGCAGACTGCGTTTGCCTGTTTTTACATTTACGGAGAAGTTATCCCGTCCTGTAGCATCGTTGACACTGAAAAGAATTTCTTTCTTTTTTTCATTGAAGCCCAAGATGCTATTAACCAGCCATTGCCCTTCGGTCAGTTGCTTGATCAGCTTGCCGGTGATGTCATACAGATATAAATGATTGAAACCGCTACGTTGGCTTTGGTAGATGAACTTAGTAGAATCCCAAGGTAAGAAAACGATGGGTTGCTGAGGTTCTACATATTTGGGATGTGTCTCTTCGAGGAGGGTAGCGGCCAGTTCTCCGGTTTCTACATCATATCGGCACAATTTTGCATGGTTCTGATCGCGGTTTAATTCTATCAGATAGAGGCTTTTCCCGTCCGGTGACCAACTGATATTGGTAAAATAACGGTCAGTAGGGTCTCCGGTCTTTAAATAGTGCGTTTTGCCGGTAGTCGGATTGTAGATACCTATCATGACTTGATGGCTGGTCATTCCCGCCATTGGGTAACGGATGTTGTTTACTTCTCCTATACGGGCGGTTATATCTACCAGTGGATATTGAGTCACCATACTTTCGTCCATACGGTAAAATGCCAGCAGATCGCCTTTGGGATTCCAGAATGTGCCTTTGTAGATGCCGAATTCGTTTCGGTGTACGGATTGACCGCAAACAATGCCTTCGGGCTCATCGGTAACAGGATTCTCGTTTACGTACAGATTGTTCCCGACCGTATAGGCCACGTTTCCGGTAGCGGTACAATAATCTTGATTAGAAGCACCTTTTGCCAATGTAACGGTAGAAACGATCCGGTTGTTTTTGAAGTCATAGACAACATATTTGCCGGGCAGTTCGATCAGCATTTCTTCTTTATCTGCCCAAGGGAAACTTGTGGAATAGAAATGCGGCAGTTTACCTGTCTGTTCTTTTTCCAGTACTTTGTTTACGGTTTCCCGTATGGCGATGATCTTCTCTTTTCCTGTTTTGGGATCGATAACGAATAGAGTATCTATACTTGGTTTGATACATTCATCCCCCCACCATTGTAAGCTGTAAAGGTTTTCGGCATAACGGTAGGTCTCGCCGCCGGGAATCAGATCTTCCAGTGTCGGCGTTTTTAACTCTTGCGACATGATATTTGTGATAAATAGGCTATAGATCAATCCTATCAGTAGATAACCTTTTTTATTCATCATTTTCTTATTTATCCTCTTGGTTTTTGAATCCTTGTATCTTGACCCTGTTTAAAGGAGCCGTTTTAGATTGAATGATGGCACTGACTTTGGCAAAGGCTGTGAACAGCTCTTCGAACTGTTTTTCATAGCTTTCCCGATCGGAGGATATATCTTCTTCGAGATATTCCACACGTTTTCTTAATTCGTCCAGTTCTTGCTTGGGGATGTTCGAAAGCAAATATTGGCGCATGTGGACAAAGGCACGGATAATATTGATATTGATTTCAATGGCCGTTTTGCTTTTTAGTACACTTGATAACATCACTACTCCATACTCTGTAAAAGCAAAAGGAAGATATTTAATGTTATGTCCTTGTCCTGTTTTCAAGGTCACAGATTGTGATCTTGAAAACTCTGCTTCTTCTTTAGTAAGTTCAAACATGAATTCTATTGGAAAACGTTCGATGTTGCGCCGTACAGCTTGTTTTAATACTCGAGTCTCTACGCCGTACATTTCTGCCAGATCAAAGTCCAGCATTACTTTCTGTCCTCTGATTTCATAGATCTTATTTTCTATGATAGCTAATTCATCCATCATTGCTACTTTTCAGCCTTCGGCTTCTAATTTTTTTTGAAATCTCTCGGCTTTCTGTCGCCATTATTGAAGCTTTGTCCTTCTCTTGGCCTTCTGTCTCCGGAGAAACTACGGCTTCCTTCTTCACGGCGTGGACGGAATTCTTTTCTCTCTCTCGATGTTTTTTCTCCATTCTCTTCGCCGCTTTCCTGACTCTTGAATTCCTTGTATTTACCGTCGAATATTTCGTATTTACGGAACTCGCATTCCAGTGCTCCGTTGAAAAGTGGGGTCTTTTGACTGGGTTTTAATCCTATCTGGTCGAAACATTCTTCACGATACGAGAGTATCCATGCATCATTGCCCACAAATGCATGCTTTAATCGTTCGCCGATCATGCTGTACAGTCCTAAAAGGTCATTGGTGGATATACGTTCACCATAAGGCGGGTTCGTGATGATAATTGATTTTTCGGCCGGTTGTTCGAATTGCTGAAACGGTTGTAGTTTCAAAACGATGTCTTTTGATACACCGGCAGCCTTGATGTTATGCATGGCAATTTCATTGGCTTTCGGGTTGTTGTCATAACCGTATATTTTATGTCCGAATTCCCGTTCCTGCGTATCGTCGTTGTAGATATTGTCAAATAGTTCCTGATCGAAGTCTACCCATTTTTCAAAAGCGAACTCCTTGCGGAATACACCCGGTGCGATATTACGGGCTATCAATGCAGCTTCGATGGGGATTGTTCCCGATCCGCACATCGGATCGATGAGATCGCATTCGCCCTTCCATCCGGTCATTAAAATCATACCGGCTGCCAATACCTCGTTTAGCGGTGCTTCAACAGCTTCTTGACGGTAACCGCGTCGATGTAGGGATTCGCCGGATGAATCGAGGGAGAGAGTACAGGTCGTTTGTGCGATATGGATATTTAATAGTACATCCGGTTTGTTGATACGCACGGATGGACGTTTGCCGTTCAATTCGCGGAAATAGTCAACGATAGCGTCTTTCACTTTATAAGAGACGAATTTGGAATGACGGAATTCTTCACTGAATACAACGGCATCTACGGCGAAGGTCTTGTTTACATCCAATATATTTTCCCAATCGATGGCTTTGATTTGATCATAAACTTCGTCGGCATCCTTGGCTTTAAAATTTTTGATAGGCTTCAGAATGCGGATGGCGGTGCGCAGGCAAAAGTTCGCTTTGTACATCATCTCTTTATCTCCGGTGAATGAAACCATTCTTCGACCTATCTGTACGTCATTGGCTCCTAATGCCGTCAACTCCTCTGCCAGTATCTCTTCCAATCCCTGGAAGGTTTTGGCAATCATTTCAAATTGTTCGCTCATAATGAATAATGTGCCAATATGCCAATGGGGGTAATGTGCCGATTGGCTGGCGCGTTAATTTGTTAATTATTCAAGTTATTAATTTCTTATTCTCTTAATCGGTACATGGGCATACTTGCACATTGTTTCCTTTATTTTTTGGCTTTGGTCTGGACGATTTTCGCTCCTGCAGGTACGTCTTCCGTCACCCAGATGTTACCGCCTACTGTCGCATTTTTACCAATAGTGATACGTCCTAAGATAGTTGCGTTGGAATAGACGATCACATTGTCTTCCAGTATCGGATGGCGGGGAATGCCTTTGATCGGCTTGCCGTCGGCATCCAACGGGAAACTTTTGGCACCTAACGTAACCCCTTGGTACAGTTTCACGTTCTGTCCGATGATACTGGTGGCTCCGATTACCACACCGGTTCCGTGGTCTATGGTAAAATAGCTTCCGATCTGAGCACCCGGATGAATATCTATGCCCGTTTCACTGTGTGCCATTTCCGTAATGATACGGGGAATGAGCGGTACACCTAATTCCAATAATTCGTGGGCAATGCGATAATTACTGATGGCTCTGATGGCCGGATAACAGAAAATCACTTCGCCGAAGCTTTGGGCTGCAGGGTCGCCATTGTAAGCTGCCTCCACATCCGTGGCCAGAATACGACGCATATGTGGTAACTTACTGATAAACTTTGCGGCAAGACGGGCTGCTTCTTCGCGCTGTAATTCGTTGCAAGTACCGCATTCTTCATTTTTTCCGAAACACAATCCTGCCAGAATCTGCTCTGACAACAGGCCGAATAATTTTTCAATATTAACTCCGATGTGATAATTGATTGTCCGGCTGTTGATCGTGGAATTACCGAAATACCCGGGAAAGAGAATGGAACGTGACAACTCGATAATTTCGCACAATACCCGTGCAGAGGGCAAGGGTTCGCCGTCTTTGTGTTGATGAAACAGTCCTTTATATGATTCGCTTTCCGAAAGCTCATCGACTGCCTGTGTCAGAATGTGAGTGAAGTTTAATGGACTCATTAGATTCCTGTATTCTATAATATTGGCTACAAAGATAAGTAATTTTGCTTATAATTTCTATCAGAATATATATATCATTCAGAAAAAGAATGTATTTTTGTTGCAATATTCTATAGATAAGGAGATGGTAGATAGATATATTCAGGGAGTTATTGTATTCATCTGTTCATTATTGTTTGTGTGTGGATGTGACGAGCATGTAGACATATCAGAAACGGGTGACGAAGATGATATTGTGACTTTATTGGAAAGAAAAGCGATGGATTCTCTGTTCACGAATAATGCCTATTCCCGTTCTTTATTGCGTAAGAATATGTCGCAGACTGCAGATAGTTTGTCCTATTATCGATTAATGAATGTCTATTCTAAGGCCTGTTTTGCTGCTTCTCAGTTTGATTCGGTTGTGTATTACAGCCGGATAATTCTTCATTTTTGTCAGAAATCTTCTGACTCTCCACAAATACACGATCTCTTTTCTGCCACTTACAATATGATGGGAAATGTATGGGGGAGATGGAATTTTCCGGATTCTGCGGTTGTGTATTATCAGAAAGCTTATGAACATCGCAAGCAGGGTAATGAATTGTCTTATTTGCCTGATATTTGCATAAATCTGGCCGACGGTAATGTTCATAAAAGCGATTATACCGATGCGGCTTATTATTATCGGCGTGCGTTGTTCCTTTGTGATTCATTAGGCTTGCCCGACCGCAATAAATTTCCTATTTATTATGGTTTGGGACAGACGTATATGGAATTGCGTGATTTCGATCTTTCTAATCATTATTATGAGATGGCCGGCCGTTACTTTTCGCAGATGAGTGTTCCTGAGAAGTTTACTTATCTCAACAATCGTGGTAACCATTTTTATTATAAGAAAGATTACCGGGAAGCTTCTTGCTACATGGAGCGTGCTTTAGCTGTTGTAGCTCCTTATTCTCAGATGATTTATGAACAGAATCTGTGTAAAGCCAATCTGGGTGAGTTGTATGTATTGACTGATAAGTTGGATTCCGCTCAACTATATCTGAATGACAGTTATCGTTTCTTTTCCGGTATGAATAATCGTTCGGCGATGTATTATATTGAAACTCAAATGATAGAACTTGCACTCCGACAGGGTGATGTGTCACTTGCCAGCCGGATGATTGCGCGTACTGTTCCTGACGGGCATGTCGATGCCAATATGATTAATATCCGTAATCAGTATTTGCAGCACTATTTTGAGCAGACAGGTGATTATCGGCGTGCTTATGAATATTTGAGACGTGATCAGGAGTTGAATGATTCTATCCGGAACGAGCAGATACGTACTCGTGTTGCGGAGTTAGACATGCGATATAGTCAGGACACGATTGTAATGCGGCGTGAACTTTTGATTGAAAAACAGTCGGGAGAGATGAAAGTCTTGCGGCTTACATCGTACATTTGGGCTATTGCCTGTGTTGGCTCTATCGCTATATTATTTTTTCTTTATCGTTTGATGAAAAAGAAACGTGCTTTTTTGCAGGAACGTCTTCTTAACCAGATAAGCCGCCTTCGTATGGAGAATATCCGTAATCATGTTTCACCTCATTTTACTTTTAATGTGCTGAATCGTGAGATTAGCCGTTTTAAAGGGACTGACAGAGAACGTTCGGGATTGGTTGATTTAGTGAAATTGTTGCGTAAGAGTTTGGAAATGACAGAGAAACTAAGTGTGCCGCTACGGGAGGAATTGGATTTTGTACAGACGTATATCGGCTTGGAAAGGGACCGGTTAGGTGAAAACTTTATATTGGATTTATCGGTCGATACGACCTTGGATGTAGAGAAAATCATTGTACCTTCCATGATTGTGCAGATTCCGGTAGAGAATGCTATTAAGCATGGACTTGCTGGTATGGAAGGGGAGAAGCGGTTAGAGATATCTGTTATGCCTGAAGGGAATGGCGTACGGATAATGATTGCAGATAACGGACGGGGATATTTACCTCAGGTTATGTCGCCTACCCGGGGAACAGGCACAGGTCTGAAAGTGCTTTATCAGACAATTCAGTTGTTGAATGCAAAAAATAAAGGAGAAAAGATACGTTTTGAAATAACAAACCTTGCTGACGGGATGCGAACCGGAACTGGTGTTTCTGTGTATATCCCATGCAATTATTCTTATGATCTATGATAACAATGAATGGAATTTGCAAAGTAGTGATTGTGGATGATGATCGTACGGCGATAGAAAATCTGTGTCGGGAATTGGCGTTATATCCCGAAATGGATGTCAGAGGGACTGCTGTCAATGGGGCTAAAGGAAGAAAATTAATCATGGAGCAACATCCTGATCTTCTGTTTTTAGACGTAGAATTACCGGATATCCAGGGGATCAGGTTACTGAGTGAAATGCGCGACGAGGTATTGTGGGATATGAAGGTTGTTTTTTATACAGCCTATGACAAATATTTGCTTCAGGCATTGCGGGAATCGGCATTTGATTATTTATTGAAACCCTTTGTTTCAGGAGATCTCGAATTGATTATTGAACGTTATCGGAAAGCAGCGCTTTCCCATCCGGCGATTCCGGCCTTTGCGGCGTCTGTGAGTGCATTATTGCCACAACGCGATACCTTCATGATAAGTACTGTGACAGGTTTTAAGTTGCTTCGTATTGAAGAGATAGGTTTCTTTGAATATTCGAAAGATAAACGACAGTGGCAGGTGACACTTTTCAATCAGGCCAGGTTGAGCCTTAAGAAAAACACGAAAGCTGAAGATATTATAAGCTATTCGGAGTCATTTGTACAGATTAGTCAATCAATAATTATAAATGTCAGCTATCTGGCTGTTATTAATGGCAAACAATGCCAACTGTATCCCCCTTTTAATGATCGGGAGGATTTGCGTATTTCACGTGGGTTCTTGAAAGAATTGCAGGAACGTTTCTGTCTGATATGATTTTTTTTCGCTATATAAACTCTAATTTTGTCGCCTTAAGCGTGTTTTGATTCGGAATGTTCGTTTTTCGCAAATCTGATATTTGATATTTTCCTTTTTTTGTGTTACTTTTGTAGAGTTAGGTAAAGATTGAATGTTTTTTAGTTTTTAGATGATAAATTCTCTGTAACTGGTTGGGCCGGGGATTTTTGTGAAAAAACTCCGGCTGTTTTTTCTATTCTGTTAATTTTTCGTACGAATTTATATCTGTAGATTTGTCTCTTCTTCAAATATCTTGTTAAAAACATTTCTTAATTCTTCCCGGTTGTTGATAAGTGACCGTAATTCTCGTAATTTTTCTCCGTTTTTTGAGTGTTCGAACCATAACTTCAGATATCCTCCTTCGGCATATTTATTTAAGAGATGATTTAGGAAGCGGTTGTAATGCCATTCTGTGTTTTCTGCCGGATTCTGTTTCAATCCGTATTGTACGGTTCTTCTTAATGTAATTTCCGGATCTATAATTCTATCTGCTTCTGCTACAATTTTTCCGTAAATACTGCGTGGCTCATGGTCAGAAGAGGCTCTGTGGTCTTCTACGGCTTCTTTCATTACTCTTATTTCTTCCTCTGTAAACTATCTGTACAGCATTTTATCATTCTCAAGAATTTCACCGGAGACAAGATGGTGTGTGGCTCTGTCTTTACATAATCCGAGATCATGGTAAGCTGCTATGGTATAAACCATGTTCGTATTTAGGGGGTAATCTTTTGCCAGTATCAGGCTTTCGGCAATGACAGTGCATACATGTGTCCGGTTATGGGCCTTATCAAACATTTCATATTTTGGAATAATGGTGGTTTCTACGTACTGCTTTAATTCTTGATTCATGAGGAGTTGTTTTGGTGTTTATGAGTAGACAAAGGTAATAAATATCTTCTAATGTATTCATCTTTATGCATTTGTTCCACGTGGCACACAGGAAGTGGGAAGCCGTTTTTGAAGAGAACCCTGAAAGTCTGATAAAAACTTTCAGGGTTCTCTGGCATGTTACGTTTGGCTTTTTTAATTTGTTTCCAGCCAGTTTTTTCCCCAACCACAATCTGCTTTTAAGGGGACATGCATCTTATAGGCTTTTTCCATTTCTTCAATGACTGCTTGTTCTACCCGTTCCCGTTCTTCTATCGGAACACTGAAGTTTAGTTCGTCATGTACTTGCAGTATCATTTTAGCTTTCAGCCCTTCGCGTTTGAAACGTTCGTAGATACGTGCCATAGCGACCTTTATTATATCGGCTGCACTTCCCTGGATGGGCGCATTGATGGCATTACGTTCGGCATATCCGCGTACTACTGCATTTCTCGAGTTGATATCCGGTAGGAAACGTTTACGGTGGAATATGGTTTCGACGTAGCCTTTTTCACGTGCTACCTCGATGCTTTTGTCCATATAGGCTTTTACTTGTGGATAAGTCTCAAAATAACCTTCTATGAGCTCTTTAGCCTCTTTCCGGTCCACATTCATTCTTTCTGCCAGGCCAAAGACGGAAATGCCGTATATGATCCCGAAATTGGCTGTTTTGGCTTTACGGCGCATATCGGAGTTTACATCTTCAATATTGGTTTTATACACTTTGGCTGCCGTGGCAGCGTGAATGTCATAACCGCTTAGAAAAGCATCTATCATATTCTTATCTTCGCTCAGATGTGCCATGATACGTAATTCTATTTGCGAATAGTCGGCAGAGAAGAACAGACATCCTTCATCGGGAATAAATGCTTTGCGGATCTCTTTCCCGTTTTCATCACGAATAGGGATATTTTGAAGGTTGGGATTACTGGAACTGAGACGTCCGGTAGCCGTAACCGTTTGATTGAAAGAAGTATGTACACGTCCTGTACGTGGGTTTATAAGTAACGGTAAGGCGTCTATATAGGTACCCAGTAATTTTTTCAGCCCACGGTGTTCCAATATCTTTTCTACTACGGGATGCTTATGCCGCAAGCTTTCGAGTACCTCTTCCGATGTGACATACTGGCCGGTTTTGGTCTTCCGGGCTTTGTCTACAATTTTTAGTTTGTCGAATAGTATCTCGCCTACCTGTTTGGGAGAAGCGATATTGAATTCTTCACCGGCCAATTCGTAAATTTCTTTTTCGATGGCTGCCATTTGTGCTGTAAAGTGTTCTGACGATTGCTTGAGCGCCTCTGTGTCCAAAAGTACACCATTGCTTTCAATGTTTACAAGTACAGGGACGAGTGGCATTTCTATTTCATAGAAAAGCTTTTCAGCATCATTCTCTTTCAGTTCTTTTTCGAGTACATTTTTTAATTTTAGTGTGACATCTGCATCCTCGCAAGCATATCGGTAGATGTCTTTGGGATCGAGGTCGCGCATGTTTTTTTGGTTCTTTCCTTTAAGGCCGATAAGCTCTTCGATATGAATGGTCTGGTAGTGGAGATAAATTTCGGCCAGATAGTCCATTCCGTGACGAAGTTCCGGTTGGAGGACATAGTGTGCTACCATTGTGTCGAAAAGAGGGCCTTTCACTTCCACTCCATAATTTTGGAGGACGATCATATCATATTTGATATTTTGCCCGACTTTCAATGATTTTTCATTTTCGAAGACTTTCCGGAATTCATTTACTATTTTTAACGCTTCTTCCCGTTCGGCGGGTACCGGTACATAAAATCCCTGATTTTCTGCAAAACTGAAACTCATTCCTACCAATTCTGCTTCCATTGGCTCGGTACCTGTAGTTTCCGTATCTAACGCGAGAATTTTCGTTGTAAGTAACTTTTGAATTAATTTGCTCCTTTTATCCTTATTATCAATAAGTTGGTAATCACATTTTAATGTTTCTAACGTGTGTAGATTCGTTTTTTTCTCTTCAACTGTCCCGTTGGCCGTAAATTCTGCGAATAAATCGCCTTGAATCGGAGTGTTTGTTTGTGCAAAAAGAGGTCCGGGAGAAGAGGAGAGAGGCTGATTGTCTTTTTTGAAGATTCTATCTATTAATGTACGAAATTCCAATTCTTCGAAAATTTTTCGTAGTGCTTCTTCGTCTGCTTGTTCACGAACCAATGCGTCCATGTCTAATTTGATAGGAACATCTGTTTTTATAGTTGCCAGGAATTTGGAGAAAGTAATCATTTCCCGGTTTGTCTCGACTTTTATTTTTAGTGCACCTTTCAGTTGGTCAGTGTGCTCAAGTAAATTTTCGATACTACCGAACTCGGCAATTAGTTTCTGTGCTGTTTTTTCTCCTACACCGGGGCAACCCGGAATGTTATCTGAAGCGTCCCCCATCAATCCTAACATATCGATGACTTGTACAGGAGATTGAATATCGAATTTCGCCTTGACCTGTTCCACGCCCATTACTTCGAATTCTTTATCTCCGTATTTGGGGCGGTACATGAATACATGGTCTGTTACCAATTGGCCGTAGTCCTTGTCGGGGGTCATCATATAGGTAGTAATACCTTGTTGCCCGGCTTTAGTAGCCAGTGTGCCGATTACGTCGTCCGCCTCATAGCCCGCTATTTCGAGTATAGGTATGCGGTAGGCCCGGATGATATCTTTTATGATAGGTACCGATAGGCGGATTGCTTCCGGTGTTTCCTCACGTTGTGCTTTATACTGTTCGTATGCTTCGTGTCGGAAGGTGGGGCCCGGAGGATCGAAAGCCACGCCGATATGTGTAGGGTTCTCTTTTTTCAATACGTCTTCCAATGTATTTACAAAACCTAAGATTGCCGAGGTATTGAAACCTTTGGAATTGATTCGTGGATTTTTGATAAAGGCGTAATAAGCCCGATATATAAGTGCATAAGCATCTAATAGAAAAAGTTTGTCCATTCTTAAAAATCTTTAGTTTTTTCATTGTAAAAGT
>ENA-UEOI01002515-UEOI01002515.1-human-gut-metagenome-genome-assembly--contig:-NODE-2515-length-12718-cov-8.777707_pt1 | contig 12718 bp, 10 predicted proteins | sample MGYA00242883_ERZ507882 | MGnify/ENA primary metagenome ERZ507882 (study PRJEB26167, sample SAMN06115502) | human gut metagenome | host: Homo sapiens | place: China:Chongqing | collected 2015-07-29... | reverse complement strand
TCCATGCGGGCGGCTTTCTCCCAACCAGAGAGTTTCAGTCGATACGATTTTCCGCGCTTTGAGACTTCACAACCATACTCTTGCAACAGCTTCAGCAGTTCTTCAAAGTCAGCAGGACTTTGTGATAATGCGTTGTCAATCGCCACACGCAGCAACTCTCGGTGAGAGGGTTTTGCCTGATCGCCCAGCCATTTGTTATAGATTTTTCCGTGAAGTTTCGGAACTTCCGGTCATATTCTAAGCTGACCGATGACCAGATAATGTGATTGTGAATGTGCGACTTGTCTATGTGAGTGCAGACCACAAAGGCATGATTGCCCTTGGTAAAACGCTTGGCAAATTCTACGCCTAGCCTGTTTGCTTCTTCCGGGGTAATCTCACCAGGGTGGAAGGACTGGCGCACATGATAGGCAATCACATCATCCGCACCGCGCACTCGTCCGGTAGCGGTAATGTACTGCCGCTTTGCTAAAAGAAACTCCGCATCAAACGTTCTGCTGTCACACGCAAATCCTGTGATGTGCCTGCCATTATCTGTTTTCTGTGGATTTGCTACATAGTCGATGATGTCACTGATTGCCCGACTTTCAGTGCGCCCCTTTCCAACATGAAGCGGCATGATTCTTGTAGTTGCCATAATAGAAGGCCCTCCTCTCATAAATATTTTTGTTTTCGCTGAACTCTTTGCTTCTATCGTTGCAATAACTTTCTCCGCTGGGTATAATAAAAAAGAACATTCTACAACCTCAAAGGAGGGATTTTATGATAGAACAGCTCATTTCCGAAGCAACGGAATGTGATTTCAAAGTTGCTCTCGAAACAAAAAAGCCAAAAAGCTGGTTAAAAAGTGTCAGTGCCTTTTCCAATGGAATCGGCGGCACTCTGTTTTTCGGAGTCTCTGATGACCGGGAGCCTATCGGCTTGTCCGGTGTTCAAAAGGATGCTGAGGCGATCAGCCGCTTAATCAAAGAACGAATCACACCATTACCTCAGTTTATCTTAAAACCATTACAGGAAGATGGTAAAAATCTATTAGCTCTGGAGGTTTCTCCCGGCCGCAGCACCCCATATTATTACAAGGCAGACGGCGTAATGGAAGCATATATCCGTGTTGGAAATGAAAGCGTAATTGCACCGGATTACATTGTGAATGAACTGATCTTAAAGGGAACCAATCAGTCCTTTGACACCTTAACAACAGAAGCTGTGAAAAAGGATTACAGCTTCACACTCCTGGAGGCAACCTATCTGGAACGAACCGGCCTCCGCTTCGAGCCATCCGATTATGTCTCCTTCGGTTTGGCTGACAAAAATGGGTTCCTGACCAATGCCGGAAAGCTCATGACCGATCAGCACACGGTTTATAACTCCCGTATGTTCTGTACCCGGTGGAATGGCTTGGAAAAAGGCTCTATCTTTGATGATGCGCTGGACGATAAAGAATACGAAGGGAATCTGATTTATCTACTGAAAAGCGGCAGTGAATTTATTCGCAATAATTCCAAAGTCCGTTTTGTCAAAGAGGCACAGTATCGTGTAGACAAGCCGGATTATGCTGAACGAGCTGTGACAGAGGCTCTTGTCAATGCGCTTATCCATCGTGATTATATTGTGCTTGGCAGCGAAATCCATATTGATATGTTTGATGATCGGGTGGAAATCACATCTCCTGGCGGTATGTTTGGCGGCGGCTCAATTCAGGAATACGATATTTACAGTATTCGTTCGATGCGATGAAACCCTGTGATTGCTGACCTGTTCCACCGCATGAAGTACATGGAACGCCGTGGAAGTGGCCTACGCAAAATCGTCAGTGAAACCGAAAAGCTGCCTGGATATACAGAGGCATATAAGCCTGAATTTTCCTCAACGGCAACCGATTTCAGAGTTATATTAAAAAATGTAAATTACCATCATGGATATAAACCAAGTTAAGACCCAAGTTAAGACCCAAGTTACCACTTTTGATGAGATTCTTGTTTTTTGTTCAACTCCTCATTCAAAAGCTGAAATTGCAGATTATTGTGGATATAAAAACAACAAAAATTTCACCAAGAAATATCTACGGCCTTTACTAGATTCCGGTACACTTAAAATGACAATTCCAAACAAGCCAAACAGTAGAAATCAAAAATATATTACTGTTCGCACAGAGTGAAATAAGAAGCAGGACATTGGGTTTCATCCCTATCGTCCTGCTTCTTATCTATTCTTAATAAGCACCAAATGCTTGAAATTGGGTAAAAAGAAACCCCTGTAAACCAGTGTTTACAAGGGTTCCGAGTGTTCTGATTATTATCTCTTTGTTAACGTTTTGAGAACAAGAAAAGCCCATAAATAGGAAATCTATAGTGGGCATTGTTGCATATGTGTTATATGCCGGTGGCTTTCCATACATTCCCAGAACTACTCATTGCCCTAATGTTTTTGCCAACAACATTATTCCATCAATCCTAATATATCCTGTTCACTCCAATATTCATTTGGATATATTGATAGTTCCTCTTTATGCTTACGAATAATTCTTTCTGGTGATTTAGTATTATCATAAACATGCATAATATCACATATATCAAGTAACTCTTTTATGTTATTAATTGATTTATAATATCTTTCAATAACTTTACCGCTATCAACATTATGTCCACCTGCTGCCACACGGGATTCTATTCTAGCAATATTAATTTGTGGATCAACTGTCAACACGAATACACATTTTATAAAATATCCCTCTTCTTTTGCTTTTCTTAAAATTTTTAACTTATATTCAGATGACAAGACTGTTTCAAAGGTAAAATCTTCTGTCTTGGCAATTGATTCATATCTCATCCTGTCAACCAAAACAGCCGCTTCCATATTATTCATTCCTGTAGTTGCAACAACATCATCAGCATTAGTATATTTACCAACTTTATCAAAAAAAGCTGTTATAGTACTTTTCCCTGAACCATTTGGTCCTGCTAATACCAGAATCATCGGTTTTCTACTCTGCATACTTTCTTTCCCCATTTGCATATTCAATGTAAGCTTGTTTCTTTTTTTCATCATAACCCGCTATTGGTTTTTTACAAATTTTTGCTTTATTTATTGCTGCCTTAACAGCTTCAACTGCTCTTTCGTCCATTTCATTATCCGATTCTGTCAATGTACTTTTCTCTTCTTCTCTGGATACAACTTTTATAATTCTACCACTCTTTGTGCTTACAGTTGTCATATAAACATCTCTCCTTAATACAAAAATAGCTTCTCAATTATAATATATTTTATCACATTTTATATAAAAAAACACCTCGGAACCGAAATTCCGAGGTGTAACATACATTTCTGAAACGCCATAAGGCGCTTTGAATTGTAACTCCTATCTCTTTGTTAACGCTTGCTGAACTGTGGTGCACGACGAGCTGCTTTGAGACCGTATTGCGCGAGTTTTTGAGCTGTTTTTCCTTGATATTCCGGGCTTTTCTGACTTTCTGCTTCTCAGTTATCCGATGTGCGGACCATAAAAAACGGCCTTTTTTCATTCAGCGACAGGCTGATGAAACGCACCATTTACTACCCCAAACAACTCCTCTGGTTTATTGTACTTCACTTTTGCATAAATGTCCATAGTTGTTTTGCTGTTTTCATGTCCGGCAAGGTATTGTACTGTCTTTGGATCAACGCCCGCATAGAGAAGATTGGTGATGTAAGTGTGCCGTAGCTGATGGGGTGTCACATCGAAGTCCAGCGTATATTTGATTTTGGGTTGATTCTTCTGGGTCATACCCAGCGTTGGAGTAACCGTATATTTGATACTCTCCCCATTTACATACTTATAATAGTTTCGGGGCTTGGTGGAGCGGACAACTACATACTGCCACACTCTTTGAAACTGCGAAGCAGCCAGCGGCTCTCCTTTGCTGTCAGCGATCACATAATCTGATATGGAATTTTCTTTCGCTTCTCTCAGACAATCCACCAAACACTTCGGTATCGGAATATCCCTTTTTGCTGCCGGAGTTTTTAGCACCGTAGAAATCACGGGTCTGTTATGCTCTGTACGCCAAGCCCGCCTTACCGATAAATAAGGTGTATCCTCGTCCAGAAATACACAATCCCATTGCAGTGCAAGAATTTCTTCCCGACGCAGACCGGAATACAAACCGAGCATAATAAACAAATATGGAGGAAGCCCCTTGACTGTATCCAGAAGCACGGCTACCTGCTGATCTGTCAATGCCTCCTTCTTTTTTGTCGGTTTTCCGCCTTTACCGGATATTCCTGCACAGGGGTTGTGTTCAAGGATTTGGTTTCGCTCTGCCGTATAAAAAATGCACTTGAGCAGCATATTGACCTTATTGTATAAGCCTTCTGATTTCTTTGACAATGGAACAAGAGCCAGCCGAATATCGTCAGCAGTCACTTCTTCCATATACATCTCTCCCAGAGGTTTGATGATATAGTTTGTCATATCCCTCGTATAACCTCTGAGTGTAGACGCAGACACCTTTGCCGACTGCATCAGCAGCCACTTCTCGCCATACTCGGCTACTGTCGGGTGCTGCCGGTGAAAGATAATTTCTTCCACCTGCTTCCGGGCCTCTAACTGCTTCTCATACAATTCTTCACAAGTAGCGGCATACAAACTCAACTCTTTGCCATCTGCATCCGTAATCCTGGTTCTGTAATACTGGATTCCTTTCAATGTAATGGTCCCGTACTTCGGGATCTGTGTTTTCTTTTTTGCCATCTTTGATCGTCCTTTCTTGATAATGTGTAGTCTCCGTATCTACACTCTCTTTTTATCAGAAAGCCTCGATTTAATCAAAGATACGGCTGATGCAAAACAAAGAGCGAGACATCCTTGCCTCGCTCCTGCTTTATTTCCTATTTTATTATTACTGTGCTGCATCCCAGCTTGCAAACGCGCAACTCATTGATCTGACCAGCTCATCCGGCCTGTTATACTTAACCTTTGCATAGATGTCCATGGTAATCTTGCTGCTTTCATGGCCTGCCAGGTATTGAACCGTTTTGGGATCTACCGACGCATGAATAAGGTTGGTGATGTAAGTATGCCGCAACTGATGGGGTGTTACCTCAAAGTCCAGGCTGTAAACCACTTTTCCGTTATGAGCGGCCTTTTCTCCCAAGACAGGTGTGACAGTATGCTTTACTCTTTTTCCATCTTCATACCGATAATAGCTCCGTTCCTTGACCGTTCTCGTAACAATATACTGCCACAGTCGCTTAAACTGCGTATAGGACAGCGGTTCGCCATCCCGGTTTGAAACTACATATTCCGAAGTCGAAGTTTCCTTTGCTGCTTTCAAGCACTCGGCCAAACAAACAGGGAGGGGGATATTTCTCTCCGCAGCCTTGGTTTTCAATTCATCCGAAATCACCGGTCTGTTATGTTCGGTGTGCCATGCCCGTCTTACCGTCAGATATGGAGTATCTGTATCCAGATATACTGAATCCCATTGCAGTGCAAGAATTTCTTCCCGCCGTAGCCCTGCATATAAACCAATCATGACAAAGACATAAGGCGGCAAATCCCGGATAGCATCCAAAAGGCGCGCTGCCTGTTCATCTGTCAAAGCCTGACGATCCTCTTGTGGAACACCGCCACCTTTTGTTGTCAGATAAATCGTTGGGTTATGGTCAATCATCCTGCTTTCCATCGCTGCGCGAAAGATAGACTTGTAAAGGATTACCACAGATTTATAAACCGATGCAGATTTCTTGGAAACCGGAACAAGGGCAAGCTGAATATCATCCAGGCTAACCTCACCCATCCGTTTATCTCCCAATTCCGCTATAATATGCCGCCTGACCTTTGAGGTGTAATCCGTCAAAGTAGTAGCTCGTACATGAACCGACTGCATCAGCAGCCACTTTTCACAATACTCTGCAACTGTGGGCGTTTTCCGATGAAAAGTGGCATTCTCAATCTGTTCCAATGCAAGCGTTTCTTTGTTATATAGTTCTTCAGGTGTTTTTGCGTAGAGAGCTACGAGCTTTCCATTCGCATCTTTGATTCTGGTCCTATAATATAGGACACCTCTTTTCATAACTGTGCCATATTGGGGAAGCATTATTTTTCTATTTGCCAATTCCTCCACCTCCTAAGAATAGTCTCCAGCGCTGTACCTTTGTTTTATCAAACATCTCTGATTCCATCAAGGATACGGACCGGCTCACGATCTTCCGCTCCGAGGCTTACGGTAAGTTGTGCTTCTCTCAACAGGCTTTGCCCTGTGCGTACATTTTGCGATATACTCTTGGAGACCCGCCGCAGTAAAATACACACAGCCATTCTGAACATACTGCACATAAGAGATCAAGCCGTTGTTACGGGCGGCATCCAGCGTTGCGATGCTGATTCCTAAGATTTCAGCAGCTTCTTTTCGTGTAATAAGTTTTTCCATAGACCATATTCCCTCCAATCTGTCAAGGTTATCATCGTGCTTTCAAAATCACATGAATACGCTGGCAGCCGAAACTGCCAGCGCATGGTATCTGATTTTGAATAGAAAACGACCACCTAAGAAAGTAATCACTTCCTATTTTAATGTAACTCAATTCTCGCCACATTTGCCACGCAACCCTGACGATGGGAACATAGCAGGTCTCCGCTGGCGCGGTTGTCATAACTCCGCAGCGTCGTTTTACTCGTGCGCCGCAGGGTTCCCCCCAAGTCTTTAGGAGGCCGTGAGGAAGTATCTTTAAGCCCCCGTGCAGTCCTCGCGCCGAATCTGCCACCATCCGTTTTGTGGAATCGTAGATCGCTCCAAAGTAGCTTTGTTCATCACCTCCCTGACTGCTCTATCTTCGCGGCGTTCCACACTCGCTCGTACACGGGTTATGTACCTGTTATGCTGTCTATGAAATTGTCAAAGTGCTGTTGAAGGGGGAAAACTTGTCCTTCTTATTAACTCTGACAAAAAGAGCAAAAAACGAGCGCACCAAACGAAACTTTTTCAAAAATACTTTGCCAGCTGCTTCAGACCACGCCGGATGCTGTCACGGACACGGCTTGGGTCTACATCCTCCGCTACTGCTATCTCGCTCACACGCATACCCAGGTAATACCGAGCATAGATCCGCTTGGCCTGCTTCTCCGGCAGAGCCATCACTGCGGCGTAGAGCTGCTCCCGCAGCTGCTTTTCCTCCAGGAGCATTTCCGGCGTCTGGGGCTTCATCAGGATCGCATTTTCAATGCCGTTATCACAGTCCAGGGAGTAATGCGCTTTATAGCGATACATCCTCCGGTCATAAGCAGCTTCCGCACGCTCAGCGGCTCGGAGCGTCTCCAGCACATCTTCGGTTACTTCTACAAAGTGATCGCTTTTGTAAACATCGGGATATAAGTCCCTAAGATTGACTTTCTTCATTATGTACCTCCATTTCGATTCACGGGCGGTTGACGAGTGAATCGAAAGGAGGCGGGGATCGGCAGCGACATACTTCGGACGCCTTCCCGAAAAATTGACAGCAAAAAACGCCAACTCCCCGTAATGGGAAATTGGCGCGGCAAAAATACCTACTATTCTGCTGATTTAGATGGAACGATAATACTGATAGATAGTCATACTCCCCCGGAGGAGGGGCAAGACTTTTTTTAGCTGGTGTAACTCATGGCTATTGTGAATGACGAAAATTGACATGGCGGCATCCTCCTATGTGCCGCCGTACCAGATTGCAGGGTGTAGGGTCGTCGTTCATTTTAGATAGACGAAAGGAAACGGCGGCTCTGATTTTTTCAAAGCCACCGTTGCAAAGTGCATAACAATATAGTCGCTGTACGATGGCTTTTTTTCTTTTGCCATCGTGCGGCAACTTTTTCACTTTTCTTTTATTTTAACAGGCAATCCTCACAGAAATGTCACGGGCATACGCCATTTCGACAAAATAACAAGCTGAAATCTCACCAATCTGTGAGATTTCAATTTTTTTGAGGAAAGCCGAGAGGAAATGCCTCCTCCCGGCTTTCAATAGGTTTATGATTATTTATTGTAGCAATCTCTGCCGTTACTCCGAAGTCCTCAGCCGTTCCACCACAGTTCCCTTGTTAAAGAAGTGGAGAACAATCAGCGGAATGACCGCAGCCAGCAGCAGATAAAGCACACCAATGACCAGAACAGGAACCAATGTAATGTTCAGGGTAAAGAACCACATGGAGGGGCCATTTAATGCGCTCTTTAGCACCGTGACTGCCAGGACCGCTGCGGCTGCTCCGCCAATAATGTCTGCGCCGGCGGCATAATAGATGCCCTCATAGACCATCAGGCGGCGAAGCTGCTTGCCGGTCATACCGATGCTTTGCATGGTAGCGAACTCATGGCGGCGGGTGATGATGTTGGTAATAATCATGTTGGTAAAGTTGATCAGTCCCGCAAAGGCCATGATGCAGCCAATCAAACCGCCGATAACCAGAATCATGCTGCGGACCGAATCAAGTTGCTCTTTCAACAGCTTGGTGGAAGTATAGGCAACCGAAGTATTTTCGCTCACATAGCTGCTCAAGAATTCTTCCATCTGCGGCTGCAAGGCTTCCTCCACATTGAATCCATAAGTCAGAAGCGTGGGAGCGTCATAGATTTCCTTGAATACAGTGTCCGGCAGATATACAAAAGGAGCATCACCGGCGATGTGTGCCTGAGCGGTAGTGCCTGTGGGCGTTTCTGTTTCTGTTCCCACGAGAATCGCTTTTGCAAGGATGGTGCTGGTTTTGACCAGTTCCCCATCCTTGTAGAAGGAAATGCTCTCCCCGACCTGTAACTGATCGGTCAGCGGAGTGTTATTTGGTTCCTCTGTCAATTTGTCGATGGGGCAACCAATAATGACATATTCTCCGGTAGCCATTTTCTGCGTTAAGGTTTCGGCATCTTTTTCGCCTTCAAAAATACGCATATCCGCCCAGAAATTCTCGGAGGCTCCCATCACATTACCAAAATAGCGCCTTTCGGTATCAGAACTTGTGTACAGGCTATATCCCTGATAGCTTTGATTTACAACGCCTTCTTCCTCATGGAATAGCTCTATACCGCTTAAATCTTCAAACCCATAGTCAACCAGCACATTTCTATCGTCTTTTGTATTTCGGTAAAGATAGCGTTCATCCTCAACTCCGGGCTGTCCGGCAATCAGATCCACTGCCTGTTGTGAGAGCGTATCTTCATGGTGCTGAACGCCCTCCATTACATTAAATGCGGCGGAGTTATAGACATTAAAATCTGTTCTGGTAACACGGTTTACCCACTTTTCTTCATCAAGGCTTTGCGTCACAATGATGATAGAGTTAAACAGGACGATGCACAGAAGCAGGGAAATAATGATAAACGCTGAACGCCGGCGATTGCGCCCCAGGTTGGAAAAGGCCATGCGGGACAGCTTTACTCTATTGGTACGCTTGGCACTGCTCTTTTTATAGGCGTTCTGCTCGGTGTAGCGGATCGCCTCCAGAGGAGAAATCTTTGCCGCCTTTTTTGCAGGCTTCCGGGTGCTGATAAGCACGGTCAAAATTGTAAAGAGAGCGGCAATAACAAAGATCAGGGGCGAGGTCGATACGGATGTACCCACCATAGAGTATTCAAGGTTAATGATCTCTGTCACGATAGGAAGCAGCACCCAACCGGCAAAGAAACCGGCAATCAGACCAATAGGCAGTCCGATCAGCGTGAGCCAGACCGCCTGACGGTTCACAATGCTCTTGATCTGCCGTGTGGAAGTTCCAATCGTCCGCAGCAGACCGTATTGACGAACATCCTGCATCACGGAAATATCAAAGATATTGTAGATCAGCAGGTATCCGCACACGACAAACATCAGGATAAATACAACAGCAGGCACGATGGACTCTGATGAAGTCAATCCCTGGGACATTTGATTTTCGGAGGCGAGAATGAAATTGTCTGCGCCCATATCCTCTGGATTGCCGCCAATGGAGTAAACGAACTCATTCAACTGCTGCTGAACATTTGCTTTATTCTTCAGCACGACATCGGAAAAAGTAACGCCGGACATTACATGGTCTACCGCATAAGTGTTCTGAACCACATCGGGATTTTCTTTTATAAACTGCTCTGAAACAGTCGCAACGCTCACAGAGTCATTGCTTGCTTCCCACCAGCCGGAAAGCACCATATCGTAATGATAAGTTTTCCCCCGCAGTTCAAATTCTAACGGAACCTCTGCGCCGATCTCAGGTTCTACACCCAGCGCCTTCAGCGCCAAATCCGCAGTGGCGATCTCATTCGCTTTCTCCGGTGCAGCTCCGTGGGTAGGCACACAGAAGGTCAGTTCCTGCTGCACACTATCTTCATAATTGATTTCAATGGAATGGCTGGAAGTGTTGCTTGCATAGCCAATGATACGCCGGTGTCCTGCCTGGTCCACAAAATCGCTGTTTACAAGCTGCTCGTACTGTTTCTCCGTCATATACCCCAAAGTGCCATCCGCCTTGCTGCCTTTCTGCATTTGCAGAGAGAGTTGGATGGAGGACGCCATATTGAACGCCAGGGAAGTGATAGAGGTAAACAGGAAAGCAGTCAGGATAATTGCCAGCAGTGCAGCCAGATTGCGTACCTTATTCTTCTTGAAATAGCGTTTGGATAGCTTGGTAATTACTTTGGAATTATTGTTGCCAAATAAAATATCATTCATGTTGGTCACCTCCTATGCCTTTACTCATTTACCCGAAGCCGTTCTACGACACTTCGATTGTTAAAGAGCCGGAGTGCGACAACGGGAACGATAAACGCCAATGCCAAAAACAGAATCAGCATAATCAGCGCCGGGAGCAAGGTCATCTGGAATGTCATCATAATACTGCTTGGGCTGATCTCTACAAAAGATCTTACCAATGTTATGCCAAGCACAGCAGCAGCCAGCGTACCAACAATCCCGGCCAGCAGCACATAGGAGAAACTTTCAGAAATCATCATCTTTCGGAGCTGCCGGTTCGTCATACCGATGCTCTGCATGGTGGCAAACTCATGACGTCGGGTAATGATATTGGTCATAACCAGGTTGATGAAGTTGATTAGACCAACCAGGGCAAATACCGCGCCAATCATTCCGCCAATCAGCAGGACAACATTTTTTACACCGGAAACAGTTGCTTTCATCGTCAAGATAGAAGTATAGGCAACATCTGTATCCTGCGCCAGATAGGTTTCCATCTCCTGCTGGTACTGTTCCTCTACATCAAATAAAAAACCGTACAAGGTAGGAGTTTCATAAATCTCCTTGAATTTGTTTTCAGCCATAAAAATTCTTGGACCTTCTATTATTTGTGCGATATTTGAACCGCCGCCAGTCACAGTCACATCTCCATCAGTAGCTGCGGCTTTTGCGATAATGGTAAACTCCTTGGTTGGAGTTCCATTTTCATAAAATTGAATGGTATCTCCAACTGATAATCCAAAATAAAAAGCGGACTCTGCCCCAGCAAAGTTACCATGATCGTCATATTCGCCCATTAAAATTACATTGTTGCCATTCCAAAGTTTGTTTTTTAAGACAGATAAATCAGTTTCACCTTCGATAATGTCCAGCCGATCAAAGAAGTTTTCCGAAAAGCCAAATACATTTCCGAGGGGGTGGTTATCCGCAGTCAACCCAACAGTATGCCCACCATTTTCTGTTCGGTAAACACCTAAATTGAGGTGTTCCGGCAGCATTCGCTGCTCCTTATTTGTGTTATCAACCACATAGGGAGTTCCCCAGTCACAAGAGATATGGTCATCTTCAAAAGTGTTCCGGTACAGATAGGCTTCGTTTGTGACTCCGGGCTGTTCCTTGATTTCCTCCACTGCCTTCTCTGGAACAGCACTGTCATGCCCAAAGTTATCTCCCCATGCAGCTTGAATGACTGGACTATATACTCTAAAATCACTTCGGGTCTGGTTTTCGATATAGACATCTTCGTCAAAGCTGCTGCTGAAGATAAACACCGAGTTCAAGAAGACAATGCTCAAAGTCAGGGAAATCACAATAAAGACTGTCCTGCGCTTATTGCGCTGAAGATTTGCCTTCGCCAGGCGGGGAATAACTGACCCGGAAGCTGTCTTTTTTCGCTTTATGGAAACAGCGTCCTGATCTACATATCGGATAGCCTCGATAGGGGACACACGGGAAGCTTTCTTTACTGCCTTTCTGGTACTGATATAAACCGTAAGTCCCGAGAACAGAATTGCACCCACGATAATCCCCAAATATGGGAGTGTGCCGACCTCAATGTTTCCACCGCTGTAATCAACCGCAAATATCTGGAGTGCAGCGGGCAGAATACTGCGGCCAAGCAATGTGCCAAAAAGCAGACCGAATGGCGTGCCGATCAGAAACAGGTACAGTGCCTGCCGATTGACCAAACGCCTGATTTGCCTAGAAGTTGTTCCCACAGTCCTCAGCAAGCCGTACTGTCGAATATCATTGGTTACAGCAATCTCAAACACATTGTAAATCAGCAGATACCCACAGAACATGAACAGGACGCCAAATACACCCGCTACCAGCCACATCATAAGGCCGCTTTCATTGGAAACAATAGGATTAGGAGCAACACGGACTGCGTTGTCAGCACTGGCATCATCCGGATTACCGCCAATGCTGCGAACAAACTCCGAGATGCGCTCCTTTACCATGTAATTATCCCGCATTACTACAGGTAATGCTTTCGCCCATGCCTCATCCGATTTCCGGTCTATTTCCTTTTGTTGTTCTTCTCCTCTGA
>ENA-UEOI01002512-UEOI01002512.1-human-gut-metagenome-genome-assembly--contig:-NODE-2512-length-12727-cov-7.096759_pt1 | contig 12727 bp, 9 predicted proteins | sample MGYA00242883_ERZ507882 | MGnify/ENA primary metagenome ERZ507882 (study PRJEB26167, sample SAMN06115502) | human gut metagenome | host: Homo sapiens | place: China:Chongqing | collected 2015-07-29... | reverse complement strand
GGCGTAGCTGACAAGAGGTTCTTCCTTTTCCGCATTGCTAAACTATATGCGTATCCCCACTAAAAAGCTACTGACTCCTATAATGCGATGCCTGTAACAAATAAGAGGACAGCCGACGCCATCCTCTTAACAAGGTTACAGTGTAACGCAGAAAGTCTATTGCTGACAAGTTGCTCCACAGCAGAGCTTGTTTCCTCTTCAACTTTCTGATACAAAGATAGCTATAGGAAATTTATAATAAAATAATTCATAAAATATTTGGATTACGACATAGAAATCGCTTTATATTCTAAAATATTCATCTAACTAAAAAACATAATACCATGTTAACAGAACTCACTATCAAAGAATTTATTCATAAAGTCATCAGCAACGATCCTGTTCCTGGTGGCGGAGGCGTATCCGCCTTCAATAGTGCTTTGGCAATCTCCCTCGCTGCAATGGTTGCCAACCTGACCATCGGACGGAAGAAATACGCCGAAGTAAACGAAGTTATGGAAGACCTTTCCGCCCGTTTTGAGGAACTGGCACATCAACTCATTATTGATGTAGACCGTGACTCGGATGCGTATAACTGCGTATTTGCCGCATTCAAACTTCCCAAAGAAATAGAAGAAGAGAAAAACATCCTCAGCGAAGCGATTCAAAAAGAAACCAAATATGCAGCAGAAGTACCGATGGAAGTGGTACGTATCGTCCATTCCATCCTGCCGATGATTGACATAGTGGCACGAAAAGGAAACAGCAATACCGTGACCGATGCTTGTGTGGCTATGATATGTGCACAAACCGCTATACTGGGCGCATTGCTGAATGTCCGCATCAATCTCACTTCTACCAAAGACGAGAAATTTGTAAAAGAAATGACAGAAGAAGCGGATATGACATAAAGAACAACGATTGCCGAAGAACAGAAGATACTGGACTATGTGAAAACCGTTTTCTAAAAAAGAAGATTATGAAGAACGTATATCAAATAGGTTCCAGTGAACTCACATTCGATATTATCGAACGTATCATCAATGAGAACCTGAAACTGGAACTGGCGTCCGAAGCACGGGAACGTATTCAGAAGTGCAGGGATTATCTGGATAAAAAGATAGTCAATTCCGACACACCGCTTTATGGTATTACCACTGGATTCGGCTCGCTATGCAACCGCAATATCTCGTCTGACGAACTGAATACCTTACAAGAGAATCTGGTGAAAAGCCATGTTTGCAGTGTGTGCGAAGAGATGCCGCACATCATAGTAAAACTGATGTTTCTGCTCAAGGCACATGCCCTTTCATTGGGACATAGCGGTGTGCAAGTCATTACCGTACAACGCATCATCGATTTCTTCAACAATGATGTAATGCCCATTGTATATGACCGTAGCTCGTTAGGTGCATCCGGCGATCTTACCCCGCTTGTCAACCTTTTCCTGCCGCTTATCGGTGTGGGAGATGTATATTATAAAGGTAAGCGATGCGAAGACATCAGTGTACTCGGTGAATTTGGCTGGGAGCCTGTAAAACTGAAAAGTAAAGAAGAACTGGCTTTGCTGAACGGTACACAATTCATGAGTGCCAACGGTGTCTATGCCATCTTGAAAGCATTCCAACTGAGCAAGAAAGCCGACCTCATTGCCGCTATTTCTCTTGAAGCTTTCGACGGACGTCTTGATCCGTTCATGAATTGTATCCAGCAAATGCGACCGAACCAAGGCCAGATAGAGACAGGAGCCGCATTCCGCCGTATACTGGAAGGAAGTGAAATCATAACTCAGCCCAAGACACATGTGTAAGCCCCCTACTCATTCCACTGTATTCCCAAGTACACAGTGCGACCAAAGATGCCATTCGTCATGCTGCATCCGTTTTGCTGACCGAGATCAACTCTGTCACCGACAATCCCACCGTCTTCCCCCGATGAAGACCTGATTATATCGGGCGGAAACTTCCATGGACAACCTCTGGCACTCGTCTATGATTATCTCGCCATCGCTTTGGCCGAACTGGGGAATATATCCGAGCGTTGTGTGCCCCAGCTTATTATGGGACTTCGCGGACTGCCCGAATTTCTTGTTGCCAATCCCGGACTGAATTCAGGCTTTATGATTTCCCAATATGCAGCAGCCTCTATGGTAAGCCAAAATAAAATGTATTACTACCCCGCTAGCAGTGATTCCATTGTATCCAGCAACGGACAAGAAGACCATGTGAGCATGGGAGCCAATGCTGCCATCAAACTGTTTAAGATAATGGACAATCTGGAACATATACTTGCCATCGAACTGATGAATGCAACTCAAGGTATCGACTTCCGGCGTCCGCTCAGAAGCTCTCCATACATTGAAAAATTCCTCTCGGTTTATCGCAAGGAAGTACCTTTTATCCGCGAAGACATTGTGATGTACAAAGACAATCATCAGTACGGCATTTGCCGTATGTATTTCAAAGAAAAGCCACAGGATTTCTGTCTTCCTGTTCCGTGCCTTTATCCTTGAGAGTGAGTAATGTTGCTTCTGGGTGCCAAAGCTGCCTTCAAGCCGGGTGGCCCTCTCTCTTGATAGCTCACTTCTGAGAACCTTCCTCAAGGATTCATCCCTGACCGCCCTTTCCTTGCGTACGAAGGAAGTGGAGATTCCGTATTCCGTGCAGAACTTTCTGTTGGCGTTATTGGCATATATGGAATCGGCAGTCAGGCATCTTACCCTTACATTCATGAGCTTCTGCTGCATACGGATGCAGTCCTTAAGGCGTATACCCTCGTTGAAAGCCTGAATGAGAGGTGTTCGATGAACGATATTCCGTCTATCTGTATGTTGCCTGCCTTCGCACCGAACTCGACAGACTTTGTTTCCTTACCTCTTACGATAGGGCGTATATAATGACGGTCAATGCTGACGATGCGGTCACTGACCTTCCGCCCTTCAAACATTTCCTTTTCCTGTACAAGAACCTTTCTGATGATGGAAAGACGCTTCTGGTAATCCTGAGTATACCGGAGTAAGGTCCCGTACTCCCGATGAATTCCATCCCTCTGTATAAGGAGTTTTTCAAGAAGCTTGATCATACGGCGCTTGAGCATTCTTGTCCTTGAAGCCTTCCTTTTTCTTTTCTTGCAGTAGGACAGATAGGACTCCGCTACATTCCTATATTTGTTGCGGGGACGTCTTATGCCAAGCTCCCCACAATGTCTGTAGATATATCTATAGAGCCATTCAAGGGATCAGTTGCAAAAGTATGTGTTTCGGAAAATAAGTGATAACTTTGCAGCATATACCAATGTAGAGTTATGACGGACGAACAGAATATTCTTTTATCATTAGTAAAGTTAATGTTTCCTCGTGAGATGTTGGACTATTTCGAAGTTGTAGGTTTTGAGATACATGAAGACAGTATCAATGTACGTCTTGACGAGCGTGATCGTATTCATAAAAAGAGATCCGGTCATACATATGTAAAGAATGGCTTTTTGCCGGAGAGCCTCATAACCGATTTCCCTATTCGCGACAAACGTGCAACTCTGATTGTCCGTCGTCGCAGATGGAAGGATGAAGAGACCGGCGAGATTGTCAGCAACGATTATGAACTTGTAGCAAAGGGCACACGGCACTCGAAAGAGTTTGCCGCTTTTTTAAAAGGGGGGCTTGAATCAATACCCGATAGCGGCTTCTTCGCTTGAGAAGTACTATCACATCAACGGCAAGCAGTTTGAGCGTCAGTATAAAGGCCACCTGAGCGGCTACCGTGATTGGGTAACCAAAGAGGGCACTCATGCTGAACGCTATCTCATATTCCCAGAGAACATCGGCCCGCGCCTGAGCATTGACGAGACAAGCCTCAGCGATGGTGAACTGTATACCATAGTGACCAATAAGGACGCTCATGGAGGCAAGGGGGCGATTGTGTCAATCATTGCCGGTACAAAGGCCTGGGAGATTGCTGAGATACTCTGGCTCATACCATCGGAACTTCGGGAACAGATCGAAGAAATAACGATGGACTTGTCTCCAACAATGCGCAAGGCTGCACGATTCTCCTTCCCAAATGCAGCTCTTGTTGCTGACCGCTTCCATATGCAGAAGCTTGCTCTTGACGCTCTACAGGAACTTCGCATTCGCTTCCGCTGGGATGCCCTCGATGAGGAGAACAGAAAGAAAGCCGAAACGAAAGCTACGGGGAAAGACTATGAGCCTAAAGTTTTTGAGAACGGTGATACTCGAAAGCAGTTGCTCGCCAGAAGTCGATATCTTCTCGTCAAATCTGCAGAGAAGTGGACTAAGTCGCAAAAAATCAGGGCTAAGATACTCTTTAACCATTATCCAGACATTGAGACAGCCTACAACCTGACACATCGCTTGAGGATGATATACAGCCATACAAAGGAGAAAGGTAAAGCATTGCCAAAATTGGCTCTATGGTACAATGATATTGAGAAGGCTGGATATGAATCTTTCAGAACAATCGCAGAAACCATTCAAGCGAACTATGACCAGATCTTGAACTTCTTCAACAATCGGTCTACAAATGCTTCTGCAGAATCATTCAATGCAAAGATAAAGGTGTTCAGAGCACAATTTAGAGGAGTATCAGATATTAAGTACTTCCTCTTTAGACTGACAAACATATACGCTTAGACACATACTTTTGCAACTGATCCCATTCAAGGCCTTCCCAAAGGAGTTTCATATCAGTAGGAAAACGCATATGGCTTTCATAGCATGTGGCATCGGTCGTGCACACATGAAGGTTCTCAAGATAAGGTTTCTAGTGTGAGGGCCAGCACTTATTGGAGGAAATCAATATCAAGACGGGATGCTATCTCATTGCGAGTGGCGCTGACTATCTTGTAGTTGGTTATGGGAAAGGACGGATTTATCATGATTCCGCAGAACATCTGGTAGTGTATGTTCCCGTTCAGATGTTCCACCAGCTGCCTGTCAGAGAATCCGGTGTATGCCTTCAGGACCATAAGGGCAATCTTTGCGCAGGGACTGAATATATTCCTGCGCCCCAGATGCTGGTCCGACAAGCCCACAGTCTTTGCTATATGCTCAAATGGAAATACCGAATGAAGCCTGCCAAGCTCACTCTCATGAAAACTTTTGCGGTATCTTTCCAGAATATCAAATTCTGTAAACCCCAAAGTAGGGTGAATTTCTGAAATATTTTGTACTTTTGCCATATCTTTGTTGGAAAATTTCCCCCGTTTTGGCTTCCAAACCTTATTTGCGGGGGAATACCTAAAGATACAAAAAAGCCAACTAATTCGCAATATTTTATGTATGAATTAGTTGGCTAATTTTATAGTATTTACTGAATGTCCCTAAATAGAAAAAGGGATCGGGTACGGTATCATTCGTCTGACCGATGGAATAAACCGCCGATTTGTCCAAAACTTCGGGCAAGTCAGCGGTTTTCTCTATATTCTGGTGTAGTTGAGCGATATTATTTTTCCCACCAGACTTTGGTGTTGATATCGTCAGGTCCTCCCAGCGATTTTACTGCGGCCTCGTAATTGGTTTTATTGGTTTGTTGGAGGGTGGCCGGATAGTTGAACCGTACGGGGACCATTTTGTTGTTATCCATGCCTGCTCCGGGTTTCATTTCCGGGAGACCTGTACGGCGGTATTCGAACCAGGCCTGATAATCACAGAAGAAAGCGGCCAGATGTTTTTGAAGTAGTATCCGTTCGAGTGTCCCGTCGTATGTGGCTTTGGGGTTGTCGAAATAGTCTCCGGGGACTACCCCTCCCCATTGTTCGATTATCGCTTCTACGGCTTTCCGGTAGTGGGGGGCTGCCTGGTCTGTGATCAGTCCCCGCCAGGCCATTTCAGCTTTGATGAATTCAACTTCGGCATAAGTCATAAAAAGCACTTTCATCGGTGCCGTACCTAATGTTGCATTAATATTGGAAGCATTGTAATCGAATCGTTCGGTGGCAGCAAATCCGCTCGGATAACCTTTATAACCGATCTTCTCCTGGCTACCGTCGTTTTTGGTGGCTTCATCCATAAAAATAGGAAGACGCGGATCGTTCAACTCCACCAGTGTATTTACAAAAAAGGAAGCCATCGCTTTATTGGAACGAAAATCTTCGAGCCGGCTAATGGGTGAGTCGTACGGCGAGATACCGGATATCGGCAATAAAGCTCCGTCTGCATTGTTTTCAAATACCGGATACTTTACCGGATTTCCGATCATCTCCGCTAATTTGGCCAGACTGTTCATCTCCGAACGTTTCGAAAGCCTCAGTAAACTTCGCATGTGCAGCGAATTGGCGAATTTTCTCCATTTCCTGACATCCCCGTCGTATAATAAATCGGTAGAAGATAAACTTTCGGATTCATCGAAAAGTGAATTTGCCGTTTCCAGATCACTTAATACCTGTTCGTAGACTTTTTGCTGGGTATCGAACTTCGGAGTTAAGATTCCTTCGTCTCCCCGGCAAGCTTCAGTCATCGGAACATCTCCGAAGCAGTCGGTCAGATTGGCATATACCCAGGCTCTCAAGGTCAAGGCTACCGCCTGATAATTTTTACTTTCTGCACCGACGGCCAATTCATACATTTCTTTGATATTGGTCAGCTGGAGATAATAAGTATTCCAGGTAGAATTTCCGGCATTCTGTAAATCCGCATAACGATGTACTCCGCCGGTAGTACTGGTGGTGACCATAAACTGCATCAAATGATGGGTAAAACTATGGGCCCGGTTATAATTGAAATTGGCTAAATCGTAAAGGGTGGGCGTCATCAGAGTCGAAGGGTCGATTTTTTCCAGTCGGTTGGGATCGGTATTGATCTCGTCGAAGTTTTGGGTACAAGCAGTCCATCCGGTTGCCAATAGCAATAGGCCTATTATTTTTTTTCGTAACATAAATCTATTTTTAAAATATTAACGAACGATGATCAGAATTTCAGTGTCAGATTAAAGCCCATGGTTCGGGTAGAAGGTAATTGTCCCATTTCCGAACCCGGAACGATGGTACCGTTATTCAGGGTTGCGACTTCCGGATCGTATACCGGGAAATCTTTTGTCCACATGGCCAGATTACGCCCGTACAAGGCGAGGGTCAGGCGTTCGATACCGATCTTATTCAACCCCGCCGAGGGAATCGTATATTCGATACGGGCTTCCCGGAGCTTCAGGAAAGAAGCGTCGAAAGAGTTGGTCTCTACATTGGCACGCCTCCAATAATCGGCGTAGTATTTGGATACAGAGATCGGTACATTGTTGGGTACATACTGCCCCCGTTCATCCAGCATCACACCTTCACCGACGACTTCAAAATTGGGGTTTTCCCGGTATTTCAGGGTATGTTTCAATGTTCCGTGTTCGGTCATTTTATGGTGAGTCTGGGAATAAACGATACCTCCCCATTGACCGTCGAACAATATGCTTACCCGGAAATTTTTGTAAGAAAACTCGTTCGAGAAACCGGCTTTCCAGGCGGGATAGGCATTCCCTACATATTCGAATTCGGTTGTCCGGGCCGTGATCCCGTCTTTCCAAACAACTTGTCCGTCAGGGGCCCGTTTTAGTTTATAACCGTAAATATCACCGATAGAACCACCTACTTTTGCAATCAGGGCACAATTAGTACCTCCTGTATAAGCAATGGTCTGTCCATCGGTCAAACCGGCTGCCAGGGACAATACCTTGTTGTAATTTTTCGCCCAGGTAAAAGTTGAATTCCAGGTGAAATTTTTTGTTTTTACCGGGGTTCCGTCCAGTTGTAGTTCGATACCGCGGTTACGCACTTTCCCGGAGTTCATCGTTGCTTTGGTATAACCGGTCGTTTGATCCATCGGTACGTCGAGAATCTGATTCCGGGTGATATTGTTATAAAAAGCCAGATCCAGTCCGAAACGCTGCTTGAACATCCGCCAATCCAGTCCGACCTCTATGCTATTGGAGATTTCGGGTTTGAATCTGGCATTGTAAAGCGTGGGAGATACGGAAGCCGATCCCGGAAAGGCAGAGGTATTATAATATTTGGCTGTTTTATAGGGGGCGGTATCATTTCCTACCTGTGCCCAGGAAGCTCTCAACTTGGCAAACGATATTTGTTCGGGTAGGCGGAATAGGTCTGAAAGTATAAAACTCGTACTCACAGAAGGATAGAAAAAAGAGTTGTTGCCGGAGGGGAGTGTACTCGACCAGTCGTTCCGTCCGGTTACATCCAGAAAGATCTTATTGGCATAAGATAAGGTGGCTGTGCCGTACACACTATTTACCCGTTTGTTTCTTTCCGTAAAGGTGGTGATCGGGGCAGCGACTCCGTTACTCAGTTTATAAACTCCCGGAGTGATCAGGTCTTTTACGTAAGCCTGTTGCATTTTGTATTTATTGTCCATCCGGTTGGCTCCTACCGATACACTCAGATTGAAACTGTTGCTCAATTGGTTCCGGTAGGTAAGTAGAACGTCCGTATTGTTTTCGTAGCTGAATACATCTTGTTGCTGGTAATATCCTTTGGGGAAATTCTTCAGACCATAAGGACGGATCATTTCGCGGGTATCGAAACTCAGGTCGATACCGGAACGGATCATCAATTCCCATTTCGGTGAAAATTCATAGATGATCGAACCGGTTGCGACAACACCGTGTTTTTCCATCGGATTCAGACATTCGTAGGCGATAACGTAAGGATTGTCCAACCAGGGACTGAACGGACGCAATATTTCCCGTCCTTCTTTCCCTTTCACCCAGCGTTGTTGGTACCAGCGTACATCGACGCTCGGATTGGTCAGGATCATAAAATAAGGGATAGAGGAGTTGTTATATCCCGTTGCCGGCAGATTATCGCTTTGCCGTTTGACATAATTGACCTTGGCGGAAACTCTTAACTTATCGGTTACCTGGTTTTGGAAGGAGCCCGATACGGCGATCCGGTTAAAACCCGTGTTCGGCATGATCCACTCATTTTGGGTATAAGTAAGCGATAGGCGAACGGCACTTTTTTCCGACGAACCGTCGATCGCAATACTGTTGACGAGTGTATAACCTGTCTGCCAGAATGCTTTACGGTGATTTCTCTTCACCCATGGGGTACGGACCGTACCCATCTGCTGGGTTTCGGGGTCGTATTGATAATAGAGCGAACCGTCCAGTTTAGGCCCGAACGAAAGAGCTACATTGCCTGAAGCGGCTCCGTCTTCAGAATCTCCGTAAGAGTAATACAGTTTGCCCGAAGCATTGGTCTTTAAATCACCTTGACCGTATTCTTCCTGGAATTCAGGCCAGTGTAATACCCGGTCGAAACTGGAGTTGGAATTAAAAGTCACTCCCAGGTATTTTTTCTTTTTATTCACGCCTGATTTCGTCGTCACGAGCATCACTCCATTGGCTGCCCGGCTTCCGTATAAAGCAGCTGCGGTAGCTCCTTTCAGCACCTGGATACTGGCGATGTCATCCGGATTGATATCGGCTATGCCATTCCCGTAATCTACCGGTACGTCACCACCACCTCCGGCTCCGTAGGAGTTCGAGCCATCACCTGTCATCTGACTGTTTAAAGGCACTCCGTCCAATACGATCAAGGCATTGTTGCCGTCGATATTCAGAGAAGCATCCCCGCGTAAAGTAATCCGGGCGGAGGAGATCGGACCGGAAGAAGTCGACAGGATATTTGCTCCGGCTACTTTTCCGACCAATGCAGAAGCCCAGTTGGTCGGTGTCGCATCGGACATCATCTTTTCAGTAACGGTTTGGGTGGAATAGCCCAGGCCTTTTTCTTCTCTCTTAATCCCTAAAGCTGTGACTACTACGCCTTCCAGTTCTTGCCGTTCTTCTTCCAGGGTAACATCGATCACTGTTTTGCCGTTCCATTTCAATTCCTGTGTTTTAAAGCCTAAAAAGCTGAAAACGAGCACTGCATCTTTATCTGCTTGCCCCATAAATAAAGAATAAGTTCCGTCATTTTGTGTTACCACTCCCAGCGTTGTTCCTTTTATCAGGACGGCCACCCCGGGCATCGGACTTCCCTGCACATCTTTGACGGTGCCCGATAACACCATATCTTGCCCGAAACCTAACTTACAGGTAAGACATAAGACCCATAAAGTCGTAAAAATTCGTTTTGTCATACTGATTTTACACCTACTTTTCATAGTAATTTTAATTATTTTTTACAGGTGTAAAAGTATATTCAAGAAAAAACGGAATCATTACAAAAAAGTGAAGATTCCGTTAACCCGTCACGACTCAACTATTTTTTATCCTCTCATTGATCAGATCGCGGTATTCCCAGTAAGCTTCTTCCAATAACGGCATTTTTTCAGCGAAGAAAGCATATATTTTATCCCAGTCCGCGGGATGGTATAGATTGACATCTTTCAATTCGAAATAAATCACACTTAACGGGCGTTCGCCCATGCCGAGGTAATCTTCGTCCCAATGCAGATCCTCCCCGCAATCCGCTGCCATGAGTTTCCGGTAAGACTGAAAGCATTCGTAGATTTCGTATCTTCTCAAATCGTTTTTATGGTCGATTTGGAACAATACCAGAGCTTTTTGTTCATCGGCATAAAATTTGAGTTGGGTAGACTTGATTTTAACTCCTGTCAACACCCATTTCCGGTAAATCTTATGTTTGGAACAATAGCGTTTAAATCCGTTCCAAAAATTGATTTTAAGCTCTTTTGCTTCCTCCTTCGACCACATAATCGTTGAAAATTGAATATAAAAAAATGAAAATAATTATCTTTGCAAAGATAGAATTAATTGGGCGAAAGTTTATAATGTCTATGCCTTAGTTTAATTGCTTATGTTAGAACTAAAATACGATTATCACAGTATAGAGGCCGGATGTGACGAAGCCGGGAGGGGATGTCTGGCAGGTCCTGTTTTTGCTGCTGCCGTAATCCTGCCGGATAATTTTTCCGACGAATTGCTCAATGACTCTAAGCAGCTTTCGGAAAAACAACGGGCCGGGCTCCGTCCGGTCATCGAACGGGAAGCTTTGGCTTGGGCTGTGGCTAGTGTCGATAATCACGAAATCGACAAGATCAATATTCTGAATGCTTCTATTCTGGCGATGCACCGGGCTTTAGACCAATTGAAAGTACGCCCCGGACACATCATTGTCGACGGTAACCGTTTTAAAAAATACAGAGATATTCCTCACCTTTGTATTGTTAAAGGTGACGGTAAATATATGTCCATAGCAGCGGCTTCCGTGCTTGCAAAAACTCACCGGGACGAATATATGGAAAACCTTCATGCTCTTTTTCCCGTTTACAATTGGAAAAAAAACAAGGGGTATCCGACACAGGAACACCGGAAAGGAATCGAACAGGCTGGAGTTACGGAATTTCATCGTACCAGTTTTACTTTATTGGACTCACAGTTAAAAATTCAATTTTAAAATAAGAACCTATGCATTAAAACTTGCTCCCTTCTTTTGTATTTAGTTTATTGCTTTTAGCCTTTACCTTTTAAACTTTTACTTTTTATATGGCTTTCATCAATTCGATATTAAGTATTTTCACCCAGAAACGGTTGGCACAGATTGACTTTTTCAAGGCCAATCCGATAAAAGTACAACGGGATACGTTACAGGAATTATTAACTCTGGCAGCAAACACCGAATATGGTCGGAAATATCACTTCAACACTATTTTGACTGCCGAACAATACCGGGAGCGTTTACCGATCGTCCATTATGAAGACATCCGGGATCTGGTCCTGCGGACTATGGAAGGGCAGAATAATTTGCTTTGGCCCGAAGAGATCAAATGGTTCGCCAAGTCGTCGGGGACTACCGATGCCAAAAGTAAGTTCATCCCGGTAAGTCCTTCTGTACTTGAAAATTGTCATTTCAGAGGGGGAAAAGATGTCATCGCTATTTTTAACAGGCTCTATCCGGAAGCACAGGTATTTAGTGGAAAGACTCTGGCTTTGGGGGGGAGTAGCGAGGTTTCTAAAAGTAATAGCCATTGCCAGTACGGTGATTTGTCGGCCATTATGATTTCTAATACCCCTTTTTGGGCCAATATGATGAAAACCCCCGATTCATCTATCATGCTGATGAGCAATTGGGAGGAGAAAATCGAGAAGATATGTGAGACGACGATCAAAGAAGATGTCCGTTGCCTGGCAGGAGTTCCTTCCTGGTTTTTGACGGTCATTCATAAAATTTTAGAAAAAACAGGAAAAAGCAACCTGCATGAAGTGTGGCCTAACCTGGAGTTGTTTATTCATGGTGGGATTAGTTTTATTCCTTACCGGGAACAATACAAACGTCTTCTGCCTGATCCTAAGATGAAGTATCTGGAAACCTACAACGCTTCGGAAGGTTTCTTCGGTTTACAGGATGATCCGGAAGATGCTTCTATGTTGCTGATGTTGGACTATGGGGTTTACTATGAATTTCTTCCTATGAGTGAGCTCGGTAAAACCAAACCCCGGACTTTATTATTGGAAGAAGTGGAAACCGGGGTCAATTATGCGCTTATCATTACGACCAATGGAGGGTTATGGCGTTATATGATCGGAGATACCATTCAATTTACTTCGGTTAAACCGTATAAGTTCAGGATTACCGGTCGCACAAAATTGTTTATCAATGCTTTTGGAGAGGAACTGATCATCGATAATGCAACAGAAGCGCTCAAACGGGCATGTGCAGAGACCGGCGCAGATGTTTACGAATTTACTGCGCTGCTATTTGACAATCAACCCCTTGCGCAGGTTCTTTTGAGTGGTGAAACTCCGGACTATGGCAGTGCCTG
>ENA-UEOI01002508-UEOI01002508.1-human-gut-metagenome-genome-assembly--contig:-NODE-2508-length-12739-cov-3.787948_pt1 | contig 12739 bp, 12 predicted proteins | sample MGYA00242883_ERZ507882 | MGnify/ENA primary metagenome ERZ507882 (study PRJEB26167, sample SAMN06115502) | human gut metagenome | host: Homo sapiens | place: China:Chongqing | collected 2015-07-29... | reverse complement strand
CTACCCCAACTCCAACATCGTGGCCATCGACTACGACCCCGGCGCCACCAAGATCAACCAGGAAAACCGCATCAAGCTGATGCTGGCCAACGCCCGGGCCCTGGCCAAGGGGGAAGGCTCCGCTGCGCCCGCTCCGGCGGAGCAGGCGCCCGCCGCCGTATGAGCACGCTTGCTTTTGTGGACGCCTGCTCCGACGAGCACTTCCGGGCCATGAGCCTCATTCACGCCCTCGGCTGGCGGGATACGTATCGGGGCTATGTGCCCGACGACTACATGGCCCGGGAGATCACCGACGACCGCTGGGTCCCATACTTCCGGGAGGATTACCAGACCGGCCGGTGCCGCGGCCTGCTGCTCTATCGGGACGGGGAACCGGTGTCCTGCGTCAACTATGGTCCCGCCCGGGTGGAACGCTACAATGCCGGTTCGGCGTGCACCTTTGATGCCCGGGGCTATGAGGGCTGGGGAGAGATCATCTCCTTTTACACCCACCCGGCGGAGCGGGGCAAGGGCTACGGCGGAAGGCTCTTTGAAGAGGCCCTGACCCGGCTGCGGACAGCCGGGCATCAAAACGCCTTCGTCCTCGTGCTGCGGGAAAACGCCAAGGCCCGCCGGTTCTATGCCGCCCATGGCTTCGCCTGGGACGGCACCCACACCGACATTCCCTTTCCTCCGGACGCCGTCTGCGTGGATCTGCGCTATGTAAAGGAGCTGTGATGGTATGAAACGGCTGGTTTGGGTCCTGACCCTGCTGCTCCTGCTGACCGCCTGCAAGAGCGGGGGCGAAACCGCCGCCTCCCCCTCCTCCCCGCCGGCCCCCACGGCCTCATTCACACCGGAGCCCACCTCCGATCCGGACGCCCCCTGGTGGGAGCGTCTGACCGCGGGTGACCTGCCCACCGCCCTGGCCGCGGCGGAGGACCTGTCGGGGACCGGGGAGCAGTGTTTCATGCTGGGTCATCTCAAAGACCCGGACATCTCCCTTTACGGCGTGGCCGGGGAGGACGTGGTCCTGCTGCGCCGCGGGGAGACCCTGGCCGCCTTTGAGCAGGTCTACCGGGCCCAGCCCCAGGCCGTCCTGCCCGAGTTGTGGTGGATGGACCTGGACGGCGACGGGGCGGAGGAGCTGGCCGTCCGCTACCTCCGCGACGCCGACGAGGACCACCTGGTCTATGACCTGCACATCTATGCCTGGAACGGTCAGCGCTGGTCCGACTGCGCCTTCACCAAAGACGCCTGCGCCGACCGGGTGCTGAGTCAGGTGGAAGTCCGGAGGGAAAACGGCTCCGTCACCCTGTCCTACGGCCGGACCAGCGCCGTATACCAACTGCCTCAGGGCTCCGGCGCCGGGCGGCTGGTTTTGGACAGCGGCTTCTTCCGCTGCCAGGACGGCGTATTTACCGTGGTCCTGGGGGCCCGGGTGGACCAGCTCTCCCACTTTGCCAACGTCCTGGCTGACATCGACTACGCGGGCGGCTCCTTCACTCTGCGCAATCTCCGGGTAGAGCCCACTATGGGAGTCTGAGCCCTTCCCTTTCTCCCACTCCAACCCCGGCAAGGGCGGCGCGGCCGCCCTTGCCTTTTATCCAACGGAGGAGGTGCGCCATGGAAGAAAATAAAATGGGCGTGATGCCGGTGCGGCCTCTGCTCCTCCACATGGCCTGGCCCATGATGCTCTCCATGCTCATCCAGGCCCTGTATAACATGGTGGACTCCATGTTCGTCTCCCGGCTCAACCGGGAGGCCTTCGAGGCCCTCTCCCTGTCCTATCCCGTGCAGATGTTCATGGTGGCCGTCTGTGTGGGCACCGGCGTGGGGGTCAACGCCCTGCTCTCCCGCCGCCTGGGGCAGCAGGACCCGGAGGGCGCCAACGCCGTGGCCATGAACGGCGTGTTTGTCTATCTGCTGTCCTGGCTGTTCTTCCTGTTTTTCGGGCTGTTCCTGACCCGCCCCTTTTTTGGCTTTTTTACCGACAGCGCCGCTGTGGCCGGCTACGGGGCACGCTATCTCTCCCTCGTCACCGGCTGCTCCATCGGCATGACCATGCAGTTTGTCACCGAGCGTATCCTCCTGGCCAGCGGCGACCCGGTAGGCCCCATGGTCATCCAGGGGGTGGGGGCGGTAGTCAACCTGATCTTCGACCCCCTGCTCATCTTTGGCCCGGGCCCCTTCCCCGCCCTGGGCGTGGCGGGCGCCGCCGCCGCCACCGTCATGGGCCAACTCACCGGCATGACCGTGGGCTTCGTCCTGGTGGCCCGGTGCCGGACGGTCGCCCTCTCCCCCAAGGGCTTCCGGCCCCAGAAAGAGGTGATCGCCGAGCTCTACCGCATCGGCCTGCCCGCCATCGTCATGCAGTCCCTGGCCACCTTCATGACCCTGGGGCTCAACAAGATCATGGCCCTGTTCTCCTCCTCCGCCGTCTTTATCCTGGGGGCCTACTTCAAGATCCAGTCCTTCATCTTCATGCCGGTCCACGGCCTGAACAACGGCATGATCCCAGTGGTGGGCTACAACTACGGGGCCAGGCACCGGGCGCGCATCACCGGCCTGACCCGCTTCGCCCTGTGCATCGCCGTGGTCATTATGGCTGCGGGGACCCTGTTCCTGCTGTGCCTGCCCGGGTTCTTTCTGGCGCTTTTCAACGCCGAGCCGGAGGTGCTGGCCGCCGGCGTACCCGCCCTGCGGATGATCGCCCTGTCCTTCCCCTTTGCAGGCGTCTCCATCGTGCTGTGCGCCGTGCTTCAGGCGGTGGGAGAGTCCCTGCGCAGCCTGGCGGTCTCCCTCGCCCGGCAGATCCTCCTGGTCCTCCCCGCCGCTCTGGCCCTGGGGCTGCTGGCCCCGGAGCGCATGTGGCTGTGCTTCCTCCTGTCCGAGCTGCTCTCCTGCGGGCTGGCCCTGCTGCTCTACCGGCAGATCTGCCGGCAGAAGCTATCCCGTCTCTCGTAACTGTGAACAGGATGTAAATCCGTTTTTTCTTCATCCTTTTTCACCTGTTTGTAGTTGTCTTCTGCCTCTAAAACGGGTATAATCGGGTATCATCCAAACAAACATCCGTCTCCGATTTGAAGGGAGGACCCTCCCATGAAAAAGTTTGCGCTGCTGTGTGCTGCGCTTTTTGTCCTGTCCGGCTGCACCGGAAATACGGAGCCCGGGTCCCCCAGCCCGGAGGGCGGCTCGCCCGGCCCTGTCTCCAGCCAGCCGCTGGTCAGCACCACCCCCGCCGTCCCCGACAGCCCTGCGCCAGAGGTTACGCCCACACCCACACCCACGCCCTCCCTGCCTGCAGAGCCGACGCCCACCCTTGCGCCCACCGATACCTCCGGGGGCTGGGATGGGGAACTGAGCACCCTGACCCTGGCCGACTTCCCCACTGAGCTGTCCGACGGCGCCGCCGTGGCCCAGGGGACCGAGCCCCTCTACCTGGTGGCCCAGCTTCCCGAGGCCGACACCTGGCTCTACGGCCTGAACCCCGCCAAAGCCAATACCCTCATCCTGCGGGTGGGGGAAAAGTGGGAGCACTTCGATCTCAACTGGCTCACGCCCGGGGTCATCCTTCCCCGTATGGCCTACGGCGACTTTGACGCCGACATGGACCTGGAGCTGGCCCTCATCCTATCGGTGGGCTCGGGTACCGGAGTGTCCGTGGAGGAGCTGCACATCATCGAGTTCGGCGACAGCGGCGTGTGGACCGACAACTACTTTGCCCCCGACGACTACCGGGCCATTTTGGACCAGTCGGTGGAATACCTGTATGATGAGCCCTCCCGCACCCTCACCGTTCAGGCGGAGGGCGGCTCCGTGTCCTATGCCGTCCCCGAGGAGCAGACCTATACCGGCCCCTGCGGCTTTGGCGCTGTCGTCTCCTTCCTGACAGAGGGCGACGCCCTGGGCGCGGTCTTCGGCGCGGCCTATATTCCCAACGCCAGCCCCGGAAATAGCCAATACATCGCCCAGATCCAGGCCGATGTGGTCTACACCGGCGCCGCCTTCGGCCTAGCCAACCTCCAGGCCGTGCCTTACGATTGATTGCATCCGGAAAAGCGCAGTGGAATGAATTTCCACTGCGCTTTTAGGCCGGTTGGGGCAAACTGATCTCATCCGATTTGGAAAGGAGAGCTTGCTCATGAACTCCCTGAATCCCCTCGCTGACCTGCCGATGGGCCTGGGCATGGCCCTGGCCCAGGACGTCCCCGCCATGGAGCGCTTTGCCCATCTCTCTCCCGATCAGCAGCGGGACGTCATCGACCAGACGCACCGCATCACCTCCAAGTCGGAGATGCAGGCCTTTGTCAGCCGGCTGGGACAGGGCGCCTCGCCCCAGGACCTGGCCCCCTGACCCGCAGCGCCCCCGGCCCAAAAGGCCGGGGGCGCTGTGTATCTTACCCGTTCAAAGCAGGCCGTCCAGCTCGGTCTGGAGCCGTTTCAGGTCCTCCCGGATGGACAGATGCTGGGGGCAGGCCTCCTCGCACTGACCGCAGGAGAGGCAGTTTTTCCCCTTGCGCTCCTCCTCCAGGTCCCTCCAGCGGGACGCGGTCTGCTTTTCGCTGCCATAGATGCCGTACTCGTTCCACAGCGTAAAATTCCGCGGGATATCCACCCCCGCCGGGCAGGGCATGCAGTACCGGCAGCCGGTGCAGCCGTTGCGGACCCTCCGGCGGTAGACGGCCGCCGCCTGCTCCACCACCGCCCGCTCCCCCTCGTCCAGGGGCCGGAAGGCGTTGAAGGTAGCCAGGTTGTCCTCCACCTGCTCCAGGGTGGACATGCCGGAGAGCACCGTCATCACATTGGGCAGGCTGGCCGCCCAGCGCAGGGCCCAGGAGGCCGCCGAGGCCCCCGGCCGGGCCCGCTGGAACAGCTCCATGGCCTCCGCCGGCGGGTTGGCCAGAGCCCCGCCCTTCACCGGCTCCATGATGACCAGCGGCACGCCCCGCTTCTCCGTGAGGGCATAGCCCCGCAGCCCCGCCTGCTCGTTGGTGTCCATGTAGTTGAGCTGGAGCTGGCACAGATCCCACTCCCGGGCGGTCAGGATCTCTTCGAACTCGTCGTAGCTGCCGTGGAAGGAAAAGCCGAACCGGCGGAACAGCCCCTGCCGCTGGAGGTCCAGGCACCAGTCCACCACCCCCTGGTCCCGCAGCAGCCGCCACCGCTCCCCGTTCAGGTTGTGGAGCAGATAGAAGTCCAGATACGTCCGGTCCAGCCGCTCCCACTGCTCGTCGAAGATCCGCCTGGCCTCGTCCAGATCGTGGACCAGCACCGTGGGCAGCTTGGAGGTCAGGTAGTAGCTCCCCCGGGGGTATTGGGCCAGCGCCCGGCTCATAAAGTTCTCGCTGGCCCCCTTGTGGTAGAAGTAAGCGGTGTCGAAGTAGTTGACCCCGCCCTCGATGGCCCGGTCCAACAGGCGCCGGGCCTGGGGCTCGTCGATGGACTCATCGTCCAGAGTAGGGAAGCGCATGCAGCCGTAGCCCAGCAGGGAAGGCGCCGCCCCCAACGTTTCAATGTTCCGGTATTCCATCTCTGATCCGCTCCATATCCGTTAAAATGTGTGGTTTCTTCCCTAGTTTATCACACCGGTTTCCGTCCGTCTACATAGACTGGAGGGGCAGGGGGTGATTTTATGACGCCGTTGGAGTGCGTGAACGGAGAGGCCATGGTGCTGGCCGGAGCGGCCATCGCCATCCAGATCGCCCAGACCAGCACCGAGGCCGAGCTGCTGACCCTGGCCGCCTTCTTCACCATCCTGGGCGACAACCTGGCCATGGTGGCCACCCAGCGGGCCAACCTCTCCAGCCAGCAATGCCAGCGTCAAGATTCTGTAAATTCGTCCGATTCACGTTGCACGGAGGAGGAAAAGCGTGTAGAATGGGACAACAATATCACCACAGAAAGCGGGAATTCATCATGATGTGCGGCATTGTGGACCTGGGCTCCAACACCATCCGCCTGTCCATCTATCAGTACGAGGGGGAGCATTTCCGGCTGCTCCTGAACAAAAAGACCATGGCCGGCCTGGCGGGCTACGTCCAAGACGGGGCGCTGTCCGACGGCGGCATTCTGGTGGCCTGCCGGGTGCTGTCCAGCTACCGGGCCCTGCTGAGCAACTTCTCCGTCTCGGAGATGCACGTGTTCGCCACCGCCTCGCTGCGGAACATCTCCAACACCGGCGAGGCGGTGGAGGCCATCCGGGACGTGACCGGCGTCACCGTGGAGGTGCTGGACGGCGAGACCGAGGCCGCCCTCTCCTTTAAGGGCGCGGTGCTCCCCGGCGGCGTGCCCACCGGCCTGCTGGCCGACATCGGCGGCGGCTCGGTGGAGCTGGTGTCCTACCGGGACATGTCTATCACCTCGGCCTGCTCCCTGCCCATGGGCTCCCTGTCCCTCTATACCCGGTTCGTGGACGGTCTCTTCCCCACTCCGGAGGAGCGACGGGCCATCCGCGCCTGCGTGAGCGCCGAGCTCGACCGGGTCCGGACAGGAGGGCTGACGTGCCGGCACCTGTGCGGCGTGGGCGGCACCATCCGGGCGGTGTCCAAGCTGGCGGTGGACGTGTTCGGCAAGGACCCGGAGAGCCGTATCCTCACCGCCGACGAGATCCGCGCCCTCTATAAGCTGCTCAAGAAAGGCGGCAAGGACACCCTGCGGCAGATCCTTCACGCCGCGCCCGACCGGGTCCACACCCTCCTGCCCGGCCTGCTGCTTCTCAATGCGGTGGTCAAGGCCTACGGCGTGGAGACGGTCTCCGCCTCCTCCACCGGCGTGCGGGAGGGCTACCTCATGGACCGGGTCCTCGGGAGGTGAGGGCCATGTCTGAGCTTCCCATCGTGGACACCCGCTACACCCAGGAGAGGGAGCTGTCCTGGCTGCGCTTCAACGAGCGGGTGCTGGACGAGGCCCGGGATGAGTCCGTCCCCCTGTTCGAGCGGCTCAAGTTCGCCGCCATCTTCACCAGCAACCTGGACGAGTTCTTTATGATCCGGGTGGGCTCCATCTACGACATGACCCTGGTGAAAAAGGCCCATGTGGACACCAAGAGCGGCCTGACCCCCGCCCAACAGCTCGCCGCCATCCTCGCCGCCGTTGGCCCGCTCTACAAGCAGCGGGACAAGGTGGTCAGCCAGTTGGAGACCCGCCTGCGGGCCTGCAATATCTGCGGTCTGACCATCTCTGAGCTGGACGCCAAGGAGAAAAAGCAGGTGGAGCGGTACTTTCGGGATTACATCGCCCCCGTCCTCTCCCCCCAGGTGGTGGACGCCCACCACCCCTTCCCCCACCTGCCCAGCAAGTCCCTCAACGTGGCCATGACCCTGCGCCGGGGGGAGGGGCAGTATTTCGGCATCGTGCCCATCCCCAAGAGCCTGCCCCCCTTCCTCCAGCTCAGCGAGCGGGGGCTGCGCTACCTGCTCATCGAGCAGATTGTCCAGGAGTACGCCGGAGAGATTTTTGATCAGTACCAGGTGGTGAGCAAGGCGGTGATCTCGGTCACCCGCAACGCCGATATCTCCCCGGAGGATGAGGACTACGACGTCAGCGGCGACTTCCGCCAGCACATGCGTAAGGTGCTCAAAAAGCGCGCCCGGCTGGCCCCGGTCCGGCTGGAGATCCAGGGAGCTGCCGACGAGGCGCTGCTCTCCTTCCTGTGCCAGCGGCTGAACCTGGCCCGGGAGCAGGTGTTCCGCACCAAGGCCCCCATCGACATGGGCTATGTCTACGCCTTGGAGGATAAGCTGCCCCCGGAGAGCGCCGCCGCCCTGCGCTTCGCCCCCTTCGCCCCTCGCTTCCCCATGGGCCTCAACCGGGGCGAAAAGCTCATCCCCCAGATCCTGCGGCGGGACGCCCTGCTCTACTACCCCTACCACTCCATGGACCCCTTCCTTCAGCTGGTGAAGGAGGCCGCCCACGACCCGGCGGTGCTGTCTGTCAAGATCACCATCTACCGCCTGGCCTCCAAGGCCAAGCTCATCGAATACCTGGCGGCGGCCGCCGAGAACGGCAAGGACGTGACGGTGCTGATGGAGCTGCGGGCCCGGTTCGACGAGCAGAACAACATCGCCTGGGCCGAGCGGCTGGAGGAGGCGGGCTGCACCGTTCAATACGGCTTCGAGGGGGTCAAGGTCCACTCCAAAATCTGTCTCATCACGCGCAGGGAGCGGGGCCACATCCAGCACATCACCCAGGTAGGCACCGGCAACTACAACGAAAAGACCGCCAAGCTCTATACCGACCTGAGCCTGATGACGGCCAATCCGGCCATCGGGGCGGACGCCGCCGCCTTCTTTCAAAATATGTCCACCGCCAACCTGGAGGGGGAATACCGCCACCTGCTGGTGGCCCCCAACGGCCTGAAGGATCGGCTCATCTCCCTGATCGACGGAGAAACCGCCAAGGCCAGGAGCGGCCGGGCCGCCCGCATTTTCCTCAAGTGCAACTCGGTCACCGACCGGGAGCTGATCGACAAGCTGGCCGAGGCCAGCCAGGCCGGGGTGGACATCCGAATGAACGTGCGCGGCATCTGCTGCCTGCGGCCAGGGGTGCCCGGGCTCACCGACCGCATCCGGGTCTTTTCCATCGTGGGCCGCTATCTGGAGCACGCCCGCATCTTTGCCTTCGGCGCGGGACAGGACCAGTGGGTCTACATCGGCTCGGCCGACCTGATGACCCGCAACACCGAGCGGCGGGTGGAGATCGCCTGTCCCATCCTGGACGAAGGCATCCGCCGTCAGATCGCACACTATGTGGACATCCTGTGCCGGGACACCGAAAAGGCCCGCTTCCTGGACGAGCAGGGCCACTATCACCCCGTCCCCGATGAGGGCCAGCCCCCGCTGGACGCCCAGGCCGCCCTGATGGAGGAGGCCGTCCGGCAGGAGCCGCCGGCGCTGGCGGCTTCCCCCGTCCCCGCCGCCAGACGCGGGCTTCTGGACCGCCTGTTCGGCCACCGGCGCCGCTGCTGAACACATTGAAAACCGCCGCCGGCACATGCCGGCGGCGGTTTTGGGACTGTCTCAGCCCTGCCAGAAGGCCCGGATCTCATCCAAGCGGGACAGGGTGTGGTCGTATCCGTCCTTCCACAGCTTCATGATCTTTCCCACGTCCTTTTCCGTGCGGGAGAAGCCCTGGGTGTCTTCCGGGGCGATGAGGAGCACCTTTCCCTCCTCCTCCAGGCGGAACAGCCGCTCCCGGCTGTCGTTATAGCGCTCCGCCCGGGCCTCCATGGTATCGCAGAAGTTGGGGAACTCCGCTCGGTAGCGGGCGTTGATGGCGGGCAGAAGCTCCGGCTTGCGGCGGTAGCTCCGCTCCCGGGTGAGGATGACCACCACCCGCTCGCACCCCATCCGGAAGGCCCGGTCATAGGGGATGGCGTCCGAGGCGCCGCCGTCCAGATAGGGCCTGTTGTCCAGATAAAAAATGGGGAAGAGCAGCGGCATGGCGCAGGTGGCCTGAAGCACCAGGAACTTTTCATCCCGACGGGGCACCGGCAGATATTCCGGGCAGCCGGTGTCCAGATTGGTGACCACCGCCTCCACCTGTCCGGGATAGGCCGCGAAGGTTTCGTAATCAAAGGGGATCAGCTCGTTGGGGATGGTCTCATAGGTGAATTTCAGGCCGAAATAGCAACGGTTGTCCGGCTCAAGCAGGTTCTTGGGCCCCATATACCGCTTGTCATTGGCATAATTTGTGAGAATGTGGAGGTTGCGCCGCTTCTGTCTGGAGATATAGCTCACGCCGTAGGCGATGCCCGCCGACACGCCCACGACGTAGTCAGGCATCAGGTCCCCGTCCAGCAGGGCGTCGCAGGCGCCGCTGGAAAAGATGGTCCGCAGGGCGCCGCCCTCCAGCACCAGTCCGGTTTTCATGGTATCACTCCCTTACTGGCCCTATTATAATGTGTACTGTACAAAGCCGAAAGCCTTGTCTCCCAAGGCTTTCAAGGCCAATCGGCTTATGCGGCAGTGGCCGCACGAATAAACCGCTTGGCAGTTTATTCCGTAGACATTATTATATACCGTCCAGGGAAAAAAGAAAAGGGTCAGCCCAAAAGTTGGCGGTCCAAATACAGTTGTGCGTGCTGACATGACCCCCTCATTGGTGGGGCCAATTAGGGGTGGACCCTACAAGGAGGCCGGGGCATTTGCCCCGGCCTTTTCTTGGTATGCGTACAAACCGCCGCATTACAGGTTGCCGTACTCCTCGAAGAAGCGGTCGTGAATGACCTGGACGGCGTTGTCGGCGTCGCTTTTGTCCACCAGGACAGAGACCTTGATCTCGCTGGTGGAAATCATGTGGATGTTGATGCCGGCGTTGAAGAGGGCCTCAAACATCAGGGAGGCCACGCCGGGGTTGTTGATCATGCCGGCGCCCACGATGGAGACCTTAGCGATGTCGTCGGTGACGTCGATGTGGTCGAAGCCCAGGGCATCCTTCATCTTCTCCATGGCCTCCCGCGCCTTGTCCATGTCGGAGTGGGTAACGGTGAAGCTGATGTCCTTGGTGTCGTTGCGGCCAATGGACTGGAGGATGATGTCCACGTTGATCTTGTGCCGGGCCAGAGTGGAGAAGATGCGGAAGGCGGTGCCGGGCTTATCCGGCAGGCCCACCAGGGCCAGACGGGCAATATTTTTATCCTTGGCTACGCCGCTCACATAGGGCTTTTCCATGGTTTTTGCAACCTCCTTGACTTTGGTTCCGGGCTGGCCGGAAAAGCTGGAGAGGACCTCCAGATTGACATTATACCTCTTGGCCATTTCCACCGAGCGGTTGTGGAGCACCTGGGCGCCCAGGGTGGCCAGCTCCAGCATCTCGTCGTAGGTGATCTCCTCCAGCTTCCGCGCCCCTTTGACGTGGCGGGGATCTGCGGTGTAGACGCCGTCCACGTCGGTATAAATCTGGCAGAGATCCGCGTGGAGCACAGCGGCCAGGGCCACCGCCGAGGTATCGGAGCCGCCCCGGCCCAGGGTGGTGATATCCTCATACTTGTTGAGGCCCTGGAAGCCGGTGACGATGACAATGGTGTTCTTGTCCAGCTCGGCCAGCACCCGCTCCGTATCGATGCGCTTGATGCGGGCGTCGCCATAGGAGGAGTTGGTGCGGAAGCCCGCCTGCCAGCCCGTCAGGGAGACCACCGGGTAGCCCATGGCCTCGATGGCCATGGCGCACAGGGAGCAGGAGATCTGCTCACCGGTGGACAGCAGCATATCCATCTCCCGCTTGGAGGCGTTGGGGTTGATCTCCGCGGCCTTGGCAATCAGATCATCCGTGGTGTCGCCCTGGGCGGAGAGGACCGCCACGACCCGGTGGCCCCGGCGGTAGGTCTCGGTTATGATGCGGGCCACGTTGCGGATGCGGTCGGCATCCGCGACGGAGCTGCCGCCGAATTTTTGAACGATGAGTCCCATTGGTATATGTACCCCCTAAATCAGGAATATCCGTCCGTCGCGGAGGAGGCGCGCTCCTCCGCGACATTCTATGCGCTCAGTCCAGCACCCGGAACATGGAGCCGGGCGTCATACCCGTCAGCCGGGCCTCCAGGGCAGCCCGGGTCATGGGCGGGGTGACCAGCGCGAACTCGTCCGCCGGCGCTCCGGGGCGGCTCAGCCGGGTACGGTCCGGGAAGGCGGCCTCCGCCGCCTGTACCCCGGTCCCCCGGAGGTACCAGCGGCTCTCCAGCCCGTCGGGCGGCACCGCCGTATCGTCCCCGCCCTCGGCCCAGAACATCCGCTTCTTCTCGTCCCGGTGCTTGGCCGCGTCGATCACGTCGGCCACCACGGCGGAGGCGGTGGGCAGCTTGCCCGCCCCCCGGCCGTAAAACATCACGTCTCCGATGGCGTTGCCCCGTACGGCGATGGCGTTGAATACATCCTCCACACCGGAGAGGGGGTTCTCCCGGTCCACCAGGTGTGGGGCCACATAGGCGCACACCTTCCCGTCGGTCCGGCGAATAGCCCGCCCCAGCAGCTTGAGCTTCTTTCCACAGGAGTCGGCATAGGCCACGTCGGCCAGGGTGACGCCGGTGATGCCCTCCGTGGGCACCTGCCGGGGGTAAATATGCCGCCCGAAAGCCAGGGAGGCCAGGATGCAGATCTTCCGGCAGGCGTCGTGGCCCTCAATGTCGGCGGTGGGGTCCTGCTCGGCGTAGCCGTTGGCCTGAGCCTCCCTCAGAGCGTCGCCAAAGCTCAGCCCCGCCCGGATCATACGGGTGAGGATATAGTTGGTCGTGCCGTTGAGGATACCGGTGATCTCCTCGATCTCGTTGGCGGCCAGGCACTGGTTCAGGGGGCGGATGATGGGGATGCCGCCGCCCACACTGGCCTCAAACAGATAGCTGACCCCCTTCTCCTGGGCCAGCCGCAGCAGCTCGCAGCCGTGCTCCGCCACCAGCTCCTTGTTGGAGGTAATGACACTCTTGCCCGCCTGGAGGGCCCGGCGGGTGAAATCCAGCGCCACCTTGGCCCCGCCGATGGTTTCCACCACGATGGACACCTCAGGGTCCTGCTCAATCACGGAAAAATCGTGCACCACCTTGCCTGCAAAGGGGCTGTCTGGGAAATCCCGCACATCCAGAATATATTTCAGGCGGATCAGATCATCCACCTTGCCCTCGATGTGCCGCTCGTTGGTGTCCAGCACTTCAGCCACACCGGAGCCCACCACGCCAAACCCTAAAATTGCCACGTTCACCATTCTGTCTTCCTCCTGTCCGGGCCGTCAGCCCGCCAAAATCTCACAGCGCAGGACTCCCTCTATC
>ENA-UEOI01002506-UEOI01002506.1-human-gut-metagenome-genome-assembly--contig:-NODE-2506-length-12749-cov-4.701783_pt1 | contig 12749 bp, 9 predicted proteins | sample MGYA00242883_ERZ507882 | MGnify/ENA primary metagenome ERZ507882 (study PRJEB26167, sample SAMN06115502) | human gut metagenome | host: Homo sapiens | place: China:Chongqing | collected 2015-07-29... | reverse complement strand
CAACGAAAATTTCAATCCACGCCCCCCGCGAGGGGGGCGACCGCTGATTGATGGACAGCAGCGCCAGCGTCTCCCGATTTCAATCCACGCCCCCCGCGAGGGGGGCGACGAGGACGTATATGCGCAAATCATGGCCAAACTCAACATTTCAATCCACGCCCCCCGCGAGGGGGGCGACGTCGCAAGACGCCGCCTCGATGTACTTCTTCTGATTTCAATCCACGCCCCCCGCGAGGGGGGCGACCGCATGGCCGGCCGATACTCCACATTCTTGCGGGCTATTTCAATCCACGCCCCCCGCGAGGGGGGCGACGGTGTAGGAGGTGCGTATGAAACGCGTATGGAACATTTCAATCCACGCCCCCCGCGAGGGGGGCGACAGCAAAGATGCACAGTTTTACCTGTGGATCTTTGACAAATAAGTAGAATTTTTGCGTTTCTGGGGGAAAACACGGGGTGGTTGTCCGAGAAACCCGGGGAAAGACCGGCGTTTTCTCGGGAAAAGCCTTGCGAACCTCCCGGAAATCTCTGGTCACTTGGACTTCGCGGGGGGCGGGAAGGCGCGTCCCGGATACCCGTGCGCCGTACCACTACCGCGCCGGGCGGCGTGTGTCAGAGGATCAGGGGATCCTCCGGCAGATAGGTGCTCTTCGTACCGAAATGCTCCACTTTTTTCTCATATTGCTTCCCCAGATAGTAAAAGCGCAGACTGTCTTTCTCAGAATCCATGATGGACAGGAGCTGCGCCTGCAGGCGGCGGCACTGCCCTGCGTCCAGCAGGCACTCAAACACGGAATTTTGCACCCGCTGTCCGTAGTCCACGCACTTTTTAGCGATCTGCCGCAGGCGCTTGCGCCCGGCGGCGTCCTCGGTGTTTACATCGTATGTGATCAGCACCAGCATAGCATCACTTCCATAAAAACGGCGGATAGCCGTCCAAGTCGCCGCGGAGGCAGCGAGCCAGCAGTAGCGCCTGCGCATAGGGGATCATACCCCAACTCAGCTTTTCCCCCAGATAGGGGTGGGTCAGCGTGTCCTGCTTCCGCTCCTGCCAGGTCTTCAGGAATTTCCGGCGGCCGTCATCGGACAGCAGCACCGCGCCACTGTCCTGCATCTGAAAGTCCTCCGGGCGCAGCATTCGATTGTTCACGAGGGTCAGCACGAAGCGGTCTGCCATGCAGGGTCGCAGCTCCTCCATCAGATCCAGCGCCAACGACTGCCGTCCCGGCCGGTCGCGGTGGAGGAAGCCTACATAGCTGTCCAATCCGACGCTTTCCAAGGCGCTGGCACAGTCGTGTGCCAGCAGACTGTAGGCGAAGGACAGCATGGCGTTTACCCGATCCAGCGGCGGCCGACGGCTTCGTCCGTGGAAGAAGAATGCCTCCTTCCGGCTCAGGAGCATATGATCGAGGACGTCGAAATACGCGGTGGCGGCAGCGCCCTCTATTCCCCGCAGGGAGTCCAAGTCAGCGGCAGCCAGCACCTGTGGCAGCATAGCCCGGAGGTTGGCAGCGGCTTTTTCCAATCCGCAGTCCGCCACGCGGGGCGCGTGATCCCGCAGGGTGCGCTGGATGCTGGCGGCACCGTTGCTCAGCTTGCCGAAGATCATGGTGCGGGCTATCTCACAGCTGCGAGCGGGGTTGTCAGCGATACGGTACTGCTCACGACGGAGCAGTACGTTGCCGCTGCTCTCGCCGCAGGTGCGGGCAAGGAAACGTCCGTGCGGGGAGCAGAAGGCCAGACCGATCCCGGCCTCCGCACATTTGCCCATCAGCGCAGGGGAGGCACCGGCGTAGGAGAAGCTGACGATGGCTTGCAGCGTGTGCAGCGGGTAGCGGGCGACGACGGTCTTGTCTCGGTTTGCCAGCACATTTTCCCCCTCCAGCGAGAGGTAAATGTCCTCGGAGGTGACAAATAGCGTGTTGAGAAGCTGCTTCACGGTGATTCCTCCATGGCCGCCCGGAGATACGCGGAGACGGCTCTGCTTTTCATCAGCTTGGGCAGGCACAGCTCCTTCAAGGAGCAGGCATTGCAGGATTTGGTGGGCTTGACCTTGGGGGTATAGCCCCGACGGTACAGCTCGTGCATTTCCGCCAGCAGCTCCCGCACCCCTGCGCGCAGCTCCGGGGTGAAGGAAACCCTCTCTCGCCGGCGGATCTCCCCGTAATAGAGTGCGCCCTCAGGGATGTCGCAGCAGAGCATGGACTCCAGGCACATGGCCTGCGCGCATAGCTGCAGGGTGTCGCCAGTGTCCTCGCGGGGGCGGCCCCGCTTGTACTCCACCGGGTACGGCTGCCACAGTCCCTCTTTCCCGGAGAGGGGGATTCCGACGGAGTCCCGGTGGTATTCCAGTACGTCGCACTGTCCGGATACACCCAGCTCCGCGGAATAGACGCTGACGCCACGCGTAATGAAGCGGTCGCCCCGCCGCTCCTGAAGGTCCGTGTCGTGGGCGTTTTCGTGGAGGATCGCGCCGTCAATGGTGCGGTAGTTTTCCGCCCACTGGTGCTCGATGTGGATCAGCGCCCACTGCCGCCTGCAAAACCGAAAATGCTGTAAGCCGGAGAGCTGTAGGAAGTCCTCCTCATTATATGCCATCGATCACCTCCGGCTCTAGACCCGGCAGCGCCTCCAGCGAAATCACATAGTCGTCTGCGGAGGTGGGGATGGTACCCGCGTCCCGCAGCGCGACCTTGACGGAACGGTGGACCTTTGCGGAGGAGTACTGCCCGTCCTTGCAGCTGTGGCGCCACCAGAACAGCTTCACCACCTCCATGGAACCGTCGGGCCGTGCGGATGAGGCATCGTTCACAAAGAGGGTGCGCAGACATTCCTTGACCGTGTCGGCGTCCTCCTTGGAGAAGCCGGTCTTTTCCGCCAGCTGGACATTGATGGAACCCTTGATCTCGTACAGGCCGAAGCGGACAAAGTGCTTCATGCCCATGGTGTCGGAGGCGCGGTTCTCACCCTTTTCCTTCTTCTCACCATTCACGCTCTTGGTGATCTGGAGGGACTCGATCTCCACGGGGGACAGGCTGGACGCCTGATGGATAGAGACGGGGCCGCGCACACCGCAGGAGAAGCCCTTGGCATCCTTGAAGGCAAAGACCTGCCCGAAGGTACGCACGTCCAGCCACGTTTCGCAGGCGTGCCGGGCATATTCCTCCCGATCCTTGATGCCCTTCATAGCGGCGGAGGCCCGCTCGCTGAGGCTGCCGCAGCCGTCGCTGCACCGATCCTCCGACTGAACGAAGATGGGCTTGCCCAGATCCTGCATCCGGTTGCGGATCTTGCGCTTGATGCACACGTCGGAGATCTCACCGAAGCCGTTCAGGTCGGTGCGGGGGCGATTGCCGTTCAGAGGGTCGCCGTTGCCGTTGGCGCGGGTCACGGAGACCAGTGCCACAAAATCGATCTTGTTTTGCAAGCTGCTCATTTATTCTTCCTCCTGACTGTTTTCGGTCTTGCCGGATGTGTACAGCGCACTGCGCTGCAGATAGTACCCAAAGAGATAGGTGTCCTTCAGGGCCTCCTCCTGTTCCGCCTGCGGGAAGGCGGAAATTTCTTGGATGATCTGCTCGATGATGCGGTCGTATTTTGTTCTGGCGCCGGGCTTGAGTTTGGGGTAGTACGCCTTTTTCAACTGCTCCCAGATGATCCGGCTGGCGTAGAGCGGACGCTTTGCGAACACGGACTGCATCCGGATCGCGTTGGTCTCCCGCTGCTCGTTGGGCTCATAGGTGTCTCGCTCGATTTTTTCAAACACGGCCAGAAGCCGTCCATATTGATAGCTGATGTCCTTCTTCTGCGGTTCCAGTGCCATGCCACATTCCTCCTTGTACCAATCATATTTGTATTTCCGAAGCACCGCGCAGGCGATGAACAATACCGTTTCCCGCAGGGCGGCGTCCATGATCTGCAGGTTGGACGCCTTGGCCGCCGCAGCGCGGGCGATATCCGCCGGCATTTTGCCCCGGTCCACCCGGCAGGAGAGCAGCCGCTGTACCTGCTGGCGCATGACGCGCTCGTCCGTTTCCAGCTTTGTCTGCTTGTCGGAGACGCGCACCGTGCCGAAGGCGCAGTCCGCGATCTGCGAAAGCGAGGGCGACTGTATGCCGAAGGAGGAATGCTCCCAGCAGCAAAGTGCATCCCAGTTGTGCAGGCGCTCCAGAAAATCAGAGACCGGAAGCTCGCTGTAATAGGTGAGGGAAAGACGTCCGGATGTGGCGGCGTCAAAGGCGGCCACCACGGCGCCGGCGTCCCGCGGGATCGTCTCCTGCCAGCCCCGGAGAGTTTCCGACAACGCCTTTCGATAGTCGGAGTATTTTATCTGCTTGGCGGCGCCCCGCCGCAGGAAGGCGGCCTGCGGTTTGGGGATCTCAATGCCCTGCGGATTCCAGCACAGGAAGGTGCGCCCGCCGATGAAGACGCCTTGGGTCGCCGCCAACCAGTGCAGCGCGCTGTGGATCTTCTGCGATGCTTCGTAGCTCATAGTTGCAGCCTGTGAATCGTCTGTGAAGCGGCCCCGATAGGTAAAGCCGTTGGTGTCGTTGGCGGAAATCAGCTTGGCGTTGGCGCACAGGTTGATGATCTTCTTGGGGTGCTGGCGGGCGGGCGGGGCGTTTTTACCGGTAACCATGCAAAACGTGGGCTTCTCAGATTTCGTGGATGCATAGTAGTCGATGAAGGCTTGGAAGAGGCTCTGATCCTGCCAGCAGGCGGGCGTCTCATTTTCCCCACCTGTTTCTACACGCCAGCGGACCACCTGTTTTTCCTTGGTGGGTAGCCCCTTTTCATTCAGGGAGATCACACCCCGCTGCGCCAGGTCTTCAACGATTGTTCCCTTTTCCACATAGCGGGCGATGGCGGAGAGCTTGGGGTGGCCGTAGGGTGATAGCTCCCAGCGGTGCAGCTGTGTCAGGTAGCTTTCGTATTTGGCGGGATACAGCGGGGAGAGAAACTGAATCTGGTCGCATAGAGGGTGTGCGCCGGGGGCTTTGCCGGTTCGCCCCGAGGAGCTCTCCGTCACAGGGATGATCGTGGCGGCCTGCTCCGCCTCGACGGGACGGGCGTCCAGCAGATGACCGTCCGCGTCCAGAGTGAGCTCCAGCTCTGCGTTTACGATTTGGTGCGAAACAGGAACCAGTGGCTCCTTCGCCTTGCCGTAGATACCGGCGTATTGCGACTCCATGGCACAGTAGGTGTCATAGGCTTGCTGCATCAGTCCCATTTACTCCACCTCCCCAAATTCCCGCAGACCGATAAAATTGTCCTCGTCGGCGGAAAAGCTCTTCATAGGCATCTCCCGCAGAGGCTTCTGCCCCGGACAATCCTCCGGCGGGAGAAAGTGAATGACACCGTTTTTCATGACCGGGTACCAAAACCGGGCAGTCATCCGTCCGCGGGTCTCCTCCGAGTAGGCCTCGTCCGGGTAGGTGATGCCGTGGTACATCAGCCCGAAGCCCAGCTCCGGCAGATCGTCATAGGCACCTGCGCCGTTTCCGAATACGCAGGGCTCTACATAGCCCTGACATTCCCGGGTACCCAGAAAAATGTCCCGCCGCCCACCTTTTTCGATCATCCGGCGGGCAATGCAGTGGTGTTTGTTCTCATTTCGGTCGCCGCACAGCTCTGGGCGGTTGTCGTTCCAGTCGAAGCAGGCCCGTACCTGATACCGGCAGCTTTTCAGATAGGTGTAATACGCCAGATCGTTGCCGCCGCTGTATTTGATGGGGCGGATACCTTTCACCTCGGTCTGAATCGGGTTCATGACCCGCACGTCCATGATCCGCCAGATGAAGGTGGGCTTCCAGTATACGGAGGATAAAATGCCCTTCAGTGCCTCATAGGTGGGTACCTGATAGCTGCACTTTTCACCGCCCAGACGCATGAGAGGGTCGGAGAAGAGGGCGTGCTCACCGTATACCTCAAATTCTACGATGTTGGGATGCTCTGTTTTCAATCGCTACACCTCCTGAAAATCACGGGTACCGGCCTCCAGAGAAAAACCGGTATGTTCGTTATAAAAGCTGTCGGACAACAGCAGTATGCCGCCGTCGAACAGTGAGGTCACGGCGCCGAGGCTCTCAAGCCGCTCCAGCTGATAGCGGTAGACGCTGACGCAGTAGCCCTTTGCCCCGTCAATGCAGCCGCGAATGACCGCCCAATCCTTCTGCCCGTAGACCTGAGCGGCGTTTCGCAGCGTGTTTTGCAGCTCGCGCCCTCTTCCGTAGGGTACGAGCAGGGCGCTCGTGTCCTCGTCGAATACCTGAAAAAGGCCGCCTGCCAGACGGAACGCCTGCCGCAGAAGGTAACGCTCCGCTTGCGCGCAGTTGGCGTCTGCATACCGGGGGTTGTCCGCCAGCAGATGATAGAGGGAACCGTGCGCCGGAGTTTGGTTGTCCTGAAAGCCGGGCTCCATCTCTGCGTATAGCCGGCGATAGTAGAACCGGATGGCCTCCTCGGAGGACAGATCGTGCCGGAAAGCCTCCGGCGTTTTGGAAAAGGCGGTCAGCAGCGCGGTGGTGGCGTTCTGTCCGCGCACGATGTCGTCCAGACCACGCAGCCGCTCGTCGGTACACCGGATGAGGCGGACGGGGGCGGGCTTCTTTTGCTCGGCGTGCCGGTTGCACCGCCCTGCCGCCTGCACGACACTGTCCATTCCGGCGGAGAAGCGGATCACCCGCTGGAAGGAGATGTCCACACCGGCCTCGATCACCTGCGTGGAGACGCAGACAACCTTTTGCCTGTTGTCGGCGGAGGGCTTGTCCAGCGCGGACTGCAAGGCTTGCAGAGTCTCCCTGCGGTGCTGCACGCACATGGCGGCGGACAGATGGAAGCACCGGCAATTCGCGGCTTGCAGCGACTCGAACAGGAACGCCGCCTCCTTTTTCGTGTTGCACACCACCAGCAGACTGTCGCACGACGACAGTACCTCCGTGACGATCTGCGAGAACTCCTCCAGCTTGGCACATCCGGCATTTTGGATGTCGGTGCGCCTGAAGACGTCCCACAGTGCCTTTTGCTGCGGAACCAGATCGACGGGCTGGCGGTGCAGCGGGTGGTCGGCTGCCTCCAGGCAGGGTTGGGTGGCGGAGCACAGAACAATGGTGGCGCCGCAGATCTCAGACAGGAAGTTGACAGCCAAATTGAACAGCGTCAGCATTTTGCCGGGAACCGTCTGCACCTCGTCGATCACAATGACGCTGCCGCACAGCGCGTGAAATCTGCGGATGGCGCTGGTCCTTCCACTGAAGCAGGTATTCAGGAGCTGCACCAGCGTGGTGATAATGATCGGCGCCGACCAGGAGGCGGTGAGCAGCTCCAGTGCCTGCAAGCGCTCCGGCGTCTCCTTCGGCTCGGCAAGGTTGGAGTGATGCTCCAGTATCAAAGCGTCATCCCCTATGTAATCGCGGATGACCTGGGCATTTTGATCCAGGATCGACAGCAGCGGTGCGGTGAAGATGATCCGGGAGCAGTTCCGCTTTGCCGCGTGGGTCAATGCGAAGCGGAGACTGGCCAGCGTTTTTCCGCCGCCGGTGGGAACATTCAGGCGGTAGACACCTCCGGGCCGGGCGGCACCGGCGGCACAGGCGTCGGAGATGGTGTGGCGCGCCAGATCAATGGGCGTTTTTCGCGGGAATGCCGCCAGCTTCTTCTCCATAAACGCCAGCCGTTCTGTCCAGATCGGCCGCATATCCTCTGGGAACACGGGCGGTTCTACCCCATCCATAAAAGCGGCGGTGTCCGTACGGTCTCCCTCGATCACGGCGGACAGGAGCATCCGAGCCAGAAGGCCGATATAAAATGCGGTCTCCCGATCCGCCTCATTGTCGTCCGCTTGGGTGGACAGAGCCGCCAGCCGATCCAGCATCGGGGTCATCTCCCGGACGGCGTCGCGGAACAGATGCTCCAGCTCCTCCTCGTCAGCAACCTCCGCCAAAAAGCCCTGTCGGGATTCATCGTAAAAGATCCCCTCCTTGGTCTGGCGGTGAAGAAACCCACTGTGCTGCTGGGGGTCGACGCAGTCAAATAGACCGTGGTGTGAGCCAACGGCAAAGGCCAGCAGCTCTGCGGTCACGTCGGAATAGGAAAGTTCCCCTTCCCTGCAATGCCACCTGTCCAGCAGAAACCTGACGCCGGCGAAGGTGTGGTTGACACTGCCACGGACGGCATTCCCGCCGCTGACAGCCTCCGAAAGGTATTGTGCATACTCCTGCTTGTTTTTTCCGGCATCGTGGAGCAGCCCGGCCAGATAGGCGCTTTTCTCCAGACCGAGTGGCCGCAGTGCGCTTGCGGCCAGCGCCGCCGTGTTCCGGCAATGCTCCTGGACGGTTTGCCGCTCTCCGGTTTCGCGGATATGGGCAGGATACATGGCGATCACATCCTGTCATATATTTTTTAACGCGCATATGTTGATGCTTTAACCATACCACACTCGCTGAGGCTTGTAAAGACTTCGGTAATAAGGATAATAGCCAAAAAACATTGACTTTTTTTGTATGCTATGCCATACTGTGCGGGTCGGGTATTCCCGTGGATTGAAAGGGTAAAAAGGAGAAGCTGCGCAAGGCCTGGCAGGGGAGCATCCCCTGCTGCGCCCTGCGCAGCTTTTCACCCAACGCGGCTATGTAGCTGCTATACACCAGATACGCCGCCTCCATGGTGTATCGTCTTTGCTTGTGGGCTCTTAGACTTTTATTGTGACTCTCCATATTAAGAAAACGAGTTTTACCATTTCCTAAATGTGTGCTCATTGCTTGCTTTTTGCAACACAAGAAGAGGTGTGACTATCTCAACTACATCGACAACCACATCGCTCCGGAGTTGGGCAACACGCCTCTGGAAAAGCTGAGCACCATCCAGATCCAAAAGTTCTACAACGACCTGCAAAAATCCAGCCGCATCCAACGGTACACCCACATCAAGCTGAAGGATAAGGGCCTCAGCACCCGCGTGGTACGGGGCATCCACACGCTGCTGAACAACTGTCTGGAGCAGGCGGTGGCGGAGCGGCTGATCCTCTCCAATTCCGCCAAGGGCTGCCGCCTGCCAAAGCTGGAAAAGTGCGAGATGAAAATACTGCCGGAGGACAAGATCGGCCCGTATCTGGCCGAAGCAGAACGGCGCGGAGCACATACGCTTCCATGACCTCAGACACACCTTCGTCACGCTGTCCCTCAAGTACGGCGTGGACATCAAGACGCTGTCCGGTGCGCTGGGACACTACGACGCGGGCTTTACCCTCAGCGCCTACACCCACGCCACGGATGGAATGAAGCGTTCCGCCGCCGACACCATCGGCAGCGTCATCAGCCAGACCATGTAGCCCACAAAAATAGTCCGAGAGGGACGGATGATGCCATCCGCCCCTCTCCGGCGCCTTCCTGACCTCTCGGCTTTTGGGTCACGGTTTGGGTCAAGCGAAAAACGCCAAAATGCCGCGTCACTTTTGAGATCCTAAACAGAAACAGTTCCTGATTTCTTACGAAATCAGGAGCTTTTTAGTGGAGACTGCTGGACTCGAACCAGTGACCTCCTGCGTGTGAAGCGGTCAGGATGCTCGCACCCCCTGTAAACATCAGGGGGTGCAGGCTTTTCTGTACGACAGGTTCACTTCATACACAGTTGATCCTCAGGTTCTGTCGTATTTTTGTCGCACAAAGTCGACTGGGGTATTTTACAAATATTGGATGCTTATCCGTGCTATGCACTGACAAGTATCAGACCGTATAGAATTTCTGCTTACTGCTCTTCGGGGTTTCCGGCAGCGTCATTGCCAGCTTGCCCGCCTGCAAAAGCGGCTGCACATAATGCCCCATGGCATAGAACACCGTCTTGACCCCAAGGTAATCGGCGATCTCCCGGCGGGTGCGCGGCGTCTGGCAGAAAGCAAGCAGATCCGTTTTCTCCTGCACGGCTTCAACGGGCGTGGTCGCATCTGTGACGCCGTTGAACAGCGTCACCACAAACTCGTTGCGCCGGTTCTCGAATTTCGGCTCCGGCAGACCATATTCCTTCATGGCTCTACGGATGGTAGGAATGCCGGAATAGCGATTTTCTGCTCCAGTCAGTGCTTCCGTCATAACGGCCAGCGCGGGATTGCGCAGGTCGGGACGGGCGATCCCCAACTGCTCCACCGTCATACGGCCATAGAGACTGCCAGGACTGTGGATCTCAAGCCGGTCGGCGAAGAGATCGACCTGCACAGGTGTGCCTTCCGTATAGATGCTGTAATCCCGGTGGATCAGCGCGTTCAGGACAGCCTCACGGATGGCCTCCACCGGATACTCCGGGCGATCGGCTCGGACGCCGGTATCCGGGTCTATGATCGTGCGGTTCTTCATATTCCGGCGGCAGAAGCCAACCGCCTCTTCCACCATGGAATCGATCGTGCCCTCAATGCGCTTGTTATCAATAAAGCGAGCAGCATCCGCGTCGGTATCGCCGATCTGTGTTCCCGGTACGACCACCGCGGTGATACCCAGCTGTGGAAAATAGCCCTGCGGATAGATGCAGAAATTCAGCACGGCGGCCAGTGTCACCTGTCCGTTTCGGGTGATATTCAGCATCTCCAGCGTCTGCTGGCGGGAAAGCTGGGCAAATCCGGGACGATCTGCCCGGCGCTGGAGGATATAGCGCTCCAGCTTGTCTGCATCCAGCATGGAGAGGTCTGCGCGCTCCACAGGGCGCTCGTCGTCATGCAGATGGCGGCGGAACGCCTCGTAGCTGTATAGCTCATAGTCCGTCATGGGGAGGTCAGCATCTCCCACACGGACATAGGCGCCTTTGATACGCCCAGCACCGCGGTAATAGCAGGGGCGCTCCGCCAGATCCACAGCCGGTATTTCGGCGGCGCAGATCCAGTTATCATCGACCTCGGCCAAGGTGAATACTGCGCGAACCGGAGGCTCCATCTGGTTGCACTGCTCCGTGACCTTTTTCTGCAAGTCCTGCGCATCGTAGACGCCGACTACCTGAAATCCGGCGGTTTCATCTATGCCGAACAGCAGCACGCCGCCGTTGTCCTGATTGGAGAAGCTGGACAGCGTATCATACAGTCTTTTCGGACAATCCACATGAGCCGCCTTGCATTCGATCGTTTGAGACTCAGCTTTTTGTTTGCAAACAGTATTTGCTAATTCAAGAAGTTCGTTTGTTAAAATAGCAAACACCTCCTTCCGATATGCCAATTATAACATATGGAGTTTGCAAAATCAATCGAAGTTTGCACACTTGGCATGACTTTTTTCGAGTTTTCTTAATTAAAAGGTGCGCGAAAGCACCGGTGTCCCGTTGTCATACCCCGGCAGCCGCTCCGCGATCCTCCGGTCGTAGTCCCTGCTCCAGAACAGGCATTTGGACGGATCGATGCCCAGCTTATCACCGGTGAGCGCCAGCGCGACGGCGCGGCAGCCGCCGTTGCAGTACTCGAAATGCGGACACTTACCGCAGGTCTCATTCTTCTCCCGCAGTGTTCCCAGGGTGGTACACACCTCGTCCAGGTATGGCCCTTGGGAAAGCAGCTGCGCCAGAGCATTCCGCTTCGCATTGCCCAGGATGTCGCCGTGCTGCTCATAATAGCCCGACATCTGGTGGCAGGGGAACACATTCCCGTTGGCCGCCACGGCCACCATGCCGCGGTTGCCCTTGCACACGGGAGCGCTGCTCCGGTATTCTCCCGGGCAGGAGCTTACCGCCGTCAAAGTGTATATCCCCGACCGCGGGTACAGCGTCCCGAACTGCCACACCGTCAGATCCATCGTGTGGCCGCCCTGAGCATACCGCTTCCACAGCCAAAGCGCTTCGTCGAAATACTCCTCCAGCGTCAGGCAGGCGTCACCGGCGTTCTGCACCCAGCGGGGCGCTTCCGTCGTGCGGATGACCCGCATTTCCGTCACACCCATATCGTCCAGCATCTCCGCCGTCTTCAGCATAGCGCCGCAGTTGCGGCGGTTCATATTCGTCTGCACCTTGACGGGAAAGCCGTTCTCCACGCACAGGTGGATCGCCCGCAGGGCGGTCTCCTCCGCGCCCTTATGCGCCCGCATCCAGTCGTGATACCCGATGCCGTCAAAGGATATTTTCACCAACGGGACGCACCCCATGGCCCTCATGCGGTCCAGCGCCTGCTGGTCGATAAAATAGCCGTTGGTGTTCAGCTCCTCCACGTACATACCGCGGGCATAAATGCCCTCCAAAATGTCGAAGAAATGCCGGTGCAGCATCGGCTCGCCGCCCGTGATGGTGAAGGCGTTGATGCCGCAGTCCCGTGCCTGATCCAGGAGGCGGTCCGCCTCCTCCATGCTCCACTCGCTCATGAGCGGCGCGTTGTCGGCGGCGTTGAAGCAGTGGATGCAGTTATAATTGCACTTGCCGGTGATCATCCAGTTCGACAGGGCTTCGCCACTCTCAGCTCTGCGGATAAGCCCGTCATCAAGAAACCGGCGGGCCAGTGGGCTCTCCCCCGGGGACAGCAGCTCGCTCTTTCCGTCGCAGGACGACAGAAACGCGAATTCGTCCGCCTTCAGCCCTTTGGCGTTGCGCTCGCCCTTCACGTAGTACGCATAGGGCACGAGCTGCCAGGAGCGCAGGGCGATATGGTTGCTCAAAATATAACGCATATGTTTGATCAGTTTATTTGTCCCTGTGATTGCAAAGCCAAAGCCCTTTTTCAATAGAGCACCAATAGCAATTATTGCAATTCGGCAGCTTTCCGCATACTCCGCACCTGGAAATACCGCCGGAAT
>ENA-UEOI01002504-UEOI01002504.1-human-gut-metagenome-genome-assembly--contig:-NODE-2504-length-12751-cov-3.425990_pt1 | contig 12751 bp, 9 predicted proteins | sample MGYA00242883_ERZ507882 | MGnify/ENA primary metagenome ERZ507882 (study PRJEB26167, sample SAMN06115502) | human gut metagenome | host: Homo sapiens | place: China:Chongqing | collected 2015-07-29... | reverse complement strand
GCTCTTAAGCCAAACTCTCGATGCCGTCTTTGTTCGAAACAACCTCTCACTTTTCCATTCAGTCGGCCGCAGCAGAGAAAAGTCGGTTTTTCATAAAATATGCAGAATCACTTTTCCGGAACCAGGTAAATACGAGGACTACAGAAAATCGAAATATCATCAGGTCTTGCAGCAATATCTTCATAGGGTTGATTTCTATACCATACGGCTACTTTCGCATCGAAAAGATCCCAAAGTTTTTCGTTTCCTTTATGATCGAAATAAAATAAAGTTTTTAAAGGATCCATTTCTTTTGTATACATGTCTAAAACCATTAGAATAACGGATTTGACCAATATCGGTTTCGATACATCACTCAATGGATATTCGAAATCAACCCTAATATACGGATAAACAATTAGCGTATCCTCGATACCGGGATAACTCAGGCAAATGCGCGATTTTCCCTGGCCATAGTCTTTTTTCGTGTCGATTACCACTGGAATATCGGCTTTCCTTTCTTGCCCGTAGCACAGACAAATAACCGAAACGAAACAGCACAATGCAGCAATCGATAATTTGCTTTTCATAACCGGAGCAATTAGAAACGCTATGATTCAAAAATAGTCTCTAATTCGGAATTTATGAAATACCCGGCAAACGATTTTTTTCCTTTTTCCCTTTCTCGTATGGTCTTGGATCCAAGACGCAATGCCCCATTTCTTTTTGTTGTTGCTACCATTTGCGCAACCAGTGAACGGAGCGAAGACCATTGACATACATAACAGAAAGCCGGATACTCCGACTTTACCGCTCATACCCTCTTTCATCGGACGAATCCATTCACTTTCAGAGAAAAACCGGATAGCCCGAATACCCGGATCGGCAGGAAACGGCAGTCTCTACGATTCAGCCGAGTATCAGCCCGAGCGAAAGCAGCGCGGCCCACAGCAACATGTTGCGCGAGGTCTCGCCCAGCACGCCGTTGAGCGCCTTGCCGCTGCCTATGCGCGTCATCCGGCGCCAACTCGCCGCATGGAACGGCAGATAAAGCAACGGAAGGAGACCGGCCCACAGTCGCCCCCGAGGCACGAACCACAGACAAAGCAGCACGGCCGCCGAGCCCGTCGCCAGATAGAGAATCCGGCCGACACGGGCTCCGAAGCGCACGACCAGCGTGCGCTTGCCGCTCAGCGCGTCCTGCTCGCGGTCGCGGTAATTGTTCAGCATCAGCAGCGTGTCGATCGCCAAACCGCAGGCCAAAGAGGCAACCGCCGCGTCGGCCGTCCAACTGTGGCACATTATGTAATAGATGCAGCCTACCGGAACGAAGCCGAAAAAGAGGACGACCAGCAGATCGCCCCACCCGTGATACGCCAACGGATAGGGACCCGCCGTATAAAGAAACGCGAACAATACGCACACGGCCCCGACGGCGATCAGTTCCGGTCCGCCGTAACGGAGCAGTCCGAGTCCCGCCACGCAGGCGGCAAGAGTCGTGCAGAGTATGCCTCGCTTCATCGCGCGGGGAGCGATCCACCCTTCCGCGCAGGCTCTTCGCGGCCCCAACCGGTCCCCCCGGTCGCTGCCTTTCAGATAGTCGAACAGGTCGTTGATCAGGTTCGCGTCGATCTGCATCAGAAAAGCGAACAGCGTGCACAGCAGTGCCTCCGGCCAGCGAAAACAGCCGTCGGAATAGGCCAGCGCGCACCCGACCAGCACGGGAACAGCAGCCGCAGCCAGCGTTTTGGGACGCGAGGCGAGCACCCAAGCCCGGAACACGCCGGGTTTCTCCGTTTTCATAGGCATATCGTATTAGTCGGAAGACAAAGATAGTTCATAATCGCTCCGAATAGTCGCCGCTTATGGAGCCGAACGTAAAAAACGGCATCCGGATGCGGAGCGGCACAGGCTCCGGCCTGCACGTCAGGGCATCCCGCCCGCATCTTCTCCGGACATGGACAAGCGGCCCGACCTGCCTGCCGACTTTTCGGGCCGTGTCGAAAAACAGTGCGGCGCTCGAGGACCGAGCATTAGCGAGGACTTTCCGAACGTAAAAAAGCGATTATCTTCCATGTGCCAAGCGCATTCGCAACCGGAGCTTTTACATCTGCCGGCCACGGTCGGCAACCACAAGCCGCGCATCCGATCAGGCCTCTGCCCCAAACCGCTCAGCCGTAGGGAGCCTGATACCGGGAAACCGGAAACATCGGGAACTCGAAGGTCTGTAGAGGAAAGTATACAATCGGTATCCCGAAAACATCCCAAGCCGACTCGAATCGGCGCATGCCGATGCCACCTCGCCCCCTCCCGAGCCGCAGAAAGACCGGACGAGGCAAGCGACCGAACACGAACCGGAAGGAACGGGAGAAACGGAGCGCATTCCGAAAATGCCCGGTCCTATCCGATAACGGTCGGGAAACGGAAAGGAACGCATGAACCGCCCTTTCCTAAAAACGACGCTCCGGAAGAAAATGACGGCATGAAGCGACGATACACGCAGGCGGCCCCCTTCGGACCGGGCGGTCCCAAAGCTGTCCCGTCTACCAAAACGGCGACAAAGAACGAAAAAAACAAAAGTCGTCCCGCCGGACCTGCCGGCAACAGGCACGGAAAGACCCGAAGACCGTTCTGTCGGATAAACCGGCAATGGGAAAGCCCGCGGCTGCCGGCCGGAACGGATCGGCGACCGGCGACAGCCCGTACGAAAACGGGCACAGGACCGACCGGTCCTGTGTCCCGCATATCGGTGGAACTGGAGGGAGTCGAACCCTCGTCCAAACAAGGAACCCGAGGGCTTTCTACACGCTTATCCTTCGATTGATCCTCTTGCCGCGACCTGGCCGAAGGCGACCCAGTCGCAGCCGCAGCCTATGAAATCTCGCGGCCGCTTATAGGCGTCGCAACCGCCATTCCCGTTTCGATGATACCCCGGATTCCTCGCGCTACGGGACGGAGCGCTCGGCGGGGTACTCGTTCCACGGACTCATCGGACCGCGGAATTAAGCCATTTTACTCTGTAAAATTAAGCAGCGAGTGCGTAGCTATTATTGCCATTTGTAATTCGAGCATTCAGTTTTACGAGAGCCCACACAACGCTCGGCGTGCTTACCATCAGACTCTGCCTGCTGTCAAAACCGGTCAGTCCCTGATCGCCCTGCGGACCGTCTTTCGATAAGACGGCACACAAAGCTTGATGCAAAGATAACGTATTTTTCCCGACAAACGGCGCCTGCGGAGGAAAAATTGCGAGAAAAGCGGCAGAGGACCGGGAAAAGACCTCCGAGCTCCTGCCGAGTAAGACGCGATCCGACCGAAAGCGCGACTCGAAAAAATATGCTATTTTTGCAATCGGAGGTCCTCAATACTTACCGCAATGACCACGATACGAAAAGCGACGCCGTCCGACATACTCCTGATTCGCGAAATGGCATGGAAGACTTTTCCGGCCACGTACAGCGAGATTCTGAGCCGGGAGCAGACGGACTACATGATGGAATGGATGTACTCGCCCGAAAGCCTGCGCGACCAGATGGAACGGCAGGGGCACGTCTACTACATCGCCTGCGAGGACAACGAGCCGGCCGGCTATGTCTCCGTCCAGCGACAGGGTCCCGGGCTGTTCCATCTGCAAAAAATCTACGTGTTGCCCGCCTTTCAGAAATGCAGGCTGGGACGCAAGCTGTTCGAGCACGCGGTCTCCGTTGTCCGGGAACTCGCTTGCGGCCCCTGCACGATGGAGTTGAACGTAAACCGCGACAATCCGGCGCTGGGATTCTACGAGCATATGGGCATGAAAAAGGTCCGGCAGGGAGATTTTCCGATCGGCAACGGCTACTACATGAACGACTACATCATGGCGCTGCGCATCGAATGAGCGGACACGCCGGCCCGGCCCCGAGCGCCGAAACGGACCGGACGCCGGCTCCCCGAGCAACGGTCGTCCGCACGGCGAGCCATGCGCCGGCATGACGGGCGCGAGACATTCCCTTCGGGAAAGACGCGCCCTGCCGCACAAAGCCAGAACGGGGTACACACCGCGCCGTACGGCTATTGCCTAAGACCCGTCAGCACGGTCTGCCGGCGGCACAGCGCAAACGGACGGAACGGCAAAAGAAGAACGTCCGATACAGACCGCCGAAACGAAAAATCGCGAGCCCCGATCGTCCGGCCGGACGATCGGGCCCATGCTTCCGTCAACGGATGTCCACCGTATACTCGCGGCCGTCCTCGAGAGCATCGATCGTGACCCATGCCCAGCGGGCGTCGCCCGACAGTTCGGTCGGGCACTTCTGGCCGTTCACCGTGACCGTTTCGCAGTCGAACGGACCGGCCCGGAATTTCAGCGCACGCAGATCGCCCCTGTCCGTCACGCGGAACACGGCCCGCTGGCGGCTTCCCCGCGGATAATCGACCCGATAGTCGATCGTGGCGCCGTCGCCGCCCCATACGTGCAGACCGCTCACATGGACATTCCAGCCCCGGGGAAGACGGGGCATCACCTTGACAACGCCGTCCGCAGCCTTCGACGCTCCGGCCGCGATCATCACGGTTCGCAGCGTCTCGTTCTGCTGCACGAAATTGCCCAGATCGCCCTGCCGCCGGATCATGTCTTTCTCGCGGCTGTACGACGCGCACTCGGGCACGATGAACGGCTTCGGCAGACGCGGCGCATAGCACAGCCGGGCCAGATTCCGCAGGAAGCGGTCGTAATCGGCGCTCCGATCGAGCAACAGCGCGTTCTGCGAGATCAGGTTATGATCGTAGCCGAGTCCCCGGGGCCCCATGTAGGTATCGCCGACGTAGCGCGCGAGGTCATCGCGGTAGGTGTCGCGACTGAGCTCGTACCAGCGCTCGGGCACGTCCGATCCGACATCCCAGCCGACATACTCGGCCCATGTCGTCAGCGAGGGATCGTGAAAGAAGCCGAACTTTTCCGTATTCCACTTTCCGTCCCGGACACAGTAGCGCAGGATCGCCTCGCCCAGACTGTCGGCGAGCGCATTCCAGCGGGCCGCCTCGATCGAACGGCCCGCCTTCTCGGCCATTGCGGCGTACATGCGGAGGCCCAGAAAACAGGGCATGTTGTTGAACATCGTGAACTCCATCATACCGCCTTCGGTCTCGCCGTACATCAGCCCGTGCTCGTTGAACGACAGATCGGGGTGCGCCATCGTCCAGTCGATCCACCGGACGGCTTCGCGCACGTACTTCCAGTTATCGCGTACCCACGCGGCCGAAGCTCCGCCGCAGAGCCAGGCGTTGGCCACGCTCATCATCGTCATGCCGTGACCGTCGGGCTCGGCATTGCCGTAATTCTGGAAATCCTCGCCGAAACGCTCCTTCGTATAGCGAGTGGGCCATCCTACCCCGACGAGTACCCGGGAGTACTCGAGCGGCTTGTTCGGAATCACGCTCCAATGCCCGGGGATGGCTACCTCGCCGAAATAGAGCTCCTGCTCGGGATAGTACATCAGCCAGCGGTTCAGGAAATCGGCCGTGCGGAGCGCCTCGGCCCCGAGCCCCAGCATCGAAAGCAGAACCAGCGGACGGTTGCGCGAGTACATGCAACTCGTGTAGCTCTCCGCCCGGGGAACCCACGTGCCGAACCCGTCGTAGCGCCACGAGTCGGCCCCGCGCGACGACTCGCAGATCATGCCGTCGGGAAGCATTTTGTTGCGGACGATATCTTCCACGTTGTCGTGGAAGACACGGGTCAGGACATTCGCGTAGCTGTCTCCCGTAAACTCGATTCTCGCCAGAGCATACTCCTCGGGATAGACGAAAGGCGGCACGCGGCGGCAGTCGTCGCCGAACGTATAGAGACGGCGGACGATACGTTCCAAGCAGTCGGTCCGCAGGTCGGGGCGCCGGCTGTCGATCGCATGCGTATCGAAAAAGGGATCGTCGGCCCGTACCGGAACGCCGCCCGAAAGCGTCCCGCGAGTCCCCGCGGGAACCAGATAACCGCCCGTGAAAACAGGCTCGCCCCGCTTGTCGGGATTGTCCCGGACGAATATCTCCCTGACCGGTTCGTTCCGCAGGCGAATTTTCAGCACGCACTGCGGCTCGCCCTCGAAAGCGTCCTTCAGGCAAAGAGCCTCCCGAAGGCAGGCGGTCATCTCGGGTTCGGCCCGGTCGGTCTTGAAGGGCGCGCCGCCGTCGAGCCAATGGGCGCGGAACCACATCGTACAGCCGAAAACGAGCGGAACCTCGTCCCGGGAGCCGTCCTCGTAGACGATAACCACCTCGCCGGCCCGGTCGCCGACATACAGGTTCTCGGATTCGACGATCCCGCCCCAAGGAACCGTACCCGCATCGATCGAATTGTAGCCTCCGACCAGATAGAGGTCGCCTCCGTCGCGCGGCTCCGCCGAGGCTTCCAGCGGCATCTCGAACCAGCCGCCGCGCTCGGGCAACGAAGGCTCGGCGGCAAAAACAGCGCCGCAATATAAAGACATCAGCAATACGACGGTCCAGAATCGGACCAAAAAACGAGACGAAACGGAAAAGAAAAACATGGCAAGCAGAGTTTGGAGTCAGTATTCCAAAGATAACAAGAAAATTTCCGGAACCGGCGGCGCGGCCGCTTGTTTGTCAAGAATCTCCCGCTTTCGGTCAAAAAAGAAACAGCGACCGTTTTCCGTATCTGCCGGGACAAGCCGAGAGCAGGATTCGCCTCCCGACGTGAGCCGCATCTCACAGCGGCCGGCAGAGAAAAAGGGCAACGGAAGCCCTCCCTCGTTCCGCTCGACGAAATCCTCCGCTACATCCTCCACGCAGGAAATTTTGCACGACGGACTTCGCGCTGTCTCCCCGAAACGAGCATCGGATCGAACGATTACCCGTTAAGGATCAACCCATTGAAAAAAGGAGCCGGCGAATCGGCCCGCTCTCTTTCCCGGGCCGCGCGGAGGTTTCGGAACATTTGCTTATCTTTGGGATGCAAAATGACGAACACGATGAATCCGAACACGGTTGTCGAGCTGCGGGACGCGGCGATCTATCATGCCAACGACGCGTTCCGCGAGGCTTCATTCAAAGGACACAAAGGCGTGCAGAACCTGATCCTTTCCGACGTGAACCTGTCGGTCTACCCGGGCGAAATGGTCTATCTGATCGGCCGGGTCGGATCGGGCAAGAGTTCGCTTCTGAAAACGCTGTACGCCGAGCTGCCGTTGCGGGAAGGGTACGGCAGCGTCGTCGGTTTCGACCTGCGCCGGATCCGGCGCAAGGACGTGCCCTATCTGCGCCGCCGCATGGGCATCGTGTTTCAGGACTACCGCCTGCTGACGGACCGCAACGTCTTTATGAACCTGCACTTCGTGCTCAGGGCCACCGGCTGGCGCAACGAATTGCAGATCCGCAGCAAGATCGCCGAGGTGCTCGACATGGTCAGTCTCCACAACAAGGAGTACAAGATGCCCTACGAGCTCTCGGGCGGCGAACAGCAGCGTTTGGCCATTGCGCGGGCGCTGCTCAACGACCCGCAGGTGATCCTGGCCGACGAACCGACCGGCAACCTCGACCCTGCCGCCGCCGACGGGCTGATGCAACTGCTCCGATGGATCGTGTCGCGCGGCTGCGCCGTACTGATGTCCACTCACAACATCAGCAACATCCAGCAATATCCGTCCCGCACGCTACGGTTCAATCAGGGCCGCGTCGAAGAGATCGACATGCAGTCGATTCTTGGCATTTAGCGAAAAAATCGTTACCTTTGCTTGAATTGTTCCGCGCCGTCGGCCGAAACGGCCGGGCCGTTTTTTCCGAACCGTCGCGCGGACATGCAGTTCATTGCATTTCAACCTTTTGAAGATTATTAACCACATCCTATGAGCACAGAGGAAAAAAATCAGGTTCATCAGCCGGAAGAGTATTCGGCATCCAGCATTCAGGTTCTCGAAGGGCTCGAGGCGGTGCGCAAGCGTCCCGCCATGTACATCGGGGACATCGGGGTGAGAGGACTGCACCACCTGGTCTACGAGGTGGTCGACAACTCGATCGACGAGGCGCTGGCCGGGTACTGCACCGACATAGACGTCACGATCAACGAGGACGACTCGATCACCGTGCGCGACAACGGCCGGGGCATTCCGACCGACTTCCACGAAAAGGAGGGACGTTCGGCGCTGGAGGTCGTGCTGACCGTACTGCACGCCGGAGGAAAGTTCAACAAGGACAGCTACAAGGTCTCGGGCGGTCTGCACGGCGTGGGCGTATCGTGCGTCAACGCGCTCTCGACGCTGCTCACGGCCGAGGTGCACCGGCAGGGCCGCATTTTCCGCCAGCAATTCAGCCAAGGCACGCCGCTGGCTCCGATGGAAGTGGTCGGCGAAACCTCGGAGGAGGATCACGGAACGATCATCACGTTCAAGCCCGACGACACGATTTTCTCGGTCACCGAATACGACTACGAGACGCTCTCGTCGCGCATGCGCGAACTGGCATACCTGAACAAGGGCGTGCGGCTGAACATCACCGACCGGCGCAACCGCAACGAGCAGGGAGAGTTCGTGCACGACTCGTTCTATTCGACCGAGGGGCTCAAGGAGTTCGTCCAGTTCCTCGACGCGAGCCGCGAGCCGCTGACCGAAACGCCGATCTACATCGACACCGAGAAGGACGGCGTACCGGTCGAAGTGGCGATGCAATACAACACGAGCTTCTCGGAGAACGTCCACTCGTATGTCAACAACATCAATACGATCGAGGGCGGCACGCACCTGACGGGCTTCCGCCGCGCGCTGACGCGCACGCTGAAGAAATACGCCGAGGACTCGGGCCTGCTCGCCAAGCTGAAGTTCGACATCAACGGCGACGACTTCCGCGAGGGACTGACGGCCATCGTATCGGTCAAGGTGGCCGAGCCCCAGTTCGAGGGACAGACCAAGACGAAACTAGGCAACAGCGAGGTGGCCGGAGCCGTCGATCAGGCCATATCGGGCGCGCTGACGCACTATCTGGAGGAGAACCCGAAGGACGCCCGAGCGATCGTATCGAAAGTGATCCTCGCCGCCACGGCACGCCACGCGGCGCGCAAGGCCCGCGAGCTGGTGCAGCGCAAGACCGTACTGTCGGGCTCGGGCCTGCCGGGCAAGCTGGCCGACTGCTCGTCGCGCGACCGCGATCAGGCCGAAATCTTCTTCGTCGAGGGAGACTCGGCCGGCGGATCGGCCAAGCAGGGCCGCGACAGGAATTTTCAGGCGATCATGCCGCTGCGGGGCAAGATACTGAACGTCGAGAAAGCCATGGAGCACCGGATTTTCGAGAACGAGGAAATCCGCAACATCTTCACCGCACTCGGCGTGACCATAGGCACCGAAGAAGACAGCAAGGCGCTGAATCTGGAGAAGCTGCGCTACGGGCGGGTCATCATCATGACCGATGCCGATGTCGACGGCAGCCACATCGCCACACTGATGCTGACGTTCTTCTTCCGTTACATGAACAACCTGATCAAGAACGGACACGTCTATATCGCGACGCCTCCTCTCTATCAGGTCAAGAAAGGCAAGAACAGCCGCTACTGCTGGACCGAGGAGGAACGCGAGGCCGCGCTCGAGGAGTTCGGAGCCAAGGGCGCTCACGTACAGCGGTACAAAGGTCTGGGAGAGATGAATCCCGAACAGCTGTGGGAAACGACCATGTCGCCTAAGACGCGCATTCTGCGCAAAGTGAACATCGAGAGCGCCGCCGAGGCGGACCGGATTTTCTCGATGCTGATGGGCGACGACGTGCCGCCCCGACGCGAATTCATCGAGCGGCACGCCAAATACGCGAATATCGACATTTGACCGAATCGGGCGCAGACCGACGACAGGGGCCGCTTTCGCGGCCCCTGTCGTCATTTAGCGTACGGATAAAACAGATAACGAGCGCTCTCCTCTGCCGAGCGACGGTTGTCCGACGACGCTTGTCGCACCTTTGCTCCGCCCGGATCGCATCCGGCCGGATTCCGCCGCCCCGAACCGCTCGGACCGAAGGACCGCAGACGAATCCCGGCAAGCGCTCCGACATTGCTCGACACGGCCCGAAGCCGAAAAAAGAGGCAATAGGTCCGAGTACTCAAGCGCTTCGGGCCCATGCAGCCATAGCCGAAGCGAAGCACCGCGAGCACGAAACCGCAACGCTTCCGAACGCCCCGAGAAACGACAAGCCCGACGATATGCGACAAAAACGGCTCGAAAAAGGGGAAGGCAATGATACGATGCCTCAACGTACCAAGCGCATTCGCAACCGGAGTTTTATATCCCCCCTGTCTCGGTTAACTACTATCAACCGGGCACCGTCCGATTAGCCTCTGCCGCCGAAGGGGATTTCATGCTCGGAAACACCGAGAACTCGAGGGCCGGTACAGCAAAGCACATAACCGGAAAACGGAACGATTCGCTCGCCGGCAAGCAAGCGAAACGGGAAATGCGGCTCCAGACCGACGGTATGACCCGGCGTGCGGCCGAGCGACAAAGACGATGCCGCACCCCGAAAAGCCCCTCGCTATCAGAAACCCGCTGCGTTTCGGGCAGATAGAGCGCCTTTGTAAGTGATGCTCTCGCAGCTCTCGGGAACGAGGGAAACGCTCGTCAGGCCGTTCGGTTCGATGCGGAACGTGAACGAGCACGACTCGGTACTCGTCCGGGCGGAAAAAGTAATCACCCAATTGCCCCGCTTCATTTTTTTCACTCGGTAGTTGGTAATCGGCGCATCGTTGAAGCTCATGCCCTCGTCGGCTCCCAACGGAGCCCGGTAGCTTTGACCGACATAGGGAAGAACCGTCTGCAGCGTATCCCCGCAGACATGAATCGTATAGCCGCTGACGGTAAAACTCCTCTGCTTGAGCGGATAGACGCTCGTGACCGCTATCCAGTAATCCCTGCTATCCAGCATTTTCTCGACGATCGCCGCCTGACGGGGATCCGTCACCGGCTTCTTGGCCTCGGCGGGAAAGAGCGACATCAGCGAAAAGAGCAGCAACGACAGACCGAGCAAGCTTCGTTTCATAACGGTAAAGGTTTTAGACATCGAGCGAAAGATAAGAATTATTTCCGAATATCCAACCGATTCCCGAACAACCTGTTCGACCGATTCCGAAGACCTTCTTCCCCGCTGAGAGCGGGAAATTTTCTGCAACGGCGCGGGCGGATATCCGTCAAAACAGCCCGGAACCCGAATCCGTTCCTTTATGACGTCTGCGCAGCAGGAGCAGAAAAGGAAGCGCCGAGGCGAGCGTCAGCATCACGACGATCGTAAAATCGTCGGTCACTCCCGAAACGTAGGCTTCGGTCCGATCGCCCGCATCGCGAGCCGTATGGTAGGCAATACGCGAAGTCATGACCGCCGTAAGCAACGCGATGCTGATACTTCCGGCCAACTGCTTGATACTGTTAGATATGCCCGCCGCAGCAGCCATCTGGTTCTGATTCAGGTTCCGAAGCGAGAAAGCGTTCAGCGGCGCGAAGGTCAGTCCCATGCCGAACCCGCGCAGATAGAGCACCCACATGATGCTTCCGTGGGTCGTATGGATCGTGAAACGGCTCGCCAGGTAAAAACTGAGCGACATGACCAGCACGCCGGCGAAAACCAACGGCAGGATTTTCAGGTAGCGGGTCAGAAATCCCGACAGGGTCGACAGGATTCCCTGGATCAGCCCGACCGGCAGGAAAACGCTGCCGGCCATGATCGCCGTATACCCCAACCCCTTCTGCATGTACAACGGCAACAGGTAAGTGCCGCCCAGCATACCGATGCCGAAGATGAAAAGCACCGTCATCGCGACCCCGAAATGCCGGTCGCCGAGCAGCCGGATATTCAGAAGCGGGTGCGGATGCCGCAATTCCACCGCGATAAATACGGCCAGCGCGACGGCCGCAGCGACGAAACAGCCGATCACCTGCGGCGAAGCCCATCCGTCCGGGTTGGATGGGGAATTCCCTTTGGCGAGCCCGTAGACCGAAAGCGGCATGAACAACGCGATGCTGACGAAGCCCGCCCAGTCGAACCGTCCCCGCACCGGGCTTTTCCACTCTTTCTGAACGACCGCCGACAGCGCGATCGCCAGGATGCCGATCGGGACGTTGACGTCGAAGATCAAGTGCCAACTGAAATCGTCCACCAGGTAGCCGCCGATCAGCGGCCCGAACGAAATGGACGCGGCCGCGGCCACGGCCCACAGGCCGAGCGCCAATCCCCGCTGTTGCGGCGGAAACTCGCGGGTCACGATAGCCAGTCCGAGCGACTGGATGATCCCGCTGCCGACTCCCTGTAACGCACGTGCCCCGATCAGGAAAGCGTCGCTGTCGGCCTGCGCGCACAATCCCGAACCGAGCGTGAACAGCACCAGTCCGACGATATAGAAACGCTTGTTGCCGAACCGGTCGGCAATCCACCCCGACGAAGGCAGCATGATGGTCATCGTAATCATATACGCGGTCACGATCCACTCGGCCGACGAAATGCCGATATGAAACGCGGACATGATGGTCGGAATGCCGACGTTGACGACCGTCACGTCGAGTACCGCCATGAAGGTACCGAGCATAACCAGACCCAGCACCCACCATTTGTAGCCGCTGCCGGCGCGCAGACGTCGTTGAAGTTCTCCGAACCCTCCCATATCAGGCCTGTGCGGATTCCGTCCGGGGTTGCAGGATCGTCGGATCGTCCGGCGACTTTTTCAGAAAACCGTTATCGATCGTTTCCGCGCGCAGCAGGCCGTCGGGCAACGGCTCCAGCAGCGACCGGACGGTCTCCTCGTCCAGCGACGGATCGAGCC
>ENA-UEOI01002480-UEOI01002480.1-human-gut-metagenome-genome-assembly--contig:-NODE-2480-length-12872-cov-19.067370_pt1 | contig 12872 bp, 9 predicted proteins | sample MGYA00242883_ERZ507882 | MGnify/ENA primary metagenome ERZ507882 (study PRJEB26167, sample SAMN06115502) | human gut metagenome | host: Homo sapiens | place: China:Chongqing | collected 2015-07-29... | reverse complement strand
TCTCCTTTTTCCAAATCAATGTCCGACCATTTTAATCCGAGCAACTCGCCCCGCCGCAGGCCGGTGGTCAGGTCGATATAGTACAGGGCGAACACGCCGCTGTCTTTTGCCTCGCGGAGGAAGGACGTCAACTGCTCAACGGGAAGCGTCTGCATTTCCTTGCGCTCCGCCTTCGGCAGTGCACAGCCGTCTGCCGGATTGCGGGCGATCAGCCGCTGCTCGTTTGCCAGCTTCAGGGCAGAGGAAATGATTTGATGGATGTTGCGCACTGTTTTGGCGCTCAGTCCCTTGGGCTGCTTCTGTGCTTCGATTCGCTCTACCCGCCCTTCCGCCAACAATTTCTTGTAGAACTGTTGCAGATGCAGCGTCGTCAAATCATTCAACGGGACCTTACCGAGCTGCGGCTTGATGTGGTTTTCGATGTAGCCATGGTAGGTCAGGTAGGTGGATGGGCGCATTTTGATTTTGGCATAGTTCTCGTACCACACTTCTAACCAATTACCTACCGTGTAGGTCTTGGCCTGTCCATAGTCGATTCCCACATTTTCTTCGATGGCTTTCTTCAGTTTTTCCTTGACTTCTGTCTGCGTCTTGCCAAGGACATTTTTGATGATGGCCTTGCCAGTTTCTGGATTGTGACCGACCGTGTACCGGCCTTCCCAGCGTCCATCCTTGCGCTTTCGGATGTTCCCTTCCCCGTTCGCTCGTCTTTTTGGCATGATATCAGCCTCCTTTGTAACGGCAAACCATACCGTAAACAGCAGAGGAAAGCAACCGAAAAGCGGAACAGTTATCAGAAAGTTATCATTTGCGCTCCCTCAAGCGGGGAGCCTTATCTTTGTCTATTGCGGCGCAAATTTTGCGCTGCCGGGGGCGTCCTCTTTGGTTTCAGCGGTGCGATTTTTGGACGGTCAAGAAGTCCTTTTTATTGACTACAGCGGCTCAAAATATGCTTGCCCTGCACCATTGATCACGCGGAGATGATTACCTCGATTTCCTTCCGAAACGGCCATAAGGCACCACCAAAATCCTTGGGACATCTGCGTTTGCGGGAACCAAGACGCCAGCCATTCTGAAATCTCTCACAAAAGGCGCCACAACTGACTGCGTTGAAACCTCCGTAAACTGCCCGCACTGCGGGCAGAAGTGGCGGCTGCGGCGGCGCTTGCGACGCCAGCCCTTTATCCTGCTTTCTTTTTCGTCCTCGAAAAAGCCGTGAAAAGCGCAGGAAACGCAGTCATACCAACGCTTCTAATGCATCGGTCATACGGACTTTGACGTCTCTGGAACAAACGGCCCACGTTTGCTTTCAATCCCGAAAGCGGGCACACACTCGCCTTTCGGAGAGAAATCGCACACAAGGGCACACACGGCGAAACACGGGGCGTTTCGGACGGGGGTGGTATCACTACCCTCGGAGCGTTCCGCACGTTCGCAAACCTCCCCGGGCCGGGTATCAGAACGGCAAACTTTGCCGTTTTTGGGGCTTGGTCGTGGGTGCTCCCAAAGAACGCGGAGAGCCTTCGGGACAGCGATGCGCTTATGCGCGTCGCTGTCCCGAGGCGTCGCGGCCCCGCTGGGCTGCGTGATCTGTTTGCAACTTGGTGATGTTGCTGTTTTTTCACTCTGTGCGCAGTACTTCCTGAACGTGCAAGGCTGGGGTGGCATCACTACCCTCGGTGTGCTTTGCGTGTTGTCGAAACACTGGACGGCCGCTTGTCAAAAAGGCTCATTTGCCGTTTTCTGAGGTCGGGTGTCCATCATTGATTCCAGCGCTGCAAAATGTGCCCTGTTTTTCTGGCACAGCAGCAGTTCACGCCAAACAGCCCCAGTTCCCTGTGAAAGGAACCGGGGCTGTTTTTGCGTCACTTCATGTAGCGATACAGGAAGGTCGCGATCTGGCCGCGGGTGCAGGTGGAGTTGGGGTCGAAACGACCATTGCCAACGCCGGCAGTGATGCCGTTCTCCACGGCCCAAGCCACGGCCTGCGCGTAGTAGCTGTCAGCGGGAACGTCAGCAAAGCTGGCGCCGGAGGCAGCGGCAGGCTGGCCCATAGCACGCCACAGCATGGTGACCATCTGGGCGCGGTTGATGGTGCCGTTGGGGTTCGTGCCGTCAGAGATACCCTTCTCCTTGGCCCAATTCTGGGCGTTTTCGAACCAGGTCGCGCCGCCGGTCAGATCCGCGTTGTTCTGGCGGGCGAGGATCGTCCACAGCTGGGCGCGGGTGGTGGAGGCATCGGGGGCGTAGGTCGTCCCGCTCATGCCGCTGACCAGACCCCGGGCGCTGACAAAGTCAATGGCGTCCTTGGCCCAGTGGTTCCGTGTGTCGGCAAAATCCTTGGAATTATCAACGATCTTCACCGTCGCGCCGCCGTTGACCGTCAGCTGGATGCTGTTCTCGGTGGGGATGGAGTCTTTCACAATCTCCTCCGTGCCGTCTGCGTGGACAAGAACCGCTACAGTGCCGGGCTTTACATTGGAAACAGGAATTTCCACCTTGGTGTCGCCGGAGTTTCTGGGCAGCTCGATCTTGACGGTGGGGGGCGGTGTTGCTGTTCCGGGTGGCCTCGACTTCCACGGGGGCCGTGACCGCCTCGCCATTGCGCTTAGCGGTCTCAACGGCCTTGCTGCTGAGAGCGGTTTCCGCCGTGGTCTGGCCGTTCTTGTCAGTCTTGACGGTGCCGGTGGAGCCGTTAGCGGCCTTGTTCTCGGTGACGGAACTGCCGTCCTTCTTGGTTTCCGTCTTGGTGACGGAGCCATCGTTATTCTTGGTGGTTTCGGTCTTGACCGTGCCGCTGCTGGAGGTATCCCGGTCAGAGGAGGAACCACCGCCGCCGCTGGAAGGCCGATCGGAAACGGTCAGTGTTCCAGGAACATAAGTGATCTCATAGTTGTCATTTGACAGCGTACCAGCAATGTTGATTGCAGTTTTGCCGGTTTTGCTCATATCCGGTGTCTGCTCGTAGGCCAATGTTACCATGCCGCTCAGGGTGTCTGCACCAACCAGACCTTCCACCTTGTAATTCTTATCTGCTTCCGGGCTGCTCAGATCGGGCGCGGTGCTGCCGGTGTAGGCGCTCTGATTAAGCGCTGTAACGGTAACTGACTTTTTCGCTACGGTCACAGTCACGTTCTGTTCTGCCACATCTGCGTACTCTGCATTTCCCTGCACCTTATACCAAACGGTGTATTTCCCGGCGTATTTCGCTGTGGGGATATGCTCGCTCCACTCAGAATCGCCAAGCCGGTAGAGCATCGTGCCGCCAGTGGTCTGGCCCGCTGTAACCAGCGCCTGTTCTGTACCGTTGTAGGTCAGGGCGTTTGCCGTAGGTGCCGTCACAATGGGGACAAGCTTGTTGGTCGCATTGACATTGACGGTCAGCGTGATGTCCTCATAGTTTGCGCTCTTGATCACTACGCTCACTGTTCCCACAGAGCCGGTGGTTTTCACGTCATTTTTCTGAATCGGCAGGATCAGCTCGCCGTTTTCCACATTCGCGCCGCTGGTGTAGTAGCGGCCATCCAGTTTGATTTCGCTGATCTCATAGGTGAGCGCACCGTACTCTTTGGGCGTTTCCAGCTTGGGCAGGGCGGGGAGCGTCACAGTGTAGGTCTTTTCGTGGCCGTTTACAATGACGAGCGCAGTTGCCTTGGTGAAGTCAGGCGCAGCGGCCTTGGTGATGTTGCCAGTCGTAGGGAAGCTGCTCTGCTCCAGGGCATAATTCTTCGCGGTCTGCTCCATCAAGGTCACTGTGGCAGTGATGTTCTTGCCGTCGCCCACACTGGCATCGTCAAAGCTGGCGGTCACGGTGTAGTCTGTGCCTCGGTTCAAGTTCACGCCGCCGAAGGTCACGCTGGTAACGCCCGCGTCTGTCGTGCCATCATAGGGCTTGGACGCAGCCGTTACCCCGGTGATTGTCAGCGGCTTCGTCCCAATGCGGACCGCTACGCTGGCGGGTGTGGTATCGTTGTGGTTTGCATCGCCAATCACCCGATACCACACGGTATATGCTCCGGCATCGGTGCCGACAGGGATGTTCTGACTGTATGTACCGTTCTCTGTCAGGCTGTACTGCATGGTGCCACCGCTGGTCACGCTGCCCGCGGTAATCAGCGCCTGCTCATGTCCGGTATAGATCAGATTTTCCTGCGCCGTGGGAGGCGTGATGAGGCCTGACCTGATGTTGGCCTTTTGTACCGCTATAACAATATCCTTGCTCATCTTCTCGTAGCCGTCGCAAGTGGCGGAAAAGCGGAAGGTATGATTGCCTGCGGGCAGCTTCAGTGCAGAAAAATCAAATTGATACTTTGCTGTCGCATCGCCAACTGCTGTCTCGTTGCCGTTCTCCACCTTGTACCACTGGAAGGTTACAGCGCCTGTGCCGCTTTCCTTCTTTACCTTGACAAGAAGCGTCCCCGCACCGCCATACTCCATGCTCATCTCGGTGGGATAGTCCATGCTCTTGATGGGGATCTTGGCCATAGAAACATTGGTCAGCTCCGTACCGATAGGGTCGCTGATCCAGGTGCTGCCGCTCTTAAAAGCGTAGCCCTCCGGCAGCAGGGATGCCAGCGTGACATCTCCGGTGACGGTCAGTTTTTCCGCCGTCTTACCGTTCAGATCCAGCTTGAGCGGGCTGCTGATGGTGATCTCGCCTACATTTGCCAGCAGCTTCACCGTACCGCCGCCGTCGGCGGCGATGGCCTCGCCTGCCGTCAGATAGTAGGAAATGCTGCCGTCCGTCTTTGTCACCGTAGCGGCATAGCCGCAGTATGGGCACACATTCCCGCCGGAAGGGTCATCCGGGTGGCTGCACCTCACAACGGTTACGGCAGTATTCTCATTCATCTTCGACAGCTGGAGCAATGCGCCGCCTTGCTGCTGATAGGCATAGCCTGCTGCCAGCAGGGATTGGTAATCTGCGCCATTCCCGATTTCGATGCTGCCAAAGGAGCCGCCGGACAGGGTCACTGGAATACCCTCGAGCGCACCCAATTCCAGCCGAGCCGCGCTGCCGCCGGACATGGTCAGCGTTCCCTCCGTGTAGATGCCGCCGGGGAAGGTGCCGCTCGTTACCACAGCTTCGCTCCCGGTACGAATGGAAAGCCCAGTTCCACCGGAACCAATTCCGCCGCCTACGCTGCCCTCCAGGGTGACATTGTCCAGCGTCAGCTTTGCGCCTGGGTGGTCAAATTTTCCAACTTCCACCGCGGTAGCGGGCTTGCTGGTGCAGGTGCTTAGCACCTTGCCGTTCGTGATGGCTACATTGGAGCCGAGGATGCGTAGAAGCGCCTTCTCAGCGGATTTGCTCAGGGTGAATCCATTCAGGTCCAGTGTAATATTTTTGCTGATTTCGATAGGCTCTGCGTTCTCGATGTCCAAAGGCCCCCGCAGCGTGATCGTGTCACCGTCCTGCGCGGCATTCAGCGCGTTTTCCAGACTGGTGTATCGCTTGCCGCCGGTTTCAAATGCCTCCACCAGCATATGGCAGCGGGTGCAGTAACCGGCGCTGTCCACCTTGCCCGCATGGTCGCAGATTCTGCCGCAGGCGCATTTGCCGTTCTGATACTGGTCGGTATGCGCGACCACCTTGACCGCTATATCCGGAATATCTACATTGGAAACGTTCAAAATTTCGTTGCTACCGGCGTCTGCAAAGGCATATCCGTCCGCCAGCAGAGCCAGGGCCTCCTCACCAAGTGCTACATTGATTCCACCTTGGAACGTGCCGCCCTGGAGCTGGGTTTTCCCGAGGAAATTCACCTGACGCTCAAACACGCAGTCGCCCTTTACCGTCAGGGTAAACAGGTTATTAACGAGACCCTGGCCTATTGTAACGCTGTCTAATATCAATACCGTGGGGCCTTTGGTGGCAATGACCTCTCCAATGCCCTCTATCGTGCCGTTTTTGATGGTGACGCTGTTGTACGGGCAATCTTGCAAATCCAGCGCCTTGACCTTGTGGCCCTGCAGGTCCAGCGTAAGGTCCTTTTTGTTGGTCCCATCACCTCCTCCCGCACGCAAGATTGCGTCAATATCCCGCACAAAATAAAAGGTTCCGCCGGAAATCAGCCTGCTCCCAACCATGGCCTGATTGTTCCCGAGTTCAGACGAATAGGGGATACCATCTTCGTCAATAAAGAGCACTTCCTTGCGACACGGTTCGCCGCACTGTTGGCATTTGCCATCGTGGGTGTATTTTGCATGGGTGCAGGTGTTAATGGTAACGGTGACAGTTTTTGTATCTACGGTATAGTTATTATAGGACAGCTTGCAGTAGACCTGGCCGCTGTACTCCCAGTCCTTGCCCGCCACTGGGGTCAGGTTGGACTTGGTCAGGACGATTTTATTATAACTGCCGCTGCCTGTGCCCTGAAATTCTGTTCCGTTCACATACCACTGATAGGTGATTTTACCGGACTGACCGCTTTCCAGAGAGGCGCTGACATCGACAACCGCTACACTTTCCCCATCTAATTTCTCATATACGACCTCCGCCTGCTTTTTTATGGTAATGGGGTTTCTGGGCGCGGCGGCGACGGTGACCGTTGCGGTGGCGGTCGCCTTGTTCGGAGAGTATCCTGATTCGCTGTCTGCGGTCAGCTTCAGCTTATAGCGGCCCTCCTTGACGGTGTTGTCGGCGGTAACGGTGATGGTCTGGTTGTCAGCGGATTTTTCCGCCGTCAGACCGGTGGGTTGGCCCTCCAATTCCACGTTCAGGGTGTCCATCTTGACCTTGCTGCCGGTCACGGAGAAGGTCGCCGTCTGACGGCCCAAGCTTTCCTGTATGGTTCCCTGCTGCGCGCCGACAATCAGGCTTGCGCGGGGTGCCATCTTGGCGATGTAGATGGTCTTGACGTCCCCTTCTCTTGTCGTATCGTTCGCTGTGCCGACCGACATATCGTCTGGTTTTGCATTCTGATTTTCCGAATACAGAATGGTCAGGCTGCTGTTGATGTTTCGGGCGTTTCCATACCTACTATTCGAAAACGCACCATATTTTCCGGTGGCGTAAAGGGTTCCTCCGTTCATGGTCAGGGATGCAGTGTCAATACCGTAACCGGAATTTAGATTCAGCGTTCCATTCTCAATCACGATGGTTTTAGCGCTCAAGCCGTTCCGACCGCCGTTGGTGGTTATCTTTGCCCCGTCTTTTATGGTAAGCGTCCCGCCGGCGGTGTCGCTCCAACTGCCGTCCTCAATACCACCTTTCCCTTTAGGAACATTGACCGTTAGACTGCCGCTTCCCTGAATGGTCAGACTGGTGGAATACATATCCAGAGCGGCGGTATATGCGGTCTCGGTAATCGTAATGGTATTCTCGCCTTTCAGCGTGATTGTTGTGTCGCCCTTCAACGTCACCGGGGTAGTTATGGTCCGGTTCTCCCAGGTAACATTGCCGGAGATGGTTTCCTCATCTGCCGCAGCGGCCATCAGGGGCGTTGCCTGCTCTGTTCCCTTGCAGGCAGAGAGATCCGCATCTTCCGCAGCGCAGACCGGACAGTCGGGATCGACCGCCGCCACATTTGTGGTATTTGCCTGCACCGCGATGTTATTTTCCGTCTCCTCCGCCCATGCGGGGGCGGGCAGCAGCGTCAGGCACAGGGCCAGCGCCATGAATGCACTCGCCAAGCAGAAACGCAATCTAAACTTTTTTGTATAGACCGTTTGATTCCATTTGGCTTTATTTGATACCAATTATCCCAATCCTACGGGGTATCCGACTTTCTGCTATCAAAAAGCTATCAGGGGATGCTATCAATAGCAATGATGATTCTATGATTGATTACCTAATTATTCATAGTCAATTAATCGTTTAAGCTCATCTGCATATTTTATCATAATATCATTGGTTTTTTTCAAATCGTCAATCAACAGCTGATATTCAGGATACGTTCTCTGTATTTCTTGCGGAGTTGCCGTTGCGTCGGATAAGGTGCTGTTGTACCAAGCCCTATACTTTGCTTGCCACGCAGTCAGATGAGGTCTTAGACCGTTGTTTAGAACTTTCGTGGTTATATCGATTAAGCCCTTAGCATCACTAATTCTATTCGCAGGAATATTTGCAAGAAGCGTCCTGATAACCTTGAACGCTTCATACCACGAATCGTAAACCTCGCTGATAATGTCGTATTTTTCATCAAACTTGAGACCAATTTTTCGTGTGGTCAATTCAATCCAGATTTTGTATGCGATTTCTTTTATGCAGCCATCGTACTTAATGGTCACGCTGCTATTGCCTATTCCAATAGTTGCCTCTTCAATTGTCACGGTCTTAAGGATTGCTTTTTTATGTATCCACTTTATCCCCAATGATATGAATAATATGAGCAGAAAAAGAATGATAATAGTTATCCAGTTGAAAGATACAACGATATTTTGCCATCCGTCAAATTTTACAGAGATAATATCCATATAACCCATTCCAATCTTAGTGGACAGTAGAATTCCTACTCAAAATACTGATTAAGACTGCCAGTTTTTCTTTGCAGAAGGCTGTCTCTATGTTGATCTGAATAAAAAGCTGAACCATACTTGCCGTTCTTTAGAATAAACTCAGTGAGTTCAGTAAGATTATTTAGCACCGTTTTGGTTTTCAGAAAAGATGGAAAATCGTCAATATTCTTTGTCTTTATTGACGCAATTTTAACGCCAGCATTATCGGCCATACCGATTTCGTAAGGAACCCACCAAGACAGTCTTGTCTTATCTGTGATAATGCAGAGCAATACTTGACTCAACTTCAGCCCATTTATTACTGATGCTACAATCTTAGCGTCATTTTCAACTGATACTGCTTCTCTTAATTCGGAATCAAAAAGATCAAGATAAATGTCAACGTCCAATTGTTCAGTCAAATATTTACCGAGTTCGATAGCAATATCTTGATCTTCTTTTTTATGCGAAATAAACACGCACACTTTGTCACTTTGTATCTTTCGAAAGAACCCAAGACTGGAATCAGCTTTATTCATACACTCTCCTTAATGTGTTACGCCATGGTGCCTACATTTTGCGTTATAATGCATCATCTCATTTGGGTTCTTAATAAGATTTGATCTGGTCGTTCGTGCTGCATAAGCATCTTCTATCCAATCATATAGTTTCTGCTTGGAATCTGGATAGACATAGTATCTTGCATAGCCCACTTCGTTTCCATTGGAATCTCTCATGACATTTTCAGAAACACGTTCAGGTAATGCACCTTCGCTCCCCATATAGGGGAGATTGATTGCAATAAGCCCATTGGGTAGTGTGATACCTTGCTGAAGGGATGCTTTAACTTCCCAGTCAACATATCTTCTGCTATGTGTGCATGAGCCTACAAGCACAATAGTAACAGTGGAATCCTGCAGCTTGTTTTCTCGAATTTTTCTCATAATATATTGAGGGTTGGTGCTATCAAAGTCAAAGTCCCCATCCTTTACTCCAACAGTCTTTGCAATAAACACATCCGAAAAATCTTGGACAAATTTATTAACCGCAGTTTGATCACCGTGATAGTAGGAAATAAAGACTTTTCTTTTTGGATAAAATGTCATTGTTCTCCTCCTTGAAAAAATCGGTTTGTATGTCGTGAATCAGGATGCTACTACTGTTTCATATGGATTTATATAAACTAAATCGAAGAGTGTATTAACTCGGCAACTTCACTTGCAATCTCTTCTACTGTTTCTTGACTCGTATTCCTTGCGACCTTATCTGCCAGCGATGGGCTATAATCAATTACCTCTTGTTTGGTAATATCATGCCAAATTGGAAGTAATATCTGTTGTCCAGAAATAGCTTTAGTCATCAAACCGTCCAATTCATAGTTTGTCCATCCTTTTTTTATAAAGGATCGAGAAATAACGACTATACCGAACTTACTCTTTGACAGACCTTGGTCAATTTTCCTTCTCAGACTATCTCCAATTTTCAGTTCAAACTCGTCATACCAAACATTGACCCCCTTTTCTTTCAAAGCGAGTGCCAATGGACGAACAACACTATCTTTATCTTCTGATGCATGAGAAATAAAAACATCATATTCCTTATTTGCATCGATGGTATCGATATATAGGTTTTTCTCTTGAACAAGCGGAAGTTGTTCTCTTGCAATGGGTAACATACCAGACAAAACTCTGGCATTATGTCTAACTGTTCCAGAATACCCGCCTAAATCAATAGTAAGATACCAGTGGCCTGCTGAGGGAACTGTGATTCTGTATGGACTTCTCGTGACATAGCCACCGTAATATCTGTGTTTTCTACCATTTTTGTAGTTGGAATAATTTGTCGAGTCCATTAGCCGCACATTTGCAGCTGCGGATAATTGAACCTCAACTATTTTACCCTTTTCAAGATACCCAAAGTCGTAGTATGAAAAATTCATTGGCTTTCCTCACGTCCTTCTGTACGGTTGCTTGTTTATGACGCCTATTATTCCTTCCATATACAGCTACACAGACAAATCCAGCGGCAGATCGGAAATATCCTTCAGCCGCTTGCCCTGCACCAAGGTTTCCAGCGTTTCTACCGCATCCTCAGAACCCGCCTCTTTAACTGCTCGAATCAGTTCATAGAGTGCAAAGTGATATACGCAGTCAATATCGCCAGTGCCGAGCGCAAGAGATGCCAAGCGATTCGGCATAGGCTCAGCCGTCACAACAACGATGTGCGGCAAATGTCCCTTTCGGTTGCGGATCAGGTTCAATGCCTCTGTGCGGCTGTTCTGTGCGCGGTCGCTGCGCATCGTGTACTTTGCAGAAACACTCGCATGAAGAATGGGCTTGCCGCCATTAGACTTCCGAATATCAGCCATCTTGCAGATTTCGTCATCAACAATGGGCTGAGCGGCATTGATCTCGCTGTCCTCATAGAGATCGCGGTAAACAACAACGTCAGGTGCAACGAGGTAATCATTCCCGAGTGCAGCAGCCAACTGTGCGTTCTGTGTCGTAAGCGCATTTAAGTAAGCAAGATGCTCGTACTGCGCAAAATCGCTTGTTTTCAGTTTGTTGTTATTGCCGAGCTGAAGAATTGTCCAGTTTCCGGGACGGAGGTTCTGCAAATAGGGAAAGGTTTCACGCAGGAACTCCATTGTCAGCATTTCAAATTGCTTTCCGAGAGTCTGCCCGGAAATTTTGTCAACCGTGGAGACAGCATGATGCTGTTCCTCCACAAGAATGTCAACGATCCTCCGCGCAATCGCCTTTGAGCCGCGGCTGCTGGTGTCTGCATTGGATGCGACACCTGCCGTGGTCAACGTCAGTGTGTTGGTTTCAAACAACTGCTTGTGAAAGTGGAATCTCGCGTTTGCTATCAATGCATCCATGCTCCAAACACTCCTTTATTTTTTCTCCAACTGCCCGGGCAACCGGGGGCGGGAATGCATTTCCAATCATCCTACAGGCTACGGTTTTCCGGTTTCCGAATGTCCATGTATCGGGGAAACCTTGAATCCGTGCCATCATTCGGCTTGTCAACCGGGGCATACCCTCAAATCCGGGAGCCGGTGCTTCGTTTGCAATTCCTCGGCCATCTACGCCAAGCTCTGCCCATGCATTACGGGCGCGTGTGGGACCAAGGTCGGGACCGCCATGCTTCTTGGAGCCGCCTACAAGAGTTGGGGCAATCCGGTTTGCATTAGATGCCCACCGCTTTGCACCTTCCCATCCATTCTGTGCCATCAAATCACGGAGCGTATCGCCAACAGTGGGGGCACTATCTGGTTGTTCATCAGGATAGGTAAATGCTCCAATCTGATCCTTCCGAATTCCGATAATAACCACCCGGGGACGTAGCTGTGGAACACCATAGTCAGAGGCGTTCAAGAGCTTGATATGGGTTACATAGCCGAGCTTTTGAATCGATGTGAAAATGTGGTCGCGGTATTCATCAAAACCCGAATCAAGAAAGCCACGGACATTTTCAAGCATGACAGCACGCGGTTGAATTTCTTTGATAAGCCGAATGGCCTCCGGGAAAAGGTCTCTTTCGTCTTCCTGACCGAGCTGCTTTCCTGCAACGGAGAAAGGCGGGCAAGGAACGCCGCCAGCCAGCAGATCGACGCCGTGGTATGGGCGTCCGTCAAAATCGTGAACATCTGCGCAAATGACGTTCCACTCCGGGCGATTCTGCTTTAATACCTTGCAATAATCTTCTTCATACTCGACAAGCGCAACATGGACAAAACCCGCCATTGCAAGCCCCAAAGCCTGTCCACCAGCGCCAGCGCATATTTCAACACAAGTCAACGGTTGCTGCATTTTCTTTTCACTCCTGCGTAGTTCGATTGAAATCATGACTGTTCTGTATCTCCTTCATCAATGAACTCCATGATGTCTCCTACATCACATTTGAGCGTCAAGCAAATCTTATGCAGGCTTTCCATAGAGACAAATTCGTTTTTCCCCATCTTGGCAAGCACATTGAAGCTGATACCGGAGGCGTCTTTCAAATCTGTCCGGTTCATTTTCTTGTCGATCAACAGCTTCCAAAGCTTATCGTAGGAAATAGGCATTGCAATTCTCCGTTCCAAATTTAAACTGATTGTATTATAGCACAAAACGACAATGTTCGCAAGATAATCTCCCCAGAACGTGAGATGTTCTCTGCAAAGAAAAAGCCGCCCGCAGGAGCCTAAGCTCCTGCGGGCGGCTGTACCTGATATGGGCTTATACTCGCCCTTTTAGCCCGTTCTTCTTAGCAAGCTCGCTTGTTGCCTGTCGGCGTTCTGCCGAATACGGTGCGGTCAATCGAATGCCGAAGCGCCGGCGGTCGATCTCGAAGGTCAACCCGCCCTGTTCGTCATCGTCGGTCTGCCTGCACAGATTGGGATATGCCGCCGCATATTGTGTCAGCCGCTTTTTGAGCGCGGTATTATG
>ENA-UEOI01002478-UEOI01002478.1-human-gut-metagenome-genome-assembly--contig:-NODE-2478-length-12878-cov-4.420826_pt1 | contig 12878 bp, 16 predicted proteins | sample MGYA00242883_ERZ507882 | MGnify/ENA primary metagenome ERZ507882 (study PRJEB26167, sample SAMN06115502) | human gut metagenome | host: Homo sapiens | place: China:Chongqing | collected 2015-07-29... | reverse complement strand
TTCCCGCTCCAGCAGCTCCTTGTGCAGGGCGAGCGCCTCCTCGGCGGTTTTCGGCTCGCCGGTCATGGCGGAGCCGTTGCCGCTCATGTCGCCCATCTTGTCATTGTTCTTCGTGCCGCAGGCCGCCAGGGCCAGCACCATCAGCACGGCAAAAGCCAGTGCAAAAATTCTCTTCATGTTCATTTTGATTCCTCCATCGTTGTTTTCTTTGTTGTTTCTTTCCCGCTGCCGAAGCCGTAACGGAAGCACACTGCTTTCGTCGGACAAGCGCGGATGCACATTCCGCAGCGGATGCACTCGGTATGGTTGGGCGTTTTCGTCACATCCACGTCCATCTTGCAGGCTCTGGCGCATTTCCCGCAGGAGACGCACTTACTCTTGTCCACCTTCATCTGGAAGAGGGACACCCGGTTGAACAGCGCGTAGAACGCGCCCAGCGGGCAGAGCCACTTGCAGAACGGTCGGTAGAACAGTACGCTCAGCGCAATCACCGACAGCAGGATGCTGAATTTCCATGTAAACAGCTTGCCCAGCGCCGCCCGGATGCCGGCATTGGCAAGGGACAGCGGGATGGCTCCCTCCAGCACACCCTGGGGGCAGAGGTACTTGCAGAAGAAGGGGTCTCCCATGCCCACATCGTTCACAAGGAACGCCGGTAGAAGAACGACCATCACCAGCAGAACGGCGTACTTGAGGTATGTCAGCGGCTTCAGCCTCTTTGTGGAAAGCTTCTTAGTGGGGATTTTGTGCAGCAGCTCCTGAAACCAGCCAAAGGGGCATAGAAAGCCGCAGATAAAGCGTCCCAGCAGCACGCCCAGCAGAATGAGGAAGCCTGTGATATAATAGGAGAAGCTGAACTTGGAAGACCCCACCACCGCCTGAAACGCCCCGATGGGGCAGGCCCCGGACGCCGCCGGACAGGAGTAGCAGTTCAGCCCCGGCACGCAGACGGTCTTCCCTGCCCCCTGATACAGTCCGCCCTTGAGAAAGTTCGGCAGATGCAGGTTGGTCAGCAGCGTCGCCCCCGCCTGAATCCAGCCCCGGAAGCGGGACATGGTCTGCGAAACGCCCGGAAACTTTTTACCCAATGCCCACACACTCCAGACATAATTTGATTGCTTTGCTCAGCACCGTCGCCGCCTCGCCCCGCCAGACACCGAAGCACAGCATGGCGGCTCCGGTTATCAGTAGCGCGATCTGCGCCGCGGCCTTTTTCCCGCAGCTCATTTTTCATCACCCTTTCCGATTTTCTGCCCCCATCATAGCGCGGGAGAGTTAAAGTCTCTGTTAAGAACGAAAACTTAACGCAAACCTTATCTGTTTTTGCTATAATGAAAGCAACACAAAAACGAAGAAATAAAAAGGAGGGCTCTCATGCACCTTTTAGTAATTGAAGATGAACGCGCCCTGTGCGAGACCATCGTCCGCAGCCTGCGGCGGCTGGCCTACAGCGTGGACTACTGCTATGACGGGGAAAAGGCGCTGGCACTTCTGGGCGTGGAGCGCTACGATCTGGTGCTTCTTGATCTGAACCTGCCGAAAAAGGACGGCATGACGGTGCTGCGCACCCTGCGGCAGACCGACCGGGAGACAAAGGTGCTGATCCTCTCCGCCCGCAGCGAGGTGGAGGACAAGGTGCAGGGGCTGGACGCCGGGGCAAATGATTATCTGGCAAAGCCCTTCCACCTGGCAGAGCTGGAGGCCCGCATCCGCAGCCTGACATTGCGGCAGTTCACCCAGCAGGATGTGCTGCTGACCTGCGGAGCCTTGACCTTTGATACCCGCATCCGCACGGCTTCCGTCAACGGGCAGACACTGACGCTGACCCGAAAGGAAACGGGCATTCTGGAATATCTGATGGTGCATCAGGGGCGGCCCGTGAGTCAGGAGGAGCTGATGGATCACGTTTGGGACAACAGCGTGGACAGCTTCAGCAACTCCATCCGCGTCCACATCTCCGCCCTGCGCAAAAAGCTCCGCGCCGCGCTGGGCTACGACCCTATCCGCAACCGCATCGGCGAGGGCTATCTGATGGGAGGAAACGAAGAATGAAGAGGCTTTCCCTGCAGTGGCGCATCACGCTGATGTCCGTCCTGCTCATCGGCATCACCTGCGTGGCCATGAATCTGCTGCTCTGCTCCTCCGGTGTGTACTATATGGACACCATTGCGGACAGCTTACAGGGCGGCGGCACGGTGATCCTGAATGAGGACGGCGCGGCGAGCTTTGACCCGCAGCTCATCGCGCCCAGCGAGGAGCTGACCATCGTTGTCGATGGGGCGCAGGGGCGCTTCCGCACCACCAACTGGTATATCACGGCGGCGGTAACGCTGCTCAGCGGCATTTTGGCCTATTTTTTCAGCGGACGCGCCCTCAAGCCCCTGCACAGCTTCGCCTCTCAGGTAGAGAAGGTGCAGCTGAACAATTTGGCGGATATGAGGATCGATGAGGACGTGCTGCCGGAATTCCGGCAGCTCAGCCACTCCTTCAACCAAATGCTGGAGCGGTTGAGCAACGCCTTTACCGCCCAGCGGCAGTTCACCGGCAATGCCGCCCACGAGCTGCGCACGCCGCTTGCGCTGATGCAGGCACAGCTGGAGCTGTTTTCCGCAGAGCATACCGATGTGCTGCCGGAGACGGCGGAGTTTCTCCTGCTTTTGCGGGAGCAGACGGAGAGACTGACGCAGGTGACCAAAACGCTGCTGGAAATGAGCAATTTGCAGCAGGTGGCGCGGAACGAGCAGATTCAGCTTATCCCCATGATCGAGGAGATCTTCACAGACCTCGCCCCGCTGGCAGAAAAGCGCGGTGTCACGCTAAAAGCGGAGGGCGACGGCGTTTTGACCGGCAGCGACGCGCTGATCTACCGGCTGCTCTTCAACCTGACGGAGAACGCCGTCAAATACAACCGACCCGGCGGCTCGGTGGAGGTCTGCGTCACACAGGAGACGGAAAAGCTCCTGATCCGCGTTTCCGACACCGGCTGCGGCATTCCGGAGGAGTATCAGCGGAGCATCTTCCAGCCCTTCTTCCGGGTGGATAAGTCCCGCAGCCGGGAGTACGGCGGCGTGGGGTTGGGACTTTCGCTGGTGTGGGAGATCGCCGATCTCCACGGCGGCTGCGTTTGGGTGGAGAAAAGCTCGGACAAGGGCACGACCATTGCGGTGGAGCTGCCGGCAGGGGCGGAAGCCGAGCTCTCCGGCGCGGATATACTATAATGGGCCTTGGCTGTTTCATGGCGATCACGGGAATGGCGCTGCCGTGCCGTGCTTCTTATGGTATGTTCACCTTGTATCATAAAGCTGAAAACGGTAGCATTCCATTGATAAACATATTCCCCAATAACCCTATTGTAATGTTTTAGAACGCTTCAGAAATATAGAAAAAGCGCCGTCTCGGGATCACTCCCAAGACGGCGCTTTTCTGTTGTGGATCAGAGCGAACACTGCACGGCGAAGCCGCCGCTGAAGAAATAGGTGTTCGTCCGAACCTTGTTTGGTGGAGCTGAGGGGAGTCGAACCCCTGTCCGAAAGCACTTCAACAGGACCTTCTCCGAGCGCAGTCAGGTTTCAGCATTCCCTCCCCGCGCAGACACCGGACAGACTGCGTGGTTCAGTAGAGTCATGATGCGTGGGCGGGGCAACTCTTACCCGCCGCACGGACGCCACATCAACGACGCCTTCCCCGGCCTGTGGCCTCTCCGGTTCAGACGGCTGCCTTTAGTTAGGCAGCGACAGCAATACGATTGTTGTCAGTTAATTTTTAAGTTGCCCGTTTTATGGCGGTCAGGCGCCGCCGCTCGCTTATCCTGCCTCTGCACCCCCGTCGAAACCGGTGCAGCCCCATGTATGAGACCCTTTTGGGAGGGCAATGCCCTCCCAAAAGGGACATTTACCTGTTATCTGTGAAACGGATCGGCCAGCTTCTCCGGCTCAGGGTACGTCTCGCCGTGGGTGTCCACGGTGACGGAGGCGATGACCTGATCCTTCTTGGGCTTGTTGGTCATCATGTTCCGGGGCTGGTTGGCGATGGCGTCCACCACCTCCATGCCGTCCATGACGCAGCCGAAGGCGGCGTACTGACCGTCCAGATGGGGGGCGTCCTTGTGCATGATGAAGAACTGGCTGCCGGCGCTGTCCGGCGCTTGGGCGCGGGCCATGGACAGCACGCCCCGGGTGTGGCGCAGGTCGTTGTGGAAGCCGTTGGCCTCGAACTCGCCCTTGATGCAGTAGCCCGGGCCGCCCATGCCGTTGCCGTCGGGGCAGCCGCCCTGGATCATAAAGCCGGGAATGACCCGGTGGAAGATCAGGCCGTTGTAGAAGCCGGCATTGGCCAGAGAGATGAAGTTATACACGCTCTGGGGCGCGATGTCGGGGTACAGCTCGCAGGTGATCCTGCCGCCATCCTGCATTTCGATGGTCACGATGGGATTTGCCATATTTGCATCCTCGTTTCTTTATATTCTATAGTGGTACAGACTCAGCGCAGGTTCTTCTCCCGCATGGCCCGGTCCATCTCCCGCTTGGCGTCCCGCTTGGCCACGGCGTCCCGCTTGTCGTAATTCTTCTTGCCCTTGCACAGCCCTACCTCCACCTTGACGCGGGAGTTCTTGAAGTAGACGGACAGGGGGATGAGGGCGTAGCCGTCCTGCTTCTGCAGGTCGTGGAGCTTGCGTATCTCCCGCTTGTGGAGCAGCAGGCGCTTGGGCCGATCCGGGTCGCGGTTGAAGATATTGCCGTGGTCGTAGGGGGAGATGTGCAGGCTGTGGGCGTAGATCTCGCCGTCCTTGGCCACGCAGTAGGAGTCCTTCAGGTTCAGCGTACCGGCGCGGATGGACTTGACCTCTGTGCCGAACAGCTCGATACCGGCCTCGTAGCGATCCTCCACGAAATAGTCGTGGTACGCCTTACGGTTCTGGGCCGCGATCTTGACGCCGGACTTCTCCATGGACGATCCCTCCTCTCCGGCGGTTTGGAAAACAGTATAGCACATTTTCCGGCGCTGTGCAAGGGGTAGGAACAGGCGGAAAACGCTGGTATTTTTGCGCGGACCGTGGTATACTGCTGGAAAACGGCGAAGGGAGCGCATGACATGGACATGACCGAGAAGATGCTGGAGAGCCGGGAGGTATACCGGGGGCGCATCCTGCGGGTGCGGGAGGACAAGGTGCTGCTGCCCAACGGAAGGACCGGCACACGGGAGGTGGTGGAGCATCCCGGCGGCGTGGGCATTCTGGCACTGGACGATGAGGACCGGGTGGCGCTGGTGCGGCAGTATCGGTATGCGTTCTCCCGGGTGCTGACGGAGATCCCGGCGGGGAAGCGGGAGAAGGGAGAAGAGCCCTTTGTCACCGCCCGGCGAGAGCTGAAGGAGGAGATCGGCGCGGAGGCGGACCAGTGGACAGACATGGGAGCGCTGATCGCGTCGCCGGGCTGCTACGGCGAGACGCTGTATCTCTTTATGGCCCGGGGGCTGCGCTTCGGCGAGACACATCCGGACGAGGACGAGTTTCTGGACGTGACGTATCTGCCCTTTGACCGGGCGGTGGCGCAGTGCATGGACGGCACGCTGACCGACGCCAAGACGGTGGCGGCCATCCTGAAGGCGAAAATCCTGCTGGGGCGGTAAAAAAGCCTTGTGTTTCCGGCGGTTTTCCGCTACACTGTATACGTTGGGCGGCGCTGCCGCCGGGAGGGAGAAAACGGACTATGACGATGAATACCAAGAAGAATGTGGCCATGGTGCTGCTGGTGCTGTCCATGCTGCTGTGGGTGATGCGCAAGCTGAACGTGCTGTATGTGCCGGGGCTATCCATGATCCTGCTGGCGGTGTCCATGATCATTGTGGGCATCATGATGTTCCAGCTCAAGCAGAAAAAGAAGCTGGCGGGCACGCTGATCGTGGCGTTTGGCCTGTTCTGCATCGTGGCGGCCATCATGGAGATACTCAGCGCTATGGGCAAGACCTTCTGAAAAAATAAACGCAGCAGGGGAGAGGCTTTCGCCTCTCCCGTTTTTTCAAAAATTTTCCCGCCGCCGGCAGTTTTCGCCTTGACTTTTGCGGAGAAATCATGTATCATAGTTCGTGTTGTAAAGGCATATAACTTTACAGAAGGAGGAAGCACCGTGAAAAACCAGACCTATCGCATGACCATGCTCTTCGATTTTTACGGCGACATCCTTACCCAGCGGCAGCGGGAGCTGTTTGATCTGTATTACAATGAGGATCTGTCGCTGTCGGAGATCGCGGAAAACTGCGGCATCTCCCGGCAGGGCGTGCGGGACGTGATCGTCCGCGCCGAGGCCGCCATGACCGAGCTGGAGGACAAGACCGGCCTGGTGAAGCGCTTTTTGCAGATGCAGCAGCACGTGGACGCGGTCATCGCCGCTGCCAACGAGATCAAGACCGTGAACTACCGGCAGTACGAGAACCCCCGGTTGGAGGAGCTGGCGGACACTATTCTGACCAGCGCCGCCGCCCTGAAGGAGTAGGCCCATGGCATTTGAGGGACTGAGTGATAAACTGAACGGCGTGTTCAAGCGCCTGCGCGGCAAGGGCCGGCTCACCGAGGCGGACGTCCGCGAGGGAATGCGGGAGGTGCGTCTGGCACTGCTGGAGGCCGATGTCAGCTACAAGGTCGTGAAGGACTTTGTGGCGGATGTGACGGAGAAGTGTATCGGCACGGACGTGCTGGACAGTCTGACCCCGGCCCAGCAGATCGTGAAGATCGTCAACCAGGAGCTGACGGCCCTGATGGGCGGCTCCAACGCCAAGCTGACCACCGCCTCCAAAGGGCCGACCATCGTGATGATGGTGGGTCTGCAGGGTGCGGGTAAGACCACCAACGGCGCGAAGCTGGCGGGCCTGATGCGGCGGCAGTTCGGACGACGCCCCCTGCTGGTGGCCTGCGACGTGTACCGGCCTGCGGCCATCAACCAATTACAGGTGGTGGGCAAGCAGCTGGACATACCTGTGTTTGAGATGGGGCAGATCGACCCGGTGACCATCGCTACTGAGGCGGTGAAGTACGCCGCTGACCACGGACACGACATGGTGTTCCTGGACACGGCGGGCCGTCTGCACATCGACGAGGCGCTGATGGACGAGCTGAAGGCGGTGAAGGCCGCCGTCCGGCCCAACGAGATATTGCTGGTGGTGGACGCCATGACCGGCCAGGACGCGGTGAACGCGGCCAAGGCATTTGATGACGCGCTGGGCATCGATGGCGTGCTGCTGACCAAGCTGGACGGCGATGCCCGCGGCGGCGCGGCCCTGTCCATCCGGGCCGTTACCGGCAAGCCCATCAAGTTCGTGGGCACGGGCGAGAAGCTGGACATGATCGAGCCGTTCCACCCGGACCGCATGGCGGGCCGTATCCTGGGCATGGGCGATATGCTCACGTTCATCGAGAAGGCCGAGCAGCAGTACGACGAGAAGCAGGCCAAGAAATTAGAGGAGAAGCTGCGGAAGAACCGGCTGACGCTGAGCGACTACCTCGACCAGCTGGAGCAGCTGCAGAATATGGGCGACCTGAGTCAGATCGCGGGGATGCTGCCCGGCGGCATGGCGAAGAATTTCGACCCGGACCAGATCGACGAAAAGCAGATGGCCCACAACAAGGCCATCATCCGGTCCATGACGCCCCAGGAGCGGGAGAACCCCCAAATCCTCAACGCCAGCCGCAAAAAGCGCATCGCCGCCGGCTGCGGCCTGGAGGTGGTGGACGTGAACCGGCTGCTGAAATCCTTTGAGATGCTCCAGCAGATGACCAGGGCAATGACCAAGGGCGGCGGTATGCGGGGCTTCGGCGGATTGATGAACGGCATGGGCGGCAAGGTGGCCCGGGGCGCGATGCACGGCTTCGGCCGAAAAAAGCGGCTGAAATAAACGACAGTGTGTAAGTGCAGAAGCATTTAACAGATATAAAAAATTACTTATTTTACATGGAGGAACACTACAATGGTCAAAATTCGTCTGAGAAGAATGGGTGCGAAGAAGGCTCCTTACTACCGCGTGGTCGTGGCGGACTCCCGCTATCCCCGCGATGGCCGCTTTATCGAGGAGATCGGCACGTATGATCCCTGCGTCTCCCCCGCCAAGATCAGCATCGATGCCGACCGCGCCCGTGAGTGGATCAAGACCGGCGCTCAGCCCACTGACACCGTTCGCGCTCTGCTGAAGAAGGTCGACGTACTGTAAGTCGAGGCAAAGCCAATGAAGGATTTGCTGCTGTATATCGCCCAGAACCTGGTGGAGCACCCGGAGCAGGTGACTGTGACCGAGGTGGAGAACGGCGATGAGCTGACGCTGCAGCTCCGCGTCGCCCCGGAGGACATGGGTAAGGTCATCGGCAGACAGGGACGCATCGCCAAGGAGATCCGCACTGTCGTTCGGTCCTACGCCCAGCGCACCGGCGCTAAGGTCTCGGTGGATATTGTTGACTGAGAACAGAAAAAGAACCGCCCGAGGGCGGTTCTTTTTTGCTTAAATCGCTCCGCCGCCGAGCGCGCCGGGGGAGGACGCGGAGGAGGCGGCGGAGCAAAAGGGGGACAAATGGTCTACGCATAGCCTAATAGTAGCACGCATAGCCTATAAATGCAAGAGCTTTCGGGTATTCTTTAAGAAAAAGTATCCGGGAGGGGCGCTTATGACCACGGCAGAAGCGGTGCGCGACCGCATTTTACAGCTGTGCGAGCAGCGGAGCATGACCATCAACAAGCTGGCGACAGTCAGTGCGCTGCCGCCGTCCAGCGTGAAGAATATCCTGTACGGCAAGAGCCAAAATCCCAAGCTGCTGACCATCAAAATGCTGTGTGACGGGTTGGATATAACGCTGGGAGAGTTCTTCAGCGCGGAGGTGTTTGACGGGCTGGAGCAGGAGATCAAGTAAAAAAGAACCGCCTGCGGGCGGTTCTTTTTTGCTCTCTGACCATGTCTCCACGGGTTACTTTCTTTCCTTGACGAAAGAAAGTAACCAAAGAACGGTTTAAGAAAAGGGGGATTTCGATTTCCCCCTTTCCTTAAAAATCCAATCCCCTTGAAACGACCAAAGAGGGAGGGCTGCGGCCCTCCCTCTTTGGAAACACCCTCCGAAGGGAGGGGGCGATTATCAAATCGCGCCTTTGCCGCGAAGCGGCAAAGGTAGGTGGCGGCCTTTGGCCAAAAGTGACCCGCGCCGGGGCGCGGAATGTCCTTTGCGCTGCTGAAAGAAAAGAGACCGTCGGAGACAAAAGAGAACGGATTGCCGCGCCAGTGTGAGCACTGGCTCGCAATGACAGGACAAGGGCAACGTGCGGGTGCGATAGGCGGAGATGCGGACGGTCAGGCGGTTCCCTTTGGCTTTTTCAGCGCTACGATGACACCGACGGTGATCAGCACCGCGCCGATGACGCTCATGACGGTGATCTGCTCGTCCAGCACTAAATAGCCCACCGCCAGCGTGACGAAGGGGGAGGCGTACAGGTAGTTGTTGGTGATGACCACGCCCAGCCGCTTGAAGGCGATGTTCCAGATGGCGAAGCACACCGCGTTGCCGAACACGCCCAGGAACAGCCAGCTCAGCAGGATACGGGGGGTGGTGAACAGGGGCGTCAGGTCGGGCATACCGTCCGTCAGCAGCATCAGCGGCACGGCGGTGACGAAGGCCCACAGCATGACGCGGCGGGTGACAAGAAAGTTGTCGTACTGCTCGGTGTATTTCTTGATGAGGATGGAGTACACCGCCCACATCAGAGCCGCCGCCAGGGCGATCAGGTCGCCCAGGGGGTTCAGGTGGAAGGACAGCTGGCCGTTGAGCACCACCAGCACCACGCCGGCGATGGCGATGACCGCGCCGATGTAGACGAATTTGCCCAGCCGCTCGCCGCTGCGGGAGAAGAGCTGGGCCAGGATCACCGTCAGGATAGGGGAGAGGGCCACGATGATGCTGACGTTGGCGGCATAGGTGTAGGTCAGGGCGGTGTTTTGCAGGAAGAAGTAGAAGCTGCCGCCGGTGATGCCGATGAGGATGAACATCAGCTCGTCCTTCCAAGGGAGCTTCAGCGTTTTGGGACGCAGCACCCACAGCGTCAGATAGGCCAGACCCATCCGCAGGGGGATGATCTGCACGGCGGTATAGGCGGTGAGCAGCTCCTTGGTCAGGACGAAGCAGCTGCCCCAGACCAGTATGGTGAAAATGGCGTACACATGGCCCATGATCTTCTGTGAGGCGGACATGGCGGTTCTCTCCTTACGATGGCACAGATTTCTGCCCGTATCGGCGGACAGACCACAAAACCACATTATATACCGGCAAAAAGAAAAAATCTACCCCTGCCGGGAAGATTTCCGGAGGGGATGGACACGGCGGGGAGGAGAATTTTATGGGGGAAAGCGCGGTGTGGTTTAAAGTGCAAAAGCACGGGCGTTTTTGTATAAATATGCCTTTTGCCGGAGTTTTTTCTTCTGCGGCGCATTTCGCCAAATTGCACAAAAACGGAGCAAGAAGTTTTGTGGTTTTGCGAGGAAGAATTGGCTGAATTTCACTTGAGAATTCTACGGAATGGTGTTATCATCAATATTGGTAGCGTGTGGGTCGTCTGCGATGAAGCACATCTCATACGACTGCGGAACAATTTATTAGGAGGAATTTAATATGAATGCTTATCTGGCCAGCGTTCTGGAGAGCGTAAAGACCAAGCATGGCAACGAGCCCGAGTTCGTGCAGACCGTTGAGGAAGTTCTGTCCTCTCTGGAGCCCGTCATCGAGAAGCATCCCGAGTACGAGAAGGTGGATCTGCTGGGCCGCATGGTCGAGCCTGAGCGTATGTTCACCTTCCGCGTTGTGTGGTGCGACGATAACGGTCAGTGGCACACCAACCGAGGCTGGCGCTGCCAGTTCAACGGCGCTATCGGCCCCTACAAGGGCGGCCTGCGCTTCCAGAAGAACGTGTATGAGGGCATCATCAAGTTCCTGGGCTTTGAGCAGACCTTCAAGAACAGCCTGACCGGCCTGCCCATCGGCGGCGCCAAGGGCGGTTCTGACTTTGATCCCGCCGGCAAGTCCGACGCTGAGGTCATGCGTTTCTGCCAGAGCTTTATGACCGCTCTGTATCGCTACATTGGGCCCGACATCGACGTTCCCGCCGGTGACATGGGCGTGGGTGGCCGCGAGATCGGCTATCTGTATGGCCAGTACCGCCGCCTGAAGGGCGTGTGGGAGAACGGCGTTCTGACCGGTAAGGGTCTGAGCTACGGCGGTTCTCTGATCCGTCCCGAGGCCACCGGCTACGGCGCTATGTACTATCTGCAGGAAGTGCTGAAGCACGAGAACGACACCATCGAGGGCAAGCGCATCGCTATTTCCGGTTACGGCAACGTGGGCTGGGGCATCATGAAGAAGGCCGCTCAGCTGGGCGCGAAGGTCACTTACTTCGCCGGTCCTGACGGTTACGTTCACGATCCCGACGGCGTGATCACCGACGAGAAGCTGAACTTCATCCTGGAGATGCGCGCGAAGGATCCTATGCACTGCAAGCCCTATGCCGACAAGTTCGGCTGCGAGTTCGTCGCCGGCGAGAAGTGCTGGGGCGTCAAGGATGTTGACGTGTACATGCCCGCCGCTATGCAGAACGACGTCAAGATGGAGTCCGCTGAGAAGATCGCTGCTTCCGGCGTGAAGTACTACATCGAGGTCGCCAATATGCCCACCACCAACGACGCTCTGAACTTCCTGCGTCAGCAGAAGGGCATCATCGTTGCTCCCTCCAAGGCTGTCAACGCCGGCGGCGTGGGCGTCTCCGCTCTGGAGATGGCGCAGAACTCCGAGCGTCTGGTTTGGACCGCTGAGGAAGTTGACCATCAGCTGCACAAGATGATGGAGAACATCCACAAGGTCTCCGCCGAGGCTGCTGCCGAGTACGGCCTGGGTTACGATCTGGTGGCTGGCGCAAACATTGCCGGCTTCAAGAAGGTCGCTGAGGCGATGATGGAGCAGGGCTGCTTCTAAGCCGAAATTCCCCTTAATCAAATAGAAAAGGACCGCCTGCGGGCGGTCCTTTTTCTAACCTCTAATCTGATCCTATTGACAAACCACCATATTTCCTGTACATTTTTATTAGACTGCAATACCGCAGCAACAAAACCACAAGGATAAGGAGGACAACAACATGAAAAAGAAAATTTTCGCAATGCTTTTTTTCCGTCGTACTAATGCTGTCCAACGCACCTGTGGTATTCGCTGCCAATGTAGATGGCGGCAGCGAGACCGGTAATACCGCACTTTTCTCAACTCAAGAACTTGAAGCCTATGTAGCCGAGATGAAAGCCCAATTTCTCAATGTCGTTGATTTAGGTGAGGATGTCGCACCCGGCGCACAAGCTGCTTACTCCCAAGGCTATGAGATTTTGAGCGATGATGACCCATATAACAGAATTTATTTCCTGTTTTTAGATGGGAAATGCCGAGGGGTGCTGGTTGTTACGTACGCAAATGGTGAATTTGCCTCCAGCTTTACCCCTTCACGTTTACCCACTATTTCGGATGCGCTTTTATCCGGAGAACCATTTACGCTCCACACCTACGGTGAGTCTCTTATTTATTGCGGGGAGGACAGGGCTATTGGCCTGAATGGGCCTTTGTATGATGTCCAGTTGACCGCGAACGTTTCTGTTTCGTCATCATCGACAAATTTCACCTATGTTGCGTGGGGATATACTTATACAGTGTGGGATGAGGCACTTTACTAATGAGGAAATACTTTTTTGCACAGATTTTTGTCATCGCGTTGATACTGTCTGTGGCTACACTGGTATCCTGCCGTCCGAAAAATGATCCGCCGCCTGAGGTGCAGATAAACGGCACATTGTATTTCTGCTTTACAGGCGCACAAAACGATCCG
>ENA-UEOI01002476-UEOI01002476.1-human-gut-metagenome-genome-assembly--contig:-NODE-2476-length-12893-cov-2.703027_pt1 | contig 12893 bp, 10 predicted proteins | sample MGYA00242883_ERZ507882 | MGnify/ENA primary metagenome ERZ507882 (study PRJEB26167, sample SAMN06115502) | human gut metagenome | host: Homo sapiens | place: China:Chongqing | collected 2015-07-29... | reverse complement strand
TCTTCATCACTCCACTGGCAGTTGATCATGAATACTCCGCCCGGCTTAACATCCTGTACCATCTTCATACCCTGTGTTACATATGCAGGATTGTGGCATGCTACGAAGTCAGCCTGGTTAATGTAGTATGGGCTCTTGATCGGGTTATCACCAAAACGTAAGTGAGAAATGGTAACACCACCGGTCTTCTTAGAGTCATACTGGAAGTATGCCTGAATGTACTTGTCTGTATGGTCACCAATGATCTTTGTAGAGTTCTTATTAGCACCTACTGTACCATCTCCACCAAGACCCCAGAACTTGCACTCTTTTGTACCAGGTGCGGATGTGATAGGAGCCGGCTTAACCTCTGGCAAGCTCAAGTTTGTTACATCATCGACAATACCGATTGTGAAACGAGCCTTAGGAGCATCCTTCTCCAACTCTTTGTATACTGCAAATACAGATGAAGGAGGAGTATCTTTAGAACCAAGACCGTAACGACCACCTGTTACCACGATATCATTTAATCCTGCCTCGCGAAGAGTAGTAACTACATCGAGGTACAATGGCTCACCAAGAGAACCAGGCTCTTTCGTACGATCAAGTACAGCGATCTTCTTAGCAGTCTTAGGAATTACCTTAAGAATTGCCTCTGAAGACCATGGACGATACAAACGAACTTTGATCAAACCAACTTTCTCGCCCTTAGCTGTTAAGTAATCAATAACTTCCTCAGCTACGTCACAGATGGATCCCATTGCGATAATAACACGGTCTGCATCTGCTGCACCATAGTAGTTGAACAGATCATAGTCTGTACCTAATTTTTCATTTACTTTCTTCATATACTTCTCAACAACTGCCGGAAGTTCATCATAAGCCTTGTTACAAGCCTCACGATGCTGGAAGAAAACATCACCGTTCTCGTGAGTACCACGAGCTGCCGGATGCTCTGGGTTCAATGCATGTGCACGGAACTCTTCAACTGCGTCCATAGGACACATATCTTTCAGATCTTCATAATCCCATTTCTCGATCTTCTGAATCTCATGGGATGTACGGAAACCATCAAAGAAGTTGATGAAAGGTACTTTACCCTCTAATGCAGCAAGATGTGCTACCGGGCTTAAGTCCATAACTTCCTGTGGATTTGTCTCTGCTAACATTGCGAAACCTGTCTGACGACAAGCATATACATCACTGTGATCACCGAAAATATTCAAAGAATGTGTAGATACGGTACGTGCAGATACGTGGAATACACTAGGTAACTGCTCACCAGCGATTTTGTACATATTAGGGATCATAAGTAAAAGACCCTGAGATGCGGTAAATGTAGTTGTAAGTGCACCTGCTGCAAGGGAACCATGTACGGTACCTGCTGCACCTGCTTCAGACTCCATTTCTACCACTTTAACTGTGTTTCCAAAGATGTTCTTCTGTCCTGCTGCAGACCACTGATCAACAGAATCTGCCATCGGGCTGGAAGGTGTGATAGGATAGATACCTGCTACTTCTGTGTAGGCATACGCCACGTGTGCTGCAGCGGTATTTCCATCCATAGACTGTTTTGCTCTAGCCATTTTTGAATTATCCTCCTTAATTTATGAATTCTGTGAGATATTTTATCACTAAGCATCCAAAAAGTAAAGAATTTCAATGTAGATTTTGTCGAATTTACACGCTTTTTACGATAAAAGATCGATATAAATAAGTATATTTTCTCATTTGAACCGCTATTTGATCATTTTTCTCAATAAAATTTTATTTCTTACCATTTATGTAGGAAATAGCCTGTAAAATGGCGGAAAGACGAGCAAATCTTGTCATTTTCAACCACGAAACCCGCAAATTTTCAATTGACGATTTACACGACTTATTTTAGAATAAGAAATTGTGTGACTATGAATGGCAGATTTGACAAACTATTTGTCCTGCCAAAAACAACAAAATAAAATACGCTTTGCAGCAAATGTCAAAGCAGAAGGAGGAAAAATATGGGAAAAACCTATGTAAAAAAAGTGATGTCACCGGAGCAGCTATTAAGCGAATATCCACTTCCGGAAGCCCACAAACAGTTAAAAGCACAAAGAGATGAGGAGATTAAGAAAGTCTTTACCGGTGAGTCTGACAAATTTTTAGTAATCATTGGTCCTTGTTCTGCTGACAACGAAGATTCTGTATGTGATTATATTGGCCGTTTGGCAAAGGTTCAGGATAAAGTTAAGGATAAGATCCTTATCATTCCAAGAATCTATACCAACAAGCCTCGTACTACCGGGGAGGGTTATAAAGGAATCGTTCATCAGCCGGATCCGGAAAAAGCACCCGATCTTGCTGAAGGTCTGATCGCTATGCGCAAGATGCATCTTCGCTCTATCGCTGAAACTCATTTATTTGCAGCAGATGAGATGCTCTATCCTGAAAACTGGCCATATCTTTCTGATATCTTATCTTATGTTGCCATTGGTGCACGTTCTGTAGAGAATCAGCAGCATCGTCTGACCGCCAGCGGTATTGATATTCCTTGTGGCATGAAGAATCCAACCAGTGGTACTTACAGCATTATGCTTAACTCTTGTATCGCTGCTCAGGGAAGTCATACATTTATGTATCGCGGATGGGAAGTTAAGACAGATGGCAATCCGTATGCACATACTATTTTGCGCGGTGCCGTTAATAAACACGATCAGAGCAAGCCTAATTATCATTATGAAGATATGATCCGTCTGGCAGAAATGTACAGTAAACTTAACCTAATGAATCCGGCCTGCATCGTTGATGCTAACCATTCAAATTCTAATAAGTGCTACTATGAGCAGCCAAGGATCGTTTATGAAGTATTACACAACCGTAATGTTTCAGATGAGATCAAGAAATTAGTCAAAGGTGTTATGATCGAAAGCTATATTGAACCGGGCAACCAGAAGATCGGTGATGGTGTTTATGGCAAATCTATCACAGATCCTTGCCTTGGATGGGATGAAAGTGAAAAGCTGATCTATAATATTGCTGACCGCTTATAATATTTATCATAATATATGATTTCTTTCAAGAACTGCCACTCTGACAAAAACGTTAGAGTGGCAGTTCTTGTATTTTTCCTGTGCCGTGTGCAAATAAATACAACTCATTGGCACGTATCTGTCCAAGCACCGGCGTCTCATATTGTTCACTGTGCCACACTTCCTTAAACCCTATCGCGGCATTATAATTCAATAAAACATACCGATACGTCGATTTTTCCGGATTCCACACACATAATCCAATATAACCGCGTCGGTTATCCACGATCACATTTTCCTGCGGTCGATTTTGAGGATATATTTTGGACTGCTGCTTTCCGGTATCTGATCGCATGCACAAAGTCACTTCTTTCCCAAAGTCTATATTCACCTGCAAATTTAAATCTCTATCATAAGGAACTAATGTATGATCTGATCCTTGAACTTGTTGATACCATTTATTTTTTTGCAATGCTTTATCTCCATTGACGGTATCCTCTTTCGTCTTTGGCGAATTCTTTGGCTCTTTAAGCTGCCACCGGGCAGCGTATAACCGATATCTTGTCCTGCATCCCAAATATAGACTTACGGCAGACGGCTTGTCCTTTTGTTTAGTCACAACCCACAGATATTCTCCCGACAGGTTGGTTCCCACCAAACTGCCTTGCTGCTCATAGGTTTGCTCTTCCACAGGTTTCTGCGGATCCGATACCTCGTAAACCGTTGTCTGTATCTGCTTTTTCTCATGAATATCTTGTATAATATACACTCGCGCGCCATACTTCCAAAAAATCGTCGGATGTGAGAATTGCTTTTCATATACTTTTTCAACACCATTGCTATCGGTGCGGTAAATACCGAATAATGCACCTCCCGACGTATCCTGCTGCACAATATAGCTATAATCCCCCTCGGATTCTGCTTTATCTGCAAACACAAAAGAGGCTTCTGACACTTGGTCCGGTTTACCCGCCTGGTTCTTTCTTGAAAATGTGATCATAAAACAGACAGCAGTCACTAGGACTGCTGCCATAATAATAATGTATTTGATTCGTTTCATTTATTCCAAACCTTTTAAGAAACTTTCGATACGATCCAGGCCCTTTTCGATCTGCTCAATAGAGATTGCATAGGACAAGCGCAAATGATCGTCAAAACCAAAGTCAGCGCATGGTACAACTGCGGTGTTATACTCATTGATCAAAATCTCTGCCATGCGTGCTACCGTACCGACTTTCTCACCCTTGTAAGACTTATCTAATACTTCACCGGCATCAACAAATACATAAAATGCACCCATTGGCTCGATGCAGCTGACAAGCGGCATCTTCTGGATTCTCTCATACATGTATTTGCGTCTCTTATCAAATTCATCATGCATTGCTGCAACAGAGTCCTGTGGGCCGTTTAATGCTTCTACGGTTGCTTTCTGTGCAATGGAGTTTGGATTAGAAGTCTGATGACTCTGTACACTACCCATCATCTTCGCAATTTCTTTGGAAGATCCGGTATAACCGATTCTCCAGCCAGTCATCGCATAGCTCTTTGCCACACCACTGCAAGTGATTGTTCTGTCATAAATATCTTTGCCAAGAGATGCAATGCTGACATGCTTCTGCTCGCCATAAACGAGATTCTCATACATCTCATCAGCAACTACATAGAAATCGTTTGCAACAACAACTTCTGCAATTGCACGAAGCTCTTCCTCTGTATACAACATACCGGTTGGGTTATTTGGTGTATTTAATACAAGAGCTTTGGTCTTGTCTGTGATCGCAGCCTTAAGATCATCTACGGTCAACTTGTAGTTCTGCTCCTTGGTTGTTTTTACAATAACCGGAACACCTCCTGCAAGCTTTACGATCTCCGGATAGCTCAACCAGAACGGAGCCGGAATGATCACTTCATCGCCCGGATTGATCAATGCTGTAAATATATTTGTCAAAGAATGCTTGCCACCATTACTGATCACAATCTGATCCGGTGCATAGTCCAGATTGTTAAAGCTCTTGAATTTCTTAGAAATTGCCTCTTTCAACTCATTTGTTCCAGAAGCAGGCGTATACTTCGTAAAGCCACTCTTAATCGCATCAATAGCAGCATTGCAGATATTTTCCGGTGTATTAAAATCCGGTTCACCTGCACCAAATCCTACTACATCTTTGCCCTGTGCCTTTAATTCCTTTGCCTTAGCAGTGATTGCCAACGTGGATGACGGCTTAACTGCTGCTGCTTTCTTTGATAATTCTAATGACATAGTCATTCTCCTTTCATTGATTCCCATTACTCTTTTGGTGAGATCTTGTCGAATCCGCACAAGCTCGCCTCGGCACATCATATCACAAAAGTATACTTGCGTCAATGTATAATTGTATACAATTGTTCAATCCGGATCATTCTGCATCTCTCATGCATTTTTACTGACCAACCGTAATATTGGCACCCTCTTCTTTTTCCCCCTTGGTTGCGAGTGTACTACCATAAATAAACTTCTGCATTTTATTGACACTCTTAGACAACGGATCCGGCAAAATGATCGACATCTTTCTGGCACGAGTGATCTTATACCCGCCCTCCACAGGAACATTGAGCGTATAGATCTTTTTGTTCTGATCCCGCACCTGTACTGCCATCGCAATATAGTTGACCAGATCTTCTTTTTTGATATTGGTCGTAAGCATCGGCAGGATCTTCGGTATCATAGCAACCAGTTCCAGTGTTGACTTGTCGATCACACGTTTATAAAGTGCTGTCATGACCGTACGATGCCGAAGTGTTCTTGCAAAATCACCGCATTCTCCATCACGCATAACATAACGCACACGTGCAAAACCAAGGGCTTGATTCCCGTTCATATGATTTTTACCAACCGTCAACGTATGGTTAGATGTGTCTGATATATAATTTGTACTGTTTAAGTATTTGACCTCTTGTTCGTCCAGCGTAATATCAATGCCACCAACAGCATCCACAATTTTTTGAAATGAATCAAAATTAACCAATACGTAACCATCTACAGCAATACCAAAATTTTTCTTGATCGTTTTGATCAAAGTTTTCATACCACCATTATGGTACGCCGCATTGATCTTATTGTCCGAAAATCCCGGTATCTGCACATACGAATCACGCATAATAGAAGTTAGCTTAAGCTGATTGTCCTTTTGATTGATCGTAGCGATCATAATACTATCTGTGCGACCTCTTCCACCACCAATACTCTCTTCACCACACAACAAAATATTGATAACATCTTTGTTGGTAGAGACCGGTATTTTCATCGGTATCAAAATATTCCTTTGCAGCCGGGGTATCATTATCTTCTAATCCCTTGATATTCATTTGATGGTAATAATACGTAAATACGCCATATGCGATCCCTCCAAGCAAAATAACAGCGATCAGAATACCGATCAATATTTTGGACCATAAGGGCAGTCTTTTTTTATCTGCCGATTTTATTTTATTATTCACTCTAATCCTCCATGTGCCTGACAATCCCTAAATCCGGGATCATCAGGCACAATTCATACACATGATTCTTTTTGTCACTTACCGCTTAGTTTTTAAAGCTGTGAATTGGTGCCGGGATGCGTCCACCACGATTAATAAACTCTTCACAATCAAAAGAATTCACCGGCATTATCGGTGCATAGCCAAGCAATCCACCAAATTCAACTGTTTCTCCGACTTTTTTGCCAATAACCGGGATCAATCGAACTGCTGTTGTCTTCTGGTTGACCATACCGATCGCCATCTCATCCGCAATGATGCCGGATATCGTTGTCGCTTTGGTATCGCCAGGTATAGCGATCATATCCAGACCTACAGAACATACGCAAGTCATTGCCTCTAATTTTTCTAAGGTCAAAGCTCCCTCCGTCACTGCATCGATCATTCCCTGATCCTCGCTGACCGGAATAAAAGCGCCGCTTAATCCGCCGACATAGGAAGACGCCATCACGCCGCCCTTTTTCACCTGATCGTTCAGCATAGCGAGCGCCGCAGTCGTTCCCGGTGCTCCCGCATACTCAAGTCCGATCTCACAGAGAATGTCCGCCACGGAATCGCCGATCGCCGGTGTCGGCGCCAGAGACAGATCCACGATACCAAACGGGATATTAAGCAGTCTGGATGCCTCCTGTGCTACCAGCTGACCTACACGGGTTACCTTAAAAGCAGTCTTCTTGATAGTCTCACAGAGAACCTCGAAGTTCTCGCCGCGCACCTTTTCCAGTGCGGTCTTTACAACGCCGGGGCCGCTGACACCGACATTGATGATCTTGTCTGCTTCGGTCACACCATGAAAGGCACCTGCCATGAAAGGATTATCATCCGGTGCATTACAGAATACTACCAGCTTTGCACAGCCCAGGGAATCATCTTCCTTGGTATACTCTGCAGTCTCCCTGACCATCTCACCCATCAGCTTTACGGCATCCATGTTGATACCGGTCTTGGTGGAGCCCAGGTTCACAGAGCTGCACACACGCTCTGTGGTAGACAGCGCCAGAGGAATGGAACGGATCAGCAGTTCGTCCGCCGGGGTCATTCCCTTGCTGACCAATGCGGAATAACCGCCCAGGAAGTTCACACCAACCTCATGTGCTACCTTATCCAATGTCTTTGCAATACTTGCAAAGTCTTCTATCGTATGACATGCCGCACCACCGATCAGTGCAATGGGAGTTACGGAAATTCTCTTATTTACAATGGGGATGCCAAATTCTCTGGAGATCTCCTCTCCGGTCTTCACCAGATCCTTGGCTGCTTCGTAGATTTTGTTATAAATCTTCTCATTTAATCTGTCCAGATCGGAATCGATACAGTCTAACAGGCTGATACCCAGTGTGATGGTACGCACGTCCAGGTTCTCTTCCTCGATCATTTTGTTGGTCTCTGTTACTTCATATAAATTGATCATTACGGCTCCTATCTGCCCCTTCGGGTCTTATTTATTTCGAAATCGTGGGGCTTATCAGATGCGGTGCATCTTGTCAAAGATCTCTTCCTTCTGGCACTTGATCACTACGCCAATCTCTTCTCCGAGAGCAGCCAGTTCATCTGCCATATCACCAAAAGTTTTCTGCATCTGATTGGTGTCAACGATCATCATCATGTTAAAATATCCCTGTACGATGGTCTGGGAAATATCCAGGATATTGATGCCGTTTTCCGCAAGATAGGTACATACCTTTGCGATAATGCCTACTGTGTCCTTACCAACTACCGTAATAATTGTTCTTTTCATAATCGCCCTCATTTTCTGCATGAAATCATGCTATTATTTTTATCTATTAAACTACACTTTACTACAATTTGCAACCTCAAGTTCAGCCTATGAACATATTCAGACACAGAAATCATACTTGCATCATTTTGTGAGCGAATATGTTTCAGGCACCGAGCGCCAAACTATGGAGCAAAGCTAGTCATGAAATGACGCAAAAGCGTGCTATGATGCGGCTCCAACGAATAATGCTGGCTGATGCGCTGCGCATCCGCTACGCAATATTGATCACCGGAGATACATTGCTCCTGTCTGCCACCATCATCCGGAAGTCTTCCGCCCGGTAGGGGTTCTCTCCCATGGTGATTTCCATCCGGACCGCTTCATAGGCCAGCTCCGGAAGATTATTCTCCTTGCTGAGATGTCCCAGCACGATAGCCTGCAGCTTGTCATGCAGGATTCGACAGAGCAGCTTGCCGGAATTTTCATTGGAAAGGTGTCCTCTGTCCCCCAGAATTCTCTGTTTGAGATAATAGGGATAAGGTCCTACCTGCAACATCTTCACATCATGATTCGCTTCCAGCAGCAAGGCATCCATTCCCTTCAGGCACTCCACGGTGTAATCATTATAGACTCCTAAATCCGTACAGATTCCCACCTTTTTATCTCCGTAAGCAATACGATAGCCCACCGGCTGTGCCGCATCATGGGAGATTTTCATGGGATTGACAGTCAAATCCTTGATAGTCAGTTTCACATCTTCCTTCACTTCCCGAAACAGGGTTGGATCGATCTTGCCCAGATTCCCCATCTTCTGGATTTCTTCCAGGGTTCCCGTTGTGGCATAGATCGGCACTTCATATTTTCTCGCCATGACCCCCAGTCCCGCCACATGATCCATATGTTCGTGGGTCACCAGGATGCCATCCAGATCTCTTCCGGTGAGTCCCAGACTGTTCAGCCCGGCCTCCGCCTTTTTGCCGCTGATTCCCACGTCCACCAGCAGATGCGTGGCCTCTGATCCCACATAAATACAGTTGCCGCTGCTGCCGCTGGCAATACTACATAATCTCATAACTTCTTAATCTCTTTTCTATCTTACTTCTGTCTTACTCTTTTCCGTTTTCCATCTTCGGCATTAATGCATACTAGAGCATGCTTTTCCAATAGATCTCTATCACATCTCCCTCTTTCAAAGGTTCCATGAACTGTGCCGGGCGTCCATTTAAGTTCGTCACAATGGATCTGCCTGCGGATGCGGAGGATCCCAGATCAAAATCAATATAATCAAACACATCCACAAATACATAGGAAGCCTTACCCTGCATGGTGATGGGGGAATGGTTCACGATCACTGTTAATGGATGCGGTCCCTGTGGTGCCACGCTTTGGCTCTGTGCCGTCTGTTCCACGCTTTCGTACTTTTCGTCCTGCTTCCCGGAAGTCCCCTGCGTTGTCACGGAAGCCGTCCCGTTTTCTGCCGCAGTCTCTGTCCCCTGTGTCATCGCCGCTTCTCCTGCCACAGCCTCTGCTTTCTGCATCACAGGCCCTTCTCCATAAACAGGCTCTTCTCTATAGGCATCCTCTTCTGTGTCCGCATCCGGCAGATCTGCATAACTCCCTTCCGGCAGCGGGTTCTTCATATCCCAGCTTACGGTGAAATGCTCATAAACTCTGGTATCCGGCTGCGCCGCTGTATCATTGACCCTGATATCCGCACCGAGAGGCACATCCAGAAATTCTGCGATTTCCTTTACAGTATAAGAATTCCGAATCCGAATATCATCGTTCTGGCCGATCCGGTAGAATTCATTCTCTCTGTGACCGTTGACTTCCGCTGTCTTCGGCAGACTGATCTGTTTACCGTTCACATAGACCTGCAGTGCATCCCCCAGCTCAGAGAGTTTTCCCAGCTCCAGCACCGCCGGTTCGCCCTCCGTGGAAGGTGTTACCACAATGCGGTCCCCATTATGTACCTGGGTATACATATCCGCCTCGTCTCCGTTGACCCGGATGACTGCTGCCTCTCCCTGTTCGCCCCGCACCATACGGGTCTTACCATTGACAGTAAACAGAAGGGCTTCCCCTTTTCTGGGGAACAGCTGGTCATTGGGGAACTGCATCTGCATGGCGGCATCTGTCACGGATAATTTGCCGTTATCATAGAGTTTTACCCGCTCTCCGTTGAATTCCACGAAAATAAAATTATTGCTCTGTACATAATAGCTTAAACAGATACCGATAGGTGTTACCATCATGGCATCCTTTCTGGCATTTTCCAGTTCAAATGTAATGGTCTGCATGACTTCCTGTCCCCGGATTGCCACACGTTCCTTCACGATGCCCAGCTTCTCTGCCAGCTTCTCCGTGTAACCGGGCACCATTCCACCGCCGCCTACCACGAACACGGCACTGACCGGTTTGTCCCCGTTCAGTTCTTTGATGGTATCGGATACCAGCTGGGTCATACGTTCGATCTCCGGATCCAGCAGTTCCAGCACTTCGCTGGCTTTGATGGTCTGGGGCAGTCCCATGATATCTTCGTATTCGATAGTCTCCTGGGTTCTGCATTTTCTCTTGATCTGCTCGGCCACCTCGAATTCCACGAGACAATGCTGTACCAGAATATCCGTCAGGCTGTCTCCTGCTACGGGGATCATGCCATAGGCTGTGATGGTTCCCTCTTTGGTAATGGAAATATCACTGGTGCCTGCACCCACGTCCACCAATGCCATATTTAACATACGGAACTTCTCCGGAATTGCTACCTGAATGGCAGCAATAGGCTCCAGTGTCAGATTCGCCACATGCAGGCCCGCCAGTTCTACTGCCTTATACAGACCGTCCACTACATCATCCGGCAGAAACGTAGCGATCCGATCCACTGCAATGTTTTTTGCCTTATGTCCCTCCAGATTACCCATCTGGTAGCCATTCATGTAATACCGCATGGCCGTATAACCCACACAGTAGAATTTCATATCTGTATCCGTATTGCTGTTCTGGAATTCCTCGTAAGCCTTCTCCACGCCCATGGTACACAAGGAATACACATCTTCCTGCGTGATCTCCCGGTCGCTCTCAAAGCTGTGCTCCACATAGGTAGTGACGGTACGCAACACACGGCCTGCAGCTGCGATACATACTTCCGTAAGTTCTCTGCCCAGATCCGCTTCCAGCTGTTCCTTTACCTGGGAAATAGTCTCTCCCACCTTGCCGATGTCATGGATCTGTCCGTCCAGCATGGCTCTGGTCTCATGCTCCTTGGAGCGCTGTGCCAGCACATGGAACTTCCCGCCATTTAAGTATCCTACCGTACCTACGATGCTTCTCGTACCGATATCCAGTCCGAATACCAACTGTCCCTGTTTTTCTTTTACTCCTTCCATGAATATGCCTCCAGTTTCTGTCTGATCTGTCTGTAGCTGTCTTCCAGACTGTCACTGTTATCAATGACAAAATCACAATGCTGCCGGAATTCTTCCTCCGAAAGCTGTGATGCTATGATCTTTTCTATCTTCTCCGGTGTGTAATTGCGGCTTTCCGAAAGTCTTCTTCTGCGTACATCTTCTCTGGCGTAGATATACCACATTTCATCCACTATATGTTCATACCCGCTCTCGATCAAAAGTGCCGCTTCCACAAAAAACAGTTCCACATCGCCCTTATTCTTTGCCTCTGCCAGACGATCCGCCAGATATTTTTTAACCGCAGGATGAATGATGGCATTCACCTGCTCCAACAGTGTCGGATCTGCAAAAATCTTTGCCGCCATTACCGGCTTATCGATCTGTCCGTCCGGCGCAAGGATTCCGTCTCCCATCAGCGCTACCAGCGCATGATAGCCTTCGGTTCCCGGTTCCTTGACTTTATGCCCGATCTCATCCGCCAGATAGATCTCACATTTATAATGCTGTCCGATATATTTTAAAATCTCTGTTTTCCCGGCACCCACACCGCCGGTAATACCTATAAAACGCATTTATTTCGCCTCATACCAGTTATTGCCCGTGTGCAGATCGATTTCCAGCGTCACCGCCAGATCTGCCGCGGACTTCATATTTTCCGTAAGGATCTCACGGACTCTTGCCTCTTCCTCCCGTGCGGTCTCGACCAACAGTTCGTCATGCACCTGCAGGATCAGACGGGATTTTAACCCTTCCTCTTTCAATGCTTTCCATACCTTGATCATGGCGATCTTGATAATATCCGCCGCCGTTCCCTGAATAGGGGCATTCATGGCCACTCGCTCGCCGAAGGACCGTTGCATGAAATTGGAGGATGACAGTTCCGGGATAGGTCGTCTTCTGCCAAACATGGTCTCCGTATAGCCCTTTTCCTTTGCATCCGCCACCAGTTTGTCGATGAATTCCTTCACCTTCGGGTAAGTGGCAAAATACTGTTCAATGTACTGTGCCGCTTCCTTTTTGCTGATACTCAGATCCTGACTCAGTCCAAAGGAACTGATACCGTAGACGATACCGAAATTGACTGCCTTGGCATTCCGGCGCTGCAGATCCGTGACTTGCTCGAAAGGAGTATGGAATACCTTGGATGCCGTGATCCGGTGAATATCCTCTTCCTGTCTGTAAGCATCAATCAGCTGTTCGTCTCCGGACATATGAGCCAGCACACGCAGTTCGATCTGGGAATAGTCCGCATCCATGAATTCA
>ENA-UEOI01002475-UEOI01002475.1-human-gut-metagenome-genome-assembly--contig:-NODE-2475-length-12909-cov-2.596633_pt1 | contig 12909 bp, 10 predicted proteins | sample MGYA00242883_ERZ507882 | MGnify/ENA primary metagenome ERZ507882 (study PRJEB26167, sample SAMN06115502) | human gut metagenome | host: Homo sapiens | place: China:Chongqing | collected 2015-07-29... | reverse complement strand
TTGCCCATATTGTGTACGGTCATGTGAACGACCCAGCCTTTAGTCTTTTCCTTCAGGACTATTCAAACGAGAAATATGCCCAATATGATGAAGAGGCCCGCCTGGGGGCCGGATTCCTCGTGTGCCCGCCTAAATTCTTTTATTCCTATGACAAGGTCTTGAAGCCAGAGCACCTGTCCAGGCTTTGCGGAATTTCTCTGCCCTGCGCGGAGGCTCGGCACGACATATTCACCAAGTACAAGTCCGAAATCACATCGAATCTGGCCTATCAGTTTTCTGCGATTCCGCAGTCGTCTCTAAACATTAGAAAAGTAGTAGGATTTTGAGGCAATAAAAATGCCGCCCCCGGCGCTGGAACACCGAGAGCGGCTCATATAGGGGTGATAAGGTTTGGCGGCCATTATCACCCTCTCATATTATCATACTCATGGGAGGTAATCAAGCATGGCAACAGCAAAAAAATTGCCCTCCGGGAGCTGGCGCGTCCAGCTCTACGCCGGCAAGACGCCGGACGGCAAGCGCCGTTACCTGTCCTTCACCGCCAACACGAAAAAGGAGGCGGAGTATCAGGCCCTGCAATACCAGTTGCACTACAAAGAGGTCAACCGGGACCCCACCAGCATGACGCTGGATGAGGCCATGAAGAAATACATCTCCAGCAAGGACGGCATCCTCTCCCCTTCCACTATCCGGGGTTATGAGAACATCCGGCGCAACAACCTGAAGGGCCTCATGCCCCTCGCTCTGAACCGGATCACCCAGCCCATGGTGCAGGAGGCCATGAATCAGGAGGCCAAACCGTACACGGATATACGGGGCAGGCAGCGCGTCCGCTCGGCCAAGTCCCTGCGCAATATCCACGGCCTGCTCTCCGCGGTTCTGGCGGAATACCACCCGTCGCTGACCCTGCGCACCCGTCTGCCCCAAAAGGAGGCCAAGGAGCAGCGCATCCTGGAGCCCGAGCAAATGGCCGCGCTGCTGCGCGCGGTAGAGGGAAACGTGATGGAGCTGCCGGTGCTGATGGGCCTATGGCTCTGTATGCGGGCCTCTGAGATCTCCGGTCTGACCTGGGGCTGTGTGGATTTCAGGCGCAAGACCACCACCATCAAGCGTGCGCTGGTTCGTGACAAGGACAACCAATGGGTAGAAAAGGGAACCAAGACCACCAGCTCTACCCGAACTCTCAGCGTGCCGGATTACATCATGGAGAAGCTTGCAGCCGCCAAAGAGACCTCCAGCGAAGGTGACCGGGTCGTCCCACTCTCCAGCGAGAGCATGTATAAGCGCCTAAAAACCATTCTGCGCAAGCACGATCTGCCAGACATCCGTTTTCACGACCTGCGCCACACAGCGGCCTCCGTGATGCTGACGCTGAACATACCGGACAAATACGCCCAGGCCAGGGGCGGATGGGCAACGAACCACACCATGAAAACCGTCTATCAGCACACCATGCAGTCCCAGCAGTCAGCGGTAGATATGGCCATTGACAATTATTTTTATAATCTGATCGAAAAAAATGAGGCGGAGGAGACTCCGCCAACTATGTGATATTTCGTGTTGCATTTCCTTCTTTCGTGTGATATTTTCTTGATTTTCTCTGTACAGTGTTGTAGTATATGAGCAAAGAGAAAGGGGGAAGCCGCCAGAGCAATCCCTTGCAGTGCAGTTGTTTTCCCGTAAAGCAAGAAATCCCAGTCTCTTTTCGAGCCTGGGATTTTTGGTGGAGGCGGGGGGAGTCGAACCCCCGTCCGAAAACGCTTCCTCGGGAACCTCTCCGGGCGCAGACGGTCATTTACATTCCCTTACCCCGGCGTAGGCCGTCAAACTACAGGGCTTGGTAGCTTCATTGTTCATGGTGCGCTCAAAGCTTTGCGCACACACGTGCACCACTAAACGACGCCCCGTTCCGGCTCGTGGTCCTTCCGGACGGGACGGTCACGGCTTAAGCCGCGACAAGCTCAACGTTATCGTTGTTCTTTAATTTATAAGTTGCCCATTTTAAGGATGATAGGCGCATCCGCCCGCTATTCCCGCCTCTACGTCCCCGTCGAAACCAGTACGCCCCCGGCTCGTCGCAAAGTCCGCTTTCTTCTGGGCACCCGCCAAAGGCGGACATCCGTCAGGCCGCTCCCTTGCTCCTCACCTGCCCGGTGAACCCGCTGACGCTGGGCTTCACCGGGAGAGATGAGGTTGCAGGACATTTCTGCGTGGAATTGAGTCGTTGAGCTCTCCTGAAAATCAGCACTTGGCCGGGGCGGGGTAGTCCACGCCGAAGGTCTCCACGGTGACGGACTTCATCCGCTGCTCCTGCTTGGGCTTATCCATCCGGTCCCGGTCTGCGTTCACGATGGTATCGGCCACGTCCATGCCCTCGATCACCTTGCCGAAGGCGGCATACTCGCCGTCCAGATGGGGGGCCTTCTCCACCATGATAAAGAACTGGCTACCGGCGGAGTTGGGATTCATGGCGCGGGCCATGGAGAGTACACCCCGGTCGTGCTTGAGGCTGTTCTGCACCCCGTTGTGGCTGAACTCACCGCGGATGGAATAGCCGGGGCCGCCCATGCCGTTGCCATTGGGGCAGCCGCCCTGGATCATGAAACCAGGGATTACCCGGTGGAAGATCAGGCCGTTATAAAAGCCGGACTGCACCAGGTTGATGAAGTTGTTGACCGTGTTGGGCGCCACCTCCGGGTAGAGTTCAGCGACCATTTTGCCGCCGTTCTCCATCTCAAAGGTGACAATGGGATTTTGAGCCATTGGATTCCTTCCTTTCCCAGGGGGATGCCCCCCTCTTTGACATCAATAACCGCCGGTGCGGCGGGATTTCATAGTGCGGTCCATTTCCCTCTTGGCGTCCTTGGCCGCGGCGGAGGCCCGCTTGTCGTAGAGCTTCTTGCCTTTGGCCAACCCCACCTCCAGCTTGACCTTGGGACCGCGGAAGTAGAGACACAGAGGCACCAGCGCGTATCCATCCTGCTTTACCTTGGCGAAGAGGCGGAGGATCTCCCGCTTGTGCATCAGCAGCCGGCGAGAGCGCAAGGGGTCCTTGTTGAAGATGTTCCCTTTCTCATAGGGGCTGATGTGCATGCCGTGAACGTGCATCTGTCCGTCTTTCACGATACAGAAAGAGTCTTTGAGGTTGACATGGCCCTGGCGGATGGACTTGACCTCGGTGCCCGCCAGCTCGATGCCCGCCTCGTACTTATCTTCAATAAAGTAATCGTGGTAAGCCTTGCTGTTCTTTGCAACCACCTTGATTCCCTTGCCGTCCATGTCCTCACCTCCGGCCTGCGTTCCGGCTATATATGCCTGGATTTTTATTATACCACGCTTGTCAATAGGTCAGACGGGAAAGTAGGAGAGCAGCGCGGTGAGGGCGTCCTGATCCCACACGGGGCGGCCGTGCTCGGCCAGACGGGCTTCCAGATGGGGGCGTGCGGTCTCACAGCGGCCGAACTCCGACAGCCGCGCAATGGCCTGCTCCTCCCCCGCTCCCAGCGAGAGCCACCAGCGGTCCTCCCACCAGAGCAGCGCCGCATCCGGCCGCGGTGCGGGCAGATCCCGGGCCGCGGCCACCACAGGCTCCAGCCCGTCAAAGGAAAACCAGGCCCGCTCCGGCGCGCGGACATGGGCAAACACCAGAACGCCGCAGGCATCCGGGTAGGCCTCGATCTCAATGGAGCCCTCCAGAGTGATCCCCGCCTCGTGGAAGGCGGTCTGTGTAATGGCCAGCGCCCGTTCCAGAGTCAGCCCTGCCGGGGTGAGACCGTGCTCCTTCAAGTCCGCAGGTGTGATGTACAGCGCCACGCTGGCGCTTCCGATTGGCTGGATCGTCATAACGGGCCTCCTTTTGCAAAAATCAATCCGACCGTTGATGGTATTATACCGGATGGCCGTGGACTTTGGATAGCTGTAATGATTGGGGGGATTGGCAAAGGGGCGGAATCTATGATATAATGTGGTTTAATCTGGATGCAGCAGTGCAAAGGCTGTGCAAAGGCTGTGCAAAGAAAGGGATATGCCGGATGGAACTGATGGAAAAGACAGTGGAGAGCCGCGTGCTCTTTGAGGGAAAGATCATCACGGTGCGGCTGGACAAGGCGGAACTGCCCAACGGCCGCGTGGCCTCCCGGGAAGTGGTGGAGCACCCCGGCGGGGTGGCTATTCTGCCCCTGTTTGACGACGGCACGGTGAGCCTGGTCCGCCAGTTTCGCTACCCCTTCCAGGAGGTGGTGGCCGAACTGCCCGCAGGGAAGTTGGAGCGGGGCGAGGACCACCGTCTGGCCGCCCTGCGTGAGCTGGAGGAGGAGGTGGGCGCCTCCTGCGGGAGGCTGACCTACCTGGGGTGTCTCTACTCCTCCCCCGGCTTTTCCTCGGAGGTGCTTCACATGTATCTCGCCCAAGAGCTAACTGAGGGAGCCTGTCATCCGGACGAGGACGAGTTCCTCTCCGTGGAGCGCATCCCCTTCTCCGCCCTGGTGGAGCAGGTACGGCAGGGGGAGATCAAGGACGCCAAAACCGTGGCGCTGGTGCTGAAGGCCAAGCTGCTGGGACTGTGAGTGTGTGGAGGAATTGCCATGAACAAGCGTATCCTGATCGTGGAGGACGAGAAAAACATCGTCGATATTCTCAGCTTCAATCTGTCCAAGGAGGGCTATGAGACGCTGGAGGCCTACGACGGCGAGGCGGGCCTCCAGTTGGCCCTGGAGCAAAACCCGGATCTGATTCTCCTGGATCTCATGCTGCCCAAGATGAATGGTTTTGACGTATGCCGCAGCCTGCGCAGGGAAAACCGGAGCACACCGGTCATCATGCTTACCGCCCGTGAAGAGGAGACCGACAAGGTTCTGGGACTGGAGCTGGGGGCCGATGACTATATCACGAAGCCCTTCTCCATGCGGGAGCTGCTGGCCCGGGTAAAGGCCAATATTCGCCGCAATGAGATGGTAGGCGCCGCCGGCGCGGCTGCTCCCCTCGGCGGCAGTCGGCGTATTGAGCACGGCCGTATCGTCATTGATGTCGACCTGATGATCGTCTACAAGGATGATCACCCCCTGGAGCTGACACAGCGGGAATATGAGCTGCTGAAATTTCTGGCCTCCCAGCCCGGAAAGGTCTTTTCCCGGGAGGCTCTGATGGAGCACGTCTGGAACTATGAGGGTTATGTAGGCGATGTGCGCGCCGTCGATGTAGCCGTGCGCCGCCTGCGCGAAAAGGTGGAGGACAATCCCGCAGTCCCGCAGTTTATCGTCACTCGAAGGGGCCTGGGCTATTACTTCAACGCATAAAACTCCAGCAAGGCAAGCCGCAGGTTGAATTCGTGTTGCCTGAAATCTTACATCCCTATGGAGTCTCCGTGCGGCCTGGCGTGCAGGGAACGGACGACTCCGCGGCCCTGTAGTTCATCATAACCGGGAGGCCATCGGGTACTGCTTCAACGCTTCGGCTCAGGACGCCGTTGCATCTCTTGGAAGAATTGGGAGGGGGTGTCCCCATGTTTCGAAGCCTGCACATGAAGCTCATGCTCATCATGACGCTGCTGATTATCTCCCTGATGACGGTGGTAGGTGCATTTCTGATCAATTCGGTTGCTAATTACTACACGCAGGACTTCTATACCCAGATGTCCGAGGCCTTTGGCGACCCGGACTTCTGGAAGGATCTGGAGACTCCCATCGAGGGTGAGGAGGACGCCGCATCCAGCATCGCCCACATTCTGGATACCAACAGCACCCTCGGCATTGACAACCGCAGCCGGAAATACTACGTACTGGACGGTACCGACGGCCACTGGCTGGCAGGCTCCGACGATAAGGAGTCCGGAGAGGCGATGCCCAATGATTCCCGCAACCTGATGCGGGTGCTGGCGGGTGAGGATGCCAGCGACGATAACTCCCCCGCCGCCGCCTATATGGACGTAGCCGTGGCAGTACAGCGGGGCGAGGGCCGCTACATCGTCTATGTGCAGGACAACGGCGCCAATGTGTCCGCCCTCAACAGTGAGCTGATCACGCTGATTGTAGAGGCGTTGATCTTCGGCCTGATCATCTCCGTGCTTCTCTCTTTCCTGCTGTCCAAGACGCTGATCACCCCCATTGAGCGGCTGACCGAGGGCGCTGAACGGGTGGCGGACGGCGACTTTTCCCACAAAATCGAGGTGGCCTCCCGAGACGAGATCGGCGTGCTCACCGGCACCTTCAATGACATGGCCCAGCAGCTCAAGCGCACCCTGGAAGAAGTGGAGAACGAGCGCACCAAGCTGGGCACCCTCTTTCTGCATATGACCGACGGTGTGGTGGCCTTCTCCCGGGACGGCTCGGTAATCCAGTCCAACCCCGCCGCCGAGGAGATGCTGGGCCGATCCATTCCCATTGGCGGCAGCGAGAACTACGATACACTCTTCTCCGACATTGCTCCCCTCCAGGGGGTGCTGGCCGTGGAGCAGCCCGGCTACCTGGACGGTGAGCGGGATGTGGGCGGCCGCAGCCTGGAGCTTCTGCTCACCCCCTTTGACCAGGAGCGTCTGGGCGGCGTTCTTGTCGTCATTCACGACGTAACCGAGCAGCGCAAGACCGAGGAGCTCCGCCGGGAGTTTGTGGCCAACGTGTCCCACGAGCTGCGCACTCCCCTGACCAACATCCGCTCCTATGCGGAGACGCTGGCGGACAACGCAGGAGAGCTCCCTCCCAACACGGAAAAGAACTTCCTGGGTGTTATTCTCAACGAATCCGACCGTATGACCCACATTGTGCAGGATCTGCTCACCCTCTCCCGCTTTGACTCCGGCCGGGCCGAGCTGAAGTTGGCCCCCTTCCCTTTCGGACAGGCGGTACAGGATGTCTACAACGCCAACCTGATGGAGGCCCAGCGCCACGGCCACGCCATGGAGCTGGACATCACGGAAGAGCTGCCTGAGATTACCGGGGACCGTGAGCGGATCGTACAGGTGATGATGAATGTGGTATCCAACTCCATCAAATACACCCCCGATGGCGGCCGCATCCGTATCTCCGCCGGCCGCCAGGACCGGCGGGTGTGGATGGAAGTGGCCGACAACGGCATCGGCATCCCCAAGGAGGACCGGGGCCGCATCTTCGAGCGGTTCTACCGGGTGGATAAGGCCCGCTCCCGCGAGTCGGGCGGCACAGGACTGGGGCTCTCCATTGCCAAGGAGATCATAGACCGCCATGAGGGTACCATCGAGTTGGTGGACCGCTCCGGTCCCGGTCTGACGGTACGAATCACCCTACTGGTGGAGGGCCCGCACCATGGAAGGGAATAAGCGCGTGCGCCGCCGCAGACGAAACACCGTGGAGCGGCTTAAAAACCTGCTGATCCTGCTGCTCACCCTCTCCGCCGTGGTGCTCACGGTCCGGGTGCTGATGTTCAACGGGCTGGTGGATAAGGGCCCCCGGGGCTGGCTGGATCATCTTCTCTCACTTTTAGATCCCGGACAGAGCGTTCCGGCAGACGACCCCGAGGCGACCGGACAGTCCGGAGCCGCCGCCCAGCCCGTGCGTATTGCTGTCTGCGATGGGGTGGACCGCTTTGCGGTTCAGTATGACCCAGCCCAAGCCGACCGCCTGTTCAGTTCGGTAGGCATCCTGCTCAGCGAGGCTCTCTCCAGCGCCGCCTCTCCCCATACAGTTCCGGAGTCAGCCTGGCGGGACGCCCTACAGGCCCCGGGCGTGTGGTTCGACTTCCTGGGAGAGCTCCCGTTGGAGGCCCTATACGCCTGGATGGGCGAGGGCGGCAGCAACCCCTCCCTTACTGCTACAGCCCGCCAGTTGGCCGTGGCCCAGGATCTGGATGGTGGGGTCTCCCTGTACTATCATAATGAATCAGATGGCCTGTATTATGCCTGTGAAACGGAGGTCGCCTACACCGGCCATATGGACGAGCTGGTTTCCGGCCATGGGAGCAACGGTGCATTTTTTGTCTTTGAGTTGGAGGCGGACCGGGGCTATGCCGGGCTGGCCCCCTATGTACTGCTCACCTCCGCCACGCCGAGCCCCCTGGTGTACCACTCCGCCAACCCCCTCTCCTCCCCGGACGAGGCCACTGTGTCGGCCCTTCAGGCCGCTGTTTCCTTCCAGACACAGAGCGATGCCCTGTACGAAATCCCTGGCGGCCTGCGCCTTCGGGTAGGACGGGAAACTCTGGAGATCGGCAATGACGGCACCGTGTCCTACCACACCTCAGAGGACGCGGCCTCCCGCTATCCCATCGGAACCACAGATGGCTATACGGTGTCGGAGCTAGTGGAAACCACCCGGCGGCTGGCCGCAGATACTGTGGGCGCCTCCTGCGGCGCTGCCCAACTCTACCTGATGGATATCACAGAAGGGGCCGACGGCACCACAGAGGTCTGCTATGGCTACAGCCTGAGCGGAGCGGCCGTTCTCCTTCCAGAGGACGGCTGCGCCGCCCGGTTCACGGTGCGGAACGGACAGATCATAGACTATACCCTGCGCTTCCGCCGCTATGAGGAGACTGCGGAGCACAGCCTGCTTCTTCCCGAGCGGCAGGCCGCCGCCGCGCTGGAGGCCCTGTCTCCCGAGGGAAGGGAGTTAGTGGTCTTTTATACGGATAATGGCGGTGACACTGTGGAGGCCGGCTGGGCCGCCAGATAGGAATGATGCCCTGTGGAATGGTCCAAATTAAAAAACATCATCCTGCTTCTGCTGGTATCCGTCAATGCCTTCCTCCTGATTCTGGTGGGTGTGCAGGAGAGCCGTGCCGCCCGCTATGAGGAGGATACGCGCCAGGCGGCCGTGCGCGTTCTGGAGCAGAGCGGCATCACCTTCGGCCCGGAGCGGGTCCCCCAGGAGGCCGGACTCTCCCCTCTGACCGTCACCCGTGACCGGGAAAGCGAGGCCATCGTGGCGCAGACTCTGCTGGGCGATGTCTCCCGCGAGGGGGAAAACGATGTCCGGCATCGGTATTCCAGTGTACAGGGCACCGCTGAATTCTCCATGAACGGCACCTTCTCAGTGCGTTTTCAACCTGGTGCCTGGGCCAAGGAACATGAGCGCTCCTACGAGGATGCCTCCCAGTCATGCCTGGAGCGAATCGATTTCCAGGGCACTCTCATCTCCTCCGAGTCCGGTGAGCGCCCGGGGCAAACGGTACTGACCTACTACCAGAACTGGGAGGGTACCCCCCTTTTTTCCTGTCAGGTCACCCTGCTCTGGCAGGATGACACACTGCTCCGCATGGAGGGCCAGCGCCTGTCCGGCACCATAACCTCGTCCAGCGAGGAAGAGACCCTCTCTGCCGCCACAGTCCTGGTCCGTTTTCTGGCCGGTGTGACAGAGGGTGGCTTTGTGTGCAGCCGCATTGACGAAATGAACGCGGGCTATCTGATTGTCAGCGGCACCACGCGGCCTGTCGAGCTCACACCGGTCTGGCGCATCACCACAGACAGCGGCGCCTATTATGTGGACGCCATAACGGGAGAGCTCTCCCCCACCGAAGATTGACAAATGCCCCCTCCTACCACTTGGACACATCCAGCTTATCCAGGCTGATGCCGACCTGGTTCCATACCTGGATGAGCACCACCTCATCCCCGCTGTAGAGGCGACGGAGCGAATCCGGCGTGATTCCTTTTCCGCAAGCTCAGTCAGCAAGCGCGGTACTTGCGGAATTTTGGACTTGATTGCTACCCGCAATAAGGGAATGGGCGCCGGGCTGCAATAATTTCATGCCGTACCTCAAATTTTGTATCGTATTTTTACCTCTGCCCGTGGCACCCTAGTGGTGAGGTGATACTATGGCAAAGCAAGGTATGTCCCGCCCCGAGCGGACGCACACCCAACCCCACAACGACGCCCCCCCCGTCCCCGAGCTCCAGGGCAAGGCGAAGCACACCAAGAAAAAGGCCAATCCCATTGTGGCAGGCACCTCCGGCCCCACAATGCTGGTTTACCATGAGCGTCCGATTCCCGTTGACGCATACCCCGAGCTGGACACCGATCTGGCGCGGGATAACTTGGAGAATGACCTCCCTGCTGCTGATCTGGAAGATCTATAGTCCTGAGCCGCCCCTTTCATGGGGCGGCTTTTTGTGGACCATTTCGAACTACTCAACCGTTGCGGTCATAGGATACTCTACCGTATTTGGGAGAGGAGGTTCTACTGTGGAACCAGATAAGTCCGTAACCATGTACGCCACGGTATGCAGATCCTGCGCCTCACAGCTTCTTGTGTGCGACCATTGCACCAATCAAGCTGTCGTTGTGCACGCCGGTAACGCTCTCTGTTTTTGCCCTGGCTGTCAAGTATGCATCCACTACAACGGAGTAATGACGCATAGCATCCCCCCGCAGATCAGCGCCACCTGTATTCACGCCATGGGATAATGATTCCCTCGGCCTACAGGATGCTCGCTTAGCCGCTGGACTTCTCGTCTTTGCCGGGTACTCCCACGGCTCCTATTCGGCATTCCAACAATACATGCCGCCCGCGTGGGACACGGAATGTTCCGACCGGAAATGCAAGAAGCAGCTTCTAAACAGTTGAAAAAGCTTCGCCTATACATCCCTCAGGCTCCTGTGGTAAACCTTACTTGTAAGTTAAGGAGGACTGGCAGATCACCTTGTATAAGTGCGCCCCTATCCGGATACTACATACAGATTTACTGGTTAAAAAGCAGGATATATTATGGTATCAAAGCTGTGATTGATTTTTGTACCCACTCGCTGAAATCACGGGGCATGCGCCGGATTGCTGGCCGTCTGTTCGTCGGACTTTGATCCGCGTTGTGCACGTTGTAATGTTTGTACGCCGGCAATGGGCTTATTGCGCCCTGATCTACTGGTTATGTAAAGATGAATTATTTTAATCATCATAATTAGAATGATAGTAAAAAGTGCAGCTATATGGCTGTGTTGTTTTATGCTATGCTAATTCCGTTATCAGGTGGCATTTCTCACCCGTGGATTTATTCCAACTCCCTGGAGACTTGACAGAGATAAAAACAGACCGGCCTTCATTTGGAATATTCACCCATCAGGTCCGAAAACAAGCACGAATTGTTTTCGGGCCTTTTTCTGTCCAAAAGGATAACACAAACCTGGCGCAGAGGAGCGCTCCCCATACCGGTTTCACCAGTATACCAGTGTATCTTTCCATCCTGCTGCCGGGGGCGGACCACGGACGCCGGCAGTATCATCTGCCCCTCACCCAAGGACGCGCGGCCGCTGTGGGAGCCCGGCTGGCCTCCATCCTCTCATTCCAGTCACCTCAATGCGTTTACCGCTCCCGGTGCTGACTGTGATGGCAGTTTCCCGCGGAAATCTGCCAGAAACAGTCGGCCCGCGCCGTTGGGTGCACTGCGTCCTTTTTTGATTTTGAAAAGCAAGAGCGGCCGGCCGGTTTCACTGAATCCCATCCTGGAGCCACGCCTCCGGTATCATCTCGAGCAGACGCTACAGGGATGCAAGCTCCTTATCCCGGACGGTGTGCCCACCCATCAGGACATCACGGTCCTCCAGACTTTTCGTTCCTACGCCCAGGAGCCGGACTCCACTCGCTCAATGGCCTCCCACGGCCTCCGACACACCTACGCGGGCGAATGGTACGAAGCCAACATCTCCCTATGCGGCCCAAAAGGCCGTGGCCGGGTTCCTCGGCCATGGGCGGGACGATGTGACCAACCTCTATTTTATGTCCCGCCCAAGACAGACCGTGAAGCGGCAGGAAATGATTTTGTCGTCCCTCTTATTTTCTCTAATGTTTTCCATTTGATACACCCTTAGGCTATCCAACATGAACGCCGGAAGCAGGGTCACGCCGCTCCTATCTCCAGGGGCGCTCCAATGCCTGACACGGAGCCCCACCATGACAATCCCTTTGATACCGATTTGCAAGTCCTCCATTCAAAGGACTTTTTCGCACGCATGAAAAGCACGGTTAAACCCGTGACGCCGATGATAACGCCGTGGTCGGTGTCCACCGTCTGGCGGCCCAAGTAGTGGGCCCCCCGGGGCCTGCCGGGGCGGTTCAGATGGCCGTCCTCCGGGTCAGTGTGGCACACACGCTTTCTGGTGTGGCAGCTATCCTTTTTGAGCTGTTTGGTTCGTTTGGAACGGTGTTTTCCGGTCCACTGGGCCGGTTCCTCCAGCCCCTTCTCCCCGTAGGTGTCCAGACGCTCTCAATAATTCCCTGGGCTCTCCTGGAGCTCCATCAGCTCCTCCGAGGCACGGGAGGCATTGGCCTTCACATAAGTCGGTACCCACCAGCCGACCGGTCACAGGGCCGTTTGGGACACACTGGCGTACTATTTCCTCAAACAGCCGCCGGAAGCTCTTGCCGAAGGAGGGCTTCCTCCACCGCAGCTGGGAGACGGTACTGTGGTCCGGCACCCGGTCCAGGAGGTCCAGGCCCAAGTACGTCCGAATTGGGGACTTTGTCAGCGGCTTCATCGTGGCCAGAAGTGCCAGAGGGTTTGGGGGCACCCCAACAAGCATTTTTGCGGTGCAAAAACGTCAAGTGTCTATACACTTGCCTTGCTTGATACTAACGTGCACCCCACAAACCTGCGGAAATGCAAAAAATCGAATTATCTTCCTATCCTTGATGTATTCAAGGATTTTGCTACAATAGTAGTTGACGATACCCCCAATCACAATAGAAATCGGAGGAAAATCTTAATATTTTCTCATGTAAGGCTCAACAATTATAATATCCCTTTCTATTACAATATGTGGCGGACAATGCAAAGGAGGAGCGAAGTATCATGCCGGACAAAATACTAGTCGTCGATGATGAGGTCGAGATTGCGGATTTGATTGAAGTATATCTTCAAAATGAAAATATGGATGTATACAAGTTTTATTCAGGGGAGGAAGTCCTTGTCTGTATTGGGAGTACAGACTTTGATTTGGCTATATTGGATAT
>ENA-UEOI01002462-UEOI01002462.1-human-gut-metagenome-genome-assembly--contig:-NODE-2462-length-12973-cov-5.111120_pt1 | contig 12973 bp, 10 predicted proteins | sample MGYA00242883_ERZ507882 | MGnify/ENA primary metagenome ERZ507882 (study PRJEB26167, sample SAMN06115502) | human gut metagenome | host: Homo sapiens | place: China:Chongqing | collected 2015-07-29... | reverse complement strand
CGGGTCGTGGTACTGTTGCTACTGGTCGTATCGAAGCAGGTCGCGTAAAAGTGGGTGATGAAGTTCAAATCCTCGGTTTGGGAGCAGACAAGAAATCGGTTGTAACTGGTGTTGAAATGTTCCGTAAGATTCTTGACGAAGGCGAAGCTGGTGATAACGTTGGTTTGTTGCTCCGTGGTATCGACAAGAATGAAATCAAACGTGGTATGGTTATCTGCCACCCGGGACAGGTTAAACCTCACTCTGAATTCAAAGCTCAGGTTTATATCTTGAAGAAAGAAGAAGGTGGTCGTCACACTCCTTTCCACAACCACTACCGTCCTCAGTTCTACATTCGTACGCTCGACGTAACGGGTGAAATCACTCTCCCTGAAGGTGTAGAAATGGTAATGCCGGGTGACCACGTTACTATCAATGTGAAACTTATCAACCCGGTTGCTTGCGACAAAGGTTTGCGCTTTGCAATCCGTGAAGGTGGCCGTACGGTAGGTTCTGGTCAGATCACAGATATTTTGGACTAATTCTATAAAGGGTTAGTTTTGATAAAACTACAAAATCAGCCTCTTTGTGGGGCTGATTTTATACGGGTCTAGCTCAGTTGGTAGAGCACTGGTCTCCAAAACCAGGTGTCGGGAGTTCGAGTCTCTCGACCCGTGCAAAATTTAGTGAAACAATGAAGAAATTGAAAATACTTGCCGATATCCAAGATTCTTATAACGAATTGGTACATAAGGTTTCTTGGCCTACCAAGTCGGAGCTGGCAAATAGTGCTGTGGTGGTTATGTTTGCTTCCCTTATTATCGCTATAGTCATATTTGCAATGGATCAATGTATTGACAAAATCATGCACCTTATTTACGGAGGTCTTTAATTAGGGAGGTAAATCAATGTCTGAAGAAAAAAAAGGCTGGTACGTTTTGCGTGCCATAAGCGGAAAAGAGAACAAGGTCAAAGAAGTTCTTGATGCAGAAATCAAGAATACCGATCTTGGCAATTATGTATTTCAGGTCTTGATACCTACCGAAAAAGTTTACACCGTACGTAACGGGAAAAAGGTGGTAAAGGAGAAAAATCTTTACTCGGGTTATGTTTTTGTCGAAGCCATTTTAGTAGGTGAGGTTGTTCATCATTTGCGTAATACAACGAATGTGATTGACTTTTTGGGTGGAAAATCCAATCAGCCGGAGCCTTTACGGCCTTCGGAAGTTAATCGTATGTTGGGCGCAGTCGACGAGATGCAGGAGGTGGGTGACGAACCGGCCGTTGTATATCATGTCGGTGAAACGGTAAAAGTAAACTATGGTCCGTTTAACGGATTTAGTGGAATTATCGAGGAGGTGAACAACGAGAAAAAGAAACTGAAAGTAATGGTTAAAATTTTTGGTCGCAAGACTCCGTTGGAGCTGGAAAATTCGCAAGTAGAGCGGGAGTAATACAAGAGGTTACGCGCTTGTATGAACCCTCGGTATTTTAATAATATCAAAATTAAAAACAATGGCTAAAGAAATTGCTGGACAGATCAAATTACAGATTAAAGGTGGTGCAGCAAACCCCTCTCCTCCCGTAGGACCTGCATTGGGTTCTAAGGGTATAAACATCATGGAGTTTTGCAAGCAATTCAATGCCCGTACCCAAGACAAAGCCGGTAAAGTATTGCCGGTCGTAATTACCTATTATAGCGATAAATCTTTCGATTTTGTCGTTAAGACTCCTCCCGTAGCTATTCAAGTTATGGAAGCTGCCAAAGTAAAAGGCGGTTCTGCGGAGCCTAACCGTAAAAAAGTAGGAGAGATTACTTGGGAACAGGTAAAAGCAATCGCCGAGGACAAATTGGTCGATTTGAACTGTTTTACGGTAGAATCGGCGATGAAAATGGTTGCTGGTACAGCGAGAAGTATGGGTATCACCGTAAAAGGGGAATTCCCGGTTAATAACTAATAAACTTCAATTGTAATGGGTAAACTGACAAAAAATCAAAAGTTAGCTTTAGCAAAGATTGAAGCAGGGAAGGCCTACTCACTCGGCGAGGCATCTCAATTGGTAAAAGATATTACTTATACCAAATTCGATGCATCGCTTGATATTGATGTACGCTTAGGCGTTGATCCTCGTAAAGCCAATCAAATGGTAAGAGGTGTCGTATCGTTGCCTCATGGAACGGGTAAACAAGTGCGTGTGTTGGTACTTTGTACTCCCGATGCCGAAGCTGCCGCAAAGGAAGCCGGAGCCGATTACGTAGGATTGGACGAATATATCGAGAAGATCAAAGGCGGTTGGACCGATATCGACGTAATCATTACGATGCCTGCTATCATGGGTAAGATCGGTGCTTTGGGACGTGTATTAGGCCCTCGTGGTTTGATGCCTAATCCTAAGAGCGGAACTGTGACTCCCGATGTCGCTAAAGCTGTAAAAGAAGTAAAACAAGGAAAAATCGATTTCAAAGTCGATAAGAATGGTATAGTACATGCCTCTATAGGTAAGATTTCGTTTACTGCCGATCAGATTCGCGATAATGCGAAAGAATTTGTTTCGACATTGATAAAACTGAAACCTACTGCTGCTAAGGGTACTTATATCAAGAGTATTTATCTTTCGAGTACAATGAGCCCGGGTATCAAGATTGATCCTAAATCAGTTGACGAGATCTAAAACAAGGAATTATGAGAAAGGAAGATAAAGGCACTATTATTGCGCAAATAGCAGAAACTGTAAAGGAGTACAGCTGCTTCTACCTTGCAGAAACTGCAACGTTGAATGCTGAAAAAACAAGCAATTTACGTCGTGCATGTTTCAAAGAAGGTATCAAAATGATGGTTGTTAAGAACGCTTTGTTACACAAGGCACTGGAAGGGCTCGATACCGATTATTCGCCCTTGTACGGTTCTTTGAAGGGTTCTACAACGATGTTCTTTGCAAATGTTGGCAATGCACCTGCAAAGCTGATTAAGGAGTTCAGAAAGACTTCTGAAGATTTGGTTCTAAAAGCCGCTTATGTAGAAGAAGGGTTTTATATCGGAGCCGATCAGCTTGATGCACTTGTTGCTATCAAGAGCAAAAACGAACTTATTGCTGAGGTTATCGCCCTCTTACAATCTCCTGCAAAGAATGTTGTATCGGCTCTTCAGTCAAGTGGTTCTACCTTACATGGAGTATTGCAGACTCTATCAGAAAGATAAAATTTATACAAAAAACATTATTACGAATAATAACATTTAATTCATACAAAAATGGCAGATTTGAAAGCTTTTGCAGAACAATTAGTTAACTTGACCGTAAAGGAAGTAAACGAACTTGCTCAAATTTTGAAAGACGAATATGGTATTGAACCTGCTGCTGCAGCTGTTGCTGTTGCTGCTGCTCCTGCCGCTGGTGGAGCTGCTGCTGAAGAAAAAACATCTTTCGATGTTGTTTTGAAAGCTGCTGGTGCAAATAAACTTGCTATCGTTAAATTGGTGAAAGAACTCACCGGACTTGGCTTGAAAGAAGCAAAAGACCTTGTAGACGGTGCTCCTAACAACATCAAAGAAGGTCTTGCTAAGGCTGATGCTGAGGCTTTGAAAAAACAATTGGAAGAAGCTGGAGCAGAAGTTGAACTTAAATAATACATCTGTTAATCAGAGAGTTTGGTTAAGAATCATCTCACTCGGTGATTCTTAACCTTTTTGTGTATATATTTTTAATTAAGTTCACTTAATCCCTTTTATAAATGTCTTCTACAATAGGTAAACCACGCGTAAATTTCGCTTCAATTAAGAATCCGCTTCCTTATCCGGATTTCCTTGAAGTTCAGTTGAAGTCATTTCAAGACTTTTTGCAACTCGACACCCCGCCTGAAAAAAGAAAAAACGAAGGGCTTTTCAAGGTATTCGCCGAGAATTTCCCCATTGCTGATACGCGCAATAACTTTGTCCTCGAATTTTTGGACTATTATATCGATCCGCCGAGATATACGATTGAAGAGTGTCTCGAAAGAGGGTTGACTTACAGCGTACCGTTAAAGGCCAAATTGAAATTATACTGTACCGATCCCGATCATGAGGATTTCGCTACGGTAATTCAAGACGTTTATTTAGGTCCTATCCCTTATATGACTGCTAAGGGTACGTTTGTTATCAATGGGGCCGAACGTGTTGTCGTTTCGCAGTTGCACCGTTCTCCGGGCGTGTTCTTCGGACAAAGTATACACGCTAACGGTACAAAACTTTATTCGGCACGTATTATTCCGTTCAGGGGCTCTTGGATTGAATTTGCCACTGATATAAACAACGTGATGTATGCCTATATCGACCGGAAGAAAAAGTTGCCCGTTACCACTTTGTTGCGTGCGATTGGTTTCGAGACCGATAAGGATATTCTCGAAATATTCGGTTTGGCAGAAGACTTGAAAGTCTCCAAAGCAAGTTTGAAAAAAGCCATTGGCCGCAGATTGGCGGGTAATGTCGTTAAGGCTTGGGTGGAAGACTTTGTAGACGAGGATACCGGTGAGGTCGTTTCTATCGAACGTACCGAGATTGTCATTCCTCGTGAAACTGTCCTTGAAGAATCGCATATTGCCGATATTATCGAATCGGGAGTCCAAAATATCTTGTTGCATAAAGAGGATAGCAACACGTCGGATTACTCGATTATATTCAATACGTTGCAAAAGGATTCCAGCAACTCGGAGAAAGAAGCCGTGTTGTATATCTATCGCCAATTACGTAACGCCGAGCCAGCCGATGATGCCAGTGCCCGCGAGGTGATTACCAACCTTTTCTTCTCGGAGAAACGTTACGATTTGGGAGAAGTAGGACGTTATAGAATAAATAAGAAATTAAACCTCTCTACCTCGCCCGATGTAAAGGTGCTTACGAAAGAGGATATCATCGAAATTATCAAATATCTCATCGAGTTGATTAACTCGAAGACCGATGTCGATGATATAGACCATTTGAGCAACCGTCGTGTGCGCACGGTAGGAGAACAATTATATAATCAGTTCGGAGTGGGATTGGCTCGTATGGCACGTACCATTCGTGAGAGAATGAATGTGCGGGATAACGAGGTGTTTACTCCCATCGATTTGATTAATGCAAAGACGATATCATCTGTTATCAATACATTCTTCGGGACGAACGCTTTGTCGCAGTTCATGGATCAGACGAATCCGTTGGCCGAAATTACTCACAAGCGTCGTATGTCGGCTTTGGGCCCCGGCGGTTTGTCTCGCGAACGCGCCGGTTTCGAGGTTCGAGACGTGCACTATACGCACTATGGACGTCTTTGTCCTATCGAGACTCCCGAAGGTCCTAATATCGGTTTGATCTCGTCTCTTTGTGTATATGCTAAAATCAATGATCTGGGCTTCATCGAAACTCCGTATCGAAAAGTAGAAAATGGGAAAGTAGATTTGTCGCCCGAGGGTGTGGTTTATTTGACCGCCGAAGCCGAGGAAAACTTGGTGGTAGCGCAGGGTAATGCTCCGTTGAATGACGACGGTACATTTGTCCGCAATCGGGTAAAATCTCGTTTGGAGGCCGATTTCCCCGTCGTGTCGCCCGATCAGGTGAATTTGATGGACGTGTCGCCTACTCAGATAGCTTCTATCGCGGCATCGTTGATTCCGTTCCTCGAACACGATGATGCGAACCGTGCATTGATGGGGTCGAACATGATGCGCCAAGCAGTTCCTTTATTGCGTCCCGAAGCTCCTATTGTGGGAACGGGTATCGAGGGTCAGTTGATTCGCGATTCTCGTACGCAGATTACGGCCGAGGGTGATGGCGTTATCGAGTTTGTCGATGCCACTACGATTCGTATTCGCTACGATCGTACGGAAGATGAAGAATTTGTAAGTTTTGAAGATTCCGTAAAAGAATATATCATACCCAAGTTCCGTAAAACGAACCAGAGCACGACTATCGATTTGCGTCCTATCTGCCACAAGGGAGACCGGGTTAAAGCCGGGGATATTCTTACCGAAGGTTATTCCACCGAGAATGGCGAGTTGGCTTTGGGACGTAACCTCAAAGTCGCATTCATGCCGTGGAAAGGATATAACTACGAGGATGCTATCGTGTTGAACGAGCGTGTCGTTCGTGAAGACATTCTTACTTCGGTTCACGTCGATGAATATTCGTTGGAAGTGCGTGAGACCAAGCGCGGTATGGAGGAACTTACTTCCGATATTCCCAATGTAAGCGAGGATGCTACGAAAGACCTCGATGAACGTGGTATTATTCGTATCGGAGCTCAGGTTAATCCCGGAGATATTATGATCGGTAAGATTACTCCGAAAGGAGAATCCGATCCTTCTCCCGAAGAAAAATTGCTTCGTGCGATTTTCGGTGATAAGGCCGGCGATGTGAAAGATGCTTCCTTGAAAGCTACTCCTTCGTTGAAAGGTGTCGTTATCGGTACGAATCTATTCTCTCGTGCCATTAAAAAGAAAAAATCGAAACTCAGCGACAAAGCCATTCTTCCGAAACTCGACGAGGAATATGAAGAAAAGATGAACGGTTTGAAAGCCATTCTCATCGATAAGTTGCTTGTTTTGACACAAGGTAAGGTTTCTCAGGGTGTGAAAGATTTCATGGGAACCGATGTCGTGTCGAAGGGAACGAAATTCACTCAGGCTGTTCTGAATAAAATCGATTATACGACGGTACAGGTAAGTAAGTGGACGACCGATGCCGCTAAGAACGAATTGATACGCGCTACTATCATCAATTATTTGAAGAAGTATAAAGAATATGATGCCGAGTTGCGTCGTAAGAAATTCGATATTTCTATCGGAGATGAACTTCCTTCTGGTATCGTGCAAATGGCCAAAGTGTATATTGCCAAGAAGCGTAAAATAAGCGTGGGCGATAAGATGGCCGGACGTCACGGTAACAAGGGTATCGTTTCGCGTATCGTTCGTCAGGAAGACATGCCTTTCTTGGCTGACGGAACTCCGGTCGATATCGTTTTGAACCCGTTGGGTGTGCCTTCTCGTATGAACTTGGGACAGATTTTCGAGACCGTTTTAGGTTGGGCAGGAGCCGAGTTGGGAGAAAAATTTGCGACTCCGATTTTCGACGGGGCAAGCCTTGATGATTTGAATACATGGACCGATAAAGCCGGACTTCCTCGTTATGGTAAGACCTATTTGTATGACGGTGGCACAGGCGAGCGTTTCGACCAGCCGGCTACGGTGGGGGTAATCTATATGCTGAAACTGGGCCACATGGTCGAAGACAAGATGCATGCCCGTTCAATCGGTCCGTACTCTTTGATTACGCAACAACCTTTGGGTGGTAAAGCACAGTTCGGTGGTCAGCGTTTCGGAGAAATGGAGGTTTGGGCTCTCGAAGCCTTCGGTGCTTCTCATGTTTTGCAGGAAATCCTGACGATCAAGTCGGACGACGTGGTTGGACGTTCGAAAGCTTATGAGGCAATCGTTAAGGGCGAACCCATGCCGACACCCGGTATTCCCGAGTCTCTGAATGTGTTATTGCATGAATTGAGAGGTCTTGGTCTTAGCGTCAACTTAGAATAAATAAAATCCAATGGCCAGACTGTCGCAGAAATGTGACAGTCGGCCAATAACTCTTTATACATTAAAAACATATGGCTTTTAGAAAAGATAACAAAATAAAGAGTAACTTTTCGAAGATTTCGATCGGTTTGGCTTCGCCCGAAGAGATTCTGGAAAATTCGAGCGGTGAGGTCTTGAAACCCGAAACCATCAATTACCGTACCTATAAACCCGAGCGGGACGGTCTTTTCTGCGAACGTATATTCGGACCTGTAAAAGATTACGAGTGTCATTGCGGAAAATATAAACGTATTCGCTACAAGGGTATCGTGTGCGACCGATGTGGTGTGGAAGTAACAGAGAAAAAGGTGCGCCGCGAACGCATGGGGCATATACAGCTCGTTGTTCCGGTAGCTCATATCTGGTATTTCCGTTCGTTACCCAATAAGATTGGGTATTTGTTGGGATTGCCCAGCAAGAAATTGGACGCTGTTATCTATTACGAGCGTTATATTGTCATACAGCCGGGACCTCAATCGGACTTGGCTACTTACGATTTGCTTTCCGAAGAGGAATATTTGAACATCATGGATTCACTTCCTCGTGAAAATCAGATGCTCGAAGATACCGATCCGAATAAGTTTATCGCTAAGATGGGTGCAGAAGCTATCTACGATCTGCTTTCTCGTTTGGATCTCGATGAGCTGTCTTACGATTTGCGTCATCGTGCCAGCACCGATGGCTCTCAGCAACGCAAAACCGAGGCTTTGAAACGGCTCCAAGTCGTTGAGTCGTTCCGGGCTTCTAAGGGTAGGAACCGGCCAGAATGGATGATTTTGAAAGTCATACCGGTTATCCCTCCCGAATTGCGTCCGTTGGTTCCTCTCGATGGCGGTCGTTTCGCGACTTCCGATTTGAACGATTTGTACCGTCGGGTGATTATCCGTAACAATCGTTTGAAACGATTGATGGAGATCAAGGCTCCTGAGGTTATTCTTCGAAACGAAAAACGTATGTTGCAGGAGGCTGTGGATTCTTTGCTCGACAACTCTCGCAAGTCCAGCGCAGTGAAAACCGAGGCCAATCGTCCGTTAAAGTCTCTTTCCGATAGTTTGAAAGGTAAGCAAGGACGTTTCCGCCAAAACCTGTTGGGTAAACGTGTCGATTATTCTGCGCGTTCGGTTATTGTCGTAGGTCCCGAATTGAAAATGCACGAATGCGGTTTGCCCAAAAATATGGCGGCCGAATTGTATAAACCGTTTATTATCCGTAAACTTATCGAGCGTGGTATCGTTAAGACGGTAAAATCGGCTAAGAAAATCGTCGATCGCAAAGAGCCTGTGGTATGGGATATCCTCGAACATGTGATGAAGGGACACCCCGTGCTGTTGAACCGTGCCCCGACGTTGCACCGTTTGGGTATTCAGGCGTTCCAGCCCAAAATGATCGAAGGTAAGGCTATCCAGTTGCATCCGCTCGCTTGTACGGCATTTAACGCCGACTTCGACGGTGACCAGATGGCTGTTCACTTGCCTCTCGGAAACGAGGCAATTCTTGAAGCTCAACTGTTGATGTTGGGTGCTCATAATATCTTGAATCCCGCCAATGGCGCACCTATCACTGTGCCTTCGCAGGATATGGTTTTGGGATTGTATTATATTACCAAACTTCGCCCGGGTTCGTTGGGTGAAGGACTGAAATTCTATGGTCCCGAAGAAGCCGAAATCGCTTACAACGAAGGTAAAGTTTCGTTGCACGCTCCGGTATCGGTCGTTGTGAAAGATGTCGATAAGGACGGTAATATTATCGAGCACATGGTCGAGAATACTTCGGTGGGTCGTGTATTGGTTAATCAGTATGTGCCTCAGGAGATCGGCTATGTCAATGAAATCCTTTCTAAGAAATCGTTGCGCGATATTATCGGTAAGGTGATTAAAGTTTGCGGTGTGACTCGTTCGGCTCAGTTCCTTGACGATATCAAGAACTTGGGTTACTACATGGCATTCAAGGGAGGTTTGTCCTTCAATTTGGGCGATGTGCTCGTTCCGCCCGAAAAAGAGACTTTGGTTGCCGAAGGTAACGCCGAGGTGGAACAGATCATGAACAACTACAACATGGGTTTCATCACTTATAACGAGCGTTATAATCAGATTATCGATACATGGACTCATGTAAATTCTCGTCTGTCCGATATTTTGATGAAGCAACTTTCTGCCGACAATCAAGGATTCAATTCGGTATTCATGATGTTGGATTCGGGAGCTCGTGGTTCTAAGGACCAGATTCGTCAGTTGTCGGGTATGCGTGGTTTGATGGCCAAACCCCAAAAGTCGGGAGCAGAAGGCGGTCAGATCATCGAGAACCCTATTTTGGCAAACTTCAAAGAGGGACTTTCCGTGTTGGAATACTTTATCTCTACGCACGGTGCTCGTAAAGGTCTTGCCGATACGGCATTGAAGACAGCCGACGCCGGTTATTTGACCCGTCGTTTGGTCGATGTAGCTCACGATGTCATTATCCATGAAGAGGATTGCGGTACATTGCGCGGTTTGGTTTGTACCGAGATTAAGAATAACGAGGAAGTCGTAGCTTCTTTGGGTGAAAGAATATTAGGACGTGTGTCTGTTCACGATGTAGTGAATCCGTTGACTAACGAGATATTGGTTCACGCCGGTGAAGAAATTACCGAAGTTATTGCCAAGAAGATAGAGGATTCTCCTATCGAACAGGTGGAGATTCGTTCGGTTCTGACGTGCGAATCGAAGAAAGGTGTTTGTGCTAAATGTTACGGACGTAACCTGGCAACGAGCCGCATGGTTCAGAAGGGTGAAGCTGTCGGTGTAATCGCTGCTCAGTCTATTGGTGAGCCGGGTACACAGTTGACTTTGCGTACATTCCACGCCGGTGGTACTGCTGCAAATATTGCAGCTAACGCCAGTATCGTTGCTAAAAATAATGCACGTCTTGAATTTGAAGAGTTGCGTACAGTAGATATCGTTGACGAGATGGGTGAATCTGCAAAAGTGGTAGTAGGTCGTTTGGCCGAAGTACGTTTTGTGGATGTGAATACCGGTATCGTTCTTTCTACTCATAACGTACCTTATGGTTCAACACTGTATGTAAGCGACGGCGACTTGGTAGAAAAAGGCAAACTGATTGCTAAGTGGGACCCGTTCAATGCTGTTATTATCACAGAAGCAACCGGTAAGATCGAATTTGAGGGCGTGATTGAAAACGTTACTTATAAGGTTGAATCGGATGAAGCAACAGGTCTTCGTGAAATTATTATTATTGAATCCAAGGATAAAACCAAAGTTCCTACCGCTCATATCTTAACAGAGGACGGTGATTTGATCCGTACTTATAACTTACCGGTAGGTGGTCACGTTATCATCGAGAACGGTCAGAAGGTAAAAGCCGGTGAAGTAATCGTGAAGATTCCGCGTGCCGTAGGTAAGGCGGGTGATATCACGGGTGGTCTTCCTCGTGTTACTGAATTGTTTGAAGCTCGTAACCCGTCAAATCCGGCTGTCGTTTCTGAAATCGACGGTGAGGTGACAATGGGTAAGATCAAACGTGGTAACCGTGAAATCATCGTAACTTCCAAGACGGGTGAGGTTAAGAAGTATCTGGTTGCACTGTCTAAGCAGATTCTGGTACAGGAAAATGACTATGTACGTGCTGGTACTCCGTTGTCTGACGGTGCTACTACTCCGGCAGATATCTTGGCAATCAAGGGTCCTACAGCTGTACAGGAATATATCGTGAATGAAGTTCAGGATGTATACCGCTTGCAGGGTGTGAAGATCAATGATAAGCACTTTGAGATTATCGTTCGTCAGATGATGCGCAAAGTACAAATTGATGAACCGGGAGATACTCGCTTCCTCGAACAGCAAGTCGTAGACAAACTGGAATTCATGGAAGAAAATGATCGTATCTGGGGTAAGAAAGTCGTAGTAGATGCTGGTGATTCTCAAAATATGCAAGCTGGACAGATTGTAACTGCCCGCAAGTTGCGTGATGAGAATAGTATGTTGAAACGTCGTGACTTGAAACCGGTTGAGGTTCGTGACGCTGTTGCTGCTACCTCTACTCAGATTCTTCAAGGTATCACGCGTGCTGCTTTGCAAACATCAAGCTTTATGTCGGCTGCTTCCTTCCAGGAAACGACGAAAGTATTGAATGAAGCTGCTATCAACGGTAAGATCGATAAGCTTGAAGGTATGAAGGAAAATGTGATCTGTGGTCACTTGATTCCTGCCGGTACCGGACAGCGCGAGTTCGAAAAGCTCATCGTTGGATCAAAAGAAGAGTATGACCGTATCTTGGCTAACAAGAAAACAGTACTTGACTACAATGAAGTAGAATAAATACAATTCAATTGACTATATGAAAAGGAGCAGTTGCCTAATTGGGCAATTGCTCCTTTTTTTATTTCTTTTTTACTCGCGTGTATTACCATTAGTTTCAGGAAAAATGTGTTATTTTGCAGGATAACTTTTTAATCATATTAAATATGGAAGAACAAAATAACAACGGACAATTACAGATTGAATTGAGAGAAGAGGTTGCACAGGGAACTTATGCAAATCTTGCTATTATTACTCATTCGAGTTCTGAATTCATCCTTGACTTCGTGCGCGTAATGCCGGGCATACCGAAGGCTGGTGTGCAATCTCGTATTATTGTGGCTCCGGAGCACGCAAAACGTCTGCTGCGGGCATTAGAAGATAATATAGCAAAGTATGAGCGCGTATTCGGTCCGATTCGTACTTCGGATGAACCCCCTATTTCTCCTTTGACGGGTGTAAAAGGCGAAGCGTGAGGATGATATAAAAACATTAAAAAAGAAAAAAAAGTTGTAGCGCATTGAATATTCAAATATTATTCGTATTTTTGCAGCCCAAAATGTATAGTTACGAAATTAATATAACAATAATATAAATCAAAAAACAATTAAAATGCCTACAATTCAGCAATTAGTAAGAAAAGGACGCGAAGTGCTGGTGGAGAAAAGTAAATCTCCAGCCTTGGATTCATGTCCTCAAAGACGTGGCGTTTGCGTGAGAGTATACACTACTACTCCGAAGAAGCCGAACTCTGCAATGCGTAAAGTAGCTCGTGTACGTTTGACTAACCAAAAAGAGGTGAACTCATACATTCCGGGAGAAGGACACAACTTGCAGGAACACTCAATCGTTTTGGTACGTGGTGGTCGTGTAAAAGACCTTCCGGGTGTGCGTTATCACATTGTACGTGGTACGCTTGATACAGCAGGTGTTGCTGGTCGTACTCAAAGACGTTCTAAGTATGGTGCTAAGCGTCCGAAACCAGGACAAGCAGCTGCTCCTGCTAAGGGTAAGAAAAAATAAGGATTAAGACCTAATTAAAATTAAAGTAATAACTTACGTTTTAGTTTGTTGGAAATGCTAAAGGTTGAGTAAATTCTCCGGAGGGAGAGTTGAAGAA
>ENA-UEOI01002455-UEOI01002455.1-human-gut-metagenome-genome-assembly--contig:-NODE-2455-length-13020-cov-2.619022_pt1 | contig 13020 bp, 11 predicted proteins | sample MGYA00242883_ERZ507882 | MGnify/ENA primary metagenome ERZ507882 (study PRJEB26167, sample SAMN06115502) | human gut metagenome | host: Homo sapiens | place: China:Chongqing | collected 2015-07-29... | reverse complement strand
TCACATCGAGAAATGGCGGAATCGCCCGCTGCAGGGTGACTATTACCCGTATGTTTATGTAGACGGAATCTATCTGCGTCGCAACTGGGGTGGAGAGTTTGAAAATGTGGCCATTCTGGTAGCGATTGCCGTCCATGAGGACGGATACCGCGAAGTTCTGGGTGCTGCTGAGGGTATGAAAGAGGACAAGGCCAGTTGGGTCAGCTTCTTCCAGTGGCTCCGTGGCCGTGGCCTGAACAGCGTAAAACGCATCGTTGGAGACAAATGTTTGGGATGCTGGGGGCCATGGGAGAAGTGTTTCCCGAGGCCAAATACCAGCGCTGTACCGTCCATTTCTACCGCAACGTATTCTCTGTTACCCCGCGCTCCAAGGTGAAGCTGGTGGCCAAAATGCTTAAGGCCGTCCATGCTCAGGAGAGCAAGAAAGCCGCCCGCGAGAAAGCCAGAGCCGTTGTGGAAGAACTGCGGGCGATGAAGCGGAAGGGGGCCGCCAAGAAGGCGGAAGACGGCGTTGAGGAGACGCTGACTTACTGCGAGTTCCCGTTTGAGCACTGGACTGGCATCCGGAGCAATGATGTCATTGAGCGGCTCAACCGGGAGATCCGCCGCCGCACCCGTGTGGTGGGCACTTTCCCAGACGGCAACCCCGCCCTCATGCTAGTTTGTGCCCGCCTGCGCCATGGGGCCGGTACCCAGTGGGGCAACAAGAAGTACATGAACATGAAGCATCTGGAGGGCGCCCTGTAGGACGCCTCTGTTGCTGGCTGACTTCATTCATTCCAGAGCCTGCAAACCAATTTGCGCAAAATCCTGGACCTGTTGACAAAGTGGCGTATAAACCCTTCCTATGGTACAATAACTATAGGGAGGGATGCTGCATGATGGGATACCAAAGCAGACAAATGGCAATGATTTTCGTGGATATGGAGTCATTAATCCCGGAAAACCACCTGCTGCGGAAAATCGACCGGATGGTATCCTTCGACTTCATCTATGATCTTCTGGCGCCATATTATCCGGCAACAGGTCGCCCATCCATCGACCCTGCCAGTATGTTTAAAATGCTCTTGATCGGATATCTGTATGGCATCAAATCAGAGCGGCGGCTGGTAGAGGAAGTTCGGCTCAATATTGCCTATCGCTGGTTCTGTGGATTTGAACTGGATGACGCCATCCCGGATCACTCTACATTCAGCAAAACCAGGACGCGAAAATGGCAGCAGAGCGCTCTCTTTCAGAAAGCTTTCTATGAGATTGTCAAACAGTGCGTAGCTGGCGGTCTTATCGACGGAAAAGCCATGGCTGCGGACGGAAGCTACATTCCAGCCAACGTATCCAGAGAAAGCTGGATCGATATAGAAATCGAAGTTGAACAAAGTATGCAAAGTTATCTTGACTCCTTGGATGAAGAGCTTTCCAACCAGCCGGGGTTCAAAAAGCCGCCAACCAGAATTGCAAAGAAGCGACGCACCACCAGCCAGACAGATCCAGACATCGGCTATATCAATCACGGCAGCAAACGCGGCATTGGGTATTTGATGGAAGCAACTGTGGACTGTAAACACGGCATTTTAACAGGTGTTGATGTATGTCCTGCCAATGAGAAGGAAAGCCTTCTGGTCTTGCGGCATTTGGAACGGCAGATAAATCTTGGCATCCCAATGAACCGGCTTGCTCTGGATCGCGGATATGAGACCGGTGCTGTTCACCGGGGGCTGGAGCTTTTGGGTATTACCGGATATATCCCTGCGATCCAGTTCTCCAATCCACCCGAGAAGTATGGATTCTCCTACGATCCACAGTTGGACGCATTCATCTGTCCGGAAGGAGTCCCTCTTACATACTATAGGCTAAATTGCAATAAATCGACTGGTAAATATCTGCGTTGCTACCAAGTCGAGAGTGATACCTGTATGCACTGTCCAAAACGGCCGAACTGTTTTGACAAGGCCGGAATTCGGCGCAGGGTGCTGGCCAGCAGCTGCTATCCGGCATTTTACAGAGGACATCAGCGTGTTGGGACTCCTGAATACCTATCCATGATGCGGCTTCGTAAAATCTGGGCCGAGGGCAGTTTCTCTGTCTTGAAACGGGAACACTGCATTTCAAAGATTCGAAAAAGGGGCATTCTTGCAGCAACGGAAGAATGCCTCCTTGCAGCCATGGCCCTAAACCTTAAGAGGATGGCAAATGCCATCTTTTTTATCTCCATATTTACTATTCTGCCGATACCTCTGCGAGTTTCGGCAGAATTTTTGCCTTTGTCAACAGGTCCAACTCTTGACGGCACCAACGTCTACTTTACCGACCCTTACTGCGCTTGGCAGAAGGGTACCAACGAAAATTGGAGCGGCCTGCTCCGGTCTTTCTGCACGAAAGGCTGCTCCCACCACTCAAAAACGAGGCCTGGCGTTGATTCACGCCAGGCCTCAATCCGCCCAGGAATTATGGGACTTCGAACTCAAGTTCGGTTGCACTTAGTTTGACAATTCACTCGCTTCTTCTTAATCCCCAAACACCGAACTGGTGTTGGAGGAGACGACCTCCCCGGGGCTCTCGGAGGAATTGGCCTCCGACCACGCCCGCTCCAGGGCCGCCCAGTCGCGGACCGGCCGCAGCTCGGTCCAGATCTCGTAGACATTCCCATCCTTGTCGTACTTCGGGTCATAATTGTGGGAGTTGGTGGCCTCCTGCACGTCGGCGTAGTACCACTTGGCCGTATCCGTGTTGTCCGGCCAGGTAATCATATCGTCCAGCAGGTAGTCCTTGTGGGGCGCGCGCTCCAGGACTCGGTTGATGATGGTGATGGCCTCCGCCCGGGTGATGTCGTTGTCGGGCCGGAAGGTGCCGTCGGTGTAGCCCTTGACCAGATCGTTCATGTACGCCCGGTTGATCTCGTTGCTGGCCCAGTGCCCGCCGATGTCGCTGAACTGGTCCTCCCCCTCGTACTCGCCGCCGAAGAAGCGGACGGCGATGGCGGCGAACTCGGCACGGGTGATGGACGCGTCGGGATCAAACAGATTGCCCGGCTTGCCGTAGAGGATACCGGCGTTGGACAGAGTGGACACAGCGTTGTTGTACCAGGCGCCAGCATCCACGTCGCCGTAAGAATTGCTCTGGCTCCAGTAGCGGCCGCGGGAGTCCTCCGTCAGCAGGCGGAAGAAGATGGTAGCCACCTCGGCGCGGGTGATCTCGGCCTCGGGATGGACCAAGCCGTCGTCCCGGCCGATGATGTAGGCAAAGTGGTCGCCCTTCTCCAGCTCGGGCAGGGGACCCAGAGGCGGATTCGTCTCAGGGATTTCGGTCCCGCCACCACCGCCGCCGCCACCGCCGGGGATATACTCGGCGGTGAACACCCACGCCACCGCGCCCTGCAGGCCCTGGAGGCCGTTCCCTGCCGTCAGGGGGATGTTCAAAGTGACGCTCAAGTCCAGCGTGTCGCTGCTCTTCAATTTTCCCAGTTTGACGCCCTCGGCCAGGCTTCCCTCGGCCAGGACGGTCTCCCCCTGCTTTACCGTCAGGGTGACGCCCTCCGCATCCAGGAGTTCGGCGTAGTCCAGCTTCTCGTCGGCGCTGATGCCGTCTCCCTCCGGCTCCACCTTGAGGTACATGTTGACCGAGCCGCTCCCCGTGCCGGACACCTTAACCTTGATCGCCTGGCTGACAGCGTCGCCCGGCATCAGGTTTTTCAGGTCCCGGAAGAGGTTGGGGTACTGATGGCCGTGTTCATCACTGTAGGCGGCCACGTTGGTGAATTGGAACTGTTTTACACTGTGGTCATAGGTGACCGTGGGCACGCCGTCATCCGCCAGGGCGGTGACCGCCACGAGGCCCACCATCAGCGCCGCCGCCAGACCCACGGCCAGCAGGGCGCGCAATTTGGTTTTCTTCATAGCATGTCACCTCCTCACGGTTGCTGAATTTGAAGCGTCGTGCCATCGACTCCGGTCACTGCGCCCCCCTTGGCTGTCCCCCACATGGCCGTTACAGCTCTTGTGGGATCAGCCTGAATGGAGTCGGCCATGACCTGGAGGTTCATATGGTAGCCGTTCTCCGTCGTAACGGTCGCCTTTTCGAGCAAAACCGCTGTATAGGCTCCCGGGGCCACTGGGGTCTGGTAGTAATAATAGCCGTCAGAACCTTTCAGCCATCCTGCCCCCGGGAACGTTCCCTCAATTTTCAAATCCTCCAGGCTAGCGGGCTCCCCCACTGCATTTTTCTCCTCTGCATCGGAGGTCCAGGTGGGAATCAGCGCCACACGGATATAGGCTTCCACCTCGCCGGTGTTTTTCACCTTGACGTCACTTTTGGTCTGTTTGTCAAATCCTTCTTCGATGTCCACGCCCGGCGTAGCGACGGTAAAGGTATTGGTGATGGCGCTGGTGTGGGCGGTGAGCCAGGCCAGAGTACCACCCACCGACATGAACAGCACCATAAGAAGGGCTGCCGCAGCCAGCGGCGTCAGCCTGCGCCTCTTCAAAACGCGCTTTCCTCGATAACTCGCCATGGCTTACACCTCCTCCCCGTTCAGCTCAAGTTTCTTTTCCGGCAGGGCTGCAGGCTGGATGTCCTGTGCCTGATTCGTGGTCACCACATCGAACACGTTGTCCACCTTGTCGCTGGCGCCGAACCAGTTGCTGGTCTTCTCGTTGGTAAAGGAGACGGTCCCGGCGCCGCCGCCGGGGACGGTGACATCCTTGCTGGCACCATTCGTACACTCGTACTTCCAAGACCAGCCGGTGCGCTCGGCGACGGTGTAGCTTCCGGCGGTCAGGCCCTGAATCGTCGTGCTGCCCTTGCCGTCGGCACCGCAGCTTATGACCACCGTGTAGGTCTTGCCCCCGCCTGTTACATCAAAGATGAAGTCCTGCTCCACCCCGCCCTTGACGGTTTTTTCGATGGTCAAGCTGCCCTGGTTGGGCTCAAACTTAGCGTAGTAGGTGGCGGCCACGTTCTTGCCGGCTACCTTTTCAGGAACATACTTGCTGTCAGCAGACACCCGGGTCGTGCAGGCCGCGTCGCTGTACCAGCCCACGAAGCGGTATTCCTCACTGCTGGCCGTGGCGGTGGAGCCGATGGCGGTGCCGCTGAGGACTTTTACGGTCTCGCTGGCGAGGGTAACCGTGCCGCAGCCATCCGGGCCAACCACCTGATATTGGATGGTGACATCCTGCTCCTGATAGTAGAAGGTAATGACGTTCAGCTTGGCCTCCGTCTGGCTTTCCTCAATGCGAATGTTCAGCGTCTGGGGGGTGGAAGTCACTGGGTCATAGTCCTCAATGGGGATGGCCGCCTCGGAAATGACCGCCCCATACCTGCCTTTGCCGTCCTTGGGGTTTGCCAGCGGTTTACCGGTCCCCTGCTCCAGATAGCGCACCTGATAGGGATACTCATTTCGGATGTAATACAGCTTGAGCTCTAAGCCGCCGGCCGTCAGTTTGCCGCTGGCTACCGTACCCGACACCGCAGGGTCATGGGTAAAGCCAGGGATGGTGAGGGGGTCGGCGGTGTAGGTCGTGCCGATGTCGCCCACAGCCTGGGAGGAGGCGTACTCCGTCCAGGTCGCCCCGTCGGTATTCTGGGTGTAGTGGGTGATCTTGTAGTAGGCGTGGGTGGTATCCTCGGTATAGTAGAAGATGATCTCGTTGACCGCGCCCTCTTCTGCGCTGACTACCAGACGCTTCTGGTAGGCGTCGGGCATCATGCCGGAGACGGGCACGAAGGTCTCGGTGACCACGGCCTTCCGGTTGTTGTCGACCGTCTTTGTATCAGCCACGGGTTCACCAGTCTCTTTGTTCAGGTACCGGACGGTGTAGGGCACAGCATCCTTCTGGATGTACTCGAAGGTAAAGATGTTCTTGGTCGGGTCGTCAATGTTAATGGTCAGGGAGTGGGACTTCACCACGGGGAAGTAGCCCTCCTGATAGCCGTCATAGAGGTCGGCGCCGCCCTTGGCCTCAAAGGTCTTGGTGACGCCCGCCAGACCGGAGCCGGTGGTGGGCGCGGCGATCTCGGTGTCAGTGCCCTGGAGCTTGTAGGAGATGGTATATTCCATCAGTGTGTTGGAGCTCCACTTGCCGTAAACCTTCAGATCCTTGTTGACGGGCATATTGACAAAGTCGAAGGCCTTCTCCACGCCGTTGTCCAGGTAGAACCAGCCCACAAAGGTATAGCTGCCGTTGGCGGGGTCTGCGGGAGCCGGGTCCACCAAACTGCCGTGGGAGACCGTCCGTTCGGGGTGGGTGCCGAGTTTGGTCCCAGCCTCCAGCGCGGCCTTATCCAGATAGAACTCCACCGTGTGGGTGACGGGCACCCACTTGGCGTAGAGCAGGATGTTGGTGTCCGGCATGGTGTGCTCGCTCAGCTTGTATTCCGCACCGGAGCACTCGGGGTTTAGATACCAACCGCCGAACACCACAGAGCCGGGCTCATAGGCGCTGGGCACATCCGGGACATAATCGGCGTAGGTGCTCAGGGGAGCCTGATACTTAACCTTATCCTGCTTAACCTCATTGAAACCATCGCTGAAAGTCAGGTAGTAGCTGTTACGGGTGTAATAGAACTTCGCATTGTTGAAACTCTGTCCATTGGCGGTTCCCTCTTTGTAAGTGAAACCCTTAATTTCGTATCGCTCCTCATCGGTAACATTGCCGCTGGAAACGCTGACGTCCGTATGGTGGAGCTTGTAGGTTACGCCGTTGTGGGTGATAGTATCGGTGTCGCCGGGGAGAGCTTCCACATAATAGTAGGCGGTATAGCTGGAGTCGCCTGTCTTGGGGCCATAGAATTTCGCGCCGCCCACAGGCATCACCTGAATGCTGTTCTGCCAAGTGTTGCCACTTGTAGAAACATACCAGCTGGAACTGCTGTTGTAGGTGGGCCACTGATCCAGAATACTGGCGCCCCATTTGGCGGTAATTCTCAGATCAGTATATTCGCTGGGGCTATTACCTCTGGTGTAGAAGTTGACCGTGTACTCCACGCGGTCGTAATAGACATTGACCACGCTTGAACCATCGGCGGCCACGGTTACAGTGTCGGAGCGGACAAATTTCCACAGCCCGGCATCCAGGCCCGCGCCGCCCATGTAGCAACTGGAGGTATGGGTGTGCTCCGTTTTGCCACAGCCCAAGCAGGCATCGGTGTGGGTGTGGCACTTTGTGGGAGCAATGGAACCATCAGAGGTGGTTCCGGTGTACTTGTACCACTTCCCACCAATATAAATCAGCTTACCGTAATACCAATGATCGGTCACCTGTCCATCCAAAGGATTATCCGGGATACTACTATAAACATTCTGTTGATTCCCTACACCGTCATAGCAATCCGTTGTATGCTGGGTATGGCTACTCTGCCCGCAGGTATAGCATGTATCGTCATGAGTATGGGCTTCCTTGCCGCAGACCAGAATCCCGTCACCGGTGTAAGTAAACTCCGAACCGGGTGTCGCCTGCACAACGCCAGACTGGATGTAGCTGTATTCCTCGTCATCCGCGTTCTCGCCCCAGAACACAATCGTGACCTTAGCGGTGTCGTCCGGCTGCCAAAGCGCCTTGTAGGTCTTGTTCCCGGCGGGCATTTCGTCGGGCAGGTCCACACCAGTCGTTCCGTCCTCAGACCACCCCTTAAAGGTATACCCAGCCTTGGTGGGCGTACCCACATCACCGATGGGCGTGCCGTAGCGGGCGTAGATGGGCTCCACGCCGTAGCCGCCGTCCAGGTCGAACAGCATCAGACTGTAGATGCGGTCATAGTAGACCTCCACCACGGTGCTGCCGTCGGCGGCGATGGCGGGCTTCTCATACAGCAGGGCGTAGAACCCCTCATAGGTCTTGGCCACCTCGGGCACGTTGGAGTTGGTCAGGCCCTGCCTGGTCTCCCGCCCTACCTCCGTATACTGGTCGTTGTCCACGTTCTGCTGATAGTGGATGACGGTGTAGTCCACGTTGGTGGGCTTGTAGACCACGGTGATCGTGTGGTCCTCTTGAATGTTGGTATAGTTCAGTTCAATGGAGGAAGAGGTTTCCGCCGCTTCGCCCACATAGGGCAGATAGCCCTGCACGACCGGGAAGGTGACCGTAGCGCTGAAGCTGCTGCCCGCGGCCAGGCTGGCGGTGTAGGGGTCGGCTACCATCTCGCCATTCTCGAACACATAGTGGATGACCACATTGTAGGTCGCCGGGGTAGGCGTCTCATTCGCCAGAAGCATCCGCTTCAGGGAATAACCATGGACCACAGGGGTGCTGTAGTCCACTGCGCCGGCCTCCTCGCCGGAGGCATCCTCCCCTTCCGCCGCTGGCTCCTCGGTGGGCGCAGGGGCCTCAGGTTCCTCGGTGGCCGCGGGGGCCTCGGGTTCCTCGGTGGGCGCGGGGGCCTCAGGTTCCTCGGTGGGCGCCGGGGTCTCGGGTTCCTCGGTGGCCGCCGGGGCCTCGGGTTCCTCGGTAGGCGCAGGGGCCTCGGGTTCCTCGGTAGGCGCGGGGGCCTCGGGTTCCTCCACAGGCTCCTCCGGCAGCTCGACCACGGCAGGCTCAGTCACGATGGCCACCACCGGCTCCTCCGGCAGCTCAATGACGGTGGGCTCGGTCACAGTGACCACCACAGGCTCGCTCAGGATGGTCTCCCCGCCGATGACACTGCGGCAGCGCACATAGGCCTGGCCGTTCTCGTCCAGCAGGTTGACCACCATAGGGTAGCTCAAATTACACTCCGCCTCGGTCTGGCCAAAGATATCCACCCACAGCTCCGGGGATTCCATCACCCGGATCTGCCACTGATAGGTCTCGGCGTCCGCAGGGTCTGCCGTGAGGACCGTCTTTTCGTTTTCCGGCAGCTCGACCGCCTCGACCGCGTCCTCCTCCAGCATCAGGGCGAGCGTACTCACATCCGGCTCGAGCCCCGGCTCGAAGGCGTAGGCCGGGACCATGCCCGCAAGCAGACCCAGGCACAGCGCCAGCGCCAAAATTCGTTTTTTCATCCTAAGTCACACCTCTTTTCCGGGCGTCACGCCGCCGCCGGCCAGCCCTGCACGTCCAGGACCGTGCCCCCGGCCGGGATCGGATTGTTCTTCACCTGCACCGCCTGGGCCTCAATGTCGATGGCAACGGTGCAATTCTGATACGCATTGCCCATATCGGCCGCGAAAGTGACGGTATCAAACAGGGCCACGCGGTTTTCCTCGCCGGAGGCCACAGGCTCGGCGCAGTAATACCAGCCGTCCTTTTGCAGCCACTTCCGGGCATCCACATTCAGCGACACCACATCGCCGGAGAGCGGCGCGCCATCCGCCCCGGTGACGGTCACCGCCACCTTCACACGGGTATAGAAGGGCTGGCTGCCGCTGTTCTCCACATAGGGGATCTTGGACACCGACTGGCCGGGCATCACGCCGGTGATCGGCTCGTCGGGATACTCGGCCAGTTGGCCGTCCGCACCCTGCTGCATCTCGTGCAGGGTCAGCTCCACGGTGCCGGTGGTAATCACGTTGGTGGCTCTGCCCTCCGCCGTGAAGTAGGCCAGGGTGCCCAGGGCGCACAGGGCCAGCACCGCGGCGATCACGCCGGCAATCGCAAGTCGTTTCTTCATCCTCTTACCGCCTTTCCGTCCGGAATCGAATGCTCTCTATGTTCACTGCTGTTCTCACAGGAATGGTCAAAGTCATGTGCGGGGATGGGGTCTGCAAGGGGTCTTTTCTGGCAGGGAGGCCGAAATCAATGGCGGAGGGGAGGGGGAAACTCCCCTCCGCCCGTTATGTCTGGGAACCGGTACCGCTGGGAATGGGAAATCAAGCCAGAAGGGTCTCGTCGGGGAACAGAGCCTTGAACGCCTCAGCGCGGGCGGCCTGCTTGGCGTCCGGATCCTCGGTGGTGTAGAAGCCCTCGGCCTGGATGGCGTAGGCAGTAATCACGATGCTGTAAGTACCGTCAGCCTTAATCATGTCCTGAGTCACGGTCGCGGGAACAGTGACCTCGTCAAAGTAGGTCACGGACTCGCCCGCCGCCTTGGGGCTGAGCACGCCCAGGATGACATAGCCTTTCTCGATGTCAGCGGCCATGATCTTGGGTTTGACAGTGCTGGAGAACCAGGCGCTGATCATTTCCTTGGGGTCGCTAACCTTCTGGGCAGTTGCCCAGTCCTTGATGAGCTTCCGGAAATCATCCGAGAGCTGTACCTTCATAAAGGTGTAGGCAGTCTGGCTGCCCTGCGCAACGTTGATGGTGGGGTCCTTGGCGATGGTCTTGCCGGGGATCAGGCGGACGTCGTCCGCACTCGTATCGCCCAGCCAGCCAGGCTCGGTCAGGGTGATGTCCACGTTGCCCACGGTAAAGGTGTTGGTCTTGCTCTCAGTGTCAGTGAAGTAGGCCAGAGACGCACCGATGACCAGAGTGGCCAGCATGCAGACGGCCAGAGCGGCAGTCAGAATCTTTTTCTTCATGATCCAGCTTTCCTTTCTAATTGATATTATGTAGGGAATGAAAATTAGGGATTGGCGGGAGCACCAAAGGTAGCATTCCAAGCAGACTGAGCGGTATCAAAGCCCTCCGTCTGGACACCAAAGCCGATGACCTTGATGGCGGATCCGTCGATAGTCTCGGTTGCGCTGACTGTGTTGCCGCTGATGCTGTCAGAGAAATTAATGTTGTCGAACAGAGTAGCCGTGCCGTCCTTCTCGACAATGGAATTGTAGCCGTACACAGTATAGGTAACACTGTCCTCCGTAAAGGTGCCAACCTGAGTCCAGCCCTCATTGATTCCATCATGATTGATCACGGTGCTGCTGTTATTAAAGCCGATAAAGACCCAAGCATCATCTTCAGAAGTGACCTCGATAGTAGGGTCTTTCTTGGCGCTCTGTCCAGGGGCCACGGTGTACTGGATACCGTTGGTAACTTTATTACCCTCCTTGTCAGTCTCGTACAGGCTGACAGCTACGGAACCGATGGTAAAAGGGTTGCTGATAGTCTGGGTCTTAGAGGTCAAATAGGCCAGCGTGCCGCCGATGCCGATGGCCACGGCCAGCGCCAGGGAAAGTACCAGGGTCAGTGTCTTTTTCATGTGTTTTCTTCTCCTTTCTTCTCTTGGGGTCGCTTGTTTTGGGTACCGGGTAAGTTTATCAAATGCCTTTCGGCTTTCCCCCTGTATCAAGCTGGGCGGCGCGCTTTTTCTCCGCCGCCTTCCGGTCGGACCTTTCCGCCCATTTGAGCAGCTCGGGCGTGAACAGAAGCACCAGCAGCACGCCGATGACGCTCCAGCCCACGTACATGCCGGGCGGATGGGTGAGAAAATTGGACAGATAGCCCAGCTTGGGTATGCAAAACACCGGCTTGCCGATCAAATTCTTGAAGTGGACCGGCGCGCCGTCCACGGCGTCGTTGGCGTCGCCCTTGGTGGTGAAGCGCTGGTTCTCGCCGTCAATGTCCACCACCCGGTGGGTGGCCACCACCAGGTCCTCGTTCATGACAAAGGTGATGGGGTCCCCCACCTGAATCTGCTCCGCCGGGACCTTTTTGACATAAATCAGCGCGCCGGTGGGGTAAGTGGGCTCCATACTGCCGCTGAGGACCACGAAGGGGGTCAGCCCCACCAGCCGCACGCCCACCAGCAGCACCGCCAGCAGAACGACCGCCGCCACCAGCACCGTCGTCACGATATTCCACAGCCTTTTCAGCAGCGTGGACATCGGCTTCCCTCCCGTTTGGTTACAAATTTCATTTTTGCTGTGCTGTTTGGCGCAATCATACACTTTTTCTTGTGTCGCATCAAATTCCTACAAATATGCTTTGTTTTCTCAATTTTACACAGAACATGGAACTATTTGTATGGTAACACTTTCGTGCAAGGAAGTCTACGCATAAAAGCGAAAAATTTTTACTAATCACTTCTCTTTTTGTAACCAAAGCATGCGTCCCCCTCACAAAACGTGTTTTGGGAGACTTCCAGCACCGTCGCCACGATATTCCACAGCTTTTTCCGCAACGAGGGCATTGACTTCCCTCCCATTCGGTTACAAATTTCATTTTTCCCGCGCTGTTCCGCGCAACCATGTAGACTTTCCTGCGCAAGAGTGATACGATATCAACAGTGCTGGATTCTATGTAAAACGGCGAAATAACGGCACCTTTGATGGGACTTCTATCCTGCGCAGGAAAGTCTACGCATAAAAGCAAAAATTTTTTACAAATTACTTTTCTTTTTGTAACCGAAGCATGTGCTCCCATTTCAAAAATGTGTTTTGGGAGACTTTCAGCAGCGCCGCGGCCTGGCGGGAATTGAGCTCACCCTCCGCCCAGCGCGCCCGGACCTCCAGAAAATCCGCGGGCACCGGGATGGCCTCCCGCCCGAACCGCACGCCCCGCGCCTTGGCCGCCGTGATGCCCTCCCGCTGCCGCTGGCGGATGAACTCGCGCTCCGTCTGCGCCACATAGCTCAAAAGCTGTAGCACAATGTCCGAGATCAGCGTCCCCGTCAGATCCCGGTCCTGCCGCGTATCCAGAAGCGGCATGTCCAGCACCACAATGGCGGCCTGCTTCTCCTTCGTGATGAGCCGCCACTGCTCCAGAATCTCGTTGTAGTTGCGCCCCAGCCGGTCAATGCTCTTGACGAACAGCGTATCGCCCCGTCGAAGCCGGTGCAGCAATTGCTGATACCCCTGCCGGTCAAAGTCCTTGCCCGACTGCTTGTCCATATAGATTCTCTTTTCCTCTACCCCGGCTCTATAAAGGGCGTCGAGCTGTCTTGCCTCGTTCTGCTCGCGGGTGGATACCCGAATATAACCGTAGGTCTGCCGCATTACATGCTCCTCCTTTATTTTGATCCATTTATTCTAGGGAACCTGCCGCCCTATATTTCGGTCTTTTCCATAGAAAAAGGGAAAACCCGGACCCTCAAAGCGAGGATTCGGGTCTTCTGCCTGTAGTGTTCCGATTTTCGGCGCTTCCATACGCCTGTTTCCAGCGGCCGCAACCGCCAGTTGCGAAATTTCAAAGGCGGCTTGGTGGACTTTTTGCACCCCCCGGGCTATAC
>ENA-UEOI01002445-UEOI01002445.1-human-gut-metagenome-genome-assembly--contig:-NODE-2445-length-13054-cov-16.214148_pt1 | contig 13054 bp, 10 predicted proteins | sample MGYA00242883_ERZ507882 | MGnify/ENA primary metagenome ERZ507882 (study PRJEB26167, sample SAMN06115502) | human gut metagenome | host: Homo sapiens | place: China:Chongqing | collected 2015-07-29... | reverse complement strand
AAAAAATCATAGGTATTGGTTGACCTGAGCAAGAGAAGTGTGCTGACCCTGCTCGATTTCTCCGCCGAAGATATCGGGTATGTGCTGGCGCTGGCCGTTCGGCTGAAGAACGACAAGGTTACCGGTCGGGAAAGAAAGACGCTGCAGGGCAAGAACATCGTGCTGCTGTTCGAGAAGGATTCAACCCGTACGCGATGCTCTTTCGAAGTGGCCGCTTACGATCAGGGCGCGCGAGTGACCTATCTGGGGCCGACCGGCTCTCAGGTAGGCAAGAAGGAGTCCATCAAAGATACGGCCCGGGTGTTGGGACGCATGTACGACGGGATCGAATACAGAGGGTTCGCCCAGCGTATCGTGCATACGCTGGCGGAATACTCGGGCGTGCCCGTATGGAACGGCCTGACCAACGAATTTCATCCGACGCAGGCTCTGGCGGATATGATGACGATGCGCGAGCATACACAGAAGCCGCTCTCGGAATGGAAAATCTGTTTTTTGGGCGACGCGCACAACAATGTGGCCAATTCGCTGATGGTGGCCTCGGCCAAGATGGGGATGGACTTCCGGGCGGTCTCGCCCGTCGAGTGCGCTCCCGATGCTTCGCTGGTAAGGCAGTGCCGGACGCTGGCCGGGCAGAGCGGAGGGAAGATCGCCGTGACGGACGATCTGGTCGCCGGCGTCGACGGATGCGATTTCGTCTATACCGACGTATGGGTTTCGATGGGGGAGCCCGACGAAATGTGGCAGCGTCGGATCGATTTGCTTCGGCCGTATCAGGTCAACGGGGCCGTGATGGAGGCCACGCATAATCCCGGAGCCAAATTCATGCATTGCCTTCCGGCGTTTCACAATCTGGAAACCAAGGTCGGTAAGGACATATTCGAAAAATTCGGTCTGACCGAAATGGAAGTGACCGAGGAGGTCTTCGAGTCGGATGCCTCGATCGTTTTCGATCAGGCCGAGAACCGGATGCACACCATCAAGGCTGTCATGGCGGCCACGCTGGGCTATAACGGCTGATGGGCGGAGGACACGTTTCGCGCCCCGATTTCGGGATGCCGCAGCCCGACCCGGCCCACCCGCTGACGGAGTTTTACTGCCTGCTGCAGCGGGCCTTAGACCGGGAGGGCGTATTCGCCCTGCCCGCGCTGTACGCGCAGTTCCGCGCTCCGGCCCGGCGCATCTACGCCGACGAGGCGGCGGATTTTCTCACCCTTCTGCCCGATGAGGAAGAGGGCGCATCCCGTCTGCTGGCCCCGGCGCAGCTGCAGCTGCTCTATTCCTCCCTGCACGTCATGCCGGATGGTGCGCCCGCCGCGCTGCTGCTCACCGAAGAATGCACCCGGACGGTGTACGCCGTCCAGCTGCTGCCGCCCTTCGTCTGGGAAGACCCGCTCCCGCCCCTGCCGGACGCTCCGGCGGCGCTGAGCCTCACCCTCACCATGCGGGACGTGGAAGAGATCGACGCCTGCCCCGCCGCGCTGGGCCACCGTCTCGCCTGCGACAAGGCGGGCAAGCGCTGGCTCCACCACCCCCGGGCCGAGACCTATCTCTCCGAGCGGACAGCCCTCTTCCAGCGGCTCTACCGATAACCGAACAGAAGCTCTCCGGGTCATTTGCCAAAACATGGCGGCAAATGGCCCTTTTGTTTTGGGCGTATTCATGTTATACTTTGGATACCTTGTGCGATGCCGGGCGGAAGATTTTTCCGCTCTGCACCATAAACTGCAATAATCGGGGCCGCTCATCCGTATACAGGGTGAATGTCCCCGATCAAAGATGATTTTTCCACCGGGTCCTGCTGTACACAGGACATCAAAGGAGCATAGAACTATGGGACAGCTGACCAAAAACGAGATTTTTGCGCTGGCCGTGCAGCGATACAGTGACACGGTGTTCCGAGCCGCCATGCACAACTGCAGCTGCACCGCCGATGCGGAAGATGTGGTGCAGGATGTTTTCGAAAAGCTGCTGTGCTACAATGGCCGCTTCGAGAGCGAGGAACACCTGAAAGCCTGGCTGCTGCGTGTGACCATCAACCGCTGCCACGACCTGACCCGCGCCGCCCGCCAGAAGGACACCGAGCTGGACGAGAATCTTCCCGCTCCGGACCAGATGGAAGACGGCAGCGTGCTGGACGCCGTGCGCGCCCTGCCCGAGAACTACCGCAATGCGGTCTACCTCCACTACTACGAGGGGTACACCGCCGCCGAGGTGGGCCGGATGCTGGGCGCACCCACCAACACGGTGCTCAGCTGGCTTCGCCGCGCCCGCGCACAGTTACATACGATGCTGAAGGAGGAGATCGAAGATGAGGTGGTATGAGTACAAGATGGAGGTAGACGACCTTCACGCTTCGGACGACCTGAAAGCAAAGCTCCTCGCCATGCAGCCGGCGGAAGAGGCCCCGAAACCCGCCAAAAAGCCCAAAAAAGCCATCCACTTTCCCCGCAAGGCTCTGAGCATCGCCGCCTGCGGCCTGCTCTGCGGCGTTGGTCTGTATGCGGCAGTCCACTCCCCCATCAGCCTGCTGCCTGCGGGCGGCGCGGCCCTCAGCTCTGCCGCTGAGACGGCCTCCTACGCTGCCTACTCGATGGACGACGTGAACAGCGCCCTTGCCGCACCCAAGATGGCCGTCCCGGCCGGTGGAAGCGCCGATGCCATGAGCGACCGCGATGCAGGCGGCACCGGCACCCTCAGCGCCGAGGCCGCGCAGACGAGCACAAAGCTCATCTACACCGCCAACCTCACCATCGAGAGCAAGGACTTTGACGCCGCCCGCACCGCCCTCACCGACGCCGTGAGCGCCGCCGGAGGCTATCTGGAATCCAGCAATGAATCCTCTTACACCGGCTCGAGCCGCACCCTCTCCCTCACCATCCGCGTCCCGCAGGACAACTACGCGAGCTTCCTCGAAGCCGCCGCGCAAGCGGGCAACCTCGTGGACAAGAGCGAGCAGGTGCAGGACGTCACCACCCAGTATATGGACATCGAGGCCCGGCTCTCCAACCTGACGGCTCAGCGCACACGTTTGCAGGAGCTTCAGGCCAGCGCCGAAAACCTCTCCGACCTGCTGGAGATCGAATCTTCCCTCAGCGACGTCCAGTACCAGATCGAGAGCTGGCAATCGCAGCTGGACTGGTACAGCCAGCAGGTGTCCTGCTCCACGGTCTACCTCTCGCTGGACGAGGTGAAGGAATACACCCCCACCGAGGAATCCTACCTCTCCCAGTTGTCCAGCGCCCTCCGCAATGGCTGGACGGGCTTTGTCTCCGGCATCCAGCAGCTGACGGTCTGGGTCGTGGGCGTCTGGCCCGTGCTGATCGTTCTGGCCGCAGCCGCCCTCGTCGTCCGCTTCGTGCGCCGCCGCACCCGCAAGTGATATTTGCTCTGTCGAAGCGCCCCGGAATGGGGCGCTTTTTGTTTCCGGCAGCGGCCTTTTCAAAAAAGTCATATTCTTTTTGAAAAAACGCTTGACAAGTCCCCCGCCTTGTGGTATTATACTTGAGCAGTCAGCGAGAGGCCGACAGCAAAAAGTAAATATCGCGGGGTGGAGCAGTCTGGTAGCTCGTCGGGCTCATAACCCGAAGGTCGTTGGTTCAAATCCGGCCCCCGCAACCACCAAGCATCTTGATTTTATCAAGATGCTTTTTCTTTTTTGCATACAAAACGAGGGGCCGCACAGCTGTGCGGCCCCTCGTTTGCGTTTATATCTTTTACAGCATCCCGTGCCGACGCTGTTCGGCTTCCAGCTCCTGATCCAGGGCCGCCTTGCGGTGGTCGAGCAGGAGGTCTTTGTTGTACTGGAAATACCGCTCACAGCCGTTTTCGGCAATGAAGGCATGGGCGGCGGGCGAGAGGGTCAGTTCGGTGACGAAGACCACCATCTCCTGACTCTCGGCGAATGCCTGCTCCATGAAGTCGAAGGCCGCTTCCAGCGCGGCGCTGGCCGTCTGCTGGGCGGTGTCCCGGACATCCGACAGGGTGCCGAACTGGGTGCGCAGCACCTTGAAAGCGGCGTCCGCGTCCGGCGCGGCGGCGCGCAGAAGCTCTTTCTCCCAGCTGCGCAGGGTCTTGGCCGTCTGCAAGCGGGCTTCCAGCGTGGGCTTATCCAGCAGACCGGCGGTGCGCTTTTTCTGGGTCTCGGCCTCGTAGTCGGCGGTCATCTGGTCAAAGAGCTGCGCCCAGCAGTTCGGCTCCTGCGCCAGCTCTGCGGGCATCTCGGCAAAGGCTTTCTTCGTCTCTCGTAGGAAGGCATAGCAGCTGTCGGCCACAGCGTCTGCCCGCCGGGAGGCAGAGAAGCGCGTCTCGAGGCCGGACAGGATCAGGCTCACGAGGCTCAGCTTCTCGTCGAAGGGGGCCTGCAGCAGCCGCGCAAAAGCGGCAGGCTTGGCCTGACCGGCCAGAATGTCCTCCACGCCGTAGTCGTCACGGTACTTATAGTAGAGGTCGAGGTAGGCCGAGAAGTCCTCGGCGATCTTCTGGTGCTGGATATACTGGCGGATGAGCTCTTCATCGGCCTGCAGGCCCAGCGACTCATAGGTATTGAGCAGGTTGGAGAGGTCTTCCCAGCCGCGGGCGGTGACGAACTGGGTGCCGTCCACGTCAGCGTTTATCTGGTAGAAGTTCTGGGGGTGCAGTTCGAGGTAGCTCAGGATAGCGCTGTGGATATGGGCTGCACGGGCGTAGTCCTTCCAGACCGGCAGATCCGGCTCAATGTCCATCCGGCGGACGCGGTCGAGGGTGACAATATCGAAATCGCGGACGGATTTATTGTACTCCGGCGGGTTGCCTGCCGCCACGATGACCCAGCCCGCAGGCACGGCCTGATTGCCGAAGGTCTTGCACTGCAAAAACTGCAGCATAGTGGGGGCCAGCGTCTCGGAGACGCAGTTGATCTCGTCGATGAAGAGGATGCCCTCTTTCAGGCCGGTGGCCTCCATCTTGGCGTAGACGCTGGCGATGATCTCGCTCATGGTGTACTCCGTCACAGAGACGTCCCGGCCGCCGTAGTTGCGCTGACGGATGAAGGGCAGGCCCACGGCGCTCTGGCGGGTGTGATGGGTGATGGTATAGGCCACCAGCGCCACGCCGCACTCCCGCGCCGCCTGCTCCATGACCTGGGTCTTGCCGATGCCCGGAGGCCCCATCAGCAGGATGGGGCGCTGGCGGATGGCCGGGATGGCGTATTCGCCCAGAGCATCTTTGGCGAGGTACGCTTTGACGGTATGCTCGATCTCTTCTTTGGCTCGTTTGATGTTCATATTCTTTCCCTCGTTATCACGAATTGTTGAGGTCACGGTAGAGGTCGTCTTCCTCCGCCAGCGCTTCGGACAGGGCCGAGGCGCTGCGGGCTGCCTCACCGGTAAATTCTTCTTCGTCCAGCACCACTTTCATCGCCCAGGGCGGCACATTGGCGTCGTCGAAGCGGTCGCCCAGAAACAGAAATGCCGTGTCGTAAGCCGGGCGTCGGACCGGGTAAGTCCCCATACCGTCGGTAAAATAGAGCAGACCCCGGAGGTTCGAGAACTTCTTCTCGGCGCAGAGCTGGCTGACGTACTCGAAGGCGGGCCGGAAATCGGTGCCGCCGCCGCCCCGCAGCTCGAAGTGGTTCATGGCACGGATGAGGTCGTCTTCGTTTTTGACGGGAATATCCTGCCGCACCGCGTTGTCGGCCTGGATGAGGTGGAGATTCATCCGATGGAAGAAATTCTCCCTGCCCTTCAGCAGAGTGTACGTCTCGGCCAGAAAGGCCCGCACCAGCTCACCCGAGGTGGAGTAGCTGGTGTCGATGACGAGGGCCAGCTCTTCTATCTTCTTGCTCTCCCGGGTCTCCAGCGGCTCGATGAGGGGCAGGTTGCCGTAGACCGACAGGCCGTAGGTGTAAAAGTTCAGATCGAACTCGTCCGGGTCGAGGTGGACTTCCTCCCGGGTGACGCAGAACCGGCGCAGGAAGTCGCCGTAGCTGCGGCGGCTGCGGTTTGCGGCTTTGATCTGCTCCCGCATGGCATCCGCGCCCTCACCGGCCTCTTTGTCCCGGAGTTCCAGCTCTGTCTGCATCCGCTCGCCGATCTTCTGCCACGTCTTCTGGGGCAGAGGGGTGGGCATCTGTTGGGGCTGTTCGGGGGCATCTTTGGGCCAGAGGCGGTGGTCGTCGGTGTAGAATTCTTTTTCCAGCTGGCGGAGAACGCCGGGCGTCTGCCGCACCAGCCAGCGGTAGATGGGAGCTGCAGCAGCCACTTTTTCCTGCGCGATGATCTCCTCATAGGCGTGTTGGCGCACCCACGTCAGGGGGCGCTGGACGCTCTTGCGGCCAAGACCGTCGATGACGTTCTCCACCGCAATGTCACACGCAAGGTCCCACAGGCGTTTGTCCCGCTTGCCGCGCAGCCAGAGATGGCGGAAGATGCAGTGGAACACCGTGTGGAGATAGAGCCGGTTAAGATATTTGGGGTTCTTCTGGTAGAGCTGCAACAGGGCGCTTGGCTGGTAGCAGAGGATGGTTCCATCCGTCGCCAGCACACCGCACCGCTCGTCGGCGGTGGGCGTCAGGGCCGAGAGGGCCTGGTCTAAAAAGCGGAAGTCCAGATACAGCCCGCTGCGCACCACGGCCAGCACCTCGCCGCCCATCCGGGCCTGCCACTCTTCGTGAGTCTCGGGCCGGGCCGACTGGAAGGGCTTGCGGGGGTCAAAAAACTTTTCCTTCTCAGAAATCAAAATCATACCTCTTCTTTTGGGGCGCAGCGGCACGCTTTTTGTGCTCTGCGTCGGCCAGCAGGGCGGCAGCTTCGGCATTGTCGGCCTTGGCCGCGAGGGCCGCACCCTCGGCAAAGGCATCAGTATCCATCACATCCAGCGCCAGCAGGGCTTTGACACCCTCGGTGTCCTGCGCCTTGAGCAGACGGGTCAGCACCCGCCCGGTGTTGGTCTTGAGGAAGTCCCGGTATGCATCCCGGGCGGCATCGCTCAGCTGCCACGGCCAGCGCAGGCGGTCGAAGCAGAGCATCGCCATCACGGAAGCGTCGTCGGCGTCGTGGCCCTGCGGGAAAATGGCGTCGTACTCCGCCGGGAGAAGCTTATTTTCGAGAAAGCACTGCCGGTAGTGGTAGCCCTGCCCCGAAAAGGTGTGGAGCAGGATGTGGGCGGGCGTCTCCTCGATGTCCTCCCAGTAGGCGGGATACCACAGCCCCGCACGGGGTGCGGCCTCCCCCACCGGCCAGAACAGCGCCCGCACGGCCTCGGTGATGCTGCCCACGAGGGCGAACAGGCCGGTGGCCTGCTCGGGCGTGGCGCGGACGATGAGGTCTTCCAGCGCAAAGCAGTTGAGGAAGACATCGCTGCCCATGGTCAGCTCTCCTGTCCCGGCAGTCAGGCGGCGCAGCCTGCGGCAGTTGTAGAATGTGCAGCTGCCGATGACCCGCAGACTATCCGGCAGGGTGACTTCTTCGAGGAAGTTCCCGCAGATGGGGTGGAGCTCGTCGTCCTGCGCCGGGGCGGCGGGGGCGTCGAAGTCAAAGCTGTACCGCTCTTTGCCGCTCACATCCCGGCCAAAAGCACGGGTCAGACAGAGCTTGCCGTCCTCGGCCCGCTCATAGCGGCAGATCTTTTCCGGCCCGGGCAGACCCCGGGGCTTTTCGGAAAAGCAGTAATCTCCCAGTTCGGTGATGGGCCACTGGCCCTCCCCTTCCGGCGCAGGAACAGCCCCGGGCAGCTTTACGCAGGGCTCACCGCCGTACACCCGCACAAGGCGGGCCGTGCCGCCCGCCAGCGGCAGAATATCCAGTATCATAAGAACCTCGCTCACAAAAAAGCTGCCGCACAGACACGCCGTGCAGCAGCTCCGTTCAAAACTTCATCACTGTGCGGCCTGTGCAAGGCAATCGTTCATTGCCGCAAATACCGCGTCGCTGGTCATGGTGCTGCCGGAGACAGCATCCACTCCGACGGTCGAGCCAGCCGCCAGCAGGGAGGCCGACAGCGTCTCTGCCGCCTTGCCGCCCAGCTCCGGCGTCTCGCCGGAAGCGTCTATCACAACATTCGTCACCTTGCCGCCGGTGATGGTCACGGTAACGCCCACCTCGCTCAGACAGCCCTGCGCACTGGCGGTGTAGGTGCCGTCGGTGTAGGTGTCAGCATTATCGGCAGCAGGCACGGTGCCGGTGCTCGAGATATAAAGGGCCAGCACGATGCCGAGGACGACGTCCAGCACCAGCATGAGGATAATGTTGCGGGTCATGTGTTTTTTCATGGTCTGTGAAGTGCTCCTTTTGCGATGTTTGGGGTCCGCTCGTTACTTTGCGGGCTTGAAGCTGTCGCGCAGGGTCACGACACGATTGTACACGCCGGGGTTCTTCGAGTCGGGAGTGAAGAAACCGGTGCGCACGAACTGGAACTTATCGCCGGGCTTTGCGTCGGCCAGAGCCTCTTCCAGCTTGCAGCCCTTGCGGACGACAACGCTGTCGGGATTCAGATAATCCTTGTAGTCGCTGCCCTCGGGGATGGCATTCATGTTCGCCTCGGTGAAGAGCTTGTCGTACAGGCGTACCTCGGCATCCACGGCGTGGGCGGCGCTCACCCAGTGGATGGTACCCTTGACCTTGCGGCCATCGGCAGGGTTGCCGTTGCCGGTCTCGAGATCGGCAGTGCAGTGGATGGCAGCGATGCTGCCGTCGGGGTTCTTCTCGACGCTCTCGCACTTGACGATATAGCCGCCCATCAGACGGACTTCGCCGCCGACGGTCAGGCGCTTGAACTTCGGAGGCGGCACCTCGGCGAAGTCCTCGTTCTCGATCCACAGCTCCCGGGTGAAGGCGACCTTGCGGGTGGTGGTGTCGTTGGCTTCACGGTTGGGGTTGTTGGCGATGTCAAAATACTCGGTCTTGTCGGCGGGGTAGTTGTCCACCACCAGCTTGACGGGGTCCAGCACGGCGATGCGGCGCTGTGCGGTCAGGTCCAGCTCGCTGCGGATGCAGGCTTCCAGCTGGCGCATATCAATGAGGTTGTCGGACTTGGAGATGCCGGCCTCCCGCACGAAGGTAAAGATCGAAGAAGCGGTGTAGCCGCGGCGGCGCAGGCCGCACAGGGTGGGCATGCGGGGGTCATCCCAGCCGTCCACAATGCCCATCTCCACCAGCTCACGCAGATAGCGCTTGCTCATGACGGTGTTGGTCATGTTCAGGCGGGCAAACTCCCGCTGCTTGGGGAACTCGGTGCCAAAAATGTTCTCGATGACCCAGTTGTACAGCGGGCGGTGGTTCTCGAACTCGAGGCTGCACATACTGTGGGTGATGCCCTCGATGGCGTCCTGGATGGGGTGGGCGAAGTCGTACATCGGGTAGATGCACCACTTATTGCCCTGACGGTGATGCTCGGCGTACTTGATGCGGTAGATGGCCGGGTCACGCAGATTCATGTTGGGGCTGGCCAGGTCGATCTTGGCGCGGAGGGTCTTTTCGCCCTCCTTGAACTCGCCTGCACGCATCCGGCGGAAGAGGTCGAGGTTCTCTTCCGGGGTGCGGTCGCGCCACGGAGAGGGACGGGAGGGCTTGCCTGCGTCGCTGCCGCGGTACTCGCGCATCTCGTCGCGGGTCAGGTCATCGACATATGCCTTGCCCTCGAGGATGAGCTTTTCGGCATACTCATAGCACTTGTCGAAGTAGTCGCTGCCGTAGAAGATGCCGCCGTTGGGGTCGGCACCCAGCCAGTGCAGGTCCTCGATGATGCTGTTGACATACTCCTCCCCTTCGCGGGCGGGGTTGGTGTCGTCGAGGCGGAGGTTGAACTTGCCGCCGTACTGGTTTGCGATGGACCAGTTGATATAGATCGCCTTGGCGCTGCCGATGTGCAGGTAGCCATTGGGCTCCGGCGGGAAGCGGGTATGGATCTCGCTGATTTTGCCTTCGGCGAGGTCGGCGTCAATGATCTCAGTCAAAAAGTTTTTATCTGCCATAGTGGCGTTCCCCCTGTCAGGGCATAGCAAGCCCGGAATTACACATTTGATACCCCTTATAATACACTATTTCCCGCTTTCCTTCAAGGTGGAAAGCCGAAGTTCCATCTGTTTTCGGCGTCGTTTTGCGAAAAAGCTTTCCCTGTCTCCCGCTTTTTGCAAAAAAGGCGAAATTCATGCTTGACATTCCGCACAGAATCTTATATAATAATCAAGCATTCAGCGAATGCGACAGATAGATAGGGGTATAGCTCAGTTGGTAGAGCAGCGGTCTCCAAAACCGCGTGCCGTGAGTTCGAGACTTACTACCCCTGCCACAAGCGCACAGAGAGTACTCTGTGCGTTTTGTTTTTGTATTTTTCCCTGAATGTCAGACTTTCCAAAACTTTTTTGACATTTTCTGAAATTCATGCTTGACAACAGCGCGTTTCTCAGGTATAATAACACACGTTCCGGCGGTCAACCGCCAGAAACGATGCACTTGAGCGATCATGGCCCGGTAGCTCAGTTGGTTAGAGCACCAGCCTGTCACGCTGGGGGTCGTCGGTTCGAGCCCGATCCGGGTCGCCATTTGCTGCTATAGCTCAGTTGGTAGAGCGCATCCTTGGTAAGGATGAGGTCTCCAGTTCGAATCTGGATAGCAGCTCCATTAAGAGAAAACCACTTGGATCCTTGAGATTCAGGTGGTTTTTTGTTTGCATCGACAGTTGTAACTGTCGAGCACCGGCCCATGATAGAACCTCTCCGTCACGCCTGCGGCGTGCCACTGCCCGGGTTGCGGCTCCCAGCGTCTGCTTCGCTGTCGCTCGCATCCTGCTGGCCGCGGCCCCAACAGCTCCTCCCTGTTTCCGCCGCTGGCGGCGGTCGTCGCCGTTGCTCCCAAAGGGAGAGCTGGCGAGCGGAGCGAGACTGAGAGGGCAAGCCCGTCTCCCGAGAGCCGCCGCACAGCGATAAGCAGGTTCTTTGAGAGAGCCAAACTCTGTCCGAACTTCTCCATTCACGCAGGAAACAGGGCGATTCGCGCAGGTTTTATTGATTTTTTCCCGCAGCTGTGGTATATTCAGGACAATCAGACATCCCCTGTTTTTACCACTTATTTTCAACATTCAAAGGAGGTTTTTGTATGCTCTCTTATCGTAAACTTGCCATGCGTGTTCTGGGTCGGCCTCTTAATACGGGGGGGGGTAACAATTCACCCCGTCCGGCCTCTCAGCGGGCAGCGGCGCTTGTTCTGACCGCCGCAATGCTCACCACCTTTACCGCCCCGGCCTTTGCAGGGACATGGTACATCGAAGATGGTGACATTACGATTTCGGCGGGCGAGAGCGGCAACAATGTCACCCAGAACGAGAATACCACCAAAAATGACACCGACACCATCATCACAAATCGTGAGGAGGGCGCTTCTTCCCACACCGTGACCATCGACGCCAAAGATAAGGACGATAAGGTTGAGGTCACACTCAAGGATGTGAACATCGATACCAGCAAACAGAGCAAGGCCGCCGTGAGCGTGACCGGCAGCGGCGACACCACCATTGAGCTGGATGGCGACAACGAGCTGAAGAGCGGCGACAGACACGCCGGTCTTGAGCACAATCAGACCGTAGACAGCGAAGGAAATGTGACCAGCGGCAAGCTGACCATTCAGGACGACAACGATAACGCTGGCAGTCTGACCGCAACGAGTGGATACTTTGGTGCTGGTATTGGCGGCGGTAGTGCAAAAGCCGGTCAAGTTACCATCACCGGCGGCACGATTACTGCTATTAGTGGGGATGGCGCCGGTATCGGCGGCGGTCAGGGAAACATGGGCAGCAATGCCGGTAACGCGGACATTGAAATAAGCGGCGGCACGATTGAAGCGACCGGTGGTTATGCTTCTGCTGGCATTGGCGGCGGCAATTGGGGCGACGCCAATATTAAGATAACTGGTGACGCAGTTATTAAAAGCGCTGTCGGCGGTGGCGGCGGTGCAGGCATCGGCGGCGGTCAATGGGGCAACGGTACTGTGACTATCTCTGGTGATTCTAAAATTGAAAGCGCTTTGGGCGGCGGGCTGAGTGCCGGTATCGGTGGTGGCGCTGTCGGCAACGGTACTGTGTCCATTTCTGGCAATGCCACTATTGAAAATGCTCAGGGCGGCGAAGACGGTGCTGGCATTGGCGGTGGCTATGGTTATGGCCAATCCGGCACAGGCGATATAACCATTGAAGGAAACACTACCGTAAACGCTACCGGTGGCATGGGTTCTGCCGGTATTGGTAACGGCACTGATGCTGGTGGCAATAACGGTCAAATTACCATTCGCGGTACAAAGGATTCTTCTCCTACTGTGAACGCTACTGGCGGTATTGCCGAAGAGGATGGTCAAGGTTACGTCGGCCCCGGTGGTGCAGGTATCGGCGGCGGCAGTACGACAGACAGTGAATATACCCCTGTCACCCCCCAGATCACCCTTGAGGGCAAAGTGACCATCGTTGCCAAGGCGGGCGAGAGCAACGCGGCTATCGGCGACATGAACGGCGAGCAGGTCTTCACCGGCCTCGACGGCTCCATCACCCGTTACGACTCTGAGGGCAATGACACCACCCTTCCCACCGACCCCGGCTACCCCGTCCCTGCGGACACCTCCTCTTCGGGCGGCGGCTCTGCGGGCGCCTCTGTGCAGGAGTCGGTCTTCCCGGGCCTCATCGTCACCGATAAGGACGGCCAGCGCATCTCCTACACCAGCATCCGGGGCAACAACGTCCTCTCCCTCCGCGTCGGGCGGTTCACGGCCTCTCTCCACGCTTCGCTGTCCACCCTGCGCCAGCTGCGGGCTGAGGGCATCGACACCATCACCTTCCAGACCATCCTCTGCTCCACCACCCTCTCGGTGGACGAACTGCTGGCCATGGGCGGCGAGGATACCGAAGTCGTTCTCACCCACCACATCCGTTCTTCCATGCTCACGGTGGGCGGCAAAGCCGTGTAAGGCTCCCTTGTTCCCCGATGATTTTTGTGGTACACTAGGCACAGAAATCTGTAAAAATCGAGGGAAAGTAACTTATGGCTGGCGACCTTCATACTCATTCCACCTGTTCTGACGGCTCTGTTCCCATC
>ENA-UEOI01002443-UEOI01002443.1-human-gut-metagenome-genome-assembly--contig:-NODE-2443-length-13072-cov-45.600154_pt1 | contig 13072 bp, 17 predicted proteins | sample MGYA00242883_ERZ507882 | MGnify/ENA primary metagenome ERZ507882 (study PRJEB26167, sample SAMN06115502) | human gut metagenome | host: Homo sapiens | place: China:Chongqing | collected 2015-07-29... | reverse complement strand
TGCTTTGAATAAGTAATCTATACTTAATCAAGATAATAAATCCCTGTAACTCCATGAGTTATGGGGATTTTTATTTTATCCGTACTTCATGGATAGAAGATAATTCCCTATTACTTTTTACTTGCTTTTCTTCTTGTAAATAGTTATAGGTACATACTGATATTGAAGCTGAATATCGCTTTATTTGAGCTTGTTTTTTAAGGTTAAGAAGTGGCTGATTATCCTTGAAAATGGGCTAAAAAGAGGATGTTTTGTGTGCAATCTGTGTGCAATTTCATATTTTATCAAAACTGCACACAAAAATCGCGTCATCTACCTAATACACAGAAAGATATATCATATTTAAAAGGACTTCCCAATGTCTAATTTAAAATAATTAAACTATGGTAAGAAGTTCATTCGCCATTCTCTTTTTCATAAGAGAGAGCAGAGTTAGAAAAGATGGTACGGCATCAATAGAAATTGTACTCACAGTAAATGGTGAAAGATGTGCATTTTCTACAGGTAAAAGAGTAAAATCCTGCAATTGGGATAAAACCAAGCAACAAGTAAAAGGAAAAGACGAAGAAGCTCAAAGCCTCAACAATTATCTAAAAGCAATCAAAGCCAAACTCTATCAGAAGGAAGCAGAATTATTAGACAGAGGTTTTATTATCACAGCAGAACTATTACGTGACGCATACTTCGATAAGGTAGAATCACTCAAAGAAAAAACGCTGTTTGAAGTCTTTGAAGAACATAACAGAGAACAGGAAAAGCTGGTTGGAAATGGAGTTTCTAAAGCTACTTATTGGATTTCTGTCTACACTGTAAGACTACTTAAAGAGTTTGTTCAGCAGAAATACAAAAGAGAGGATTTATACTTACGAGAACTGAACCTGAACTTTATCCAGTCTTTTCATACATTCCTAAGAATAGATAAAGGAATGGCTCAAAATTCATCTACCAAACACCTAAAGCTACTTAAAAAGATTGTCAACCTTGCAGTAGCTAATTCTTATATGACTACCAATCCGTTCATCACTTATAAAATAGAACGTGAACCCGTAGAAATAGACTTCTTGGATGAAGAAGAACTGAGAAAGATTATCAACTTTGACACTCCCCTACCCAGACTGGAGAGAGCCAAAGATATGTTCCTCTTTGGGTGCTTCACTGGATTGAGCTACATTGACATCAAAACCTTAGCACCAGAACATTTTGAAAAGGACAATACAGGCAGAATTTGGATTAAGAAACGCAGGGTTAAGACTGGAGTTCTATCACGCATCCCCCTACTCCCTATCGCCAAACTGATATTGGATAAGTACAAAGGTGGAGAGAAATTACTTCCAATTCAAGACCCAGCAGATATAAACAAATATCTAAAAGATATAGCTATCTTGTGTGACATCAAGAAACGAATCACATTTCATACAAGCCGCCACACATTCGCAAGTACCGTTACTTTAGCTAATAACATTTCATTGGAAGTCGTTTCTAAGATGCTTGGTCATACAAATACCAGAATGACTAACCATTATGCCAAACTTATAGATAAGTGCATAGGTGAACAGATGGATAAGCTCATGGACACATTTACAGGAGATTCCAACTACTAAACCTTACAAACTAAGATTATCCCACTTGCAGTTATTGTGAGTGGGATTTTCTTTTTTAATTTTGCATATAAACCAATAATTATTTACGATGGAACTATCTGAAGAAAATCTTGAATATATCACTTTCGTTGCTATGGAATATTGCCACTTACCAGAATTTAATGATGAATATTCCAGACTTAATGCTTCAATTCATGCTAAAAGCATTTTTAAAGCAAGATACGAAACTCTAAATGATACATTTCAAAAAGCCTATCAAGAATATAGCCAAAATGAAAAAATCAAATCTACTATAAATATCTACCAACTGGATTCAAATAAACTATGGCTATTGTTTTTATTTATTACAGATTTCACAGAAAGTTGTTTTTATGAAAATACAATAGAAGAATTTTCAATAACTGATTTCTGTAAAGAGTGCATTTCGTTAATTGAAAATAGCAATGATATTAATATAACTGTAACCTCACCTGATAAGAAAATTAGCCTAAAAAATCCTGTATTAATAAAAACGTTCAAAGATTTTTGTGAGATACTAATTCAGCAGCCCAATAATGATTTACTAAATAACAGGTTCTATCAAACAATCATAGATGAAAAGAATAAACATGAAATTAAAAAGATAAAGCTTTTTGTTAAGATGTTCAGGTACTTTTTAGACCATCATGTAAAAGTACGGAAGCCAGGCAAAATGATATTCATTGGAAAACTTCTGTATTTGGGAAATTTTGTAACGGAAGAATCATATTTAACGGAATACAATCCTATACCTATAACTACCCAAAACGAGCGTACAATCAAATTACATGGTACAGTTTTTATTAATGGAAAAGAATATATAAAAGCCCCTGACGATATAGGAAAACGCATAGCTAATAATATAAAGAAATGCACAGATACTACTCCAACAAGCATTTCTAACTATATTGATTATCCTCTTGATTTCTAACATATTATTATTTAGGGAAAACTAAAGCGTTAGTTTCCCTAAATCCTCTTCTTCTATTTTTCCTCTAACTTCACCATATTACCCATACCTTTGCAACGTAATCAGAAATAAAACGGTGCGCACCTTTTAATGATGATTATCTGACAGTTCCCTCAGAATGGGAATAAAGTAAAAACTAAAAAAAAGAAGAATTATGGAATTTAACATTAATGGAACAGTTATTCCACAAGTAGAGAAGTACGATAATCAAGGTGCGCACAATGCCATCAAGTCAATGATGCAGAGAAAAGAAACTCTAAGCATTAGATTATATACCGACAAGGAAAACTATCCTTGCATTTGGGTAGAATCTTATAATGTTGCAGGTTTCAAATACTATGTCAATCCAGCTTCTTTCAAATGGATATACACTTATCTGACAACTGGAGAAAGTGAAGATGGAGGAATAAAGCCAACTGAACTTACCCCTTTTAAGGCAAATGAAGATAACAACTTCCAGTTATCCATATTGAAACAGCTCATTGAATCTGGAAAACGTGTACAGTTCGTACCTTTGTTTCGTGAGGTCAATAATTATATCAGTGCAACCAGCGCATTTCTCCGTGGCAAGATTTTCTTCCGAGTGGAACGTACGGATGAACTTCTGAACTACCTGCGTGAAAAAGAAGCTATAATCTGATAATTATTAACCTAAAGAGTGGGAGCTAAAAACTCCCCTCTCCTAAAACGAAAACAAGATGAATACTACATATATCAATATAGAAAAGAAGAACGGAAAAACTCAATATCTGACAGAAGTCTTACCAGAAATTCCAACCAATACCATACTCTATAAAAAACTGACAGGACTGGGAGCAACTTATGGCGAACTGAAAGCTGATAGAGATTCTATTATCTTAGAACCGAATGTTCCAGTAATCAAAGGTAAGTGCAAAGACCCGAAACACGCAAAGGACAATCTTATGGGAGTTTACGAGAATGTAACGGTAGATTCTATTGTAAAATACCTGCAAGCCAGTAAGGAAAAACATATAAAACTATTATCCACTCCAGAAAGTTTTTCCAAGATTAAAGCTGCATTTGAAGAAGTTGACAGGGATATTTATTCTACCTGCTACCTTTTATTTGACGAATGTCACAAGATAGTGAAAGATGTAGACTACAGAGAAAACATAACATTACCTTTCGATGATTTCTTCATGTTCGAAAACAAAGGGCTTGTGTCTGCTACTCCACTGGATTTTACTGACCCAAGATTCTTTAATCAGAGATTTCAGATAATGGAGATTCAACCCAATTTCGAATATGCCCAGCCATTAAACCTATACCATACTAATAATGTGCTACAGGAATTAAAGAAACGAATCGGCAATATAGAAAAACCGATATTTCTCTTTATCAACTCTACGGAAACTATTTATTCAATTATGGATAAACTGGATATTCTGGAACAATCTACAGTGTTCTGCGCATACAACAGTGTAAAGAATCTAAAGGATAAGAAGTTTAGTCAAGCCTATTCAGATTGGGATGCAGCCAAGATGAACAAATACAATTTTCTGACAAGCAGATTTTTTAATGCTCTGGATATTGAACTGGATTTCCAGCCAGAAGTTTTTATTGTAACCGATGTTACTATGGCTACCCAGAGCATAATAGACCCGTTTACCGATACCATACAGATAATTGGAAGATTCAGAAATGGGCTAGTCTCAGCAAGCCATATAACGAATACGGACTATAAATTTCAAGTAAGGTCAAAAAAACAGTTACAGTTTAGAATCAATGTGTTTGAAGAAAATTATAAAATGCTCAAGGCATACCATGACAATGCAACCAGTGATGAATTAAGGGATGCAGTCAAAGCTATACTTAATAATCATCCGCTCACCCCTTTATTAAACATAGATGGAACAAAGAACTGGTTTAAGATAGACAATTATCTGGCAGAAAATCTGGTACAGGGATATTATAACTGTTTTGATGAATTGATAAAGAACTACAAGCGATGCAAATCCTTTAAGCTGAATTATGAATCAACCCCCTATAAATTGGGTGACACCGAAAGGCTTAAACGAGAAAATAAATCACTAAGCATAAAAGCCAAACGTAGGGAAATTGTGGAACAACTGGAAATTCTGAAAGGGGATGAAACCAGCATAGCGATGGAACATAAAAGAGAACTTATCCGAACTGACGCTTTTATAGTCCAGGCTTATGATGAGTTAGGTAAGGCAAAAATAGAGGAACTGAAATACTCCCAGTCCCCAATAAGAGAAGCCATGATACTTAAAAGGTACAATGATAAACGGACAGGTACAGAGTTCATTGAAATGGTGAAAAACAGGTTTAAGACAGGACAATCCTATGAATTATCTCAGATTAATAAAATCAGGGATGAAATATACAGCTTATTAAATATGCCACCTATAAAGAAGAAACCAAAGGATTTTCTAAGTGATTTCTTTGAGCTAAGGGATTATTGGAAGAACAGACAAAGAGCCTTATTTCTGGAATATGAAAAAGTTTAGTCAGATACAACATTTTATCATAAAACCTCTTATTATAACCCCTTTTCTAAAAATGTTGTACTTACCCGAAATGAAAGTCCAGATTCAATTTATCTGGATTTTCTTTTAGGTTACAATACAGGCATACCAATAGTTTAAATTCAGAATATCCTCAAATTTGAATTTCCAATGTGTGACCCTAAGATTAGTTCCCCACCTATAAAGTAACTACCTTTATACTACCTCCAGTAGATAATCCCACTAACAAGATTCTCTATTTACAAATCATTCAATATTTCTAAAATGCAGGAATTTACTTATGAACAAATCAGAGAAAAAGCATTAAGACAAGGAGTAAAAGATAACAGAGTTCATATAGGATTATGGGCTAATATTAATAACTATCTAAAGACAAGGAGAAAGAAAAATGGAAAAGTTACTACCTATTATATTTCATTGCAGAAACTGGCTTATTAACTTACTAATACTTGAATTGATATGATAATTCATTTACCAACTGGAAAGAAGTTCAACAACCGAAAGGAAGCCAAGATTTATTTTGGTACAGCCTACTATTATAAGATGGAACGTGAAAAGAAAGATTTAAGGTTTACTCATAATGTTCAATCAGCTACTAATGAATATGAAGATACCCCAAAGATACCTACAAAACAGAACAAGTAACATAAGGCAAGAATATGCCACCATTAATAAATCCATATTGGACAAACTCAACCCATCCAATCTATATAGATTCTTCTGCTTGTCCTTATATAGAAATGACTATTATAAAGTCAGATGGAGAATAAAGGATTTAGCCAGACATACTGGAGAAAGCGAGGACGCACTAAAGAACTTCAATAAAGACATGGAAGCCGTACTGGTTAGAAAGAGATATTCTGAGCCAATAAACCATCCTGTTTACAAATTCACGATGAGAAGTCTTTACTGCATACCACCCATAGAGCATCCCAATTTTATAACCATATCCCATCTTTTTATGAAAGTGAATTTGAGTGTGAAAGTGAAAGGATATTATATAAAGCTCTTATTGATAGCAGACAATAACAAAATTATTCTTTCCTCAAAAAAGTTGGCAACTACACTTGAGATGGGTAAAAAGAATATCGAAAGTTACAATCTGGATTTATATAATGCTGGATTATTAAAATTCTTATCCAATGGATTTGAACTTACTCCTAAAGAACTATTATTAAGCAATGATATTGCCAAACAACGCAAAGAGTGGAATCCTATCAACTCAAAAAATGTGGTTAAGTTAGCTTTCAAGTCTAAATAACAGGTGATTGGGATTCTTTATACTGGTTATTATTTATATTAATAAATGGTACAAAAAATCCCCATCCTACCTCAAATCCACTTTATTAATACATATAGTCTGATTTTTAAAATGGGTACAACATTTAAGGTAAAAAGTAGATTTTATAGCCCCAATCCTAAAAAAGTTGTACGAGATACCATACCCCAATTTTATACCCCCTCACACCAAGCAAAAGAAAAACGGAAATTGGCAGACACCTACCCACCCCCAGATTCATTATAAATTTTACTATTCACCTCACATCATTGATAGACTTTATAGGATGATACACAAATACATGGATAATATAAATAGCCTAATCGTATCACACCTATAAATGTACCAAGAGTATTTGTAATCGTACCAAGAGGGAATCGAAGCAATTCATTGCTTCATGGGCGATTCATTGCTCTGGAGTTAATTCAATCAATAATCATTTAAACAATTTATCATTATGAGAAATTTAGTTATTATGCCAACTATGGCACAGAATCGTGAGAGAATGAATTTGGGTGAATATGCAGAAGAAGCTACCATTATCATGGACGAGCCAGTAAAGCCAGCCAATCATTTTATCGAAGCCAACACACAGGAGGTAACATTGAATCATTTGAAAAATGATTGCATTACACCAGTGTTCTCTAAAGACAATGAGCTAACAATCAATCATGCTCAGTTTGTGGAAACAATACAGGATGCAGCACAATCTTTCTTTAGTGGTGAAAAGGTGGAACAAGCCACAATCAGGACAAGCCACATCATTAAGGGAAGAATCCCAGAAGCTATCCATAAACCAGCCAATCAACTTTTGGAATCTGACAAGACTATCTATTATGAAAGAGCAGCTTTCAGCATTGATATTCCTACTATCTATGAAACAGTAGGAGGAAACAAACTGAATCTTTCCATCGTAGGAGTAAGAGCTTACAACCAGATGAATCTATATTCAAAGAAAGTTCCTGAACTTTTCCGTTTGGCTATCGGATTCAAAAATCAAGTTTGCTGTAACATGTGCATCTTTACGGATGGTTACAAGGATGATTTAAGGGTAAGCAACACTACAGAATTATATCGTGCAGCACTGGAACTTTTCAGTAACTACAACCCAGCCAAACATCTTTATCTGATGCAGCAATTAGGTAACACATCTATGAGTGAACACCAGTTCTGCCAGATAATAGGTAGAATGCGACTTTACCAATGCTTACCAACAGGCTATCAGAAAGCATTGCCAAGAATGTTGCTTACTGATACACAAATAAACAGTGTAGCCAAGGCATACATTAATGATGATAATTTTGGCAGTTTTGGAAGTGAGCTCAATATGTGGAAATTCTACAACCTATTGACAGGAGCTAACAAATCAAGCTATATTGATTCATTCTTAGACCGTTCTTTAAATGCTACAGAAATGGCTTTGGGAATCAATTCAGCTTTACATGGTGATGAGAGATATAAATGGTTCATTGATTAAATGAGCTTTATTGATTGAGAGAGAAAAGGGCAGCTATTAAGTTAGTTGTCCTTTTTTCATTTATACAAACTTATAATACAGACTATTATGAATAAAGATATTGAAAAAGTAATTGAGCATATTACAGAAATGCAGAATAAATTAAATCAGAGTGAAAATAATCTGCAATACATTAAAAGACTACAGTCACTTAAATATTGGTTACTAAGATTTGATGAACTGTTGGAAAACAGGCTGGCTGGTAAATATGCAGCAGTTTATGAAAGCTATTTCTGTACCTGTTGCGGATTCTCTTTTTATGATAGAATCTGTAATTCTATTCTGGATTATAAATATGGAAATAAACCTTTTTAAATTTTGACATTATGAATATAGATTATAAAGTAGGAGAAGTGAAATTATCATATAAACCTAAAAACATCAGTAAATATAAAGTAACAAGTTCAGAGGATGCTTATAAATATCTACTTTCTACATATAAGAAAGGAACTATATGCTACAAGGAATATTTCAAAGTCTTGTTCCTAAATCAAGCCAACCAAGTTTTAGGATATACTCTAATTTCAGAGGGAGGACTGACAGAAACAACAGCAGATGTAAGACTTATATTCCAAGCTGCATTACTTACTAATTCCGTAGCTTTAATTCTGGCACATAATCATCCAAGTGGAAATTTAAAACCAAGTCCAGAGGATATAATACTGACTAAGCAAGTAAGGGAAGCATCTAATTTTATGAGGATAAAAGTTTTAGACCATATCATCCTTTCAGATACAGAATACTACAGTTTTGCAGATGAAGGAATGCTGTAGCATAAATAAGGGCACTCAATATTTTAGTTGGGTGTCCTTTATTAATAATATTCACTTTGGAGAAAAATAATTGTTTCCTTAGTAATCAGTGAGTTAGTAAATCCAACTCAAAATTAATATTCACTCTTATTCATTTACTTATAAAACAGAACATTATGTCACTTAAATATTCAAGCACAACAGCAGACTATCTTGTTTGGTCAGATGCAATGAACCTTATAAGAAAACTGGCTAAAGATGATAATTATAAAATCTCACTTCTAATAGCTATTGGCTGTTTCACAGGATTGAGAATTTCTGATATTCTATCTTTAAGATGGAAACAGATATTAGATATTGACGAATTTACTGTAATTGAGAAAAAGACAGGAAAGCAAAGAACTATAAGACTGAATCCCCAATTACAGGAACATATCAGAGAATGTTACGAACATATAAAGCCAGTTGGAATAAATGCACCTATCTTAGTAAGTCAGAAAGGTACAGTCTTTTCAGTCCAGAGAATAAATATCATTCTTAAAGAGATTAAGAAGAAGTACAGGCTAAAGATTAAGAACTTTTCCTGCCATTCACTTAGAAAGACTTTTGGTAGACAGGTTTATAATATGAATAGTGAAAATTCAGAGCTGGCATTAGTAAAGTTGATGGAACTTTTCAATCATAGTTCTGTAGCCATTACTAAAAGATACTTAGGATTAAGACAGGAAGAAATATTGCAGACTTATGAATCTTTGAGCTTCTAAATTACAGGTAGGACAAATCAAGAACAAGGTTAGCTTTATATACCCCAATCAAGGTTTGTCCTACCTAAATTTTAAACTCCAGATATACCTAAAGTCTGATTATTTGTGTTTGGCATTTCAGCCTTATAGTAACAGGTCAAATCCATAAGTTTTTAGACTTTGGAATCACCTCAACTCTTATAATTCATACTGGAGATAGCTGTTTGTAAATATCCAAAGATATAGCCGTATAAAGAGTATATATTATGTTCCTGCCCCATTTCAAACTGTTAAAAATCAAGGATTCATACACTTTCATTCCTTTTATGTTTATTTGATAAGAATAATATTAATATATTTGCATAAAATGTAGGCATTGATAATCAAGAGGTAATTTGATTATGAGTTCCCCGATGCTTTTTATTAATAGCTTATCAAAGAAAACATGTGGGCATAAATAATAATACTAAAATGGATAGAAAAACTGCAACTTTTATCGAACAGATTAAAAATAGATTTAACCAGTTCAATATAATACATCAAGTGATGGAAGGTTATTGTAATATGGAGAATCCACATTTGGAAGGATTATTCGTCTGCGACTATCAAATTAGCATTTGGCTTCAGAATAATAGATTAGGACATCAAGATTTATACATGTACTTAAATAAAGAAGAAGATTTAAGTTTAGTTGCTGTAAAGACGACACACACAACACCTAAATTATTGGAAATATGCCAACAATTGGGCACTATTTATGGCGTTCCATTTAAATCCATAATAAAATCTAAATCTGAAAGAGATTGCTACTACTTCATCTTCTAAATTAGAAGATTGAATAATAATCATTTAAACATAACATCTATGGATAATAATTCTAAATACAATCTTTATCGCTTCATCGAAAAGTTACAATATCATGGGGATATACAAAAAATAAATAACACAACAGGAATATACGAAAAGGTCGCACTAAAAGATGTAGACTTGAAACTTCCTTGTGGGGCTTACATATCTTCTATGATATTATTAATTGATACGGATAATAATATAATATCTATATTATGTAGCGGAATAAAGCTTTCACTATTACGAGAAGAAGTTTGGAGTTCTAATATTTTTATGGGATTACCTGTAAGAATTTCTGTAACAGACTTTAGCTCTCTTTATCAACGCATCATTTTTGCAACATTAATTTAAATCTAATTAAAGATGGAACAAATAGCACTATCAACACTTTTTATGGGATTTTTAGGACTTACTGAGAAAGAAGTGGATTTATATCAACCATTTGGTTCTGCATTAAAAAAAATAGGGAAACAAAAGTTAGATGAAAATATGGAATCTATTGCTTATGCATTAAGTCCTACTCAATTATTTTTATTGATAATTGATAATGACAATGAAAGTCGAGTTACAACTCAAAAAACATATTGGGATGACTTAGACAAATATTACGAGATTTTGAAAAAAAGTGCAGTACCTAATATGAAACGTTCAGATTCAAATGGATTTTATTTACATTCATCACAATTAGGAGCAGGAATTTGTGTGAATGGATATATTTTTATAGAAAAAAATAAACAGCCTAATGACCCTGAATGCATCGCTGCAAGTATTAATATATATAAATAACTATTATGGGGGAAGCTAAAATTTATTATACATCCTTTGAGATTAGTTACAAAAAAACGAGAACACCTCACGATGAAAAATGGGTTAATGATTTAGCCAATGAGTTTAGGACAAATCCTTATTTCAATAATATTAATGAGGATAGCTTGTGTTCATTATTATTGAAGAATATAAATGAAGTAATCGTTTCTTTTAACTGGGGAAAAAATGATATTGATGGGTTCTCATGGATATTAGGTTTGTTTTGTAAAGCTGTTGGACTCGGATTTGATAGATATAAACTAACTTATCCTAAACTTTTTATAAAGATATTCAATGAAAAATTTAATATTAATGATGATAGTGATTTAAAAACTGATTTTGAAAGTACAATGCTCACCGAAGAAGATATAAGATACCTTTCACATCTTCCACAATCCTCATTAATGTTTCAAATGATTCCACTTAAAGACAGTATTCAAAAAGAAATAATTTCCTTATTAACAGATGAAGAAAAATTAAGCATAAAATTATCTCAAATGAACAAACAAGTCGTAAATAAACTGATAAATTTATCTATGCAATATTATAAATTGTTTCCCAATAAAACTAATTTATATTGTTTATGCATGGTTATTGCTACAATTATAAAAGAATATGAATGGGGGGATTATTTCCTCACGACACAAGGGATATTATATTTGTCAGAAAAAATTTTTACTCAATGATTTAATATTTAAAATCATTTCAATAAATCTTGTGGTATTAATAATCGACATCTCTATTTAAAAAGATGATTTAATAAGACAAATACTCACATATTAATATTGTTAAAATGGATTAAATATGAGATAACATTATGTTTGGTTTATGCTATCAAATAAAATTGTGTAACATAATGTCGTATTAAATATGCAAAGAGGTTATTCCTCAGAAATTTATAATTAAACTTGAACATTATAAGGATGAGAATTTTAGTAAATCTAAAGGATATTGAAAAAAATATATCTTTCCTCTTTTATGTTGTGTTTCCATATTGAATGCCTGTCACATTAAATATGATATTGAACAAATCCCTACTATAGATACAACTTTACAATCAAAAGTCACATCTATTTTAGAAAACAAACTATCAGGACTAAATGCTTTATCTGGTCAAGCCATAATCATGGAAGCCCAGATAAAGTTGTTTTAAAGCCATTGTAAAATTAGGAAAAGTGAAACTACTAAAATACTGTGCAGACTGGAAATCTATCTATATTATATGGATATTAAGTCTTATCCTTATAAGTAAACCATTACCCTACTATGATGAATATCTACTAAAGCAATATGAGATTTCATGGTGGGTTATTGGAGCATTTATAACAGGCATAGCTATATATCATATTACTCAAAAGAACTGGATGCAAAGCCTACTTTTGTTGCTACTGTTTATAGTTCCTAAACTTTTGGTAATGGTTGGTAATAATGTCAGTTCATTTATTTTTCAGTTATTGGAAATATGAGATTCTTGGAAGATATAAAAATACCTGTTTGTCTGTCAATGTGCATTTGTGCGGTCAGAGCATTTATACATAGCTTGATAACAGAAGAAGAAAGATATAGTCGTTTATATAATACCATCTTCAAGGAAAGACTGGAGTGCATTAATTCCATAGAAAACTGGCTGTTAATAGTTAGCATATTAATACTTATACCAACCCTTGTTTACAACATCAAGAAGAAAAGAGTAAAGAATTACTGCTTGCTACTCATATTAATAATTTTAGTAATTCCTTGGATTTCCTACACTTATTGCTTTAAATAAGATAGCATTTGAGCCTAAAAAAACCTTATGCTGTTTTTCTTTTATAGAGCTACTACATTTTAAGGAAATATCCAGATTATAAATCCCTATAAATAAAATGTTGTACCAATCATGGAAGTTAAAAAAGGAATAACTATCTTTGTTTTGAACTCAGAAACATAAGATTCGTGGAATATATTAACGAATTTCACAAAGAATGGATAGAGCGTACTCGCAAGTCAATAGAAGAATGGAAGAAACATCCCCCTACAAGGGAAGA
>ENA-UEOI01002437-UEOI01002437.1-human-gut-metagenome-genome-assembly--contig:-NODE-2437-length-13090-cov-4.367786_pt1 | contig 13090 bp, 10 predicted proteins | sample MGYA00242883_ERZ507882 | MGnify/ENA primary metagenome ERZ507882 (study PRJEB26167, sample SAMN06115502) | human gut metagenome | host: Homo sapiens | place: China:Chongqing | collected 2015-07-29... | reverse complement strand
GAGAGGTCGTTTCCTATTTTGGCGTAAAGGTCGCGGGCGACCAGTTGGAGGAATGTTTCCATGATTTAGTTGATAATATATTAGATAAAAATGAGAAAACGGAAGAATTGGCCTTTGATATTATTCGGTTGAAACAGAATAAAGAATGAGTTGGTTTAAAAAATATAGAATTGTACCATGCTTATGTATATTGCCTTTTTTGATGTCTTGTAAAGAATCGAATAGGAGATATATTATAGCTTTATTACATGAGTGGGAAGGCAAAGAAATTTCCTTCCCTACAAATGTTGCTTTTACTATTCAAGGTAGGGATAGTGCGGATTTTTTTAAGAGAAATAAGTGTAAGGTTGTGACTTATATAGATTCTGTAGGTTGTACAAGCTGTAAGTTACGGCTTACTGCATGGAAAGAGTTTATACATATTGTTGATTCTTTACGTCCAGACTCTGTTCAGTTCCTTTTTTTCTTTCACCCCCATAAAGGAATAAATATTCATCAAATCTTGAGAATGGATGGCTTCATCTATCCAATATGTATTGATGAAAGGGATTCATTCAATAAATTAAATAAATTTCCTCCTGATCTGAATTTTCAAACTTTCTTGTTAGACAAAAGTAATAAGGTTATGGCTATTGGGAATCCTGTCCATAATCCTAAAGTAAGAGACTTATATATAAATATTATTCAAGGAAAAGGAGAAACTATTGAGGATGAGGGGATAAAAACGGCGATTAGTATAAAAACGACTAATTTGTCTTTGGGTGTCTTTGACTGGCAGCAGGAACAAAAAGCTGAGTTTATCCTTGAGAATGCAGGTGATCAACCTTTAGTGATTGATAATGTGATTGCTTCTTGTGGTTGTGTTACGACTAGTTACTCCAAAGAACCAGTTCGCTCTAATGGCAGTGTTTCTTTATCTGTAAAGTATAAGGCGGAACGACCAGAACATTTTGATAAAACTATAAAAGTGTACTGTAATGCAAAATCTTCTCCTATCTTGTTGAAAATAACCGGAGATGCAAGATGAGCGAAGATTAAATATGTATATATAGGGTATTTATTATTGGGATTCGGATGAAGCTATTTCGTAAAAAAAGAAGTTTCAGTTGGTTTATTGATAAGTTGTTGAACTTATTTTTGATAAGCTGTGGACTGGTGGTTCTATGGGGAGGAATTCAGGTAACTTGTATTGCTACTTTCAGAATTCCTTCAGATTCTATGGAACCTGCTTTACTTGTTGGAGATAACATTCTGGTGAATAAATGGGTGATGGGGGCCCGTGTCTTTAATGTCTGGGATGCTGCAGAAGGAAAGGCGGTCAAGATTTCTCGTCTTCCGGGCTTAGGCAAGATTAGGAGGAATGATGTGTTAGTATTTAATTTCCCTTATCCTGCGCAATGGGACAGTATCGGGCTGAATTTGATGACTTATTATGTAAAACGTTGTATTGCATTGCCAGGTGACACACTTGAGATAAGGCAGGCGCATTATAAAGTACGTGGTTGTAATGTACCGTTAGGAAATGTGATTTTCCAAGATGGGTTGAGATGTATAATAGGCAATGGAAAAGAGAAGGATTGGGGAATTGTCATGAGGAGCTATCCTTATAGCGAGCTTGTAAAATGGGATGTTATGAATTTCGGCCCTCTGTATCTTCCAGCTAAAGGAGATAAGGTAGAAATGGACCCTGAACATGTTGCTTTCTATAAGAATGTAATAGAGTGGGAACAAAAAAAGAAACTTTTCTTGCGTGGAGATACAATTTTACTGAATGACAGTATGATATATACTTATTGTTTTAAAGAGAATTATTACTTTGTTGCAGGAGATAAGGTAATGAATTCTCAAGATTCTCGTTATTGGGGGTTGCTGCCGGAACCTCTTATTGTAGGTAAAGCTGCCAGGATATGGAAATCTGTAGACAAGGAGACAGACCAAATACGTTGGGATAGAATATGGAAGAGAATAGAATGATAAAGATATGGATACATAAAATAAAAGATATAACTGTCGTATTGTTGCATTTTCTTGCTGTTTGTTCTCTGCTGAGCCTAGTCTGTGTTACAACACCTGAACTTTCAGCAGAAGAAACCATTGGGCAGTGGGTGTGGTTTGGAAAGTCTGTATTATTTTCAACTAGTTGTATCTTTACAGCTTCTTTGTTACAGCTTTTTAGTGGAAAAGCTTGGAAGAAGGTGTTGCTTTTTTCGCACTTTTCCGTGTATGTATCATGGAGTCTGATACTTCTTGGAGGGATTGAAGCTATTTGGGGGTTACGTCAGTTGTATGGTTTTTCTGCTTCCGGTCATTTTCGTTATGCACTCACTGGCTCTTTTTTTAATCCAGGTCCGTATGCCGGATATCTGGCGATAGTATTGCCAATCTGTTTGCATCATTATATGCGATTCGGAGGTTGGAAGTGGCTAAGTATTTCTTTAAAGTTAGAGAAAGTGGTAGCGGGAGTTGTAGGAATACTGATTCTTTGTGTATTACCAGCTACTATGAGTCGTTCAGCTTGGGTGGCTACCATGATAGCTTGTGTATGGGTGATATACATGCATCGGGATAGTCGTAAATGGAATATATTATGGAAGAGATATAAAAAGCGATATATTTCTTATGGGATAGGGATACTTATTGTGTTGATAGTGGGAGGTCTCGGAGTATTTTTTTTGAAGCCAGACTCTGCTTTGGGACGTTTTTTTTTGTGGAAAATAACCTGTCTGGCTATTGCCAAGTACCCTTGGGGATGTGATAAGGGATTTGCTTTTGCCTATGGTGAAGCACAGGAAGCTTATTTTGCTCAGGGAGATTATGCGGCTTGGGAAGAACGGGTGGCTGGAAGTCCAGAATATGCATTTAATGAATATCTGGAGTTGCTGCTGCTACAGGGACCTGTTATCTGTATAATGTTAATAGTGATAATCTTTACTTCCTTGCAAGCGGGAACAAAGTTTAGACGTTACGGTATATGCGGTGCGATTATCGCTTTGCTTATCTTCTCTTTTTCTTCTTATCCTATGCATCTCCCGACTTTTATTGTAGGCTATCTGTGTTTATTACTAGCTTGCGGGATAGGGGATATAATATCTAAATCAGTTATTTTATTCGCTTGTCTTATTATGTGGGTAGGCGGTTATCATGGTAAATGGCAGCAGGAAAAGGATGCTTGCTGGGGCTGGATGAATGCTCGTATGCTTTATCATGCGGGAGCTTATATGGCTGCTAATACAGCTTATAGTAAGCTTTATCCGCAACTGAGAGAGAGGGGCGGATTCTTGTTTGAATATGGACATAGCCTTCACAAGGTGGGATTCTATAATGAATCTAATAAATATTTGAATAAAGCCTTGATGTATTGCACAGACCCGATGATAATGAATATTATGGGTAAGAATTATCTGGAATTACATTGTTACAATTGGGCTGAGGAGTGCTTACTTTCATCCACCCATCGTTTGCCGGGACGAATTTATCCTTACTATTTGTTGGCAAAGCTATATGCCGAGCCCGAATTTCTAAATAGGGAAAAGTTTGAAAGGATGAAACAAATGGTGTTGGTGAAAGTGCCTAAAGTTCATTCCACAGCTATTGAGGAAATGCGTAAGGAGATAGAAGAAATAGCTAAAGAACTGGAAAAGTAATTAGGAGAATACTATAAAAATAAGAGATGTATATGGAAACTTACAGTGATAATTGGAATGCTTGCTTACTGTTCAGGAATAAGCAACTGACAAAACAACTGAAGAACTATCAGGAAGCGTCTGTATTGGCAGATTGTCCTGCTTCTTTATTATTGGCTATGAGTCAGTTGTTACGGCTTCATCAACATCCATCTTATGGTATTATCAGAGATGAGACTGAATGGCAAAACTTGTTTACCATTATTGATTGGTTTTATGGAAACTGTCTATCGAAAGAATTGTCTGACTACTATTTAAGCCCTCAGGAGCTGAAGTTGTGTTATTTGGTTCGTGCTCGACTATGTAACAAGACTATTGCAATTCTTTTCAATATTACTCCCCAATCGGTATTGAAAGCCAAACAACGCATAAAGAATAAATTGTCCTTATCTGCTACGGATAGTTTGGATAGATATATACAACAAATATAATGAGTTAAATCGTTTTATTTGTTATTTGAAACATTATTCTTCTTTTTTTTCTTCAAGTCTCCTCATACTGAATTCGCAACCGCAATATTGCTGGTTATAGAAATCATGCTCTTTGAGAAGCTGGTTTCGTCGATCTTGTAATCCTCCTTTTCGCCAGTTTTGTTCCCAGAAAGTGGTTCCGGGGTAAAGGGCGGCGGCTCTACGTCCCGCTTCGTTGATCTGATTGAGGCTTTTCCAGCGGGAAGAGGCGAGGGTAGTGGTGAACAGGGTGAAACCGTGCTCGGAGGCATAACGGGCAGTTTCTGCCAGACGAAGGTTGAAACATTTCAGGCAACGGCCACCTCGTTCGGGCTCATCCTCCATTCCTTGCATGGAGGTGCGCCAGAATGAGTAATCGTAGTCGCCATCTATAAAGTCAAGTCCTAACCCCTGAACATAACGGATGGCCTCGGCTTTCCGGATTTTATATTCGGCTTGAGGGTAGATATTGGGGTTGTAATAAAACACGGTGGGGCGGATGCCGTTAGCAAGCAGGCATTCGATAATGGCAGAAGAACAAGGTGCGCAACAAGAGTGGAGCAGCACCTTGTCTTCATGGTTAGGAGTTTGAAGCTTTAACATCATCTTTTCGTCTTTTTAGGTACGTATTTATACCTTCAGTTTTATTTTAGCCTTCACCAGCAGTCCGGTCAGTTGGACGATGATGAGGGAGAATATGAGTGATCTTAATAGACCCGGAGCATCTGCATTCAGGAGCTCGGGGTAGTGCCAGCCCAACAATTGCTGTGCGGCGTACCATATATATGGAATGATATAACACGTAAGCGTGGCAGTCCCGGCAGGTTTGATAATATCGAACCAGGGTGTTTTACCTTTTACATCCGTCAGCCAATAGAATAGGCCGAACAATGGGAAAAATGCAGCAAGGCAATAGAACAGCCAGCTCGGAGTGGCCTGTATCTTTGAGATAATCCAGTGGGGGTGCGAGCAAAGTGCAGCGATGAGCATGATGACACCTAATGCACAAAGGATAACAATGAATTTACGCGAATGTTCCCGGTCGGCATATTTCTGCATCAACAGGGAAGTGAGTACCCCCGACATACCGAATGCATGCAGCGTCCAGTCACTGGGGATGAAAGGCAGAAGGATGATACGTAAACCATATTCCTCGGGGATCAGGCTGGAGTGGCTGATCACTGCAAGGAGCACGACGACCAGCCATGCTATGACATTTTTACGCAAACTTTCACGAGTAAACAGGTAGATACCGGCACATACGACATACGTCCAACCGATAAGTCCCAGAATGCCCCACCAACCTTGATGGAAAGGTTTCCCGTTTAAATCTTTATATAGAACGAGGAATGCCAACAAGGCAACGCCAAGCACTTTCATTGCGATGAATAGGTACTTTTTTGCCCCTTCAGCCTTCGGATAAACGGCCCAGACCAGAAAAAAGCCGATAACCATCAGGATGCAGAACCACTGGTGGGAAATGCCACCTGCTATGCCACCCGAATTAAGTGAAAATAGCCCCATAGCGATGAGTGCCACCGTACGCCAGAAGATATGGGCAATGACCTGAAGCGTAGTATCTCCTTTCCGGTAACGGTTCTGGATGGCAAAAGAGACAGACATGCCCATGCAAAACAGGAATGCGGGAAAAATGGTGTCGGAGAATCCCATCATATCTTCGTTGATGTCGGCATGTTCGAGCCAGTGGGGGATGTTCTTCAGACCGGGGATGTCATTCACGAAGAGCATGAGAAACATGGTGAGTGCGCGGAATACATCAACCGCGGCCACTCGTTGAGGTGCTAAGTTTTTCATTATAAAATACATTTGGGGGTTAATGCTGCAAATATAGGAAACAAATTTTTTATATTTGTCCCCATGAAGGTAAAACTGCTGATATTTCTCGGACTGGCTTTAGTGGGCATTCATGGAATGTCTGCTCCGGTTGATGTCCCTGCAATGGATGGATGGCCTGCTGCCTTGGATGAGGCTATTGGTGCACATCAGGAATATGTGGCAGTGAGGGAAGCCCGCATTGAAGCTTTGAGGCGGCAATTATCGCAGACAGACACGGAGACGCAGGAGTATTTCCGTCTGAATGGAGAAATGTTTCAGGAATACAAGGCATATATATGCGATTCAGCCCTTCTTTATCTGGGCCACAACTTGTACTGGGCACAGTGCCACGGCGAACAGGAAGCAGCGGATGAAACCCGCATCCGACGGGCGCACCTGATGGCTTCGGCAGGTATGTACAAGGAAGCTTCTGAGGATTTGGAACAGATAAATCCTTCCGGACTCTCTTCCCGTCTGTTGCCCGATTATTACGAAGATTATCGTCATTTGTACGGTGAATTGGGGGCATATACGCAAGATGCTTCCCGTCGTAACCGCTATTATGGTTTGTCTGCCGCTTATGAGGACTCACTGATGCAGGTACTTTCCCCTGCCTCCGCCTTTTATCCGGAACGCAGAGAGATGCAGGCAGCTGCTGACGGTAGGTGGGAGGAAGCTTTGAAGATAAACGATGACCGCCTGGCAAGTGTGCGCCCCGATACTCCGGAGTATGCGTTGGTAACGTATCACCGTTCTTTGCTGTATCATCGCCTGGGAGACTTGGAGAAAGCAAAATATTATCTGGCTTTGTCCGCTTTGACGGATATCCGCCTTGCGATTACAGACCATGCCTCCCTGTGGACTTTGGCACAATTGCTCTATGAGGAAGGAGACATTGAACGTGCTTATCGCTATATCCGTTTTTCGTGGAATGAAACCAATCATTACAATGCCCGTAGCCGCAGTTTGCAGACAGCCGGCATTCTGTCGCTTATAGATCTTACCTATCAGGCTATGCAGGAGAAACAGAATGAACGTCTTCGTTTTTATCTCTGGATGATTAGTATTCTATCTCTGCTGTTGGTCGTGGCTGTTGTCTGGATTTACAGGCAGATGAAGCATCTCTCTGTTGCCCGGGCCCATTTGGAGCAGGCGAATGAACAGTTGCAAATGTCTAATCATATCAAAGAAGAATATATCGGGCGCTTCCTGAAACTCTGTTCTACCTACATCGACCGACTGGATGCTTACCGGCGCATGGTGAACAAGAAGCTTACCGGCGGGCAGATGGACGAACTTCTGAAAATGGTACGTTCACGAGATGTGCTCGACACGGATCTGAAAGAATTATATGAGAACTTTGATACGGCTTTTCTACACCTTTTCCCTGATTTTGTAGGAAAATTCAATGAACTGCTTCAACCGGAAGAACGGATCATGCTCCGCAAAGGCGAACTTCTGAATACGGAATTACGTATTTTTGCTTTAATCCGATTGGGCATTGATGATAGTTCGCAGATTGCCGAATTTCTCCGTTACTCCGTCAATACAATCTATAATTACCGCGCAAAAGTGAAAAACAAAGCTTGTGTTTCGCGCGATGACTTTGAAACATGCGTTATGAAGATACGTTAAGCATACGTCATTACCTTATTTCCTATCCACTTTTTTACTTTCTCTATCGATTTTTATCTGCTTGTTTTTTAGAGAGTTATCTTCGCTGTATATTTCATCTTATCCACATATTCATAATGCGGAGGTACGTAGTGCCTTTATCTTGCCTACCTTTGGGGGAGATTAATTAACCCTTGAAAAACATACCATGAATTTGAAATTACCTCTTTTATTAGGATGCTGTTTGTTGGTTGCTACTACCACCTGTGCCGGGACTTCCGGTTCATTGGGTGAGGATGCTCCGGGAAAAAATAAAGCGGAAGTTTACATTACGACTGCCGACCGGCAGCAAAGCTTTAACCACACTACTCAGAAGCTTTCCAAAGTCCCTGCATCTGAGTCCGTAATCACTATAAATCCTACGGTGCGGTATCAGGAGATGGATGGTTTCGGAGCTGCTGTAACAGGCTCTACCTGCTATAATCTGATGCAGATGACACCGGTCGATCGTGCGAAATTCCTGACTGAAACGTTTTCTGATAAAGACGGGCTGGGATTTAGTTATATCCGCATTTCTATTGGTTGTTCCGACTTCTCACTGAGCGAGTATACCTGTTGCGATACAAAAGGAATTGAGAATTTCGCTCTGCAAACTGAAGAGAAAGAATATGTAATACCTATTTTAAAAGATATTCTTGCCCTTAATCCCGCTATCAAAATATTAGGTTCTCCGTGGACATGCCCCAAGTGGATGAAGGTGAATAACCTGGAAGAAAGGAAGTCATTTGATTCCTGGACAAGCGGACAACTGAATCCGGATTATTATTCTGATTATGCCACTTACTTTGTGAAGTGGATACAGGCATTCCGTGAAGAAGGTATTGAAATCTACTCCGTCACTCCACAGAATGAACCGTTGAATAGGGGCAATTCTGCTTCTTTGTTCATGGGTTGGAAAGAAGAACTGGCTTTTGTACGCGATGCCCTCGGTCCTGCTTTCAAGGCTGCCGGACTGGATACAAAGATTTATGCTTTTGATCATAATTACAACTATGATAATATGGCCGATCAGCAGGAATATCCTGTTAAAATGTATGATGATGAAGTGGCTGCTGCTTTCCTTACCGGAGCTGCTTACCACAACTATGGTGGCAGACGTGAGGAATTGAATAACATTCAGCAGAAACGTCCCGATAAAGAACTTATCTTTACGGAAACTTCTATCGGTATGTGGAATGACGGACGCAACCTGGAAAGGCGTTTGATGGAGGATATGCGCGAAGTGGCTCTTGGCACGGTAAACAATTGGTGTAAAGGCGTCATTGTCTGGAATCTGATGTTGGACGATGAACGTGGCCCCTGGCGTGAAGGTGGTTGTAAAACTTGCTACGGAGCTGTTGATATTAATCGTGGGGACTATAAGACGATGACTTACAATTCTCATTATTACATTATCGGGCACCTGTCGTTCGTGGTGAAACCGGGCGCGGTCCGTGTGGAAAGTAAAGGTGTTGACGGGAAAGGATTAATGTACTCTGCATTTGAAAATCCCGATGGAACCGTTGCTTTTGTACTCTTGAACGAGGGAAATGAGGAAACTCGCCTGACTGTAACGGATGGAAAGAATTGTGTGGATTGTGTGGTGCCTGCCAAAGCAGTAGCCTCTTATCGCTGGAAGAAATAATCTTATAGTATTAGAATACCATGTTGAAATCGATTTTAGTGGGTACATCCCTCTTGGTAGCTTCCCTTATGTTGGGCAGTTGCGGTGAAAAGGCAGAAAAAACACAGGATTCTGCTGTGTTTATAACCATTCAGGGGCAAGACCTGATAAAGCCTGATGGTACGAAACTCTTTATCATGGGTACCAATCTGGGCAATTGGCTGAATCCGGAAGGTTATATGTTTAAGTTTAGCAAAACGAACTCTCCCCGGTTTATCAATGAGATGTTCTGTCAGTTAGTGGGACCCGACTTTACTGCTGAGTTCTGGAAAGCATTCAAAGACAATTATATCACTCGTGAGGATATTCAGTTTATTAAGAATACAGGTGCGAATACCATCCGTCTTCCATTCCATTATAAGCTTTTTACGGATGAAGACTTTATGGGGCTGACTGTCGATCAGGATGGTTTTGCTCGTGTAGACAGCGTTGTGGAATGGTGTCGTGAAGCCGATCTTTATCTGATTCTCGATATGCACGATGCTCCGGGGGGACAAACGGGTGATAATATAGATGATAGTTACGGGTATCCCTGGTTGTTTGAAAGTGAAACCAGCCAACAATTGTACTGCGATATTTGGCGTCAGATTGCAGACCGGTATAAGAATGAGCCGGTAATTCTGGGTTATGAGCTTTTTAATGAACCTATTGCTCCGTATTTCCCGAATATGGAAGAATTGAACGGTAAACTGGAAGATATTTATAAGAAAGGGGTAGCTGCTATCCGCGAAGTGGATAATAATCATATTATTCTGTTGGGTGGCGCTCAGTGGAATGGTAACTTCAAGCCGTTCAAGGATTCTAAGTTTGACGATAAGATAATGTATACTTGCCATCGCTATGGAGGTGATCCTACCAAAGATGCTATTCAGGCCATAATAAACTTCCGCGACAGTGTGAACCTACCGATGTATATGGGTGAGATTGGACATAATACGGACGAATGGCAGGCTGCTTTTTGCCAGACGATGCGTGAGAATAATATCGGTTATACCTTCTGGCCGTATAAGAAGATGGATGGTTCCAGCTTTGTAGGCATTACTCCGCCGGAAAATTGGGCGAATATCCTTTACTTCTCCGAATCTCCACGCACATCTTATAAAGAAATCCGGGATGCCCGTCCCGACCAGATGATGGTACGCAAGGCTATGATGGATTTCATTGAGGCTTGCAAGCTGAAGAACTGTGTGGTGCAGGAAGGGTATATCCAGTCGTTAGGCATGAAATAATCACTAATAAACTAATTATTTATCCATATGAAAAAAGTATTATTCGGTTTGGCATTCACTGTTGCTCTTCCACTCTTGGCGCAGCAGAAACCTGTATATCTGGATGCTACCAAACCTATTGAAGAAAGAGTAGAAGATGCGTTGAAGAGGCTGACTTTGGAAGAAAAAGTAGCTATGGTACATGCGCAAAGTAAATTCAGCAGTGCAGGAGTGCCCCGCTTAGGCATTCCGGAAAACTGGATGACGGATGGTCCTCATGGTATCCGTCCCGAAGTGCTTTGGGATGAGTGGGATCAGGCGGGATGGACCAATGACTCTTGTGTGGCTTATCCGGCATTGACTTGTCTGGCTGCTACATGGAACCCTGATATGTCCCTGCTTTATGGAAAAAGTATCGGTGAAGAGGCGCGTTATCGCAACAAGAATGTCCTTCTGGGTCCCGGTGTCAACATTTACCGTACTCCGCTGAATGGACGTAACTTTGAGTATATGGGTGAAGATCCGTATTTGGCTTCCCGCATGGTGGTTCCTTATGTACAGGGTGTGCAGCAAAATGGTGTAGCTGCCTGTGTAAAGCACTATGCGCTGAATAATCAGGAAATCAACCGTCACACCACCAATGTTATTGTGGACGACCGTGCTCTTTATGAAATCTATCTGCCCGCTTTCAAGGCTGCAGTTCAGGAAGGTAAGACATGGGCCATCATGGGGGCATACAATCTTTATAAAGGACAGCATGCTTGTCATAATCAGTATTTACTGAATGATATTCTGAAAGGTGAATGGGGCTTCGACGGTGTTGTTGTCTCTGACTGGGGTGGTGTGCATGATACGGATCAATCTATAACGAACGGTCTTGACATGGAATTCGGTAGTTGGACGGATGGTCTTGCCAATGGCAGCAGTAATGCTTATGATAACTATTATCTGGCTATGCCCTATCTGGAACGCATTAAATCCGGGAAAGTGGGTACGAAGGAGCTGGATAATAAGGTGCGTCGCATTTTGCGCCTGAGTTTCCGTACAACAATGGATGTGAACCGTCCTTTGGGTTCCATGCTTTCTCCCGAACATTATGAGGCTGCCCGCCGCATTGGTGAAGAGGGAATTGTGCTGTTGCAAAACAAGGGATCTCTGCTGCCCATCGACTTGAATAAAGCAAAGAAAATTGCTGTTATCGGTGAGAATGCTGTGAAGATGATGACCGTAGGTGGGGGTAGTTCTTCTTTGAAAGTGCAGCGTGAGTTATCTCCGTTGGATGGCATTAAGAAGCGTGTAGGCGATAAAGCAGAAGTGGTTTATGCTCGTGGTTACGTGGGAGATGCACGTGGTGAATATAATGGCGTAGTAACCGGTCAGAATTTGAAAGACGACCGTACACCGGAAGAATTGATTGCCGAAGCTGTAAAGGTAGCCGCAGATGCGGACTATGTGATCTTTATCGGCGGATTGAATAAGAGTAATAACCAGGATTGTGAAGATACGGATCGTGCCGGTCTTGGTCTGCCTTACGGACAGGATGCTGTTATCACGGCTTTGGCAAAGGCAAATAAGAACCTGGTGGTTATTAATATTTCCGGTAATGCTGTAGCTATGCCTTGGATTGCAGAAGTTCCTTCTGTGATGCAAGCTTGGTTCCTGGGTTCGGAAGCCGGAAATTCTATTGCTGCTGTACTGATGGGGGATGCCAATCCTTCCGGTAAACTGCCTTTCACCTTCCCTGTACGTCTGGAAGATGTTCCGGCTCACAGTGTGGGTGAATATTTTGCTGAGCGTAGCAAGAAGGTGGTAGATATGAAGTACAATGAAGGAATCTTTGTTGGCTATCGCTGGGCAGATATGCAGAAGAAAGTGAAGCCGTTGTTCCCCTTCGGGCATGGACTGTCTTATACGACATTTGCTTATGGAAAGCCTGCTGCCGATAAGAAAGTAATGTCTGCCGATGATCAGATCAGTTTTACTGTAACTGTGAAGAATACGGGTGACCGTGAAGGGCAGGAAGTGGTACAGTTATATATCAGTGATAAGAAATCTTCTTTGCCTCGTCCTGTTAAGGAACTGAAAGGTTTCAAGAAAGTGAAACTGGCTCCGGGAGAAGAGAAAGAAGTTACATTTACTGTAGATAAGGAAGCTTTGAGTTACTTTGATGATGCCCAACATGCTTGGGTAGCCGAGCCGGGTAAGTTTGAGGCTGTGATAGCTGCTTCGGCGGCAGATATAAAAGGTATAGTGTCGTTTGAATTGAAATAGGTCATTTCATTAGTTATTATCAAAGATTATATTTGGAAAGGGCGTAGTCGTGAGGCTGCGCCTTTTTGTGTATAATAGAAATATTCTTTTCTTTGCAAGAAAAAGTACGAACTGATTTGCTTTATAATAAAGGCAAGAATATAAAGTATATAATGTAGTAATTAATACAAAATTGATTTCTGTGAAATCTGCCTTCTTTTTGCAGGGAGTGTGGACGAGAATAGTCTGTAGATAGGATTTAATGTACAAAGTTGTATGCTCTACTGGTATAAACTTGTGTTTAATGATTATTTTCTTCTATTTCTT
>ENA-UEOI01002418-UEOI01002418.1-human-gut-metagenome-genome-assembly--contig:-NODE-2418-length-13169-cov-3.688970_pt1 | contig 13169 bp, 10 predicted proteins | sample MGYA00242883_ERZ507882 | MGnify/ENA primary metagenome ERZ507882 (study PRJEB26167, sample SAMN06115502) | human gut metagenome | host: Homo sapiens | place: China:Chongqing | collected 2015-07-29... | reverse complement strand
GGCAAGGCAATGCCGTCATTGCGATCAAGGATGTGAGTGATGCCATCCTCTGGTCCTGGCATGTCTGGGTTACAGACGAAGACATTAACAATGTGATTGAGATAACCAATCATCAAAACGTAAAATATAATTTTATGCCCGTTAATCTGGGACAATGCGACGGTAATACCATCACCTATGAAGAACGGAGTTGCAAGGTAAAATTCATTGCCGGGGACCAGAGTAAGGAAATAACCATCAAGCAGTTGGCGAACGTAATCGCTACCGGAAGTAATGCTCCTTTTTATCAATGGGGACGTAAAGATCCGCTCTACCCTTCGAACGGAATGGGTAACACAACCAAAATCTGGTATGACAAGGAGGGAATTCCATCTACAGCAAATCCTATGAAAGGAACCTTTTCGGCCGGGAATGATTGTATCAAGAACTGTATTCTCAATCCTAATCTGATGCACAATAGATATAATGGAGATTATACCTATTACAACCTGTGGAGTGCCGATAATAAAACAACTTCTGCCAATGACAATCCTGTTAACAAGACTATTTACGATCCGTGTCCCGTTGGTTTTAAACTTCCTGCCAGTAACGCTTTCACAGGATTTACCACAACAGGAGAAAGTGTATCATCTTCCACTCAAGTTAACGGTACCTGGAGTAGTTCGGAAAAAGGTTGGTATTTTTATACAAATTCCGAAAAAACACAGAGCATTTTCTTCCCGGCGTTAGGGTATCGTAGTTATTCCACTATGCGGCCAGGTTGTGTCTCAAACACCTCAGTTACCTTTAGCTAAATCGGCACATCCGGAAGAAAAGGGAAAATTGGCTGGAACTGTCCGGGGAGATTCGGTGAAGGTGTTTGCCAGTCGGGAACGGCAACTATCAAAGGCAGCTCCTGCGAAGATGCGGGAAGAAATTGCCGATGAAGTAGGGATGAGTGTAATGGCTGATGTTGTTGAAGTGGATTCGGTAGCTGCCAAACCGGTTAGTACCGCTCTGTCTGACGTTACCAATAATGGCATTGCAAAGCAACTGAGCGGAATGGTAAGCGGGATAAAAGTAAACGGAGTGAAAGGGCGTGTCATTGATAAGGTTGGAGAGCCTATTGTGGGAGCCACCGTCACTGTAAGAGGTACTAATAATGGAACTGTATCGGATGTGAATGGTAATTTTACTTTGCCGATGAATGACGGAAAAGAGATTACGGTCAATTATATAGGCTATGAACCGGTTATTCTTCCAGCCGATACAAGTAAGGAGATGCTGATTGCCATGAATGAAGACAGTAGAGAATTGGATGAAGTGGTAGTAGTAGGGTACGGGACTCAGCGGAAAGCGAATCTGACTGGGGCGGCAGTAACCGTAGAACAATTGACGATGCCTCGTCCGGTAATCGGGGAAAGGGCTTATCGGAGATATTTGAAAAAGAATCTGAACCGCCCGACAGATAAAGAATGTGAGCGGGTAAAGGGGAAAGTGATACTGACTTTTTATGTGAATGACGAGGGGCGTCCTATCGATATAAAGGTACAGGGAAGTTTATGTCCTTTCGTTGATAAAGAAGCGATACGTCTTGTACAGGAAGGTCCGCAATGGACTGTCGGAGGGGGAGAAGTGACTTTGGAGATTCAATTTTAGGAGAATGAATGGGCTGTTTTAGCTATTGTCCGACCTTTAAACGAAAAATAGCTGCAAGTTATTAACTCACAGCTATTGAAATCTTGCACGGGAGGAGAGGCTCGAACTCCCGACACCCGGTTTTGGAGACCGGTGCTCTACCAACTGAGCTACTCCCGTGTTTGCGGGTGCAAAGGTAGAATAAACTTTTGAATCTGCAAGCGCTTCTACAAAGAAGTTTTCAACTATTTTAGCTTTTCCCACTCGGCAGGTTTGAAACCTACCAGTACAAAATTATTGGTGACTACCAACGGACGTTTCACCAATTTACCGTTGGTGGCCAATAAGGCGATTTGCTCTTCTTCGCTCATGGTAGGTAGCTTGTCTTTGAGATTCAGCTCTTTATATACCAATCCACTGGTATTGAAAAACTTTCTTACCGGCAATCCGCTAAGGGGAATCCAGGCTTTTAATTCTTCTATTGTGGGATTATCTTCCACAATGAGCCGGTTGGTATACTCAATGTTGTTCTCTGTCAGCCATTTTTTTGCCTTTTGGCAAGTACTGCATGCGGGGTATTGCAAAAAGATCGGTTTCATAGGTTTCCTATATATAATTGATTAAAGCATTTGTAAATCCTGATACATGATGCGATAGGCGGCAGCTTTTTTGTCCAGTGCCAAAGGGTAGGCACGTGAGGAAGATGGCATACGGTATAAACGCATCGGGCGGTTTTCGAATAAAAATTCGGAGAAATCACCTACTTTCGGTTCTTCTATACTGAATTGGGTACGGAGGGTGTCCGTGGCTTTCTGGCCGGTAGTGACGATCGCTTTGCATTCCGGAAGTTGCAGGAGCAGTGCGCGGATATCGGTAGGTTGCACAACTTCCAAGAATTTGTCGGAAGCATTATCTTGCAGGCGGCGTATGGCAGAAGCCGTATCAAAAAGTGCAATCCCTTTCTCATTAAGAAAGTCGATGATGCGCTCTCTGCAAAAGGCTTTTTTCGATTCATTCAAGAAATAATCCTTGTTGTTAAAGAATAGGATTCCGGTGATTCTCCACATATCGTTATTTAGATTTGGGTAATAAAAATCCATAGACCACCGCTTTTTTTGCGGTGGAAAACTTCCAAGCATTAATAACCGGGCTTTTACCGGAAGAAAAGGTTGCAAGGGATGATTCTCTATTTCTATTTCCATTTTCATCGTTTTATTTGCAACAAAAATAGTGATAATACGCGTTTTGGCGAATTCTTTCATCAAAATGATATTGGGATAACCTCTTTTTAGATTTTATTATGTATATTTGTCTATATACAAATTGATATTAATGAACATGTTAATTAGTGCGAGAATATTTATCTGTTTTTTTTTGACATTCCTCTTTTCTGTTTGTACAACAGTCGGTTATGCCGTTAATGTAGAACATGATGGCCATCATGATCAGTTTTCTTCAAAAAAAAAGATAAGCGGGACGGTATACGACTCCAAAGGTGATGTTTTGGTTGGTGCTACTATTAAGGTAAAAGGAGAATCGGAAGGAACAGTGACCAATGTGAACGGTGAATTTCTTTTGCTCGTAAATCCGGATGCTACTTTGGTGGTCTCTTTTTTAGGATATGAAAGCGTAGAGGTTCCCGTATCTGGAAAAACGGATTTCAAGATCGTATTGCAAGAAGATGCGGTGATGCTTGATGACGTGATTGTGACTGCATTGGGCATTGAAAAGAAGGCTTCATCTTTGTCTTATTCGGCCATGCAGTTGAAGAGTGATGAGCTGAACCGGGTAAAGGAGACGAATATGATTACCGCTTTGGCCGGAAAGGCGGCGGGTATGCAGGTAAGTAAAAACTCTTCCGGTCCGGGGGCTTCGGCTAAGGTCAGTATTCGTGGCATCCGTTCGGTGGTCAGTGATAATCAGCCACTGTATGTGATAGACGGAGTGCCGATGCTGAATTCTACTTCCGAACAGGCCTATTCGGCTATTGGCGGGACTGCTGATGCGGGCAATCGTGACGGGGGGGATGGCATTTCCAACTTGAATCCGGAAGATGTGGAGAGCATTACTGTATTGAAAGGTGCACCGGCAGCAGCTTTGTATGGAAGTCAAGCGGCCAATGGCGTGATTCTGATAACTACCAAAAAGGGGAGTACGGGCGCACATAAAATCTCTTTTTCTACCAGTCTGACTATTGATAAGGCTTTCAGTCTTCCCGAAATGCAGAATCGCTATGGCGTTAGTGATGGTGTGGATAGTTGGGGAGCACAGGAAGCATTGCCTGAACAAGATCATCTGAATGATTTCTTTCGTACCGGTTTTACCTCTATTACTTCCCTTTCTGTGAGTCATGGGAATGAGAAACTGCAAAATTATTTTTCTTATGCCAATACTACCGGGCGGGGTATTGTAGATAAAAACCGGTTATCGAAGCATAATTTGAATTTGCGGGAGACTTCCGTACTGTTCAACGGCCGTTTGAAACTCGATGGAAATGTAAATATCATGCGGCAGGTAGTGGAAAACAAACCGGTTCCGGGAGGATTTTATATGAATCCGCTTGTGGGATTATATCGTTTTCCGCGTGGTGAAGACCTTTCTTATTATCGCGATAATTTTGAGGTGTACGATGAAGACCGTAAGTTGAATGTGCAGAACTGGCATGCGCCTTCTGACGATTTCGAGCAGAATCCTTACTGGATTGTAAACCGGATTCAGAGCAAGGATACCCGTGCACGGGTGATCGCCTCTTTATCGGCGCGGGTGAAAGTAACCGATTGGCTGGACATTCAGGCACGCGGTAATATGGATTATATAGGTGATAAGTTACGGCAGAAGTTTTATGCGTCTACCGCTCCGGCTTTGGCAGGTGTGAACGGGCGGTATCTTGAGATGGATTATCAGGAAGTATTGCTTTATGGCGATGTGATGGCCACTGTAAAGAAACAATGGAATGATTTTTCGTTGGATGCCGCTATCGGTGGCAGCATCAATGATAAGGTGGTGAATTCCACCCGTTATGATTCAAAAACGGCCTCATTGAAATACCCCAATGTCTTTACTTTGGCCAATATTCTGATGAACAGTGCCGCTGTGCTTGATCAGAGGATCGATGCACACAGACAACTGCAATCTGTATTTGCCACGGCACAATTGGGATATAAGGAAAGCGTCTTTATCGACGTGACGGCCCGTAATGACTGGGCTTCGACGCTTGCTTTTACGAAACATGAGAAGAGCGGCTTTTTTTATCCTTCGGTCGGTGCTTCTTTTATTTTCAACAAATGGATGGCTTTACCCGAATGGATCTCTTTTGGAAAATTGCGTGGGGCATACAGTAAGGTGGGGAATGATATTCCTTTGTTTATCACTAATTCTGTTTCGCATGTAGTGGCCGGTGGAGGAATACAGGCAAATGATGCCGCTCCTTTTGAGGAGATGAGACCGGAAATGACTTATTCTGTAGAAGTGGGGACGGAATGGCGTTTTCTGCAAAGCCGTTTAGGCATCAATGCCACTTATTATCGCACGAATACCCGTAACCAGTTCTTCAAGTTGCCGGCTCTTTCCGGTGATCGGTTTGCATACCGCTATGTCAATGCCGGCAATATACAGAACGAAGGATGGGAGTTGACATTGGATGCTGCTCCGGTGATGAACAGGGATTTTATGTGGAAAACTACATTGAACTTTTCGTCCAATAAGAATAAAATTATCGAATTGCATGAGAAATTGAAAGAGTTTGTGTACGGGCCTACCAGCTTTTCCTCGAGTTATGCCATGAAGTTGGTGGAAGGTGGTTCCATCGGTGATATTTACGGGAAGGCATTCGTGCGTGATGCAGAGGGAAATATCGTTTATGAAACCGACGGAGACAACAAAGGCCTGCCGCGGGTGGAGGGTGACGGGAATACGGTAAAAGTGGGAAATGCCAATCCGGTTTTCTCTATGGGGTGGAGCCATACTCTTTCTTATAAAGGAATCAGTCTTTACTGTCTGATCGATTGGCGGTATGGCGGAGATATTCTTTCGCAGACACAGGCGGATATGGATATGTATGGGGTATCCAAAGCCACGGCCGATGCCCGGGATGCCGGATATGTCCTTTTGGAAGGCCGTCGTATAGAGGATGTGAAGAGGTTTTATAAGAATGTAGTCGGCGGACGTGCCGGTGTGACGGAATATTATATGTATGATGCCACGAATATTCGTTTGCGGGAGCTTTCGTTGAGTTATCGCTTGCCGGCAAACTGGATACAACAGATGAAGATCTTTCATGAAATACAGCTCTCTTTTGTGGGGCGCAATCTTTTCTTTTTCTATAAGAAAGCGCCTTTTGATCCGGATCTGGTACTCTCTACCGGAAATGACAATCAAGGGATCGATGTTTATGGAATGCCCACTACGCGTAGCTTGGGATTCAGTATTAAGTGTGACTTTTAAAACGGAGGGTGGATAGATGAAAAAGGACATGGTATTTTTATTTATAGTGCTGGGCGGTTTCTTTGTTTCCTGTACTTCCGGTTTTAGAGAGTTCAATACCGATTTGGCCGGCATTACGGATGAAGACCTGAAAGTGGATAATAACGATCATGGCATCCGTTTGGGAATTATCCAGCAGGGCATTTATTTTAATTATGATTACGGTAAAGGGAAAAACTGGCCTTTCCAACTGATACAAAATCTGAACGCGGATATGTTTAGCGGATATATGCACGATGCCAAACCACTGAATGGGGGTAGCCATAACTCGGATTATAATCTGCAAGATGGTTGGAACAGTGCGATGTGGGGACATACGTATGCTTATGTTTTCCCTCAGATCTACCAGTCGGAACAATTTACCCGTACCGGGCAACCGGCTTTTTTCGGTATAACGAAAATATTGAAGGTGGCGGTCATGCACCGTGTGACCGATTATTACGGCCCGATTGTGTACACCAATTTTGCCGATCCTAAAGGGGAATATCTGCCGGATAGCCAGGAGAAAGTATACAATGAGTTTTTTCTTGAACTGGATACGGCAGTAACGGCATTGGCCGATTATATAGAGCGGAAACCGGACGCTTCCGAATTTGCGCGTTTCGACATTTTGCTGGATGGCGAATATTCCTCCTGGATTAAGTTTGCCAATTCTCTGCGAATGCGGCTTGCCATGCGTTTGGCGGTGATATCTCCTGATAAGGCGCGCATGGAATTTGTGAAGGCATTCGAAAATTCGTACGGTGTTTTTGAAACCCCTGATGAGCAGGCTGCTGTCTCCACTCAGGGCGGTTATAGCAATCCGCTTGGCGAGTTGAACCTTATATGGAAAGAAACGTATATGAGTGCTTCGATGGAATCTATCATGAATGGTTACGATGATCCCCGGAGGAAATCCTATTTTACACACTGTTCGGCTGATGAGTTGAAACAAGAATACAGAGGGATTCGTCAAGGTACTTGCTTTGCTCACAACCGTTACAATGTCTTGTCGAAGCTTACTGTCACTCAGGCTACGGATGCCGTTCTGATGACTGCGGCAGAAGTCTGGTTTCTCCGTGCGGAAGCTGCTTTACGTGGTTGGACTTCGGAAGAGGAGAGTGATTGTTATGAGAACGGGGTAACTGTCTCTTTTCAGCAACACAATGTTACCCAAGTGGATGAATATCTCAACAGCGATAAAGTAGCCTCTGACTTTATAGATGTCTATGATCCCGAGAATAATATAGAAGCCCGTTGTCTGGTATCCCCACGCTGGATAGAGGAGGCCGATGACGAGGTGAAACTGGAGAAGATCATAACTCAGAAGTGGCTGGCTATCTTTCCCGAGGGTTGTGAAGCATGGGCCGAACAGCGTCGTACGGGCTATCCGCGTCTTTTCCCGGTGCGGTTTAATAATAGCAAGAACGGTTGTATCGATACGGAGACTATGATTCGTCGCTTGAATTTTCCCGGTTCGTTGATCACAGAAAACGAAAGCCAATACCGTGCATTGGTCGATGCTTTGGGAGGAGAAGATAATGCCGGAACAAGACTTTGGTGGGATACCGGTCGTAATTGGTGAAAAGTGGTTGAAAACGGGCGGATAGAGTGAGGGAACACCCCGGTTTTTGTGCACCGTGCAAAGCTTTCCTCAGAACGGTACTTAAGAGCGCTAAGCACGGTGTATACAGGCGGTATGGACGGTGCTTAGCGGAGGTAAGTACCCTGCTTACGATCACCGGTATGCATAAGCAGTATTATCGTATATTATCCAATCTCCAGATTGCTCATCTTGTCCGTGATTCGGAAGTCGAATTCCGGATATTCGTATAAGCTGAACCGTGGTTCCGTTTTGCCTTCCGTATACGTCCAGATAGTGGCATAATCTTCCGGATCTTCTCCCATTTTTCCTAATTGCCGGAGATAAGCGGCGAGCGATTTATTTTCTACGATATAGATCTGTCCCATTTTATCGATAATGGGGCTGTGGCGGCGTGTTCCGTCATGATCGAAGCGAAGGATACGCTTACCGTCTTCTGTGATACCTATCAGGTTGAATGTCATGCTTTTGCCAATGGCAGGCAGATTGAGTACGCTTCGGTCGGTAGCGAGGAATGGCAGGTGGTGCTTTCTCATAAAACGGCGGATACGGGTAGCCGTGTCTTCTCCATTTTCGAGCAGGGTATATAACTCGGCAGCCTGCTCGGAGGTGAGTTGTCCGTATATCTTTTCTTCATGTTGTTCCTGCAGAGAACGGCTGTTGGGAGTGAACACCGCATAGTTTTCATTGAAACCTTTTACTGAGAAAGTGTAGTAGCACACCACTCCCAATGAATTGAGCACTTGGCGCAACCGGGTCGTATGCCCCCGTCGGGAAGCTGCTACGGTATAGACCAATTGGTTTGTAATCAGCCAGCCGGCAGAAAGTATCTTGCTGATGGCATCCCGTGCTTCGGGGGTAACTTCCAGTGGTGTCTGGAAATGGGTTTGGATGATGAACTGCTTCACTCCGATGGCAGACGCTTTTTCTTTAAACTCCCGGAGAATCTCTACTAATTCGTCATTGATGCGCATGGGCAGATAGGCTGGCAGGCGGGAGCCGAGACGTACCCGTTGCAATTCGGCATATTTTTCTCCTTCCGGTCGTTCGAGGTTGGCTTTTCGCTTGCGGGCGGCCATTCGGTAGACGGCTTCCAGTATCGTTCGCAATGTTTTGTTTTGGCTCATCAGGGCATCCCCTCCGGTAATCAGTATGTCACGCAATTGGGTGTCTTCCTCAAAGTACCCCATCAGGCGGCGTAATTTTTTGTCCCAACTCTCTTTGGGACGCAACGCTTCGAATTCGAAGTTGAGACGTTCGCTTTGAAAGTCGTACATACGTTGGCAGGAGGCACAAAGTCCGCCGCAGGCACGTCCCATCGTGTCTGGTATCAAAATAGCCACTTCCGGGTAACGGCGGTGGATGTTGTGCCCGTCCGGCAATAGCCAGCCGGCAGCATTCGGCTTTCCGGGTTCTACGATATCTTCCCGTTCCCAGGCGCGAATGTTGCCATATGTCTCTACCAAGCGGGGAGAATAGAGGATATAGCTGCGGATGGCATCGTCATTATATCCGTCACCGGTGATGTCGAGCAGTGAAAGGTAGTAGGGGGTAGCGAAGAAAGGCATACCCTTTTTGCGTGCGCGCGACAGCAAATACATCGTTTCGCTGGAAAGAGAATTCCCCAAAAAGCGATTCAGTTCAGTGGGGCTTTTTACTGCCATCGACAGGTGAAAACGAAAATCATTCCACCATTGGCTGACGAGCTGATATTTTTCGTCATAACTGAGTCCTTCGTCAAACCGGAAACGGGTGGAACCGGATTTTCTGTTTTCAATCTTCTGGATCAGTATGTGCAGTATCCGTTCCTTGTTTTGGGCACGGATCTCCATCACTTCCTCGTTCAGTCCCGTAGGCCAGCGTTCGGTACGGCTCTTTATCCGTTGCGGAGAGGGGAGGGGGATTTCCGTCATTTCAAGTCTTTTGAACAGGTAGAACAGGTCGATGAATAAATCTGTGGCCATGTCGGTGTTTTCCAGATTTCCGGTAAGGAATCGGTGGAGTAATGAAAAGGTTTGCACCGACATGTCTTGTTCTGTTGAAAGTTCGTGGATACTTCTTCCGTCGTAATTGATAAGGAGTCGAATTTGCTTACCCGTATTGCTTTCTGCTTGTGGATGGAGAGACAGGAATTTATCGAGGTTGTTTTTGAAGTCCGTTTCGTTAGTGGTTTCATTAGCCAGTTGGTAAAGTTCCGGTAGCTCTTGTTGGTATAGTTGTTTAAGTTGAGAAAGGGTGAGAGTTAGCATTTTCTTTTGTTTCATAAGCTATTATTTTTTACAATTGTTAAATTGGCATGTTATTTGCTTATAAATATAATAAAAAAAGCGGAGGAATTTCTCCTCCGCTTTTATGTCACCACGTTATTTTACAGTTATTTTTTATTTTCTAACACTCTGGGTTACATTTATGCTTTTGTATCTTCATTTTTATGCTTAGGCTCTTTCTTGGCCAGCAAAACGATGTTATAAACGTATTCTGTCATCCATTCTTCGGAATAGCCGAGCCTTTCTTTATATTGACGTACGGCCATTGCGGTTTTGTGTACATCGTCTGCTTTCCATACGGTTTTTGTACATACATCGTGCACAGTCTTTGCTGTCATTCCGCGCAGTGTCTTTTTGAATATCGACGGCATACGGAATTTCCATTGCATGAGGTTACCCATCAGCATCATCAAATCGTTGGAAAATCCCTGATACATAAACAGGTATGCCTGTATATCGTTCTGTGTACGGCAGTTTTTCTTAATGGAAGCATCTATCTCTTTGAAGAATGACTCATTGATACCATAATCTTCCATCAACATTTTGCGGGCAGCGCTTTTTTCGCCCAATCCCAGTTTGCCGCCCTGGGTAGGTATCTTAAACAGACGTTTGAATTGCGCTACATCCGGCAGGAAGCGGATATTGGTGATACCGAGATTTACGGCAATTACCGATTGGAAATATACGCGTGTCAGTGACACGAAATCTTCTACATTACCTACCGCCTTTCCGTTGGCATCGGCTTTTTTCTTGAATAAGTCAGCAAATATGCCCATATATGTATGAATTACAATTTTAAGATTATAAATTATGAATTTCGTATTCCGGTTGCAAAAGTACTAAATAAGTTGATTTACACCAACTATTCGTATTCTGCAATTTATGTTATATTCATTTCTGATAAAAAAGAGGCCTCTCCCCAGCCCTCTCCGGAGGAGAGGGGGCAGATAGATACTCTTATTTAGACTAACTCAGCCAATCAATAGTATACTTGGTACACAGCTTACTGTAAAATTGTCACAAGACTAACTCAGCCCCCTCTCCGGAGGAGAGGGTTGGGGAGAGGCTTCATTTCAGCCTGAAATAGAACTTATGATTTTCGAATACCGGCTCCACGATATCGAACCGGATAAACTTGGCCAGCAAATGTTCGGCAGCTCGACGTGAAATTTTAGCTTGGCGGCAATACCGGTTCAATGAAAGCGAACAATTCTTTTCAAGCAAGTCGAGAAGTAATTGCTCCCGTTCGGTATATTGTATCAATTCTCCTGCCGGGCTGCCACTCTGTTGCCACACGCGGAGGTGTATGGGAGTCGCCAGGATGTTCTCATCCTTAATACGGATATAAGCCAGTGGTTTCCCGGTTTCATCTTTGGCATACACCGGCTTTTTATCACTTTTATCTATTTGAACGATTAATACATTGCGTCCTTCAACATGAAATGTTTGCATGGTATAATGCACCTCCGGCAGGCAATAGAGTTGGGCGGCCGCTTCTATCATGTATTTCTCTTCTTCCGAGCGTACACCGGCTATTTTTCCATTGTCTTTTACGCCGATGAGCAAACGGCCCCCATCGGTATTGGAAAAGGCCGACAAGGTGCGGGCTATCTTGCGGGCATCCGAAATTTCAAATTTAAAATCCTGTTGCTGATGTTCGCCTTCAGCTATTAAAGTATGTATGTATTCGGTATCTGTAAGTGGTTTCATGATTGCAAAGGTAAAGAAAAAAGCATAAACCGCCTTTTTTAGCGTTATTTTAGCAGATTAATTCAAAAAAAAGATTGTTTTTATGCGTTTATTTCGGGAAAGAATGTATTTTTGCCAATCATTATTAACGAAGAAAATAAAAAGGATCATGAAAGAATTAGTAGAAAAAATCGCAGCTCTTGTAGCTGACTTTAACAAAGATGCAAATGCACAAATCGAGAACGGTAACAAAGCAGCAGGAACCCGTGCTCGTAAAGCTTCATTGGAAATTGAAAAAGCAATGAAAGAATTCCGTAAAGTATCTTTGGAAGAGTCTAAAAAATAATTAGCTGTATACGAAGAAATGCAAAAGCCGGTCCATGTGAGGACTGGCTTTTTCTTTTTTAATAAGGCTTGCTTTAAGGCAATAGCTTCAAATACTCACCGTATCCCTCTTCTTGCATTTTTTCTTTGGGGATGAAGCGGAGAGAAGCACTGTTGATGCAGTAACGTAATCCGCCTTTGTCCGCAGGACCGTCCATGAATACATGTCCTAAATGAGCGTCTCCCGTTTTACTGCGGACTTCCACACGTCTCATACCGTGAGAAGTGTCTATGTTTTCTTCGATCAGCGATTTCTCTATCGGTTTGGTGAAGCTGGGCCAGCCGCATCCCGAGTCGAATTTATCGGTAGAAGCGAACAAAGGTTCTCCGGTTGTGATGTCTACATAAATGCCCGGGCGTTTTTCGTTCCAGTATTCATTACGGAAAGCCGGTTCGGTGGCGTTCTTTTGCGTTACGGCATATTGCTCGCTGGTAAGGGTAGAACGTAGTGTGGCTTCATCCTGTTTTTTGTAAATGGGGTTAGCTGTTGTTTTAGGGCTGTTTGCTTTTTTGGCCAGATCGAACAGGGATGGGTCGATGTGACAATATCCTCCCGGATGTTTATCCAGATAATCCTGATGGTAATCTTCCGCTTTATAGAAATTGGCGAGGGGTTTGATTTCTACGGCGAGAGGTTTGGAATACTTCTCGGCCAAGGTCTTTACCGCTGATTGTATGACCGGAAGATCCGCCGGGTCTGTATAGTAAATACCGGTCCTGTATTGTGATCCGTGGTCATTTCCCTGACGGTTGACGCTGGTCGGGTCTATGGTTTTGAAATAGAGGTCTATCAACAGGGGAAGTCTTACCTTACGGGGATCGTAGGTAACTTTCACCGTTTCGGCAAAATTGGTATTTCCACTGCATACTTGTTCATAAGTAGGATTTGCGATATTTCCGTTGGCATAACCCACTAAGGTGCTCTCAACACCTCCGATCTGTTTCAGAAAATGCTCTGTCCCCCAAAAGCATCCCCCGGCGAAGTATATTTCACTTTGATCTTTCATTTTTTGGTTCTCCTGTTTTTTAAGATTATTACTCTGCACATTTTGTGCATTCATCACTTGCAAATAGCTCGTTAAGAGCAATATGAATATAACGGTTATTTTTATCTCTTTCAAAGACTGGCTCGCTTTCGCCTGCAAATT
>ENA-UEOI01002408-UEOI01002408.1-human-gut-metagenome-genome-assembly--contig:-NODE-2408-length-13223-cov-3.422638_pt1 | contig 13223 bp, 9 predicted proteins | sample MGYA00242883_ERZ507882 | MGnify/ENA primary metagenome ERZ507882 (study PRJEB26167, sample SAMN06115502) | human gut metagenome | host: Homo sapiens | place: China:Chongqing | collected 2015-07-29... | reverse complement strand
ATACAAAGTGCACAAGCACAAGACACATTGAGGATTACCTTACAGGACGCAGTCCGGATAGCATTGAGCGACAATCCGCACCCATTCATTAGCCACCTGCTGTTTGTCGGATGGCGTCAGGCTCGAATCCGAGGCAATGTAGTCCACATCCAGCTTCACCTGCTCGATCTGCGCCTGCACATCCTCTTCGGCCGTGATGTATCCCGTGGGGGCCTTGTTGCCTTCCGTAAGCTGAATATCGTACAGGTCGATCGGGTTCCAGGTGACGACATAGAGGACTATTTTCTGCAAGGACTTGCCCGCTTTGGTCGTATAGACCGCTTCATACAGTTCGGATGCAGTCGGCGAAGGCGGCGTGGCCATAAATTGAAAGGTGTTATCGTCATAGACCGCGCAAAACATAACTCCCTTCTTGCTGTTGGGCTGCTTGATACGGGCCTTGAAGACATAGGACATACCGGCCTTGTAGACGATCTTACCCCCGAAGCAATCTTCAAAGGATGTAATACCATTGGCCAAAGGCGTGGCCACGCCTGCATTGCTCGCTTTATTGGCATCGATCCTCATGTATGCTCCATCCGTGTCCGTACCGGTCGTCACCACATCCGAAACACCCTCTTTGGCGCTGTTCCACTCCCGGATGAACTGCTTGGCGATGTAGTTGCGGGCGCCGAACTGAAGATTAGCAATCTCGTCTTTGGCTTCGTTGGCTGCCGTATCATCGGTGTATTTGGATGCTTTGTCCCAATCCGAGCTTTCGAAATTGCCCGTTGCACGGGATTCGATACAGCGCATGATGTCGCCACCTTCGCCCTGCGTCCAGATGTCACCCACATCGTAGGGTGTAGTCGGTGTTACGACGAATACACGACGTTTGGCATCGGCCGTGTCCTGCGCCCGCGCCGCCTCTTGCAGGGCCTTTACCGCATCGCTGTCGGCGATCGGCGTCCATTTATAGGTTCCGTCCTCTTCTTTTACCCACCGCCACGATTTGCCCGCATCGGGGTTCGTCGTCTTGTCGCTCGATATGGTGAAGTGAATCTGCGGGTATTCCGCCGGAGTGATTTTGGCATTATCGGTTTTGCGGATGACAAAAGCTATGTAGGGGTTGTCGCTTCCGACGGTATAGCTCTGGCTCCATACGTAACTTGCTATAACCGCTCCGGATGACGCTATCGGATTGTAACCCATCGTATAGCCTTCGCCCACCGACAATACGGCGCCTTTGGGTATTCCTCCGACCGGAGTTTTGAGCCGGATGCGGGTGCTGTCGGCGATTTTGATTTGATCCCAGGTCTTAATGCCGTCGATATAGGATGCACCGATGCTGCCCTGCTCCCAACAGCCTGCGTCCGTCGGGTCGAAATTCGCGGGCAGCGTATTGGTGAACGTGTCGCCGATATGGTTTTCCTGCTCGCCGTCCGCTATCCATGTTTGGGCCGGTTCATTGTAAAGCGAGGGGGTATAGGGATAAAACCAGTTTTCCACGACACCGTCCAGCCGTTTGTTGATCTCGGACAATTCGTCGGGCAGCGTGTTATCGATGTAATCCTTAGCCTGCTGAGCTTTGCGATCGGCGGAATTGGCAGTGGCCTGGGCTTCGGTGGCCGTCTGATCGATCTGTTCGATGTCGAACTCCTTCTGGAACTGTCCCGTTGCGGGGTCGTAGAGCTTGCCTTGCTTCCAGCCTGCCTCCGGGGTGAAGGCCACGCCGACGCCGTTGTCGCCGACCAGCCGGAACAGCTTGCTCCGGGTGTCCAGCAGCGCCTTCTTGTCCAGGCTGCTGATCATACCTTGCAGGTAGATATTATCCAGATAGGCCGAATAGCCCGACATCTGGATCCCGAAGACGGAGAGGTTCGTAAGGTCACCGAACTGCGCGGCGATATTCTCGGCCGTGAACTCCCAGTCGCTGACATTGCGGAGATAACGCTGGTAGGTGCGCGTCGAGTAGCGCGAGCTCCGCCGGGCGGTATTCGTGAACGAGCCGTAGGCCACGAAGGTCATCGATTCCATCGGATCGATCTGCTTGGTAAAGGTGGCCGACAGGGGGCGCAGCCCGTAGCGGAACCGCTCGTTGCGGTCGCCCAGGACTTCCGTGATACGGAAATAGACCGTGGCGAAGCCTGCGAAAGTGCGGTTGCCTCGGCCGTCGTCGGAATCTGCCGTCGCATTGTTCGACGGGTCGAAGTCGTGGAAGATGCCCATACATATATCTCCGACAGCTACGGCGCCGATCTCGCCCTCTTCGAGTTTGAGCGTTACGAGCTTCTGCTCCTTGTCCACGCTCTCGATCACCCCGGCGCCCGGAGCGCTCCAGTCGTCCCCGACGCTGATGCCCACGCGGTTGTACCGAAACTCCGGAACCTCCAGAAAACGGCGGATGAAGAGGCTCTCCAATTCGCCGGCGCCTCGTCCGTCGATCTGTGCACCGAAGCCGGTGATGCCGCTGGCGAAGTCGCTTGTCCGGAATCCCTCGTCGAGCTGCTGCCGCTTAAGGAATCGGGTGATTCCTTCGACCGTACCTCCCCGGCGCTTGTTCAGAAATTCCCGTTCGCTCTTACGCGACGAATAGAGCGTCGTGTCACTTGCCGGTGTTTCCTCCCACGATTTAATGATGTCAGGAAATTCCGATGAAACCTGCCGGGTTATCTGCGTCACTTCCGAAATTTGATTTTCGATGCGGGAAATACGACCTGTGGAGAGGACATCGCTCATTTTAAGGGTCATGCTTCCGGGCTGAACGACGGAGCGACTGATCGCGACGATACGGATATCGCGATATCCGGTATCGGGAAAAAACTTGTCGCTTCCGAGCCGAATCCGTTGTCCCGGCTTCAAATCGAGGTTTCTTTTATCGACAACCGTAAAATCCGTCGATGCCTGGAACACGGATATATCTTTACGGCTGTCGGCCATAAAGGTATCTACCGCAGTTTTGAATTCCTGTTCGGCCGCAGGATAATAACTGTCCGGCATACTGATATTCCAGAGCACGTATTCGTTCCCGGGAGCCGGGACCAACGGTTCCGACGGCAACTGCATATCGTTGTCGTAGGGCCATTGGGTGATGATCTCGAACTCCTTCTTTTCCGAGTCGTAATTCACTTCGAACTCCCGTCCGCGAAGCTCTCCGGTCTGAAAGGTCACCCGTTTGACGAGGCCGCCTATTTCGTATTGATTGGGATCGAACGGAATGTCGGGATCGGTGAAATACCAGACCGTAAACGGAGAGCCGTCATCGCTCGTGCGCTCTTCGGACCGTACGGACCCGACCGTCCCGATCCGGCGGGGATATATTGCATCGAACGCTTCCTGCTCGAAATATTCGATGATACCGAGGTGGGTATCCTGTTCGACGTACTTCGCCCCGTCGGGCAATTGCAGCCGGGTATGTCCGTACCGATCCGGATCGATGTTGCGGGAGGAGCCTACCGGGAAGAGCCGAGTGAAAAATTTCACGCCATCGGCCATGCTCCGTTCGATTCCTCCGGTCAATCCGTTGCCGTAAGACAACGGGACAGGCTCGCCGAACTCACAGCGGGATATGTTGAGCGTCATCCCGTCGAACCACCACTCCGTCCCGGCGGCAGACGACAGTTCCGAAAGAGCATCGGAGGCGTACTTTCCCGTATATTCGATATCGATGTACTCCGATACGACCACTTCTCCGACTTTCCATTCGGTCGTCCCCATTTTGCGGTTCATGTTAGCGATAATCAGCGCCGCATGTTCGCGTGCCGGTGCCGTGAGTGTCAGAATCGGATTGTCGTCATCATCCGGATTGACCATCAGGACCTGCGTGGTGAGTCCTTCGACCCCCGACAGTTGCACCGAGTAGCTCCATTCGCTGTCGCAGTTCATCTTCGGCTGATAACGTTCGAGAATCCAATAACGCCGTCCGAGGAAGTCCGCATAATCGTAAACTTCGAGCGTGACGCATTCGAAGGCCGTGAAGGAGAGCGAGAGGACACTCTCCTCCTGTATGCCGCAGGTTGCAGCACTGTTACTATCGGGAGAGGCCGTCAGCTTCAGATTCCCTTCTTTCGAATATATTTTGAGTTCCATTTTTTGAAGATTTGAACGTGACCTTTAGATCGACGCAGCGAGTTCGAATGTCGGCTTCGGCTCCCGGAATTTCACCGAGAAGGTCGCTGCGACCTCTCCCTTTCCGAATGGCGCCAGTTGTGAATAATCCGAAAATCCGGTCATATAAACCCGGAATTTCAGCCCTACGTCCGTCAGATGGAGCGCCAGCCACCCGTCGTCGCCCTCCTTGAGAAATTTCACGAACGAGGCGTAGCGCGTGAAGAACGAAACATCGTTCGAGGCGACGATGGCGAATCGCAGCGTGATATCGCGGGCTTCATAAGTCTGCGTCAGTATATCGGGCATACGGACACCGTCCTCCTCCTGAATGGAAACCTCCGCCTGCTGCTTGAGAGCCGGAGGTGCAAGCAGCGAATCGTAGTTGTCGTGTCTGTCTTCAGCGGTTTCCGCGAGGAAAGCCCCGAAACGGGCATATACATCCGTTTGGTTGATCAGCAACAGTCCTTCGAGTATTTCAGCCATAATCAGATCGCTTTTAATCCGTCGCGTTTTATGGTTTGCAACAGTTCATAGATTTGGGGTATCGGTTCGGTATTTTCCCGGATGGCATTCATCGCTTCGAGTGACCCTTTGAGAACCGGGACAATACCTTCGATGTTTTCGTCGATCTTCGCGGAATGGATCTGTACCGATGTGACCAGTCCTTCGACGCGGGAGAACGAATCCTGCGTTACGGTCTGAATGGCTCCTGCCTTACCGCTCTGCTGCGAAGTGCCGGCTTCCTCGTCGATTGAAAGTCCGTTCTCTTCTGCAATGCGGCGGAACTCTTCCCACAGACGATTGAAATCGTCCTGTTGCTCCATGGCATCCGAAACCAGCGATTTCATCGTTTCGCTCCATTGAGCGAACCGCTCTTCGTCGGAAAGGTCGCTCTGCATGACCTCTTCGATGCGTTTTTGGGCATCTTCGAATACCTTACCGAGCGTACTCGAATAGATCATATCCTTGGCCAGCGAGCGCAGGGCCTGCCCGACGCTGTCGGCAAAAGTATCCGCCGCATCGGTGCCGTTTTCGAAAGCATCCACCAAAGCATCGGTAAGCGTACGGCCCAGATCGCCGAAAATATCCTGCAAATAATCCCGGACCGCAGTCAATGCCTCTTCGTAGGTTTCCCAGTCGTCCACCATTTCGCGGAGCATCTCCTGATTCTCCCGTGCCAGGTGCTGGAAAGTTTCTCCGCCCTCTTCGACGAATTGCCGGAGCGCGTCCATATCGACTTCGCCATCCGTGAATAATTCGGGAAGCAGCGAACCGAGGGACTGATATTTTGCCGAGCGGAACCAGGTCGAGTGACGTGTCTGAACCTGCATGTTGGCGATCGAATCGGCAATGTTCTCCCAAGTTTTTTCATACCTGAACAGCCCCGAAAGTCCCGTGCCGGCTCCGCCTCGCCACTCTCCCGGCAACTGATATTTTTCTTCCCCGCGCGAGAGGATTCTCTCCCGGACTTTCTCCAGCTCTTCAAGCGAGGTGCGCACTACATCGATATTTTGCTTGTAACGGTCGTACACCCGATCCCCGAAGATATTGTCGAATTCATCGGAGTCGATACGGCTGCGCTCTTTCATGATCCGAAGTTCTTCGTTGAACTCGCGGGCCAGACGAAGGTTGCGCTCCATCGAAGTTTCACCGCCCTCGAACAAATTGACAATAGTGGTCAGCGCACCGATACCGGCAGATATGCCTCCGAGAATTCCGGAGGCCATGCCGAGCGTGTTCGATGCGGCTTGAGCTTTCCGGTATGCCTGAACGGCATTGATGATTTGCAGGGTAGAGCCGGCGATATCTCCTGCGGTGGCGATGATGGTTCCTCCGGCTCCCCCGACGGCATCGCCGACCTCATTGAAAGTGCCGATAACGTCGGTCAATACGCGGTGAAGCTCCGTCCAGGAAGTCGTATCGGTAGTTTCCTGTTCCGTTTGGTTCTGTTTTTTCGCCAGTTGCTGTTCGGCCTTGCGGAGTTTGGCCCGCGCAACGGCGATGGCATTACCATCATCCGGCGTCTCGCTTTGCAGGTTCTCCAGCTCTTCCTGAGCTTCGATCACCAGGCTTTCCAGCTTTTTGACCGAGGCAGTGACGACCCGGTCGGCCCAGGCTTCGAATTCCGGGAACTGGCTTGCAAATTGTTCCGTGAAGTCGTCGAGCGCTTTTTGTTTGGCTTCCCGAGCGAGTTGCTGGGCCTCCGGATTTGAGGCAAGAGCGGCAATATCCTGATCGTATTTCCGGGCGATTCGCAGACGCCCCTGCTGGTAGGTTTCGTACTTCTCCAGCAACTTGGCGTATGAAGCCTCCTCTTTCTTATCGACATCCGCAAGCTCTCTGTCCCGAATTTCCGCAGCTTGGGCTATTGCAGCGGCCGTGCCGGCCATAAAGGTTTTCTCCGCATTCGAATCGATATCGGCCCCCGACTCCCGGAGTTTGCGAATCAGCGCGAGCGTCTGTTGTTCCTGCCGCTCATATTCCTGACGGTTTTTCTCGTAATTGAGGCGGATCGCTTCCCGTTCCCGGTCGAATTCGTTTTCAATCAACTCGACCCGCTGGTCGTCGAGGCTCTGCTGTTGGCGACGTACGGCCGCCTTATACTGTTCTGTGAGTTGGTCGATGGAAGTCGGTTCGGGATCGGTCGTCGTGCCGGACGGGTTTTCCAGCAACTGGGCCTGCTCCGCCACGGCAGCCAATTTCGTCCGCTGCTCTGCGAGGAATTGCAGAAATGCCCCGAGGTTGCCATCGAATTTCTCCTCTATCTCATCGATAATCTCTTCTCCTCCTTTGTTCTTCCTGATCTCTTCAAAAATCCTTTCCTGCCAGTAAGAAACACTTTCTTCTGCATCTGACAGAATGTCTTTCGCCTGTAAGAGATCTTTGCGTGTTTGGGGATCATAGCCTGGTTGACGCCATGATTTCGCATAGTAGGTTTTCCGTTTTTCAGCAACATCCTTTTGGGCCTCGAGGTATTTGTCATTAGCCTTTAGGAATTGTTCGATATCCGGTATGTTATTGAAGAACAGCTCTTGCTGTTCGATATCCACCAGGCTCTTGAAAGCCGCCTGTGCTTTGGCGTATTTGTAAATGTTTTTGATCAGCTCCTTGTAAGTGTCATTCGCTTGTCCGAGCATGATTTGCTCGTCGGAAAGATTCTTGAAATAACCCGAAAACTCCTCTTTGAGTTTGCGCACGGCTTCCCGGCGATCGTCTGTGGCGCGGGCATTATCCGTCGCGGCCCGGTAGAGAAGATTCAATTTTACGACCTCCTGCTGAGCGTTCCGGGCCCCTTCAAGCATCGTATTCTGAAAACGTTCGGAAGCCATGCGAGCGGTGTCGAGCGCCTTCTTTCCCCGAAACAGATTCGCTACCCAGTTTCCGATCTCCTTGCCGTACGCTACTGTCAGCGTGATTCCGACGGCTAACGCCGTTTGCCAGGATAGAAGGGACGAAAGGACCTGCCGCCACACGGGGACGCCTTTCTGCCCGCTGGCAATCATCGCCTCGTACTCTTTACGCGCACGGGCCAGTTCGTCGGTGAAGATCGGCAGGTTGTTCGAAATGGCCATGAAGAACATTTGAGGCCCCATCGACAATACCGGCAGCTCCCGGGCCAGTTGTTGGATCGACATGTTCAATCCGTTGTAAGTCCTTACGGCTGCCGGAGCGCTTGCAGGAACCAGATCGGTGCGTTTGGTTGCGGCTTGCAAAGCCTGGAGCTGCCGCTGCAACGCTTCTATCTGGCGGATGTTTTCCGTCTGATCCATTTCCGGCGTCTGGGCTATGACTTTCTGAAGTCGCACAATTTCATCCTTCAAAGCCTGAATACGGCCTCGCGCCTGCGCGGCATCCTTGTCCACGGCATCAATCCCGCCGGAAACTCCGGAGAGTCCCTGGCGGGTATTGTTCTTTACGAGGAATTCTATCTCGACGGGTTTCATTGCAAGTTGAGTTTCGATTGAAAGAGTTGTGCGGTATCGGGTTTTCCCGTTGCACTCCCGGCTTCCGTACATTCGGCCGGGACGCTTCGATAATGCGGGGCATCGGCCAGCATCATGGCCAGTGTCTGGAAATTGACCTTCCACAGAATGTAATGCACCGACCATCCTGTTGCGGAGGCAATTTGCCAAACGATTCCGAAGGGGCTATGGGAACTCTCGTAAACGGTTCTTAACTCCCCTTTCCTGCTCTTTTGGGGCGGCTCGCTTCGTACCGGAAGGGATCGATACTCTCGGCCGATTCGATAATACTCGTAAAATCCCGCGTGCCCCGCATTCTGCGGAACCAGCGCTGGGCTTCGATCCGGTACTCGGAGGGTACCTTCCACCGGATCAACCAGGCCACCACGGGGGCCAGCAGGAGTCCGGACAGATAGCCGCGACATATCGTCAGCGCAAGGATCAGCGAAAGGCGTTTGGCATGCCGGTCGAAAAAGGCACGCTCCTCGTCTTCGGAGAAAGCATCCCATTCCCGGGCCGTGATTCCCAGCTTCAGGTAGTGGCGTACGATGCGCATCTGCCCTCCCAGGCAGGGGCGCCGCATCGTTACGCGCAGCACCCGCTCCCGGCCTCCGGGCAGGCGGAATCGGAGAAGAGGCAGCAGAATCCCCACATCGAGCAGAGCTTCCGCTGCCTCCAGTTCTACATTGCGTTTCATGGCTTAGGCATTGGGCTGCGAAAGCGATACGGTAGCTTTTGTTTCAGGATCGGACTCCAGGATGAATTCCAGTTGTCCGGAGCGGGGCGATTCCGTGGAATTGGCTTCGGCGATCACCGTGACGCGTCCGTTTATGACTTCCACCGAGAAGCCTTCGGGCACAGCACCTACCGAGAACGGACCCGATGCTTCGATATCGACCGGGAGGCTGCCGCCTGCCTGTTCGAAGGTCAGCGACGTCGGGTCGGCCTCGATGAAGGGCTCCGTCGGCAGAATCGAACCGGGCGAAGAGCCGTCCAGCGGGGCCAGGACCTTCAGTCCGAATTCGATGCCGAGGACGTTTTCGCCGCCCAAGCCGCCGCGAATCTTCGAGGCACGCAACGAAACGCGCTTGAGTTTGACGGTCTTACCCGTACCGGTCAGAATGCGCATATCTCCTTCGACACGCATCGAGCTGGCGGGCATTTGCCACTCCTCACCCGCGACTTTGCCGCCCATCAGATCGACGCAGTTCTGGGGAACCATTTCGATCATCTTTCCGGTAATCTCATTCGTCGCGGCTCGCGTTTCGATATCCAGCACGGGACTGGTCCGAATCTGTGCGGCCCAGAGTTCGACGGTCTGGGCGTCTTCACCGCCCCAGTCAAGGCCCTCTTCCGAAATGTTCCCCATGCGTCTGCCGTTGAAATAGACAGCGTCGAGCAGCATCAGATAGCCGTCGTTAGTTTGAATTACAGATCGTTTAGACATAATTAAATTGTTTTGAAAAGTTTTGCAAATAAGTTTGTTTTATGAGCCCACCAGCTGCCGAGACATCCGATAACGATTCCGAAAAGCATCCACCTTCCCCGATAGGCCGGGGACCGCGTTTGTTGTATTGCTGTTTCCGAAGATTGATGCCTGGAGACTTCGAGGAGTCGGTCGTATGCTTCCCGGGTTTCTGCCAGACTCTCCTTCAGAGAATCTGCATATCGGTCCTGCCGGGCCGAGGTCGCTTTGTAATATTCGACTCGTCGGGCAAGCGAATCGCTGCGTGCTGAAATGCGGATGGTATCCCCGTCACGCCGGGCTTCGAGCGTCAGCCGACCGTCACGGGCAACATAGGCCGCCCCCTCCGGCAGATTACGGAGGCTCTCCTCCGTCACCGTCACCGCTGCTGTCCGAAGCGGAATCGCCTCCGTCCGCAGCGCCCGCAGCACAGAGGTCTCCTCCGATCGAGAGTTCATTGCCGCTCGTGCGGTTTGCTCTACGGCGTTTTGTGCGCCGCGCTGCATGTGCGACACGGTATCCGTCCTGTTCTGTGTCCCTGTCGAGAGGAGCTTCTTCGTCGCAGTGCAACTTGCCAGCAGCAGGATGGAGAGCAGCAAAAAGAGTCTTGTCTTCATACGAATTTCGTTTTCCGATGGTCTTGCGGAGGCGCTCCACCTCTTTAGTCAGCCGGTCGATGCGTACGAGCATCTCTTCCTGGTTGGCCTTGAGGTCGATGTTTTCCCGCCGCAGTTGGATATTTTCTTCGAGAATCTTCTTGTTTTCGCCCGAAAGCAGGTTGATCGAACTCTGCAACTCTTTGAGAAAATCGTTGTTCTGTTTGCGGCGCGAGAAGATCCAGGTGAAAACGCTGCCGAGGAATCCCCCGGGAAGTGCGAAAGCGAGTATCTGCATCCAAATGCTGTCCATCGTTCAATCGGTTTTTGAAAGTTAGTTTACGCCCGTTCGATCATGCGTGCAATCTTCGAGATCAAATCCGCGTAGGCTGCGGGTTCTGCCGTACAGTACCCGGCCTTGGCGATCTCATAAGCGAAACGTGTTATGTCGTTACGATACGCCCAGGCTACTGCGTAGCGTTTGGCGGAAAGGACCTTCGCATGGTCGCGGATGCCCTCCTCCGGCGTGTCGTAGTCGCGGAACTTGCGATCGACCTCGTAACGGTAGCGTCCATCCGAAGTCCGGGTGATCGAATAAACCTTCTCGAATCGTCCGCTCTGCCGGTCATCCGAAAAGTATTCGAAGGTCCGTTCGGTTCGCCGCTTTCCGGTCCACTTATCTCCGGCCGTAATGCCGAAAAGATTATTTCCGATAGCATGATCGCCCCATCCGCTTTCGAGGGCGGCCTGCGCCGCAACAAACAGAGGATTCAACCCTGTTTCGGCGCAGACCCGCTCGATTGTCGGATAATAGGTGCGCTTGAAATCCGTCGGTTTCATGGCTTACTCGGTTGCGGTGCCGACCAGGGCCATTACACCTGCATTATCGCCGCGCATGATGCTGCCTCCGGCACGTACGAGGAAAGAGTAGACATCCCCATAATAGTCGGGCGCTTTCTCCTGCTCAAAAGCCTTGACTTCGCCCAAGGCGCGGCATACGGACTGATCGTGCCAGGCAAGGGCTGCGGCCAGGTCCGTGGCGGCACCGCTTTCGCCCCACCGCTTCGGAGCTTTATCCGCAGTGTAGAGCGTAGCTTGTGAACGCATCATGACGTTGAACGAGAAGAGTTTTCCGATGATGCCGTTCTGGGCATCCGCCGAGGCGAGGAATGCGGAGTTCTCATTGGCAGTGAGATCGCTCAACAGCTGTGCGTACATCTGCGCATCGAGCAGCAGGTAGCGGCCCTCCTGGGGAATGTTCTCGCTGTTGAATTTCGTCATCAGCGTCAGAATATCCGCCCTGCAAAGCCCTTTTCGCCTGCCTGTCGCCGAAGGTGTGTAAGCATCCACCGGTGCCCCCGTGGTTTCGATCACACGATCCGAGGCAGGACTCCAGGCGAACAGAAAATCCTTGGCCACAGCCTCATGCAGGGCGAGCTTGTCCTGCCGTAATACGGACTCGCGTTTGTTGTACGACAGCTCGACCTTGTCGGCATCGGGGATCAAAACGGGATCCGTCGTGAAAGCAGCCAGCTCGAAAGTTTTGTCCGTGTCGGTACGCTGCTTTACCGTTGCGGGTAATGACGTTCGGTTCTTCTCGACTTTCGAAGCGGCACCTGCCTGCGGGATATGCACGATCTTTCCCGCTTCGACATACTCGTCGGCGTTGAACGCTTTCGAAAGGAAGCTGTTGGGAGCGAACAGACCTTCGACGATCGATTTCTCCCAGATTTCTTTTTGAATAGCCATAATGTTTTTTGTTTTTGATGAGTTCTACATGTTAGGTTCGGTACCGAAGGCCGCTTTGAACTTCTCACGGAAGAGTTCCGGCGCCTTGTCCCTGAGTTCAACAAGGCGCCCTGCCTTATCGAGTTCTTCCCACGACTTGTTTACAAGGTCGGAGAGTTCGACCGACTGCCGTCGTTCACCCTCACGGATAAGCGCTGTGACGGATTTGCGGTGCGGAATGGCTTCGAGGGTGGCTTTGGCACTCTCGAAATCCGTATCAAAGAGTTTCAGATAAGCCTCCTTGCCTGCGGTATTGATCCTTCCGTCGGCAATGGCTGCATCCACGAGGCGAATCGCCTCGGACTTCCGGATCTCCTTGTGCTCGGACTCCGCACGCGCTGCAGCATCTCTGAGTTCCTGATTTTCACGTGTTAGCCGGTCGTTGTTTTCGATCAGCCGGTTCACAGCGCCGATAACCTCGGCATCCTGTGCTGAGTCCTGCAACTTGAGGACTTCCTTCAAAGTCTTGTTCATATTCGAATCGATTTTTGAGTGATTGAGCCTGTCCATAAGCCGGATGACAGTCGAAGCATCCGTGAGATCGAGAGGTTTTCCCGTTTGACGGTCGAAAAGTACCAGGGCATTGTGATTGGCCCCGATCGTGACAATGGACGCTTCACGGGCTGTCCAGCGCGTCACGGTCGGAAGCGTCTGCCCGGGAAGTTTCAACTCTGCGGCGTCACTCACCTCTTCGGGAGGCCAGGCTCCCATAGAAGCCATGCGCAGGAATCCGCCTTCGACCTTGTCGGCAATCTTCACCGCCTCGTCATCCTTCTCGTCGAAGAGGGCATCGGCAAGGATCTGCGTACCTTCAATGCGGATGTTTTCCCAACGACCGATCGGAAGCTCCCAGTCCTTATGATTGAGCAGGATCACGGGGTTCTTGCGGAACTCCTCGAGATTAGCGCCGCTGGTGAGCATACGGAACCCGTAGGTATTGACCGTCTCGTCGTGCAACACGAATGTAAATCGTTTCATAAAAGCCATCATTTTTCGGCAAAATTGGATTGAAAACACCCGTTTTGCAAATTATATTGTATTGTTTTACAATTTATTACACTTTAATTGCACTTTGCATGCAGACCATTTATCCACAATTCGCTCCGTTCGGGTGAAGAGCTTACCTTTGGGGTGTAAAACAGAGATTTTTCATGACACAAGAGTTGGATAACAAGCAGAAGAAGGAGTGGGCGAAACTACTTTTCCTCACTACGGATCTCACCCAGGCCGAGATTGCCGTGAAGATCGGTGTCTCGAGGATTACTATCGTACGATGGGCCAAAGAGTGGGAGGGTCTCAAGTTGAATTTCCTCCAAACCCGTG
>ENA-UEOI01002405-UEOI01002405.1-human-gut-metagenome-genome-assembly--contig:-NODE-2405-length-13236-cov-3.833042_pt1 | contig 13236 bp, 12 predicted proteins | sample MGYA00242883_ERZ507882 | MGnify/ENA primary metagenome ERZ507882 (study PRJEB26167, sample SAMN06115502) | human gut metagenome | host: Homo sapiens | place: China:Chongqing | collected 2015-07-29... | reverse complement strand
ATTACAAGCAAACAACGCGCGGCCCTGCGCTCCCAATCCAACGGGATGGAGACAATTTTTCAAATTGGCAAAGGCGGGATCAGCGACATGCTGGTGCAACAGGTGGAGGATGCGCTCAAGGCTCGGGAAATGATCAAACTGCGGGTGCTGGAAAGCGCCCCGGTTTTCGCGCGGGAAGCGGCGCAGGAGCTGGCGGAACAGGGGCGGGTCTATGTGGTGGACAGCCGCCAACTCTCCACCGGCGGCGGACTGCTGGCGCTTCAGGGGGCAAAGCTCAGAGATAGCGGCATGGACGCCGCGGACGTCGCTGAGAAATTGCGCGGCCTGGCATCCTGCGGCGACACCAGCTTTGTGCTGGATACACTGGAATATATGTGGAAGGGCGGCCGGTGCAGCGGTGTGGCGGCCCTGGGCGCCAATGTGCTGAAGCTGAAGCCCTGCCTGGAAATGCGGGAGGGAAAGCTGGTGGTGTGCAAGAAGTACCGGGGCGCTATGGGGAAAGTGTACCGCCAGTATATCACCGAACGGCTGGCGGGCAAAACAGTGGTGGAGGACCATGCCTTTATCACCCATTCCGGCGAGGTATCAGAGGACACCCTGCGGGAGCTGACGGAGCTGGTGCGGGAGCTTGCGCCCTTCAAGGAGGTGTTCATCACCCAGGCGGGCTGCACCGTGTCCTCTCACTGCGGCCCGGGTACGCTGGGCGTCCTGTTCCTGCGGCAGCCGGATCAGTGAGAAGCTGTGCGGCCTTCCCGATGAAGCAGCGCACCTGATAAGATAATAGCAGACGCTCACAGCGAGTGTCTGCTTTATACGTGCATAGCGTGGAACATTCCCTCCCTGCATTTTAGAGGAGCGGACAGAATATCCGCCCGCTCCTCTATGCTTGGATCGGCTTACACCACCTGGGCCATAACCTGACTCTAAAGTGATCTCTGCGGTCAGCTTCCGAGGGCAGCCGTCATCCAGTCACAGGACGGCATCCAGCTCTTATCCGTATAAGACGCATCCGCTACGGCGGAAAGACTCTTTATTGTGATGTCTTGCCCGGACATGATCTGTTCCTGCGTTATCACCACGGACGGGATCTCCATCCACATCCCGAGGCTTTTGTAGTAGCAGGAAGCCGCCTCAATATCATCATACTGTCCGGCCATCTCCAATGCCAGTACTCTGCAGGCAAATTCTCCGTTCAGTGTCCAGTTGGTGGTGGCGCAGGCCTTCCAGTTCAGCCCCTCTGCCATGAACTGGATATCCTCGTCACAAATATCCACGGATACCATTGGAATGTCGCTGTCCAATTCTCTCAGCGCCTGATATACACCCTGAGCATAGGCGTCATAGCAGCACCAAATAGCATCTATTTCACCTTCTTCGTACTGACGGATGGTTCTTTCCGCGACTTCCTGCATCGAGGATACAGGGTTCAGATGATCCTCCGGCGCTATTTGCTCCAGCGTCTTGATTTTTCCCACTGTCTCGTACAGCTCATAGCCGACCTGACGACGATCAAAGGCGATAATATAGTTCTCCTCCTGCACCTGCAGAATATTGACCGGCCCTTCCTTTTCCGCCTTATCGGGGTACATACTCAGAAGCTCCTCCACCAGAGCCGCCGCAAGCCCAGAATCCCTCTGGAACAGCTGGACCACGCCATCGATCTTTTGTGCATCACCGTTTTTATCACGGAAAGAGGTGTCAAAGGTCGCTATTTCCAGATCCGGATAAGCCGCTGTAATACCCGAAAGAAATTCCCATGCATAATCCACTCCGCCGTGAGACACCAAAAGTCCGTCATAGCCGTCCTGCGCACACTGCTGGATCCTGTTTCTCCACGCCTCGTCGCTGTCGTCACAGAAGAAAGTATCCGCCGTCATGCCAAAGGCTTCCGCCGTTTCCTTAAAGGCTTCCGACCACATTTCAAAGATGGGCGAGGAAGACATATACATGATATACGCCACTTTCCTCCCTTCTACAGGACTTTTTCTCTCCGAAGAACAGCCCGCCGCACAGGAAACAAGCAGGGCCGCCGATAAAAGCAAAACGATAATCTTACGCATTTCTTCTTATTCCTATTCTCACTGAGCCTTCATTGCTTCCAAAATCCTGTTCATATCGAAGGATTTCGTCACATAGTAAACATTGTCCTCATAGTATTCATCTGTGATCAGAAGTTCATCTCTCTCGGAGGTATAGCCCTGCACATTGCCGTACCAAAAGATCACATCAATTTTCCCGCTGCTCAAGGCAGACAATCTGGCGTCCGCTTCAACCTGCACAAAGGTAAATGCAGCCCCCATTTTATCTGAGATCGCATTCATCAGCGCCACATTAAAACCGGCGGGCACGCCATCTGCGGCCACATAATCCAGCGGGGGCAGATCACCCGTTACGCCCACCACGTAGGCATTCTCTTTATCTCCCTGCAAGCTGCTTTCAGAACCGCTTGTCGAAATTTTGGTTATATAAGTATCGATCAAATTGTCCAGCGTGCCGTCCTCCCGGAGTGTCTGAATGCCGTCCTGCAAAATCTGATGAAGCTCCGTATCCTCCGCGCGGACCGCCATGCGTATTTCTGTAGGAACGCCGGCACCGCCGGGAGCAATGGTCAGCGAATCATCCTGCGCTTTCAAATAGCTTGCAACCGAAGCCGGCACAAGCAGATATTCAACATTTCCGGCATTCAGGTCCAAGACCATTGAGGTCAGGCTGCTGTATTGCTTCCACTCGCCCAGCGCCGGTGTGGGGAATATGTCCAGATCGTTAGGCTCCTGCCAGTTCATGATACCACATAGAATGCTTTCCTCATCCGCAGGGGTCTTCTTTTCGCCGCATCCCGCCATTGCAAAAATCATCGCAAAGCACAAGATGAGGCCCACAAGTACACGCGCTTTTTTCATGTTGATTTTCCTCCTTATAATTCGATCTCAAAACAATTATTTTCACCGTCAAAACGATAATCTATCCGCTTTGCGGTGTTTTTCAGGATCGTAACGCCCAGGTGGATCTCGTCGTCAGACTCCGCCTCAAAGGGGTCGTATTTCTTTCCCCTGCTGCGTAATTCGATAATCGTGCATTTGTCCCGCTCATCAAAGGAAATTTGTATCTGTATATCCGGAACGTCATCAGCCTGCCTGCAGTTCAGCATTTCATAGATCAGCTCCTCCGTGCAGAGCTGAAGCCGGTTGGTTTTTTTCGCGTCCAGCCCGTACCGGCTGGCAAAGCTGCGGATGCTGCCCTGAAGCTGCATCAAATCAAAGTCGCGCTCTTCGATCCTCCACGAAAGGTACTTCATCTTGTGGACAAAGTCCCTGGTTTTCTTCTTTTTTGGAGCTTCAAAAATCTCCTGTGGTGATCCTTCCTCGTAAATTCCCTGTTCATCCATGTAGAGGATCCTGCTGGCGATCTCTTTCGCAAACTCCATTTCATGGGTAACAATGACCATTGTCATGCCCTGCTTTGCAAGAAGCCGCAAGGTCGCAAGCACCTCGCCGACCATGGTGGGATCCAGCGCCGAAGTCGGCTCGTCAAAAAGCATAACCTCCGGTTCCATGGCAAGACAGCGAACGATGGCGATCCGCTGCTTCTGACCGCCTGACAGGACATCCGGCATCGTGTATTTCTTGCTCTCCAGACCCACCATTTTAAGCAGTGCTTCCGCCTTCTTTTCCGCCTCCTCCCGTGACAGCCCCAACAGCTTGATCGGCGCCAGAGTAATATTATCCAGCACGTTCATGTGGGAAAATAAGTGAAATCCCTGAAAGACCATCCCTACTTTGCGCCGGATACGGTTCAGATCCTTTTGATTGGCGGTCAATTCATCATCTCCGAGGAATACGGCTCCCTCGTCCGGTATTTCCAGAAAATCCATACAGCGCAGGAAAACGCTCTTGCCGCAGCCAGAGCCGCCGATGATAACGCTCCGTTCTCCTTTTTTCACCGTCAGATCCACATCCTTCAGGACCTGCAATGAGCCAAAGGCTTTGGACAATTTTTCTACCCGGATCATGCTCACGTCCTCAACCTCCTGTTCCTTCTCCACGCAGACAGTCTGCCCGCAATGGCAAAGGCGCCATAGCTAAGGTAGGCCGTTCCGAGATACAGCAGCAGGCCCACCAGGATCATAAAGAGCGGCTGCATCGTACGGCTGCCAATATTGTTTATGACTCTCGTCAGATCTGTGATGGTAACATAGCCCACAACACTGGTCCATTGGATCAGGGTAACGATGGTGGACTGGTAGGTTTCCTTCGCGATTTTTGCTGTCTGCGGCAGTGTAATCAGGGTAAACGCCTGCCATCTGGAAAATCCGAGAGTCCTTGCCGCTTCGACCTGCATGGTGTCCGTCGCGTTGATGGCGGAATAGAAGCAGGCTGCCGTATAGGCACTCATGTGGAGGGAAAATGCCGCAACGGCCACCATGACCGGCGACACGTTGCTGCCGGCAAACACCACATAATACATCAGCATCAAAAGCAGTAAGACCGCGCTTCCTCTGACAACTGCCATGTACACTGCGGCGATACTGCGGACAAGCCTGAGTCTGCTTCTTCGCATGGCGCAGACAGCAACTCCGAGGAGCGTTCCAAGCAGCAATGAAAGCAGGGAGATCTGAAATGTCACCCACAAGCCCTTCAGCAATGTTCTGTATGAATCGCCAGCGATCAATGTTTTATAAATGATCTCATCTATGCGCAATCCGTTTCGCCCTCCTTCTGCCAAAATACCGAGACAGCCGACATGCCTCGTCTTTATCAAGCGAACGGCCTTCTCGATGACTAATACAATAATAGCAAATCAGCCTCAAGAATGGGCGAACCTTCCGGATTTGGTCGCTTTGCTTCCGAATTTGGTCATAGGCTGCAAAGCGATACGATACGATACGATACGATACGATGTGCATTGCGGCGATTTTTCATTATGCATGGAAACAGAGAATGCAATGTGCAGCGCGTACTTGCAATTTCAGAGAGATTGTGTTACTGCAACTTCCATTGAAATTTTGCCCTCTCGCGGGGCTGTGTGAGATATTTATAAAGCTGCTGCAATGGTGCAGGCCCAACGCTATGCATTCGCCTCAGCTTGCTTTTCTAAAACCGCCGTTTACTTTCTTACTAATCTCAGATATAATATCGAAAGCGGGCTTCATGTACCTGCTGCACCTCTCCTGCCAATGATCAGAAATATATGAGAAACTAACAATTTTCAGTTTGCAAAGGAATGACGCACATGGAACATCTCTATGAAAAAGCACAGCAAAGCGCGGAATATATTTGTTCACGCACTACCAAACGTCCGAAGGTCGCCGTGGTGCTGGGCTCCGGCCTTGGCAACCTGACCGCTGATTTTACGGAAACAGAAGAACTCCCCTACCGGGATATTCCAAATTTTCCTGTGTCCACGGTAGAGGGGCATAAGGGCGCTTTGCTGGTGGGTAAGCTGGGCGAAAAGGAGGTCTATGCGCTGGAGGGCCGCTTTCACTTTTACGAGGGCTACTCCATGAAAGAGGTCTGTTACCCCTTTTATGTTCTGAAGCTGCTGGGCGTGGAGCAGGTGGTGCTGACCAACGCCTGCGGCGGCATCAACCGCAGCTTTGCACCGGGAACACTGATGCTCGTCACCGATTTTATCAATATGATGGGTACCAATCCGTTGATCGGCCCCAACGATGAACGGTTTGGCCCCCGTTTCCCGGACATGACCGAACCGTACAGCGTGGAGCTGCGAAGCCTTGCCAAGCAGACTGCCGATGAAATGGGCATCGCCTATCAGGAGGGCGTCTATATGGGATTTATGGGGCCCTGTTATGAGACAGCCGCCGAGATCCGCGCCTTTGCCGGTATGGGGGCGGACGCCATCGGCATGAGCACCGTGCCGGAGACCATGGTCTGCAACTATATGGGAATGAAGGTGCTGGCTGTCAGCTGCATCACCAATATGGCAACCGGCATCCAGACGGTAAAGCATAGTCATGCCCGCGTATTGGCAATCGCCAATCAGGCCGGGGATACCATGTGCCGCTGGCTGGGCGCGGTCATACAAAGAATGTGAGATAAAATATTTTTTCAATTATTTCAAAAACTGTATCTGCGGACAAAGGTGAACAGGAGGCACACAAACGTGTGCCTCCTGTTTTACCACACCGTAGTGACTGCCGTTCCTGCGTCAGTCATCCAGTTCCGTCTCATGCTTGCGGATCGCGCCGGTGGCCGCGTTGATCTCGTAGCTGTATTCCATATTGCCGGACTTGAACTCGACCTCATAGACGAGCTTTCCGTCCTCGTCGTCCAGCTCGATCTCCATGTCATACGCCTTGTTCTCGCTCACGCCTGCGTGGTTCAGGGCGATGGACTTCGCCTTGGCATGGCCGATGTCGCCGGTGGGCGCAGTAGGCTTTGCCGTCTCGTCCCCTACAGGGGCCGTGGCCGGCAAGTCCTTCTGCCCGCTGAGCACCTTCCCCGTGTAGGCGTCCACCAGATACTCAAACTCACCCCATGCCGTGTGCAGCTCCACCTCGTAGTGCGCGGGGAATTCGTCCAGCTCGGAATCGACCTCAGCCGTGACGGAATCAAGCGCCGTTGTCCCGGCATACTGCTCCGCGGCATAAGCGGCGGCATCCTTGCCGATGGGCATAGCGGGCGCGCCCGCTTCCGCAAGGTCCTTCAGCTCCTCCACCGAGAGCTTCGCCAGCGCGTCAAACTTGAGCGCCGGGTTGATGGCGAGGACGCGGTTCACCAGTGCCGCCTTGCCGGTGGAAATATTGTTCTCCCGGGCCTGCTGCTCCCGCGCCGCATCCTGCGTCAGCGTCTGCGTCAGGACGGCGGCCTTTGCTTCGCTGGTCTGCAGCACACCGTCCACGGCGCTGGTCAGCTCACGCTGGAGCTTTTCCGCGCGGGCTGCATCCTTGTCCTCCACCGAGATCATAATGGCGGAGGAAATGCTGTCGAGATAGCCGTTTCGCACGAGGCTGCCCACGATGGCGTTCACCGCCACATCCAGCTTTGCACCCTTGAGGTCAGCACCGTTGCTCATATCCGCAAGGATGGCCTTGGCATCCTCGTTGAGCGGCGTGCAGACGAGCACCTTTTCGTTCCTGCTGACCTTCAGCTCGATGCTGGGGTTCACATCCAGCGACACCACGGACGCCACCGCATGGGCCTGCTGATAGAACACGCCTCCGCCGCACAGCAGCATCACCGCAAGGCAGGCAGCCACCAGCGTTGTCCATTTTCTATTTGCCGTTTTCTTTGTTGTCATGGGAATTACCGTTCCTTTCCGCGCTTCACAGCGGGAGAGAACGCCGCTCATATCGTCCGGCGCAGTCTTTTCAAGGGCCGCAGCCAGTCTCTGCTCCATCTTTTCATTGGTCATCAGGCGTCATCTCCTTCCAAAAAGCTGCGCATCTTTTTCAATGCTCTGTGATATTTCGACAGGACGGTAGGGAGCGGCAGCTCCAGCAGCGCCGCGATCTCCCGGTGCTTCATGCCCGTGACCGCGTGGAGCAGCACAACGCGCCGCTCCTCGTCAGTGAGTCTTGCCAATGCGCCTTGCAGCAGCGCGCGCTCGTCGGCGTCCAGTCCGCACTCCTGCGCGGGAATGGCGTCCCATTCCGCCTCGCTGAGGGCGGCATGGCGTTCCTCCCGCCGCAGGCGCATCAGGCACAGGCCGCGGCACACGGTCAGCAGCCAGCCCATGGGTGAGCCGGTGGGGCGGTACTGCGCCGCGCAGTCCCACACCTGCACATAGACGTCCTGCGTGAGATCCTGCGCGTCATGCGCGTTTTTGAGGTACGACAGCGCTAAGCCGTACACCGCCGAGCGTGTGCGTTGATACAGCTCCGCCAAAGCGTCACGGTCACCACCGGCAACGCGGAGAAGCGATTGCTGCAGCTCGTGCCGCTCCTCCGCCGGCGCATATTCGGTTGTCATCAGCATACTGAGCATGGGCTTTTTCTCCTGTCATCCGTGTAATGCACGGAAAGGGCGTTTTATTGCATGCGAGAAAAATAAAATTTCGGAAACTGGCATTGTTTCTTCATCAGTATACCAGTTGACATGCCTTTCGTCGAGAAGAAAGTGTGAGCATCTGCTGCTCGCGACTCTTTTCTCCCCGCGGACATCTTTCATTTACGCCCAGTCTGTGGTATGATAGGATCTGCAAAAACCATGCCATACGAACGGAGACACTATGAACCAAAAAGAACTCAACGAAATACGCCGGCGCTTCAAGCCGGACAGAAGCGCCATCAACAAAATCTACGGCTGCTACGTCAACAGCAATAAGGAGATCATCTCCTATATTGACGCCTCCATGGCTCTCATGTCCCAGGAGGAGCAGGAGATGTATCTGGGCCTTGTGAAAAAGGCTTTGTCCGGCGCGCTGGGCCGAAATCTCATCAACATCGAGTTTTCCACCGCACAGGTGGCCGACAGCGACGAGCACCGCCTGCTGCAGACCATCCGTCAAACGGATGCCAGGGATCAAAATTCCCGCGAGACGCTGTACCGGCGCATCATCGACGCCATGGACATGGACGAGACCAACTATCTTATTCTGCTGGCCGCCGACACCTACGACGTGCCCTATAAGGGCCGGGATGACGAGACGTTTTCCGATGGCTCGGACACGGTGTACAAATATTTCGTGTGCAGTATCTGCCCGGTAAAGGCCCCCACGCTGGAGCTGAAATACAGCAGCGAGGACAGCGGCTTCCACAGCGCCTCTACCGGCCATATCGCGCTGACGCCGGAGCTGGGCTTTCTGTTCCCGGCCTTCGATGACCGCGCCGCCAACATCTATAACGCGCTCTTTTACAGCAAAAATGCCGCGGAGATCCATCGGGAGGTCATTGACGCGGTGTTCCGCATCGAGCCGCCCATGTCTGCCGAGGAGCAGAAGAACGTGTTCAGCACGGCGCTGGGCGATACACTGCAAAAGGATTGCAGCTATGATGTGGTGCAGTCCGTCCACGAGCAGCTGCGCCAGTGCATCGCGGAGCACAAGGAGAGCAAAGACCCGGAGTTGTTGGCGCTGACCGTCCGCGAGATGGGCGATGTGCTGACCAACAGCGGCGTACCCGCAGAAAAAGTGGAGGCCTTCCAGCAGGAGTGCCGCAGACAGTACGGTGAGGATGCGGCGCTGAACCCCAAGAATATCATCGAAAGCGGCAAATTTCAGATCACCACGCCGGAGGTGAAGATCGCCGTCGCGCCGGAGTACAGCCACATGATCGAGGCCCGCGTCATCGACGGACGGCGATATATCCTCATCCCCGCCGACGAAGGCGTGGAGATCAACGGCATCGGGGTGAATATCCCCAACCCAACAAAAACATAGAGATGAGCAAAACAAGTCCTAAAACAAAAGGGCGAAGAGAACGAAAAAGCGGGGATCACCCGGCAAAGAGAAAAAGCGCATAAAAACCAGGCCCGGTGGAAAACCAAGCGAAAAAAGCCGTATGAGAGGGCACTTTAAGCGCCTCGCCGGAATGATTTGGATGCGCGGTAGGAGTGAGAGCCGGACAAAACGGCGGCCAAAGCAACAGCCGGCAGCAGCTCCATGATGTCAAAGTCGCAGTAATGGGCAATGAGCCGGTTGTTGTCCAAATAATCCATCAAATCTGTGATTTGTGAGAAACTCACGCATTTCATAACGATAAAAGCACAGGCCATGGCTTCCGTCGGGAAGCTGCGCCGGCCGGAGCTGTACCGATAGCCATCTGGCGTTTGACCGCTGATAGCGCATCCGGACAAAATCGGCAGTTTGACAGGGAGGCTCTGCTCCATCGAGCAGAGCCTCCCTCTTTCTGTTGTCTATAGGGCTTCTGCCTCACACAGAGGGCGCATTGTTATGCGTCAGTCAGTGACTTGCTATCCCACAGCTTTTCCAATACGAAAGATTTTTAGAAGTTTTTATATTTTTTAAAAAATTTTGGGAAAAACTGCGATTCGGGCGTATATACAAAATAGAGACAATTTTCGAGGGAGGTCGACCCCTACATGAAAAAACACGAAATCGCCCGTGAAAATGTGATGACCACCGTTGGCCGGGTAACGGTGGCCGTATACGCAACGGATAGCACCGACAAGCAGACGCTGTCTACCGTCCTGTATGACAGTAAGTCCCAGTTGGCGTCCGGCATCTCTGCACAGATGACCTACCGACCGGGATCGGGTCTGGCGCTGGAGGACGCTGTCAAAAATATTATTGCCCGCACGAGCACTAAATATGAGGCATCTCAGCGCCCGCTGTGTGAACACATCGACTACGCTCAGGCGTATGCGGAGCTGAAATCGGCTAATGTGCTGCACCAGTTATGTCCTGTGGAGTGGCGCGCCGAGAGTACACGCAGGGCGGCGTTAACATACTACGAACGCCGCAGCATACCTCTCATACAGCTCATGTTAGATCGCATGGGCGATCCGCTTGCGCTGCAGGAGGCACAGCAGGAATATCTGGCACTGGCACGCAGCAGGACCGATCGCGGCGAGGCGAACGCCATCGAAACCGCCAATGCACACATCAACGCGGCGAACCTGCTGTATGAAGCATCCCGTCATCTCTTGCCGCAGTATGATCTGCCGCCCATTGAGGTCCCCCTATTTGCGGCAGGGGGTGTTGTGCCTCCCGAACAAGCCAAAGCCCTGCCACGCGATGATCTGGTGCGCCTGGCGGAGTTGATCCGGCTGGATGTCGCCGAAACACCGTTGGCCGCCAGCGCGGCGCTGATGATGGCAAGTATGCTGCGTCCGGCTGAGGCGTGTCCAAAATACGGCGAAATTATTGATTGTGGGGATTATGGTGTGTATGCGGCGCTGCACAACGTCGCCGGTGGCGAGCGCATCGCATCGATGAAAACCCGCAACGCCTACCGCCAGGTGATACTTCCGAAATATGCCATGGACATTGTACGTGAATGCCGTGAGGCACTCCAAAAACAGGGATACGGCGACAGTGAGATCAATGACGCATATGTGGCCCATCATCCCCAGAATATTCACCGCCCCGCTGACCCTCGGGATATCAGCAGGTATGTCAAAAACAAGTTGGAACTGCTGGGATACAACAGCACATACTGGTGTGGTATGGAGCTTGTAGCACAGACCGAGCCGGACGCAGACGAGCGCGGCAACGCGCTGACCGATGTGACCGCCTATCTGCTGCGCCGCAGCGGATGCACCTACCTGTGCAACTGCACATCTGTGCCGCTGCCCGACGGTCGAAGCGTCATGCCGCATGGTTTGGTGGATGCGCTGATGGGACATCGTCTCCGTGGTGAGGACGCGTGGTGGGCAGAGTGGATCAGGCGTGAGGATAACTGGCAGATTATCGCACAGGTATTGGAGGGCGTTATCCTTGATCCGGACCACAGCGCCCATCCGGCATACGCGCTTGCCGTATCCAACAGCTCTCCTCAAGTATGCCATGCTGCGCAGAAATACATCGTACCCGCAGACACGCCGCCGGGAAGCACCGTCACCGTAACAATACGATGTCATGACCATGATCGTGCAAATGTGCGCCTGCCGGGGCACATCCAAGTAGCTGGTAGAATGCGCTCGAGCCTGTCTCCGCAGCAGTCGACCATGCCGGACATACAGGAGAAAATCACGGAGGAATACTATAACACGTTGAAGGAAAACGCACAAAAAATCTACAGAAAGGCAAAAGAGATACGATGAAAAGGAAAAACGACCCATTCGCCGGAATTAAGATCACACCTCACTCCGGCAAGCAGACGATCATATACGACTACCAGCCCGGTGCCAAAATTCGCTTCACACTTAATCCCGCCCACGCCGCAGGATATTTGTCCCGCGGCACTATCGGACTGCTGGACCCGCAGACAGGCCATTTGCTGCAAACTCACACCGACAGCAAATCGCATAGGTTTTCGGATGCGGCCACCTTGGAATTGTATATTCCTTGCCCCCGTCAGGGGGAAACGCAAGAGCAGGTCATCCGCCGCACGGTAAAGAAACGCACAGAGGATCTGATCAAGAAGTATCGCTACGCGTTGAATATGAACCTGCGTGAAGGAAAATCGCTGGCAGAAATGAGCCTGCGTACAGCGATAGAACTATACGCAACAGACTACGTGATCGATGAAAGCCGCAGTGTTGAGCTGCGGAAAACCTATTACAACCAGCTTAATAAAATGGCGGCAGCTTTTGAGGACAAAAAATTGACAGACCTTACGTCAGGAGACTTCAAACGCTTCTGCACATCCCATCCGCGGAAAAACGGGTTGGAATATGTCAAGAGATTATACCATTTTTTGGCAACTATCGCCCGACAAGAGGGTGTCGCGTGTCCTGCCCAAAAGGTTCTGGCGGATTATATACGCCGCCAGGAACGCGATCCCAAAATCACAAATCGTCGGCTGCAGCGGGAAGCCGCCGCTACGGATGTTTTGCCTGCGGAATACGAAGCGGTATTGGACAGCCGTTGCTGGGAAGAGATGGGAGATCCCATGGCCGCATTGACCGTCCTTCTAAAGGAAAGCGGTCTGCCGACAGCGGAGGTCTGTGGGCTTCAATGGGGTGATCTTCTGCTGGATGATAACCGCGAGTGTGTATTTGTGCGCTGCCGCCGGGACGATCTGGCCAGCTATACCCATGACTATACATTTCCGCTTTCGCCCTATGGTGCATCATATATCAACGCATGGAGGGACTGTCTGGCGCAAGGCTGTCCGGCAGAACGGCTTGCAGACAGCGCTTACGTTGTATCACAGGATGATGTGGGCCAAAAAGCCATCTCGCCCAGTGAGCTGACCAACTACATCCGCAGTACTGTCGGCGCTTATACCATCGGCTATGCAGGTCGTATTAAGCTGGAGGGTATGACTTCCGCCATGGGCGTGCAGCTGCTCCGCAATACCCGCGGCAAGCACCTCGTCGAAGACTGCGGGCTGCGGGATGATCCTGGAGCGTTGGCGTTTCTCATGCATCAATCAATGACCGGTCAGGTACAGTCCGACAGATAGGAGGCCGCTTTTATGTCCGACTGCCAAACATACGATTTCTTTTCTCCGCATACGATGGACCATCCCCAAATAGGAGGTCTGTTTATGCCGAACACCGAACAAGCACCTACCCCGACGATCACCGTTACCCGCAACTTCCTTGGCCAGCAGACGGCAGAGACACTGCTTCTGGAGCTGATCCGCGCCCACACCCATGTAGGACAAAATTGAGCATTTCCCGTAGATGAATATGAATAAGAGCCGAAAGC
>ENA-UEOI01002397-UEOI01002397.1-human-gut-metagenome-genome-assembly--contig:-NODE-2397-length-13260-cov-3.720094_pt1 | contig 13260 bp, 7 predicted proteins | sample MGYA00242883_ERZ507882 | MGnify/ENA primary metagenome ERZ507882 (study PRJEB26167, sample SAMN06115502) | human gut metagenome | host: Homo sapiens | place: China:Chongqing | collected 2015-07-29... | reverse complement strand
CTTTCCCGTGATGCACTTGAGGAAGCAAGAAGATTCTTTACACACCGGGTAGACAATAATCCGGAAGGTTATGCCAATGCAAGAGATGGAAGAAACTATCTCGAAAAAGCCATATCCAATCAGGCAACAAGGATAGTCGGACTTAAGGATGTGGATAAGAATATACTGGCGATGCTTGAGAAAGAGGATCTGGTGGGGATAGAGTTGTGAGTTGTGGCATGTGACATCCGGGAAGTGGTGGCGGACGGACGCGGCGGTCGGGTGGATAGTGTCATTTTCAGACACGCTTCCGCTCGGTGAAAAACGCAGCTGTACTAAATTCGCTGGTTTACCGCATAAAATGCGGCTCCCAGCTCATTAAGTGCAGGCGTTTTCCAACGGTCTGAAACTAACACTATCCACCCGCCCGCCGCTTACGTTGTCGCCCCTCCCGATGTCGCAGGCTCATCGGGAGACTTCCGGAGGGGTGTGTGACTGGGACGGGGGTTGAATGAAGGCTTACCTCAAAATTTTCGCAGACCCAGATAAGCGAAGCGATGCCATCAGGTGTTAGTTTGGGGATTGTAAGAGGTATGGAGAGAGTCAGCGGGGTTAATTGTGTATATTTCCTGGAGCAGACCGTTGGAAAACGTCGGCACTTAACGAGGCGGGGGAGCCGCCTTTGGCGGCTGCCCCAGGCGAGTTTAGTACCGCTACGTTTTTCATCGAGCGGGAGCGGGTCTGCGGAAGGAAATATGCCAATTAACCCGGCGTACGTCTTCCCACCAGAACAAGCAGAAAGGAAAACACAATGGGAGCAGTATATTTTACACGACATGGCCAGACTGTCTGGAATGTCGAGAACAAGATATGTGGTGCAACAGATTCACCACTTACAGATTTAGGCCATGAACAGGCAATAGAGTTAGGAAAGAAGATACTTGCAGAAGGAATACAGATAGATGAAATCCTGTATTCGCCACTTATAAGAGCGAAAGCTACAGCACTTCATGTATCTGAGATTACAGGAATACCAGCGCGCGAAGAGATAAGACTTAAGGAACAGAATTTCGGTAAATACGAATCAACACCAAGAGATGGAGAAGAATTTGCAAAAGCCAAATGCAATTTCATATGTAGCTTTGATGGAGGAGAGACAATGCTTCATCTTGCACAGCGCATTTATAATCTGCTTGACGATATAAAGGCGCAGCCTGATAAAACATATCTTTTAGTTGCACATAATGGAATTGCACGAATGGTAAAGTCATATTTTGAGGATATGGGAAATGAGGAGTTTTCGGCGTTTAAGATAAAGAATTGCGAGATATTGAAGTTTGAGTTTTAAGTTGTGACATATGGGAGGTGGTGGCGGACGGACGCGGCGGGCGGGTGGATAGTGTCATTTTCAGACACGCTCCCGCTCGGTGAAAAACGCAGATGTACTAAATTCGCTGGTTAGCCGCATAAAATGCGGCTCCCAGCTCATTAAGTGCAGGCGTTTTTCAACGGTCTGAAACCAACACTATCCACCCGCCCGCCGCTTACTTCGCCCCCTCCCAGATGTCACAGGCTTATCTGGGAGGAGATGTGATGCCGGCAGGTTTACGACACCGTGCAGTGTTGAGAAAGCCAGCCGTGTTAATTATGTATATTCCCCGACACAGACCGTTGGAAAACGTCGGCACTTAACGAGCCTGAGAAGCCGCGTAAAGCGGCGCACGACAAGGCGAGTTTAGTACCGTTACGTTTTCCACCGAGCGGGAGCGTGTCTGGGGAGGGAAATATACATAATTAACACGGCGTCCGTCTCTCACAATTTACAAAAAGAAAACTAGACCCAAATATCACTTTGCGTTATAATCAGACAGCGAAAGATGCAAATATATTAGAAGAAAGAGGCATAAAAATGTTTAATAAATCAATTATAAAAAAGGCAGCGGCGATAGCAGCAGTAATACTTGCAGTGACAGCACTTCCGACTAATATGACGAAGGCAGATACACAAACATCAGGAAGTACTGTAAGCCAGACAACATCAGAATACACAGAAATCCGCACAGCATCAGAACTTGTGGAGGCAGCAAAGACAGCTACAGGTAATTATAAACTGATGACAGATATAGATATGACAGGAGTTGAGTGGACGCCATGGGATTTTTCGGGAACATTTGACGGTAACGGACACAGCATACTTAACCTGTCAGTAAAGACAGTAAGCAAGAAGACAATGAAGACCTATGACGGCAACAGAAAAGAGTACGAAACATACGGCGCAGGCTTCTTTGGTGTGCTTACAGGTGCGAAAGTAACAGGACTGGATATATATGGAGCAAGAATTGAGATTACTACAACGGAACCATGTTTTGCGGCACCAATAGCAGGGCTTGCAGACGACAGCGACATATCAGACTGTATAATTAAGGATACATATGTGTCACTAACAGATTCAGCTAAGATGTGGGGAACAGGCGGAATTGCCGGATTTGGAAGCGGCAATCTTGATAACATCACTACAGATGTAACACTTGTCTGCGTTGATACAGATGCAGCGGTCAGGGACGAGCAGTTTATGGGTGGTGCTTACGCAGCCGGCTTTCTTAATATAAGAAATTGTTCTATAACAATAGACGGATATGATTCGGACCACGGATATGTACATGATGGCGGACTTGTAGGAATGTATATGGTATATCCGTTAGAGCTGTCAAAGACATATCAGGGCGAAGTGCTTAACAACAAAGTTAAGGGAATGATAACATTTTTCGAGGACAATACAGACCGCCGTGCATACTGTCAGGCAAATATGGGTGAGGTCATGAACTGGACATATGCATATTCAGGCTTCATATCAGATTTCAAGAGAAATGAGACATATGATTATTCAGTGACACTGCTTCCGGAAATGTGCAGCAATCCTTCATACACAGATGTAGTGACAGAAGCAACAGCATCAGACTTTGGATACACAACACACACCTGCAGTACATGTGGCTACACATATTCAGACACTTACACAATACATGAGCATAAGGTTGACAATTACAGTGTGGTAAAGGAAGCAGCCAGCACAGACAAGAAAGACGGAATAGAGGCAGGAACATGCAGCCTGTGCAATCAGACAGTTTACAGGGAATATGCTGCAAATGTAGTAACAGACGATAATACACAGGCAACAGACAATAAAGCATCAGGCACGGCTGTCAAAAAAGGAATGAAAGAAAGTACAGCAGTATTTGCAGTAATATTGGTGGTAATAGTTATTGTAATAATTATAACAGTAGTCATGATGGTACAGAATAATAAAAGAAAAAGAAGATATAACAGACGCAGATAGAAGGGAGCAGTTATGGAAGATAACACATTTATAAATGTATCAAAAGATATGATGTCGTTCATAGAAAAAAGTCCTACAGCATTTCAGGTAACGGCGAATTTTATGGATTTGCTGGACGACGCTGGATTTGTGCGCCTTAATGAGAGGGACAGATGGCATCTTATACCGGGTGGCAAATACTATGTAACAAGAAATGATTCTTCCATAATAGCTTTCAGAATGCCGGCGGCAGAGGGCTTTATCAATTATCAGATTGCAGCCGCACACAGTGATTCACCGTCATTTAAGGTAAAAGAGAATCCTGAGCTGACACCGGACAAGAATTACGTTTCGTTAAATGTGGAAAAATACGGCGGCATGCTTATGGCACCGTGGTTTGACCGGCCTCTTTCAGTTGCAGGAAGGGCAATAGTAAGGGAAGGTGCAGTATTAAAGCCAGTCCTTGTAAATGTAGACAGGGATTTATGCATAATACCTAATCTTGCAATTCACATGAACAGGGAAGCCAACACAGGGATTAATTATAATGCACAGAAGGATATGATACCGCTTATAGGAGAGACAGAATCCAAAGGGCTTTTTGACAGCATAATAGCAGACGCTGTACAGACAGATAAAGAGTCAGTGATAAGCAGTGATTTGTTTCTGTACAACAGACAGGCAGGGACTATATGGGGTGCGGATAATGAATTTATATCAGCACCAAGACTTGATGATGTGATGTGTGCATATTCATGCATGAATGCGCTTATAGACAGTGATGAGAGCAACCAGGAAAGCGTTGCGGTATGTGCGGTATTTGACAATGAAGAGGTTGGCAGCAGCACCAAGCAGGGAGCAGATTCAACATTTTTATCAGATGTGCTTATGCGTATAGCTGCGTGTGTCGGCAAGGATAATGAGGATTATATAAGGGCGTGTGCAGGTTCTTTCATGCTTTCAGCGGACAATGCGCATGCGGTTCATCCTAATTATCAGGAAAAAGCTGATCCGACTAACAGACCCCATATGAACAAAGGTATAGTCATCAAATACAATGCCAACCAGAAATACACAACAGATGCAGTTTCTGCGGCAATATTTAAAGAAATATGTACAAGAGCGGGAGTTCCGACACAGGAATTTGCTAACCGTTCAGATATTCCGGGTGGTTCAACACTTGGAAATATAGCTAACTGCCATGTGTCAATGAACACAGTAGATATCGGGCTTGCGCAGCTTGCAATGCACTCACCTTACGAGACAGCAGGAATTATGGACACAGAATACATGATAAAGGCAGTAAAAGAATTTTTCGAGACAGCCATTGTGACTAACAGCAACGGCACATTTACATTAGAATAACAGAAAGATACAGTATATGAGCAATACTATATATATGGCCCCGATGGAGGGGCTTACAGATTTTACATACAGAAATGCCTATGAGAAAACATTTGGGAAAGGCAGAATTACAAAATATTTTACACCGTTTATCTCACCTAATAAGTCAGAAAATTTTCTTGCAAGAGAAATAAGAGACATAGACCGCGCGCATAATAAGGATACATATACGGTTGCACAGGTGATGACCAATGAAGCTAAGGATTTTATATGGACAGCAAAAATGCTTTATGAAAAATACGGTTACAGCGAGATTAATCTTAACGCCGGATGTCCGTCAGGCACAGTGGTGTCAAAGGATAAAGGCTCAGGAATGCTTCGCGACACAGAAAAGCTCGACCGTTTTCTTGATGAGGTGTTTGAGGATGCATTTATAAGAGAGAATATTAAGGTTTCGGTTAAGACACGAATCGGTGTTGAAGATGATGACAGCTTTCCACAGATAATGGACGTGTATAACGCATATCCACTTGAGGAGCTTATTGTACATCCGAGAGTGCGAACAGATTATTATAGAAATGAGCTTCATCTTGACGCTTTCCGTTATGCTGTTGATAACAGCAGGAATAAATTAGTGCTTAACGGAGATATATTTACAAGAAAGAATTTCCTTGAGATGAAGGAGTTGTTCCCGGAAGTTGATACATTTATGCTTGGAAGGGGGCTTATTGCAGACCCGGGATTAATAAATGTACTGACAGATGATAATCCGGCTGGAATGGTGCGTGACCTGAACGCAGACAAGAAGCTGATGAAGGAGCTGCACGACCTTGTATATGCGGCCCGCACAGCCATAATGCCGGGTGACACACATGCCATACACCGCATGAAAGAAATGTGGTGTTATATGGAATATGTGTTTGATGACTGCAAAAAAGAAATCAAGGCAATCAAGAAATCCCAGCGTATGGCTGATTACAGGGCGGAAGTTGATGTGTTCTTTAATAGGGCAGTGCTTGCCGAAAGAAAAAATATAATATTTTCAAAGAAATTCTAAATTAGTGACAGGCAATATTATATCAGATATTGTCTGTTTTCTTTTTCTGCTGATGTCCAGTCATGTAAGCGAGAAGTTGTCTTGGCAGGAATCTGCTGCCAAAAACGCCGGCTTTCATTGTAAATGTCGGAACAATCGTAAGTTTTCCTGTAAACATTTTACAGAGTGCATAATAAGCACAGTAGTCAGCAGGAATTCCTGATAGTGCGAACTTGACATTAGCGACATTGTTAAAGTTAGTATCAACAGGGCCTGGACAGAGCATACTTATGTGTACATTGCTCTTTAAGTCGCGCAGTTCCCCGTGGATTGCAGTAGTGAGGCTTGTCACATAAGCCTTGGTTGCATAATAGGTAGACATATATGGTCCGCCAGGAAGCAGCCCGGCACTTGATGCCACATTCATGATGTAGCCCCTGTCACGTTGTATAAAGCCCGGAAGTACGGCCTTTGTAAGTATATGCACAGCTTTAATATTAACATTAATCATGTTGATATCATTCTTTAATTTCGTTTCAGCAAATGTGCCAAGTTCTCCGAATCCGGCATTATTAATCATAATATCAAGTGGATATTTGCGGAGTTTTTTGCCAAGCTTTACACATGATTTTTCATCAGATAAATCACATGTGATACATTTGCACCTGACAGCTACATTATCAGCAATTTCATGAAGCGCCGCTGAGTTTCTTCCAACAAGAATCAGGTCATATTCAAGGTCTGAAAGCAGATATGCAAATTCTTTTCCGATGCCGGAAGATGCTCCGGTAATACAAGCAAGTTTCATAAGAAGACTCCTTTCTTTTTGCAGGCAAGTGAATGGTGTAGTTATTTCGAAAACGATGTACTGGTTTTCATGTCTTTGTCTTTAGGCTATCCATACATTTTTTCTGTTTTCTGATTTAACAGACATTTATCTGTGAAATACTTGCGCAGTATTGTCAGAGAATATTGAAAAAACCTATAAGAAGATATTATTTCTTTTGTTTATAGGCAGAAATAGTATGATTCCTGCTCATAAAGCGCAGATTTCATTGTAAATACCTATAGATGACATAAAACTGTGTTGTTTATAGGTATTTTTCAGCTTTCTGGCAAGGATAATGTCTGATGAAATAGAAAAAAGTGTAGGAAGTACCTATAAGCTGTCATAATATACGACTATCTATAGGTATCATGACAAAAAAATCATACCATACAATTCTTCATCAATAATAATATGCCTATAAATCTTGAAATATAGATATTCTTATAGGAAATGTTTAACAACATTATAGTGAATTTATCCAATATATGCTACTAAATCAGAGTCTTGAACGTTATTCAGTAACAGATTTCTTGGCAGAACAGCAAGTCTTAACCCGACATATGTCAATACGGATTTAATATCTTATGTTTCAGTTGGCATTGCGTGTGCAATAATATTGCAACTCATATATATAAAGCTGAAGCGCAGAGCATAAGAAAAATACCTCTTAATCAGCAATATACATTCTGATTAAGAGGTGTTTTTCTTTGTCCATTATTAGTAAGTATACTCATGGCGAGGGCAATAATAAAATGCCTGAAGCTGACTGTTACGGTTATAGGTAACTGTATAACAATCGGCTGGTGCATCAGCATAAGTCTCAGGATTAACTCTGATAGTTATTGTCTGTCTGTGAGACTGTCCGTTGTTACCGTGTTCTGCACTGGTATTATCCTGTCCTACACCTTTGAGATTACTGATAGTCTGGACTGGGTACACTTTTGAATTGCTAATAACTCCATTTGCTGCAATAATCCCTCCTTGGACCTTATTTCAAAATGTTACTTCTACATTATATATCGGTCAAATGCGTTATATTATTACATTGAATTTCTTTATAAAAATGTATGATAGAGGAAGATAATGCGTAAGATAAGCCCCATTCCGGACTAATCCAGAGTGGGGCTTATCTTTATGCATAAGCAGTTAATGCTTAATTAATCAATTTCTTTTTTCTTAATTCTGTCAAGATAATCTTTAGTTTCCTTAGCAACCACACCGTTTAAAGCAACGAGTGCAATAAGGTTAGGAATAGCCATCAGACCATTAAATATCTCTGCAATTGTCCATACCGCAGATACTGTCATATAAGGACCGATGAATACGCAGAGGATATATACCCATCTGTATGCCTTAATACATTTCTTCTTACCATTAGTAAGGTATTCAAGGCAGCGCTCAGAATAGTAGTCCCAGCCAAGAATAGTTGTAAATGCAAAGAATACGAGGCATAACATAAGAATAAATGAAGCAACTCCATCAGGGAATGGAAGTCCTAACTGGAATGCTTTAGTTGTTACTGCAACACCTTCAAGTCCCATATCGTAAGCTCCTGTAAGAACAATTGCAATACCTGTAATTGAACAGATGATAATAGTATCAATAAAAGTACCTGTCATAGATACAAGACCTTGACGTACAGGTTCATTGGTACGGGCAGCGGCAGCGGCAATAGGTGCACTACCAAGACCGGCCTCATTAGAGAAGATACCTCTTGCAATACCCTTCTGCATAGCTACAACCATGGCACCAAGGGCACCACCAGCAGCGGCCTTAAGACCAAATGCACTCTGCACAATTGTAAGGATGGCAGCAGGAACATCTGTAATATTAAATAAAATAATAAGAATACCTGCTAAAAAATATGTTGCAGCCATGAAAGGAACAATAACCTGAGCAACCTTAGAAATTCTTTGGATTCCACCAATAAGAACAAGAGCAACACAGAATGTAAGGATAAGACAGCTTATAACTACAGTCCATGAATATGTTCTTCCAAATAATGAAACAGTCCATGCGTTGTTAGGATCAAAGAAATTATTAACAGCAGAAGAGATTCCGTTTACCTGTGTAAATGTACCAATTCCTAAAAGACCAACGCCTATACCAAAGAAAGCAAATATCTTGGCAAGCCATTTCCACTTAGGTCCCATACCATGTTCAATATAGTTAAAAGGACCACCAACAACATGACCATCTTCGTCAACCTGTCTGAACTTAACTGCTAAAAGACATTCTGCGTACTTGGTAGCAGTACCAACTAAGGCAGCAAGCCACATCCAGAATAATGCACCAGGACCGCCTGAGACAATAGCAGTGGCAACACCTACGATATTACCTGTACCAATTGTTGCTGAAAGTGCTGTACATAGTGCTGCGAAACTGCTCACTTCACCGTGTTTTCCATCAGTTTCGTCTTTGAAAATGTACTTAAAAGCACGACCAAGATTAGTAAACTGAACACCCTTAAGTCTGATAGTAAGAAACAGACCAACTGAAAGTATAAGGACAATGAGTGGAATTCCCCAGACATATGCGTCAATAGTATCGAGAATAGTATTGATTTTACTAAACATATTATGTATTCTCCCTTTTTATAAAAAATTAAGACAAATTTTACCACAAAACAACATTTTTTTCAATTGAATACTGTTATTTCCTAATATAATAAATAATTTTGTTAAATGTTGCTTATTGACAAACTCTGTCAATTTATATATTATTGTTGAAAACAAAGGCGTTTTGCAGATAAAGCAAGACGCTTTTTCCTTATTATTAAGGTATTATCCGGAAGATATAATCGGGAGAGACTGTTTAAAAATGCAGCGCCGAAGGTGACAGCGAAAACTCTCAGGCAAAAGGACCGGTTATGGACGGAACTCTGGAGAGCTGTGTAGATACAGCACCGAAGAAGCAATTTCTAAGCAGAGGGATGAGGAATATTGAGGCTGATTTGCTTGGGGAGAATCTTTCAGGTTTTTAACAGAGGCATAGGTGTATTAAAGTGCGCCTGTAGCCTCTTGTTTTTATGTAAAGATATATTAGGAAGGGAATCTTCTTAGAAATCTTGATAAGGCGGGATTGCAAGGCACGAAAAGGCTAAAGCAAAGGAGAGAAACATTATGAAGACAGACATTGAAATTGCACAGGAAGCAGTAATGGAGCCAATTAAGAATGTTGCAGCCAGATGCGGCATAAGCGAGGATGATCTTGAATTATACGGAAAGTATAAGGCTAAGATATCAGACGAGTACATTAACAGTGTCAAAGACAATGAAGATGGAAAGTTAATTCTTGTAACAGCCATTAATCCAACTCCGGCAGGAGAGGGAAAGACAACAATTACAGTAGGGCTTGGAGAAGCATTTGGAAAGCTTGGCAAGAAGGCAGTTATAGCACTTCGTGAGCCATCACTTGGTCCATGCTTCGGTATCAAAGGTGGAGCAGCAGGTGGTGGATATGCACAGGTTGTTCCTATGGAAGAACTGAATCTGCATTTTACAGGCGATTTCCATGCGATTACATCAGCTAATAACTTATGTGCAGCACTTCTTGATAACCATATACAGCAGGGCAACGAACTTGGAATTGACCCAAGATGCGTAACATGGAAAAGATGTATGGATATGAATGACCGTGTTCTTAGAAATATCGTAGTAGGACTTGGCTCTAAGGTTGATGGAACTGTAAGAGAGGATCATTTTGTTATCACAGTTGCGTCAGAGATTATGGCAGTATTATGTCTTGCAACAGATATGAAGGATTTAAAGGAAAGACTTGGCAGGATGGTAGTTGCTTACAATTATCAGGGACAGCCTGTTACAGCATCAGATATCAAGGCAGTAGGTTCAATGGCTGCATTGTTAAAGGATGCATTAAAGCCTAACCTTATCCAGACACTTGAACATACTCCGGCATTAGTACATGGTGGACCATTTGCTAATATCGCACATGGCTGTAATTCAGTAAGAGCAACTAAGACAGCACTCAAGATGGCAGATTATGTAATCACAGAGGCAGGATTTGGCGCAGATTTAGGAGCAGAGAAATTCTTCGATATAAAGTGCCGTAAGTCAGACTTAAAGCCAGATGCAGTTGTATTAGTAGCAACAGTAAGAGCACTTAAGTACAACGGTGGAGTACCTAAGACAGAATTATCAGCAGAGAATCTTGATGCATTAAAGAAGGGAATCGTAAACCTTGAAAAGCACATCGAGAATCTTCATAAATACGGAGTACCTGTAGTTGTTACACTTAATGCATTTGTATCAGATACACAGGCAGAATTAGATTATATACAGAAGTTTTGTGAAGATAAAGGCTGTGAATTCGCCCTTGCCAAAGTATGGGAAAAGGGTGGAGAAGGCGGAATTGAGCTTGCAGAAAAGGTTCTTAAGACACTTGAGACAAAGAAGAGCAATTTCCATTGTCTGTATGAGACAGACCAGCCGGTTAAAGCAAAGATTGAGACAATTGCCAAAGAAATATATGGAGCAGGAAGTGTTAATTATTCGGCAGCAGCTAATAAGCAGATTGCACAGCTTGAACAGTTAGGATTTGGTAATCTTCCAATCTGTATGGCTAAGACACAGTATTCGCTTTCAGACGATCCGACATTACTTGGCCGTCCGGAAGGATTTGAGATGAATGTAAGAGAAGCATATGTATCAGCCGGTGCAGGCTTCATAGTAGTGCTTACAGGTTCAGTAATGACAATGCCAGGACTTTCAAAATCACCAGCGGCATATAATATAGATGTTAATGATGATGGGGTAATAACTGGGTTATTCTAGAAAAGTGACTCCCGGGAGTGGGAGGCAGGTGGTTGTGTAGTGTATTTTCAAACGCGCTCTCGCTCGGACGAAAACGCAGCGGTACTAAGATTTTGCGAGGTTTGTCGCCTTTGGCGACTCCCTCGCAAAATCAAGTGCCGGCGTTTCCGTACGGTTTGAAAATACACTACCCAGCTACCTGCCTCCGAACTTCCGGGAGTTTTTTGATTTACAGTGGAATGGACGTTAAAGAGGAGGGAAGGCACACAGAAGTCCAAAAGTGAAGCCAAGGCGTAGTGGAATGGACATTAAAGCGGAGAGAAGGCACACCGAAGTCGAAAAAAGGACGCGCCAGCGGACCAGATTGGACTTCCTCCCGCCCCAACCTTGCCAAAGGCGGGGCGGAGCAGTTGTCCGGTAAAGAAAAGCCCAGCCGTGTATATTAGTAAAATCAAAACCGTATGAAGACGCCGGCACTTGGTAAGCTGGGAAAGCTGCCACAAAGTGGTAGCAAATCCCAGCGAACCTAGTACCGCTGCGTCGGAATCCGAGCGGAAGCGTGTTTTGATTTTACTAATATACACGGCTGGGCGTGCTTTAGGGGAGCAACTTCCTACAACATAACTCCCGACTTCTCCTTACTTCTCTCAATCATATGATTCAGCTTCTCAAATGGTTTCTGTAAGAACAATCCGATAATCAGCGAAACAACTATATATATAGAAAGAAATGCGAGATTCTTAATGTAATCATATCTGTACATTCCTGCTATGCATTCCCTTAATGCGTCCATTGAATATGGGAAGAGAAGGAACCGGTATATTATTTGGTAGGCGTTAGGAAGTACTTCTATAGGGAATGTACCGCCTGAGCCGGCAACCTGTATAACGAGCAGGACAATTCCAAGTGCTTCACCGATATTTCCAAATGCAACAGTAAGGCTGTACATAAAGAAGGTGAATACGAGGCTTGAGAATGCACATGCAACCCAGTAAAGGAATGGGTGGTAACACTGGATTCCAATGTAGAGAAGATTTCCAAGTGTTATAAGCAGTGCCTGAAGCTGTCCTACTGCAAAGAAGATAAAATACCTTCCGAAGAATTTTTCATATCTCTTTGCATCTGCTGGAATGTCCGGAGCAGGATGCACAGGTGTGTGCATAATAGCAACAAGTATAAGTCCACCAAACCACAGTGCAAGTATTGTGTAGAATGGTGAAGCGCTTGTTCCATAGCTTTTAACAGCATATACCTGCTCTGTTGTTATATTTACAGGTGCAGAGAGAAAATCTCCCAAAGTATTGGCATCTGCATTTAACATCTCTGATAATAAACCATATGTATCCTGTTCAGTGATTGTGTTTAATGTATTAATTGCGTTATCAAGCTTTGTCTCAAGGTCACTGAGAAGCTCTTTAGTCTGAGTGAGTGAACCCGATGTAAGCTTAATTGCAGCAGACAGGTCTGCAACATCCATGTTCATGTCAGAATAAAGCTCTGTTAATGAACTCATAATGCTTTGAATCTGGGACATCTGGTTTGAAAGAGCAGATGATAATTCATTTAAAGATTCAGCGGAATTACCATTTACAAGTGCCTGTAAGGTTATTAACTGCTGCTGCTGTAACTGTAATTGTGTATATATCTGTGGGGCAGCACTGTTTGAACTGCTGCTTATTGATGATGTAAGGTCAGTAATTGCAAGCATTGAGTTAAGAATTACATCGTATGTTGAAAGTGTAGTCCTTGCGGATGTAAGTCTGTTAATAACTGCATCCATAAGAGAACCGGTTTCTTTATCTGCATCTTTGATAACTGAGTCGCCAGTACCGGCAATCGTAGATACGATTGTATCTATAAATGTCTGGTTTACCTGCTGCTGAACTGCTGTTTTAGCCTTGTCTGTTATCTTAGGTGCAATAGCGTTTGCTTTCTGGTTACAGTAATATTTTAACTGAGGATGTTCCATGGAATCACTTAAGAA
>ENA-UEOI01002395-UEOI01002395.1-human-gut-metagenome-genome-assembly--contig:-NODE-2395-length-13295-cov-3.138145_pt1 | contig 13295 bp, 9 predicted proteins | sample MGYA00242883_ERZ507882 | MGnify/ENA primary metagenome ERZ507882 (study PRJEB26167, sample SAMN06115502) | human gut metagenome | host: Homo sapiens | place: China:Chongqing | collected 2015-07-29... | reverse complement strand
AATAAAAAGAAGGAGTTAGTTTTCACTAAACTCCTTCATGCTCAGCTTGTCGGGGTGACTGGATTCGAACCAGCGACAACACGCCCCCCAGACGTGTACTCTAACCGGGCTGAGCTACACCCCGCTTTTGAAAAGCAGTGCAAATGTAGAATAAAAAAATCGGTTTTCAAAATTTTGTCCGGACTGTTTTTACTATCCGGCCATTTCCCTTGTTTCAGAAAACCGGGAAACGCGTGCATTAAGGGAGAAAAGTCTCTGTCGGAACGGCAGGCGCGAGTTGCACGGCTTGGACTGAACCCGCTCCGGAATGTTACAGGGAGAAGGTCTGACGGGCCGATCCCGTCAGACCGAAACGATGCAACGTCCGGATACCGAACAGAAAAGCGCCATTTCAAACGGACCGGCGCATATCCGGGCTACCGGCCGGTAGCCATTTCGAGTTCGATCGCCCCTTCGCCATCCGGAGAAACGGAGAAAACAGCCCCCTGAAGGTTGGATTCGATAGTTCCCGCCGTACAACGGAAACCGTAGTCGAAGTCCTTGATCCGGGCTCGGATTTCCCGGGATGCGATTTTAGTGAACGGCAGCCGCTTGTCGCGAGCGGTCGTCAGCATCAGCCGGTAGGGAGCGCTCGGGGGCAGTTCGATCCGAATCGAGCGCTCGTTCAGCCGAATGACGCATCGGCCGCCTTCGTCGAGCGGCATCGCGATCCGCAGCTCGCCTTCGGCCGACCGCTCCACCTCGGGCTCGCCCACCCGGGCCCGTACTGGACTCTCCGACAGATTGCCGAACATCAGCCGCAGGCCGGCCGTATCCCGCACGCTGCTCCAGTTCAGTCCGTCGACGACGGGCAGGGTGGTATAGAAGCATTGGGTCGACGGATTGGCCTCGTTCAGGTAGTCCGATTCCAGCCGCTGGTCGAACAGGTGTATGTCGCGGAAACGGAAGGTGCCGTTTTCCCATACCGGATTGGCCCGATAGTTACGACAGTCGTACCAGACGCTGCCGCGGCCGGCTTCCTTGCAGTCGCTGAGAGCGACCACGCTGGTCGGCGGCGTCGTTTCGAAACGCTCCCTGAACCACCGGCCCGTCTCGGCCAGCGTTTGTACGGTCAGCTTGCCGGCTCGTGAAAGCGAGTCGATCACACGCACCTGATACTCGAGTCCGCGTTGCATCCGAGGCCACGTGAACGAGTTCTCCTGACCGGCCTGCACGTACTGGTAGGCCAAGCACTCCCCCTCGGTCATCATGCCGAAAAACCAGTCGATCCACCGGGGATTGCCGCCGCCCGACTCATAGACCGGCTCGAGCGTCTCGACACCCTGCGCAGGCTCGCCTATACCGCTGTCGTACTGGTTGATCGGATCGCTGCCGAGCATGCGGAAAACCGGAACGCCGATTTGTCCGTCGCGAGTCTGAGCTGGCATATAGGCATTCAGTTTGCTCGGATAGTATCCTTGGTTCCAGTATCCTCCCCAAAGCGTGTATCCGTCGGTTCCCACCTGGTCCCGACAGTTGCACGAGGCGACGATGCCGTACCGGTCGGCCATGTATTGCAGCGTGCGGGCATCGATGAACCACGAGCCCACCGAGGCCGGATAACGGCCGAAAACCTCCTTGAACTTGGCCATGTACGTATCGACGAGCTTCTCGCGCTCCTGCGGCTCGTAACCCGACGAAAAGCCGACATTGGCATGCCAGTCCCACGGGTAGGCTCCCCGCCACTCCATTCCGGCCGCTTCGACATGGGGCTGGGTGATTTCCCACCAGCCGCCCACTTCGGAGCCCTCGGCGAGAGCCTGTTTCATCAGGGCCTGATATTTCGGATTGATCAGCGCGTCGTATTGCAGCAGAAAAGTTCCTTTCAGGCCATGCCTGCGGAGCAGCTCGGTCTGGGCGAGCGTAGTCCGGTACAGCTCCTCGTCGGATATATTCACCGGGCGGGGTTCGGTATTCCGAACGAAATTGATCAGATTGACGATACGGGGCGCGCGTTCCTCGGTCGTCCGTCCGCTCCGGGCGCACGAGAAAAGAAAGACCGTCGCCGAAAGAGCGAGCAGAGCAATGGGCACAAAAAGAGATTTCATAAGACTGAAATTTAGACGATTATACTCGTTCATCTGTTTTTACGCACTGTAAATCCGGGAACGGAGGACGGCTTGCACAGCCCTACCGTAGCCGAAACACGGATAAGTCAGCCGGACCGTTCCGCTTACAGAACGATTTCTACAGGCGCCCAACGGTTCCCGACGCGCTCGATCACTTCGCGGATACCCGCTTCCCTCAGGGCCGCCATCGCTTCGTGCCGGCCATCGTCGATCAGCTCGGGACGGTGCGCGTCGGAGTTGACCAGCACGGGGATTCGCAGCTCCCGCAACAGGCCGAAGTGCTCCCGGTTCGGGAAGAAAACTCCGCAGGCGTTATATTTTTTCGTATTGATCTCGACCAGCAGCCCTCGGGCGGCGATCCGCTCGAAACACTCCCTTGCTTTGTCCCTGTACCAGCCTCGGGAGGTGATCCCCGGTTCGCAGCGTTCGGCGTTGTAGGATATTTTGTCGACGTGACCCACGAAATCGAATCCTCCGGCCTCGACCATCCGGATCAGCTTGTCGAAATAGGCGGTCGTCAGCCGCCGCAGATCGCCGCCGAAACGCCCGCTCAGCATCTCCGCAAAACGTTCCGGCGAGGTATCGATATCGACGATACCGCCGTCGTCGGCGTGCATCAGGTGGACCGACCCGATCCGATAATCGAGCGGAAGCTGCCGGAAGTAATCGGAGGCAGGATTGTCGCACTCGTCCAAATAATCGATCTCCATGCCGGCGTACAGCTCGATCCGCCCGGCATACGAACGCTTAAGCCGTTCGATTTCGGAAAGATAGGTCGTCACGTCGCCCCGGTCGAGCGTCCAGACGGCCGGGAAAGGCAGCGGCGCGTGCGAGGAGATGCCGTAAGAGGTGAATCCGCGGCGCACGGCCTCGCGCACGAAATCCTCCATCGGTGCTCTCCCGTCGCACAGCGAGCAATGGCTGTGATAGTTGGTAAGATTGCGTGTCATGGCCGCCCTCGTCGCGTCAGGGTTTCTTTTTGAATACGCGGTGCTGCCCCAGATTGACCGTAAAGAGCACTTTCTGCTGCCAGCCCCATTTATGACCGTCGTAATGATGCACGGAGGCGACGCGCAATTTCATCGTTTCGTTGCAGAGCGGCTGCCAATAGAGTTCGAGCCGGTCGTAGATCCGGTTCGTACGATACCAAGGCTCGCCCCAATAGAGCCCCGGACCGTAGTCGAGGGACGGGTTGTCAGTCATGTAGTAGGGCATCAGATTCTTGCCGGCATACAGCGTATTGAAAATACCGAACTTCCACTTCTGCGCCTTGATCTCCAACTGGAATCCGTGCGGCGTGACATACTCCCCGACATACTTGCGGTCGTTCTGGAAAGCCTGAAGCCATCCGGCTTGCACCGACAGTTTCTCCATCCGGGCGACTTCGGCCAGATCGAGTCCCACATGCGGGTGGATCAGCACGTTGTCCACCACTCCGTCTTCGAGATAGGTTCCCGCGTGGTGGTACATCGTCAGATGATAGCCGGCATAGAACAGGCCGTAACGGATACGTCCGGCTGAAAACAGCAGAAATTTCTCGCGTTTTTCATTGGTTATCATACTGTTCCAGTCGCAACCGAACTCGACGTATCCCCGGCCGCCCTGGTATTGCAGCAACAGTCCCGTCAGGTTCGGATCGAAGTACCTGACCGAATCGCTCAGAAAGGCGCTCGGATAGTCGCCTATCTCCTTATAGCGGGGAATCACGCCGGCATAAGCTTTGAACTTGGGCGAATCATACTGATAATAACCGAAGATTTCGTTGTCGGTCTCGAACGGCTTGGCGCCGAAATTGGCCAGCATGCTGTACCCCAACATGATCGAATGACGTCCGTCCCAGCTCACGCCCAATTCGGGAGCGATCCGGGCGCCGAACAGCGACTGGGGCCAGTTGAGTTCGCTCTTATACTCCCTGTTATCGAAGAAAAAATCGAAGTAGGCGCCCCAGACGAGCTCCTGAGCGACGGCACGCGGCAGAGCGAGGCCCATAAGGACCGCCGAGACCGCGGCAATTCGTGCAATGCGTTTCATCATGGATTCATGTAAGTTCGGGCCGTCCGGCGCCCCAGTGCGGCGACGGTTTCCGGCATATGACGGAACAAAGATACACGATAATATCGAAACCGGCGCATCCGGACCGTCCGATTTTCCGGGCCAGAGCGCAAATACGCCGTATTTCGCTCCCGAGAGGAGCTGACCGAGCGCAGGACGAGAGTCCGCTCGCCTTCGTTTTTTGCGTCGGACACGGTCCCTTGGCGAATAGTTCCCCTGACAAAGGCCATAGCGCCGCGGGCCATTCTGCAATCGGACAATGACGGGGAAGCTTTATGACGCTCGTTCCGAGGAATCCCCAAAATACCTCGCAGGCAGTTCCTCATACGCATCGGATTCGAATATATGTCCGGGACTGTCCGGCTCGTACCTACGGGGAAAGGACTCATCGGGAAGGGAGTCGATTCTCGATCTGCTCAGGTCCGCTTTCCGGCAGGCAAAACGGCCGCTTTCAGGCAGCGGCATACTTCCGTCGCGTCCCCGCACTATCCGGTTCATTCTCTGCCGGCGGGGCAAAAGCCGCCAAACGATGCGCACAGGAAAAACGATCGTCCCGACGCACGCCACCTCCGCTAGGCACGGCCGCACCCCTTCGTCCGTTCGATTCCCGGAAGAGCGGCACGCCCTTATCCGGGCGCTTTCCCGAACACGTCCCGCTAATAGACTCTTCTCAACATGATTCCGTTGAGAACGGCCTCGCCCCGGCGGACAGGAAAATCGACACGGATGCCCTGCCCTTCTTCCGAGCATACGTCGTAGCTGATCGACACGGCCCGGTCGACTCCGTAGCGCGCAGCCAGATCGACATCCTCGGCCAACGTCCGGCCATTGACGACGATATCGAAGCTACGGTCGGCCTGCGAGGCGCGGTCGAGCTCGGCAAACAACAATGTCAGCCGGTAGTTGCCGTCCGGCACGTCGAAACGATAGGACTCTACGCCCCGCAACTGGGTCTGGTACAGCGGATCGAGCGCCGTACCCATGATATTATGATCGCTGCCAAGGCGCTTGCCGTCCCGACGATAGACGCGGCCGCCCACATACCCCCAGCTTCCTTCCCTATACGGCTGGTCGGGCAACCACAGGTAATCGTTTTTAGTCGCATCATTGAAAAAACAGGGCGAGCCGCAGTTAACGGCGATCTCTTCGAACGGCATCCGTCCGCTGCGGAAATCATAGGGTTGCATCCGGAAATCGATCTTCAGCACATCGCGCAACTCCCGCCCGTCGTCCGAGCGCGAATGCAGCTCCAGCACGTTCTCGCCGGAACGGTACGGAACGCGAAACTGCGCGCAATGCTCCTCGACGGGCTGCACGCCGAGACTGCGGCCATTTAAGAACAGCTCCACCTGCCGCGTATTGGCAAACACTTCGACCGGCTGCGTGCAGACGCCGGCGTCCGGCGCATCCTCGCGTCCGCCCCGGACCTTCCACTGCTGCGTAGGAATCGATACGAAAGGCTCCTTCGACAGCACGGTCTTATAGTAATAATAGCTCGCCTTCGGCCGGCGGTCGGCCGTGACGAGCGCTTTCTCGTTGATATGCGGAATGGCATCGACGCGCGATTCGGAATTGAAATCGTTGAAGTTCCAGACCGTAGCTCCGGCAACGAAGTCGTTCTCCATCAGCACTTTCAGATGATGCTTGAAATAGAGTATCTGAAACTCCTCGCTGTGGTCGTACAGCGAAGGTTCGAACGAATGGATGCGCACGTCGGCTCCCGCCCCGTACTCCGACAGAAACATCGGCTTGCCGGGCTCGGCGCTCCGGTAGCGATCCAGGAAACCCTGCAAATCGCCAAGCTCGCCCTCGTACCAGCCGATATACTTGTTATAGCCGATCAGCTCGGCCTGATGAAACCCTTTCCGGACGTTCGTCACCGGATCGTAGCACAGCACGATCATCGACTCGCGCGTCGGATCGGCATCCTGAACGAACCGCTCGAGACGGCCCAAAAAAGCCGCCAGATAGGCGTCGTACTCCTCTTTCTGCACGTCGGTCCACTGCCGGCTTTCGGGACGCGGCTGGGTTACCTCGTTACTCGTGTTCCAAGCGACGATACAGGGATGATTGTAATCGCGCCGAATCATCTCGCCGATCTGCGACAGGCTGTTGCGCTCGAATTCCTCGCTGCACGTGATATAGCAGATGACCGGTATCTCCTCGAAACAGATCAGGCCGTATCGGTCGCACATCTCGAGCACCGCCGGATCGTGCGGATAGTGCGAGATGCGCAGGCAGTTCGACCCCATCTCCTTCATCAGTTTCAGGTCGTGGCGGTGCATCTCGGCCGTCAGCGCATTGCCGTAATGCAGATAGTCCTGATGCCGGTTCGTACCGATCAGCTTCAGCGGCTCGCCGGTCAGAACGAATCCCCGCTCGGCGTCGAACGAGAACGTGCGGACTCCGAGCGGATTGGTCACGCGATCCAGCACGCGGCCGTCGGAGCCGACCAGCTCCGAGCGGACGCTGTACAGATACGGATCGTCAGGTCCCCACAGCCGGGGAGAGTCGAGCGTCACGGTCCGGGTCGAAACGTCCTGTCCTCGCTTCAGTTTCTCGGATACGGAAGCCGCGCTCCGTCCGTCGGCATCGAATACCGTGTGGCGCAGCGAAATTCCCCGCATACCTTCCGGCAAACGGAAATCGGAGCGGATCTCGACCGTAGCGCTCCCGGCCGAAACGTCCGGAGTGCTCAGATATACGCCGGTCCCGGCACTCAGCACATCGAAGTGCGCCGGATCGGTGCAGATCAGTTCCACGTCGCGGTAGATACCTCCGTAAAACGTGAAATCGGCCGCGAGCGGCGGAATCTGCTCGTTATACGAATTGTCGACGCGGACGGCGATCCGGTTCGAGGCACCGGCACGAAGCAGTTCGGTCACGTCGTAAGCGAAAGGCGTATATCCTCCTATATGCGGTTCGCCCGCGCTACGGCCGTTCACCCACACGGAGGCGACCGTATTGGCCGCCCCGAACGAAAGGAATATCCGGCGACCCTCGACGAGCAAGTCGATCGGCAGGTCGCGCACGTACCAGCCCGCCCCCCGGTACCAACCGTACGGCTCGTCCTCGACGTCGGCCACGTTCCATGTATGAGGCAGATCGACCGTTTCCCAGCGGGAGACATCGTACCCGGGCTCCTCGGCTCCGGGACATTCGCCTTTGAAGAATTTCCAGTGTTCGTTGATCGTGTAGCGGAGCCGGGGACCGGCAAGCGCAGCGCAGGCCGTAAAGAGCAGGCCGGCGAGCATCAGCATCTTTTTCATCGGATTTCAGGTTAGTCGGTTAAGTCGAGTAAAAATAGCGATTTTTTCGCCCGCCGACACATTTCGCAACTCTTTTTCCGCCGACGGGAAGACACGTTTTCAACAAGGTATTTCCGGTTAATCGTTAAGGCGCGAAACACACGGTTCACAGAGCTGCCATCGGAATCTCTCGCCGATAACGACATGGCACGCCCCCTCATCCGCCCGGTCCGGCCTTGCATGCGGAGCGCACACTCAGGTCCGCCGGCAACGGAATCAACGGCTCATCCTTTTCAGAACCAGAGCCGAACGGGAGAGGTTATAGATCAGGATATGCGGCCGGGTCGCGCCGTCGGGGCATACCTGCGGAAAGCTGAACGCCTTGACCGAATGGTCGATCCGGCCGTACCCGCCGAACTCGCGGTCGTCGGTGCTCATCAGCACGCGGTAGCGCCCCGCCTCCGGCACGGGAATCGGATAATCGGGCAGGCTCCGGTCGGGATGCCAGTTGAACACGAATACGACATCCCGATGGCTGAAAACAACCGTCTTGTTCTCGGTATCCATCTTGTGATTGTAGGCATAGCCGCTGCTCAGGATCGAGTACCGGCGGACGAGCTTCAGCATCGCGCGGTCGAACTCGCCCAGATAGCTGTATCGTAAAAAACCGTTCTCGGCCAGACTCCACATCCTTCGCGCGTGCGCATAGCTCCAGCCGTTGCCTTCGCGGGGAAAGTCGATCCACTCGGGATGTCCGAACTCGTTGCCCATGAAATTCAGGTAGGCCTGCCCGGCCAGCGAGATCGTGAACAGACGGATCATTTTGTGCAGCGCCATGCCCCGGTCGATCAGCAGGTTTTCGGCCGCGCGGTTCATATCGGTATACATCTGCTTATTCATCAGTCGGAAAGCAAGCGTCTGATCGCCCACGAGGGCCTGGTCGTGCGATTCGCAATAGGCGACCGTTCCCACGTCCGGCAGGCGGTCGGTCATCGTGTTCCACATCCGCCAGCTATCCCAATCCTCGTCGGGCACTTCCTTGAGCAACTTGATCCAGAAGTCGGGAACGGCCATGGCGAGCCGATAGTCGAACCCGACGCCGCCGTCCCGGACCGGATAGCACATACCGGGCATGCCGCTGACATCTTCCGCGACGGTCACCGCGTGCGGACGCAGCTCATGTATCAGGGCGTTCGCCAACGTCAGATAGCAGATCGCCTCCGGGTCCGTTTCCCTGAAATACTTGGCCGGATCGTCGAACTCCGTGAGCCCGTGATGCGTGTAGATCATCGACGTGACGCCGTCGAAGCGGAAGCCGTCGAAATGGAACTCCTCCATCCAATACTTGACGTTCGACAGCAGGAAATGGCGCACCGGCTCCTTGCCGTAGTCGAACAACTTGGAATCCCAGAACGGATGATCTCCCGCCGGGCCGGCGGGAGAATAGAGATGATTCGTCCCGTCGAGCTCGTTGAGCCCTTCGTTCAGGTTCTTGACATAGTGCGAGTGAACCAGATCCATGATAACGCCCAGACCCAAGCCGTGCGCGGTCCGGATCAGCTCCTTGAGCTCCTCGGGCGTGCCGAAGCGCGACGAGGGCGCGAAAAAATTGCTCACATGATAGCCGAAGCTCCCGTAATAGGGATGCTCGGCTATGCCCATCAGCTGAACCGTGTTGTACCCGTCGCGCTTGACGCGCGGCAGCACGTCGCGGGTGAACTCCGCGTAGGTACCTACGCGAGGCTCCTCCTGCGCCATGCCCACATGGCATTCGTAGATCAGCAGGTCGCCCACCGAAGCGATGTCGAAAGCGTCGCCCTGCCAGTCGAACGGAACGGGCGGAGCCCACAGCTGCCCCGTGAAGTTTTTCGACACGGGGTCCTGAACGACGCGCCGGATATAGGACGGTATGCGTTCCAGCCAGCCGTTGGCGCCGTGCACGAGCATTTTGACCAGCGAGCCGTGCACGAGCCGGTCGCCGAAACTCTCGTCGGGCAGGAAAATGCTCCAGACGCCGTCGGAATCCTTGCGCAACCGCAGTTGCGTGCGCTGCCAGCCGTTGAAGTCGCCGAACAGGTAGACGTCCTCGGCCCCGGGCAGCCACTCGCGGAAATGCCAGCCCTTCAGAGCCGGATCGTACTGAAAACCGTAATAGAGGTAGCCGTTGGCATAATCCCGCAGCGAATCGCCTCCCTGCCCGATCTCGTCCCGTCGCCTGCGGTAGAGGTCATAGCGGCTCCGAAGAGCGCTTTCGTAAGTTCTCAGCCACGGGTCGCGCTCGACGATCGGCAGTTCTTCCAGTGCGTTTTCCATAGATGCCTCGCGTTATCGTTATCGGATACTAAAGTTAGGCAAATTTCACAGAACGGGCAATATATACGAAGATTTTATCATATATTTGTCTGATTGAAACAAATCCAAAATTCATAAACCCAATCTGACTATGTTCAAAAACCATCCTAAGGGATTGCTGCCGGCTGCGCTGGCCAACATGGGGGAACGGTTCGGTTTCTACACGATGATGGCGATTCTGACCTTGTTCCTGATGTCCAAATTCGGGCTCGACAAAACCAACGCCGGCATTATCTATTCTGTATTTTACTTTTCGATCTACATTCTCGCGTTCGTGGGCGGCCTGATCGCCGACAAGACCAGAAATTATAAGGGGACGATTCTGACGGGACTGGTAATTATGGCGGCAGGCTATCTGCTGATCGCGATTCCGACGCCCACGCCGGTCCGCAACCTACCTCTGTATCTGACCGTCACATGCATCGGACTGTTCACGATCGCGTTCGGCAACGGTCTGTTCAAAGGAAATCTTCAGGCGCTCGTAGGACAGATGTACGATAACGAGAAGTACGGCAAGATGCGCGACTCGGGGTTCTCGCTCTTCTACATGTTCATCAACGTAGGGGCCATCTTCGCTCCTATGGTGGCTATCGGAGTGCGGAACTGGTGGCTCTCGACCAAGGGATTCCTCTACAATCCCGACCTGCCGGAGCTGTGCCACGGCTTCCTCGGGGGCAACCTTTCGCCCGAAGCCTCGGAGCGTTTCGCCGCGTTGGCCGCCGAAGTCAGCAGCAACGGCGCGCCGATCGACATGGCGGCTTTCGCCGACAGCTATCTGAGCGCTTTCGCCACCGGCTTCCACTATGCCTTCGGGGTAGCTATCGCAGCCATGCTCATATCGCTGGTCATCTTTCTGGCGAATAAGAAAAGCCTGCCCGATCCCCGTCAGGCTCAGGCTGCGGGCACGGGCTCTCGGATCGATCCGGGCGAAGTACGCATGGCGGCCAAGGAGGTCAGGCAGCGTATCTGGGCTTTGATCGCAGTATGCGCCGTCGTGATTTTCTTCTGGTTCTCGTTCCACCAGAACGGACTGACGCTGACCTATTTCGCTAAGGATTACACCCGACTCAGCATCGGCTCGCTGGGGCTCTCCGCCGAGATATTCCAGTCGATGAACCCGTTCTTCGTCGTATTTCTCACGCCGCTCGTGCTGGCCTTTTTCGGTATGATGCGGGTCCGGGGCAAAGAGCCTTCGACGCCCGCCAAGATCGCGATCGGAATGGGAATCGCCGCCGTCGCCTACGTAGTGATGATGCTCGGCTCGCTCGGCGTACCGCCGGCTGCCGAGGTAGAGCGCATGGGAGGCCTTTCGGAGGCTCAGCGCGTGACGCCGTTCCTGCTGATCGGAACCTACCTGATTCTGACCATTGCCGAACTGTTCATCAGCCCGCTCGGCATCTCGTTCGTGTCGAAGGTCGCTCCTCCCCAATATCAGGGCATCATGCAGGGCGCATGGCTCGGAGCTACGGCGGTCGGCAATCAATTGCTGTTCATCGGAGCGATTTTCTACGAGACGATTCCGATCTGGATGACGTGGGGCGTGTTCGTCGCCGTCTGCCTGATTTCGATGACGGTCATGTTCGCTATGCTCCGCTGGCTCAACCGTATTACGAAATAACGGCTCCCGCCGAGGACTCTTTTTCGTCCTGCGGAACGAGCCGGTCTCCATACGGAGAACCTTGATAGAAAAATACGACAGCCCGAAAGGTCGGGCTGTCGTATTTTTATGAACGGAACGAGGGATTTTCTTTTCCGTTATCCGCGCCGGATTCACGAAAAACGAAAATCAAACGAGGCAAGAAGCGATGAGAGTTCAGGATTTTCGCCACTTTCTGCCAGCCATCTGCGGCTTGCGGCCGCAAACCACGTTCCGAAGACCGAGGGTTCGCGTGTTCACCCCGGCTGCCGTACTCGCCCCGGTTGCCATACCGTCATTCTTTCCGCCCGAGGTCCTCGATCTCACCTATCTCTTCCTTTTCCGGTACGATCCGCCTCTCGCCCCGGAAAAACACGCTACGCCGCCGATTTCCCTCATCGGCACGGAAATCCCCCTGCCGTCCCCCAACAGCAGCGCTTCACCGTCCTGCCGGCAGGGCCGGTATCGCTTTCTTCCCGGCAGGTCAGTACCCGAGCTTACCGACCCATTCGCGGATATCGCCGGCGCTCGCCCGATTCAACAGTTTCCCTTCTTTCCAATCGATGTCGGGATATGTCTCTTTCAACGCCGCCGCGCTATTCGCGATGCCGCTGCTCCCCGAGGTGGCGAACGGTATGACCGTTTTGCCGTTCAGATCGTGACTTTCGACGAACGTATTGACGATACGCGGCGCAAGATTCCACCAAACGGGATAACCGAGAAAAATCACGTCGTAGCCGTCCGCGTTCAATGCCTCGCCGCCGATTGCCGGACGCGACGCCGGATCGCTCATTTCTACCGAACTGCGCGACTGCTTGTCGTTCCAATCGAGGTCTGCGCTCGTATAAGACTCTGCGGGCGTAATCGCATAGAGCTCTCCGCCCGTCGCCTGTGCCACTTTGCCGGCCACGCGGGCCGTCGTTCCCGTCGCCGAGAAATAGGCGACCAGGACTCTATGGTTCGGATACCCTCTACTCATGTCCTGTTCCTGCTGTGCATATGACGTCTTAGCAACTCCTGCCATTGCCAATAATGCGAGAACGACCTTATACATAAGAAAATCTATTTTCATTTTTGAAGCCGATCGTATTCCTCATCCGTAACCGGCTCCAGCCACTCGTTGGAAGCGTTCTCGCCTGCAATCTCGAATGCGAGGTGTGCGAACCAGCCGTCGGCTGCGGCACCGTGCCAGTGCTTTACGCCGGCAGGAATGTGGATGACCGTGCCGGGGAGAATCTCTACCGCCGGTTTGCCCTCTTCCTGATACCAGCCGCGTCCTGCCACACCGATAAGCATTTGTCCGCCGCCCTCGGTAGCATGATGGATATGCCAGTTATTCCGACAGCGCGGTTCGAAAGTGACATTGGAAATATTCACCTGCTCGCGCGAAACCGGAGCCAGATAGCTATTGCCTGTGAAATACTGCGCATAGGCCGTATTGGGCTCGCCGATGGGAAAGATCATCTCGCGCTGGAAAGCGGCCTTGGCATCTTCGCCGGCCGAGTTCTCGGCCCACACGCCCTTGGCCAGATTGAATGCCGCCCATGCCTTCGGCCAACCGGCGTAGAAACCGATATGGGTGATAATCTCGGCTATCTCGGTGCGGGTGATACCGTTCTTTTTTGCCGACTGAAGATGGTAAACGAGCGAGTTGTCCGTAATACCCTGACTGATAAGCGAGGTAATCGTTACCAGACTGCGGTCGCGCAGACCGAGCTTGTCCGTGCGGCTCCATACCTCGCCGAAAAGGACATCGTCGTTGAGTTCCGCAAACTTGGGAGCGAACTCGCCTAATTGGTCGCGCCCTGCTGTCTGTACTATCTTTTCCTGTGCCATAACATTGAATGTCAGAATGCTGAATATTGAGATTAAAATGATTCGGTTCATTATTCCTTACTG